>Ga0209526_10000947_pt1 | contig 19157 bp, 21 predicted proteins | sample JacPinW_OM2H0_M1_FD_188566 | JGI IMG/M metagenome (GOLD analysis project Ga0209526, IMG submission 188566) | Forest soil microbial communities from Algoma, Ontario, Canada - Jack Pine, Ontario site 1_JW_OM2H0_M1 (SPAdes) (version 2) | ecosystem: Environmental > Terrestrial > Soil > Boreal... | reverse complement strand
TTTGCAATGAGCGTTTCTCTTTCGATATTGGCAAGGTAACTTTTTCCGAAATGGACGCTTCCACTTCCGTCGAAACCCATCACGATCCCGACCACCACGGCGCCAATCACGAACATCACGAGCTCGGTTGGTGGCGAAGATACATTTTCTCCACCGATCATAAGGTGATCGGCATTCAGTACGGGCTTTGCGGCCTCATCTTTTTGTTTTTCGGATTCAATTTGATGATGTTGATGCGCTGGCAGCTCGCCTATCCGGGGCAGCCGGTGCCGGGCATCGGGTGGATTTTCGCCGGCATCCAAACATTTCTCGATAACCATCAAGCCGCGGCCGGCCAGTTCGACTATTGGGTCTGGTTGCGCGGTTTGATCAGCCCATTCACCAAGGGTGTGATGACACCGGACGGTTACAACTCGCTCGGCGCCATGCACGGCACGATCATGATCTTCCTCGGTGTCGTGCCGGTCGCCTTTGCCGCGTTCGGAAATTTTGTCGTGCCGCTGCAAATCGGCGCGCCGGACATGACTTTCCCGAAAGTAAACGCAGCGAGCTTCTGGGCGTTCGGGGTCGGCGGAGTCATCATGCTGGTGAGTTTCTTTGTGCCCGGCGGCGCGGCCAAGGGTGGCTGGACTTCTTACACGCCTTTGTCCGACATCGCCGACAAAGGCCCGGCATTCCATCCGTTTTTCAACGGGCAAACGTTGTGGCTGTTCGGATTTATTTTCCTGATCACGTCTTCGCTGCTCGGGGCCGTAAACTTTATTACCACGATCATTCAACTGCGCGCCAAAGGTCTGACCTGGATGCGGCTGCCGTTTTTTGTCTGGGCGCAATTTGTCACCGCTTTTTTATTGTTGCTCGCGTTTCCGCCGCTCGAGGCCGCGATTGTGATGCAGCTGATGGATCGTTTGGCCGCGACCAGTTTCTTCCTGCCCAGCGGACTCGTCGTCAACGGCGCACAAGTCAGCATCAGTGGCGGCGGCAGCCCGTTACTTTGGCAACATCTTTTCTGGTTTCTCGGACACCCCGAAGTTTACGTTTTGATTCTTCCGGCATTTGGGATTGTGGCCGAAATCCTGGCGAACAACTCGCGCAAACCGCTCTGGGGATACAAATCGCTCGTCTTCTCCGTGCTCGTGATCGGATTTTTGTCTTTCATCGTTTGGGCGCACCACATGTGGCTCACCGGCATGGGCACAACCGTGAGCGCGTTTTTCCAAACGACAACGCTGCTCATTTCCATTCCATCCGTCATTATCCTAAGCGCGTTTTTCATTTCGCTCTGGGGCGGTTCCATTCGATTTACCGTGCCGATGCTTTGGGCCACGGCGTTCCTGCCGATGTTTGGCATCGGCGGTCTGACTGGAATTCCACTCGCCTTTAACAGCGCCGATCTCTACCTCCACGACACCTATTACATCATCGCGCATTTCCATTACATCGTCGCGCCGGGCACCATCTTCGGACTGTTTGCCGGCGTTTATTATTGGTTCCCGAAAGCGACCGGACGAAAGATGAGCGATTTCTGGGGCAAGGTGCACTTCTGGCCTTCGCTCATTTGCATGAACGTGATTTTTCTTCCGATGTTCTTACAAGGAATGCTCGGCATGCATCGCCGTTGGTATGACGGCGGCCAGGGCTGGGGCGTTAGCGGCGAGCACGTCTGGGGCTTGACCGGGTTTCAATGGAACCAGCCGATCTCGTGGGCAGCGTGGATCATGGGACTCGCTCAAATTCCATTCATCATCAATTTCTTCTGGAGCATCAAGCACGGCGAGAAGGTGAACGACAATCCGTGGGAAGCGACCACGTTGGAATGGACTGCGCCGTCACCACCTCCGCATGGAAATTTTGTCACCACACCGGTGGCCTATCGCGGTCCTTACGAATACAGCCTGCCCGGAAGCGACAAAGATTTCACCATGCAAAACGAACCGGTCGAGCCGACGGAGCGCACCCGCCGCAAGCCGGCGCCCGAGCCTGTTCTAGCCTAACGACGACGAATGGAAATTCCGTACACAATTTCCACAAGGCCGGACACCGGTCTTTGGAATGCCAAGATCGGCATCTGGTTGTTCCTCGCGTCCGAAGTGATGCTCTTCGGCGGACTCTTTTCTGCCTACGTTTTCTTGCGCCTCGATGCGCAACCGGGGGAATGGCCGCACGGATTACTCAACGTGCCTGTCGGGACGATGAACACCGCGATCCTGATCGCATCGTCGGTGACCGTCGTGCTCGCATGGGCGGCCCTCAAGATGCGCCGGTATCGAGCTTATTGGTGGTACATGCTCGTCACCATCGCCTGCGGCCTAATCTTTCTCGGGGTCAAACTCGCTTACGAGTGGCCGCAAAAGTTCGAGCACTTCGGCGCGAAAATTAAGAAGGAGGCGCTCGAGAAATACGAGCCCTATCTCGGTAATCATCGTCGTTTGGAGAAAGGGCTGGAGCCTCGAATCGAGATTAGCGGCCATTTGCACAACCCGGAGGCGCTCAAAGATCCGAATATCAAGGAATACGAAATCGCGCTCGATCCCGTGAATGCTGAGGCGAACAATCCGGCAATGGATCGCCCGCACTTTCTCTACGTCCCGCCGACGGACAAAATCGTTAACATCGAGAAAGAGGACGTCGAGCGCGCGACCATGTTCTTGCCCACGCACAGCGCGTATTTCGCGAGCTATTTCACCATCACCGGGTTGCACGGACTGCACGTGCTCGGCGGCGTTCTCGTTTTCATTTACATGTGGTTGCCAGTCAGCAAAAAAGTTTACCAGCGCAATCCCGAACATCTTGCCAACCGCGTCGAAGTTTGCGGCCTCTTCTGGCACTTTGTCGATCTGGTCTGGATTTTTGTCTTCCCGCTCTTTTATTTGCTGTGAAACCATGAACAATCCGCCCGACATTTCCCAGGACCCGAAAGAGCACGAGGAATACGCCCATAACGTGCAGGCGCATGTAAAGCGCTACTTGATGGTCGGCGGCGCGTTGCTCGCTTTTACGGCGATCACTGTCGCTCTTTCCTATGTCGATTTTGGAACGCGCAAAGCGAACATTGCCGTCGCCATGCTCGTGGCCACATTCAAAGCCGGATTGGTCGCGGCCATCTTCATGCACCTTGCCGCGGAAAAGCGATTGATCTATCGCGTGCTCATTTTCACCGGACTTTTCGTCTTCGCTCTTTTCTGGCTCACCTATCTCGCCTGGTACAACCCCATCGTGCGTTAAATGTCACTTAAAGGTTTCCATATCGTCTTCATTGTCTTTTCGACGCTGCTCGCCCTCGCGATTGGCGCCTGGTGCATCTGGGTGAATCTCGTGGAAGGCGCGCCGGTTTATCTGGCCGGGGCCGTCGCGTCGTTCATCGTCGCGGTTGCACTCATCCTTTACGGTGTTTGGTTTTATCGAAAGATGAAACGACTCGGCATCATCACATGAAAAAGTTCTGGTCGATCTTGCTATTGTCGATCTTGTGCTCCGCGCACTACGCTGCGGCCTGTCCGTTTTGCTATGGCGCCAAGGACGGGAAATCGACCGAGCACATGGCGGTGGCGATTTGGTTTCTCTTCGGCGCGGTCATGTCCGTGCTCGGCGGAGTCGGCGCGTTTAGTTTTCATCTCTGGCGTCACAGCCGCATGCCGCTCGAGCCGCATGAAGAGCTGACTCAAGAAGATCTCGATAAATATGAGTAGCCTTGCGCTAATCAACGAATTCCTCGGTCAGCCCCCGAACGCTTCCGAGCACGGATATCAAATCGATCACATCCTCGAATTCAGCCACTGGTTCATGGGTGCGCTCTTCGTTGGCTGGTCGTTGTTTTTCGTTTACGTCCTGATTCGTTTTCGCAAAGCCCGCCATCCGAAGGCCGATCATCAAGGCATCACCAGCGGCATTTCAACGCATTTGGAATTTTCCGTCGTGCTGATTGAAGCTGTGTTGCTGATCGGGTTCGCCCTTCCCCTCTGGGCCAAACGCGTTAATCAGTTTCCCGACACGGGCGATGCGATTTTGGTCCACGTCGTCGGGCAGCAATTCAACTGGAACTTCCACATGCCGGGCCCGGACGGACAATTTGGCCGGCGCGATATCAATTTGGTGAGCAATTCCAATCCGGTCGGGCTCGACCCTAACGATCCGGCGGGGAAAGACGACATTGTTGTCCTGGGCGAGCTGCACGTCCCGGTCAATCGTCCGGTCATCATCGAGCTTTCGTCCAAGGACGTGATTCACAATTTCGCTTTGGTGCACATGCGCATCGCGCAGGACGCGATTCCCGGCTCAATCATTCCAATGTGGTTTAAACCGCTCAAGACCGGCACCTACGAAGTGATTTGCGGTCAGCTTTGCGGGCTCGGGCATTATTCGATGAAAGGGACCCTCGTGGTCGATGAGCCCGCCGAATATCAAGCGTGGCTCAAGGAGAAAGCCGATCTCGCCGGAACGCAGACGGCGCCGGTGCCCAGTGCGCCGAAAACCGAGAACCCAAGCGGCCAGCCGCAGAATAAGCCGGCAAGCTCGCCCAATCCCGGCGGCGAATAATTCTCTTCTGTGGAGGCAGCCGTCTCGGCTGCGATTCTTAATGCCTTGCAGGCGAGACGCCTGCCACCACAATTAATCGCAGATGGACAAATCGTTTAGGGAAACGGTGCGCTGGCTCAATCGCTTCGCGTGGTTCACCGCCATCGCGACGCTGCTCTTGATCTGGAGTGGGGGGCTGGTCACGAGCAAAGGCGTCGGACTCGCCGTGCCCGATTGGCCGAACACTTTCGGTTACAACATGTTTTTGTTTCCCGTTTCCAAATGGGTCGGGGGAGTTTTCTTCGAGCACACGCATCGCTTACTGGCATCGAGCGTCGGCTTTCTCACCATCATCCTCGCCATCTGGCTCTGGCGAAAAGACGATCGCCAATGGGTGCGCAATCTCGGTCTCGTTGCGCTCAGCGCAGTCATTCTGCAAGGCGTGCTCGGCGGATTGCGCGTCACGATGTTGAAAGACGAAATCGGAATTTTCCACGCCTGTCTCGCACAGGCGTTTCTCGCTTTGCTGGTGTTCATCGCGCTGGTCACTTCGGATTTTTGGCGAAGACTTTCAGTTACAAATGTCGATCTAAGAAAGTTTGCGCCGATTAAAACGATGGCGGTCGCGATTACCGTCGCCATTTATTTGCAGCTCGCGCTCGGCGCAATCATGCGCCATCAACACCGCGATCTCGCGATTCTCGATTTTCCGACAGCCAATGGCGCGTGGATTCCGGACACGAGGCCGGGCACGATCGTGAGGATCAATCTGTGGCGCGATGCGCATGGTTTGTCCGACGTCACTGTATTCCAAATTTGGCTGCAGATGGCGCATCGTTTTCTCGCCGCCATCATCGGCGTCGCGGTGATCGCATTTTGTTTTCGGGTTTGGAGAGACGCGCGCCAGGTCGCTTCGCTAAAGCGATTGTCGATCTTGTGGGTCGTTTTTCTTTTTCTTCAGATCACGCTTGGTGCGTGGACGATCTGGAGCAACAAAGCCGCCGACGTCGCGACCGCGCATGTCGCGATCGGCGCCACCATGCTATGTTTCGGCGTGAGTATTTCTGCGATTTGCTACCGACTTTCACAACGGCCGCTCTCGACAACGACATTTGATCGCAAAGCAGAAGTTGTTGCATGAGGACCGCGGCCATCGAGAACGAAATCGCGAGCACGTCCGCGCGTGACGAAACGTTGCGCACAGGTGCAGCATCGGATTTTGCTCAACTAGTTAAAGCCCGTCTGACGCTATTGGTCTTGCTCACGACCGCGGTCGGTTTTTATCTCGGAGCAACCAGTCCGATCAATTATGTTTCGTTCTTTCACGCGGTCTTCGGAACTGCGTTGGCCGCCGCCAGCGCCGCCGCGCTCAATCAATGGTGGGAGCGCCGGGCCGATAGTTTAATGCAGCGGACAAAGACGCGTCCGATTCCTGCCGGGCGGATGCTGCCGCGCGATGCGTTTATTATCGGCACCGTCCTCGGGCTCGCCGGAGTCGCTTATCTTGCGTTCGCGTGCAATGCGCTTGCGGCTTCTCTCGCGGCGTTGACGATCGTTCTCTATATTTTCGCTTACACGCCGCTGAAGAAAATCAGCACGGCAAATACTTTGGTTGGCGCGATTCCGGGCGCGATTCCGCCGATGATTGGCTGGGCGGCCGCGCGCGGCGATCTTGGCGCGGGTGCATGGAGCTTGTTCGCCATTTTGTTTATGTGGCAAATGCCTCACTTCTTCGCGCTGGCGTGGATGTATCGGCAGGATTACGCGCGGGCCGGCTTTCGCATGATGTCGAACGATGATGAGACTGGCGTGCGCTGTGCCAGCCAGAGCGTTCTCTTTTGTATCTTGCTGCTGATCGTTGCCGGTTTGCCGGGCTACGTTGGAGTGACGAATCCGATTTACGTTCCGATCACCATTGCGCTAAGCGGTTGGTTCACCGCGATGGCGATGAAGTTTCACCGGAAAAAAACCGCGCGGGATGCGCGCGCGTTGTTCATCACCTCCATCGTCTACCTGCCATTGCTGCTCGCCGCGCTCGTGCTCACAAAAATATGAATAGTGTTTCAGTTCCAGTGGAGAGGGAACCGTCACGCGGCGGAATAGCAAAGGTGATCCTGCTTGGCGCTCCGCTTTTAGTGGCGACCGTATTTTTCTTTGTCTGGCGCGGGCAGGTAAATCATTTGGCCAGTCGCGCGGTGCAATCGTACGGCAGCGTCCCGCCCTTTCAATTGGTCAATCAGAACAATGAAGTCTTCGGCTCAAGTGAGCTCGCCGGAAAGATCTGGATCGCGGATTTTGTTTTCACGTCGTGTCCCGGGCCTTGTCCGATGATCAGCAGCCGAATGAGCGAGCTGCAAAAGCCACTAGCCAAAACAGACGTGCATCTGGTCTCGTTTAGTGTCGATCCGGAAAAAGATACACCGGAGGTTTTGCGCCGGTACGGAGAGAAGTTGAAAGCGGACCCGCGGCGCTGGGATTTTCTCACAGGATCGAAACAAGCGATCTACAATTTGTCCAAAGACGGTTTCAAACTGGCGGTGTCGGACGATGCTGAAGCGAGGATCCCGGTGCATAGCACGCGCTTTGTTTTGGTGGATCGACATGGAACGATTCGCGGTTATTACGATGCGCTCGAGCCGGACGCAGTGACAAAGGTGCTCGCGGACGCGAATCACCTCCTGCGCGAGCAGCCGAAGTAGTTCCTAGCCGACCGGCTGCGGACCGGAGGAAGGGCCCTCGTCGCAAACCATGCTCAGATAATCTCGATAATCTCCCTTGGGCGCGCGGTCGGCGATCGCCCTTAGCTCAGGTTGGCCGATGAAGCCCATCCGGAAAGCGACCTCTTCCAGACAGGCAACTTTCAATCCCTGCCGATGCTCGATCGTCGCGATGTAGTTGCCGGCCTCGAGCAAACTCGTTTGCGTTCCGGTATCGAGCCAGGCCATGCCGCGGCTGAGCAATTTCACATTGAGCTCGTTCTCCTTGAGATAACGCAAATTTAAGTCGGTGATCTCGAGTTCACCGCGCGCCGATGGCCGCAGCTCGCGGCAAAGATCGACAACGCGATCGTCGTAAACGTAAAGGCCGGGCACAGCGAAATGGCTTCGCGGTTTCTTCGGTTTTTCTTCGAGGCTGATCGCTTTCCCTTTCGTGTCGAACTCGACAACACCGTAACGCTGTGGGTCGCGCACCTGGTAACCGAAAATGCAGGCGCCGCGCTCAATCGCGAGCGCTTCGCGGTAAAAATCGAGTTTCCCGTAGAAAATATTGTCGCCGAGAATGAGCGACACACCGGATTTGCCGATGAACTTTGCGCCGATCAGAAAAGCTTGCGCGATGCCCTCGGGTTTTGCCTGTTCCGCGTAATCGATGCGAATGCCGAGCTGTTTGCCGTCGCCCAGATAATCGCGCAACATCGGCACATCTTTCGGCGTGGAGATGATCAGGATCTCGCGCAGCCCGCCGAGCATGAGCGTGGCCAGCGGATAACAGATCATCGGTTTGTCGTAAACCGGGAGTAGTTGTTTGCAGACGATCTTGGTGATCGGAAAGAGCCGCGTGCCGGCGCCGCCGGCGAGGAGAATGGCCTTCTTCATCAAGAATCTCTAAAGAAAGCAGGAACGCAGGAATTTTGAAGGATTTGTTTCTTTTCCTGCTTTCCTGCGTTCCTGAGAGATGCAGTTAGGAAAACCGCACGTCTTTGCCCGGATCCATTTCAAAATCGAGGCTGAGGGCGTCGGCCGTGTTCGGCTTAATGATTTCCTCCATGAACTTCACGAAAATGGGGTCTTCGCGGAAGATGGCGAACTTGTCCATCGATTCGAAATCGATCGCGATAAAGAAGGGCCACGGCAACTCGGGATCGACGCGCTTTCCGCATTTGATGCTCTGAACTTCGGGAATTTTGAGCAGCTGCATGCGGGTGTTCATCATCATCTCCTCGACACGCGCGGGAGTGACCTCGGGCTTTAGCTTGTAAAGGACGACATGGTGAATCATGGAAGTTAAACGTATTAGGCGGTTCCTGCGGGGCGCGCAAGTGGGAATCGGATGTTATCGATGTCGATCTTACGTGAGTGGTTTATTAGGTAGTCATCCCGATTAAGGATGGATAAAAAAAGCGCGTGGAAACCGGCGAAACACCAACGCGAGAAGCAAGAGACTTCTGGGTAGGATTTGGTCTTACGCTCTTTGCCTTGCTCGCTTTTTATTTCTCGACCCAGGCGGTGCAGCAACATTTTGATTACACCACCAGGATTGCTTCGGCTCTGCTGCATGGCCGTCTTGGACTGTCGAGTCCCCCGCCTTCCTGGCTCAACGAAATGGTGCCGCGCGCTGGCAATTATTATTCCGTCTTTCCGCTCGGCGCGGTCTTGAGTGTGATGCCGGTCGCTCTTTTGCAAGAAGCTGGGTGGATCCACGATTTTCCCGGACGGGCGTTGGCGGCATTGCTTGCGGCATTTTGCACCTGCTTCTTTTTCCAGTTGTCCCGCCTCGAGGGCAGATCGATGGGCCGACGCATTCTCCTGGCGCTGTTCCCGATCTTCGGAACCTGGACTTGGTGTAATCTGGGCTTCGGTGGTGCCTGGCATATCGCGCTCGGTTTCGCACTCCTCGGCGAAGTAGCGGCGCTCTTTTTCATCCTGATTCAACCACGCCCCTTCCTGGCGGGACTATTTTTCGCTTTGGCTTTTGGTAATCGCACCGAACTGATTCTTAGTCTGCCCGTTTATGTTTATCTGCTGACCCGTCCCATCAATAGCGATGCCGCAACGTGGGAAAGCATGAAGCGCGAGTTTTGGCGAAAAGCGCCCGCGCTCGCGCGCTTTTTAATCATCCCGGTGATACTCGGGCTTCTGACTGCCGCCTATAACTTCGCGCGCTTCCACTCCGTCTTCGACTTTGGATACAGTCATATCCCGAAGTTGCTGGAGGAACCGTGGTATCAGCACGGATTATTTTCCCTTCACGCCATTCCCTGGAACATTCAGAAAATGTTATTCGAAGGGTTCGGGGACGTTCCGAATTTTCCCTACTTCCGATTTTACCCTTTCGGCTGTTCCATTTTTCTCGCCAGTCCGATGCTCTTTCTTCTTTTTCGCGAAGGCGGAGAGTACAAGCGCGCCTGCTGGATCGCGATTGGCCTGCTGACTTTCGCGCTTTGGTGTCATGGCAATCCCGGCGGCTGGCAATTCTCTTACCGCTACGCCATCATTTTGTTGCCCTGGACGTATCTTTTGATCGTGGGCAATGGGCCGGCGAAAATATCGGCGAACGAGATTTCGCTTTTCGCCGCCTCAGTCGCGATCAATGCCCTTGCCACGTATCAATTTCTTTGGACAAACGAAATTCATCCCTAACGCGAATTTTCCCGGTGAAGGGACGCCAACTCAGAATTCTCTGGGCCGGTCTGCTTGGCATCTCGGTTCTATTGTCGATCCTGGCCGCGCTCCGCGGCGGCTACGTCGGCCCGGATTTCAATACTCATATGACGCGCGTGATTACGTGGGGGAACGTCTGCGATCTTTCGGCGACCAGCCCGCCCACCTATTACCTTCTAGCCCACGGGCTTTTGCTACTCGTCGGCAGCAATAAATGGTTCCCGATCACACTGTCGATCATTCAGAGCTCGATCAACGCCGCGGCAATGTGGTGGTTTTTTCTATTTTGCGAGCGCCGGTTCAATTCCGCGCTCATCCATACAAGCCTCGTTCTCCTTCTGACGTTTTTGCCGGTGCGAATTATGCATGCTGCTGTTATCGGAACGGACTGCACGACAATTCCGGTGTTTGTGCTGGTGCTGTTTCTCTTCGACAAGGTTTTGACGCAGGCCACGCCACGAAACGCACTGCTTCTCGGCTTGGGGTTGAACCTGGGCGTGTGCGCAAAATATAGTTTCATCGCGTTGCTTCCCGCCGTTTTCCTGATCTTGATCTGCATCTGGTGGAAGCGCGCGTGGATCTGGAGGCATTTCGCGATGATCTGCGTGCTCAGTTTGCTCCTGCCGTCAGCTTTTACGTTAGCGAGCTTTTGGGCGAGCAGCCGCCTCCATGGTTACAACACCGAGAAACATTGGCTGCCGAAGGGCGCAGTCGCGGACATGAACTATCAGGACCTCTTTTCTGTGAAATCCGACGACCTTCAACTTTTCAAGGCGCCCGAGTATTTCAAAAAAGAGATTCTGACGGCACACAAGCACAGCTACCTGGGCTTATCGCACATGGGCATTTTTACCGACACGATGAATATTTTTCAGGACTTAAATGTTCCGCAACGGTTCGAGCCGAATCTTATCCCGGACCTGAAAACTCGCCGTCCCTGGAAAACTCCAGTGATGCAAGCATCGATGTGCTTGGGGACGCTCTGGACGCTGCTGGCTTTGATCGGCGCGCCATGGCTCCTCGCGCGTGCGCTCGGAAACCTTTGGAAAGACCAGCTTGAGCGTGAAGATGTCGCGGCCTTCTTAGGGGTCGCCTATTTTCTGCTCATGTTTATGCCTATTCCATTCGTTTATTTCGGCGATTTCTTTGGTTATTGGACGCCGCGGCTCATTTTGCCTTCCCTGCTTTGCTTTTTTTTGGCCGCGTTTCTTTTGATCGACAGGAAGATCGCAGTGAAATCACACAAGATCGCGCTCGCCGTTTTGGTTCTCGTTACCATGCAATGCGCGATTGAAGTAGTCATGCTGACTTAACATCCATAGGCATTTCTCACATGCTGGCTGGGCGCGCCGGCGGAGATGGTTTCCGAATCAAACCTGTTTCTTTTTCAAGAACACAAAAACGCGAAGCGTATCCCAGCCGTCGCGAAACGTCTTCAGATGCGGAGCACGATCCTTTCGTCCGTCGGGCCTCAACGCGATCGGCACCTCGGCGATCTTTGCTCCATGCAGAGACGCTTTGATGACCATCTCGGTGGCGAATTCCATACCAGTGCATCGCAGATCAAGGCGCCGGTAAAGGTCCTTGCTGAAGCCGCGCATTCCGCAGTTCACATCATGGACTGGCGCGTGGAACCACCAGCGCGCCATGAGCGAGAAGACTGGATTGCCCAACCATCGATGAAGAAAAGGCATCGCTCCTGGCAAAATCTTGCCGCCTCCGGAGGGCATTCGGCACCCTTGCACGAGATCGTTTCCAGCCTGTAACTTTTCCAGGAAGACAGGGATATCCCCAAAATCATAACTATCGTCCGCATCGCCGATGATAATGTAATGCCCTCTCGCGACGTCGATGCCGCCCATCAGCGCGCTGCCGTATCCTTTGTGTGGCACCGCAACGACCCGCCCTCCGGCGGCAAGGGCTAACGCCGGCGACCCGTCCATGCTTCCGTTGTCAGCGACAATGACCTCGCCTTCGATCTCCCGTTCCGCAATAGTGCTCAAGGCACTTTGCACACATTTCGCGATCGTATCGCTTTCGTTCAGACACGGAATGACGACGCTGAGTTTCATGGCTGATTGTAACAAGATGATTTCAACAGACGCTGTCCCCGAACACAAATTTCGGAACGTCGTCTCCGGCTTTCTGCAACGGGACGGGATTGTGATCGGCTGGACGCTGGCGATCAAGGTTTTGCTCTTTTTCTTTGGGGCGGTTGCGTATCAGGTTCTTGAAAATAAGCCTGTTCAGGGAATGCACGGAGTGCTCCAGCTCTGGAATCGCTGGGATGCTCCAGCTTACCAACACCTGGCTCAGTTCGGATATCAGATGACGGGCGAATTCAAAACCTGGTTCTATCCGTTGTTCCCGTGGGTCGTTCGCTCGTTCGCGTATCTCAGCGGCGATTACATGGTCGCCGCCTTTGTCGTTTCCGGAATCGCATTGATCGTGGCCGCAATCCTCTTACGCCGAGTTGTCGAGCTGGATTTCGCATCCGATGTCGCACTGCGCAGTGTCTGGTTCTTTCTGATTTTCCCGACCGCGTATTTTCTGCACATCGGCTACACCGAAAGCCTTTTTCTCAGTCTCGCCCTTGGTTCCATTTTTGCGGCGCGGAGGCAATGGTGGTGGCTCGCAGGTCTACTCGGGGCACTGAGTTGCATGACCCGTGCGAACGGGATCATTTTGATCCCCACACTCGCGGTCGAAGCTGCTCATCAATACTTTTCGCAAAGAAAATTGCGCTGGCAGTGGCTTTGGATCGCGCTCGTGCCGCTCGGCTTCGGTGTTTATCTCTTGATCAACTGGTCTGTCGCGGGAGATCCGTTCGCGTTTTTGCATCTGCGAAAGCAATTGTTTTACGCTTCGACCACCTGGCCATGGGTTGGAGTCCGCGATTTGATCGGCCACTTGGGTCAGGATCCGTCGCAGGCGGCATTGATTGGGACGCAGGAGCTAATTTTTACCGTGATCGGCTTCGTTTGCACAGTCGTCGCGTGGATAAAACTGCGTCCACTCTATGGCATGTGGATGACTGGGAATTGGCTCCTCGCCACCAGCGTCACCTATTGCGCTAGCATGCCCCGCTACACGCTGACGCTGTTTCCAGTTTTCATCCTCTTCGCTTTGCTGGCCGCGAATCGTTTCTGGAACGCAGTCATTACCGTCTGGTCCCTCTTGTTCCTGGCCTTCTTCAGCAGCTTATTTGCGTGGGGACACTGGGCCTACTGAGACAGAGACCGGACGAATGAAGATGTCGATCTTGTGCGATCGCCCGCTTACTTCTTCCAGTCGAGCGCGCCCTTCTTGAGCGCGTAAACGTATCCCACCATCAGGATGCTGATGAAGCTGAGCATGCTCCAGAAGATCACGCTGCTCTCTTTGATCGCTTCCTTGTAAGCGACCGCCCACGGATACATAAAGACGATCTCCAAATCGAAGAGGATGAAGAGCATCGCCACGAGATAAAACTTCACGCTAAACCGCGGCTGGATCTCGCCCTGCGGGATCATGCCGCACTCGTAGGCCATGTCCTTGGCGCGCGTGCGTTTCCCAGTTTTACCCACCAGGACGCTGACGAGCAGCGCCGAGCCGGCGAAAATCATCGCGACAATGATCTGCAGGAGGACCGGCAGATAATCTCGCAACATGGCGTCGAAAACTCAGCGCCTTGGAATGAACGGACTTACTTAACTGCTAGGACCGGTCTTGCCCCAGGAATATGGCCGTTTTGAGGCGCGATCGCCTTGGCCAAAGAAGCCGGCAGCCCTTTGTATTTCTTGCCATTCTTTTTTACCGCACCGCGCGCGACCAGATTTTGTAGTTTCTCGTAAGCACGCAGCCGAAGCATCTCTTCTCCGCCGCTGGCGGCGTTCCGGGCACGAAGATTCTCGTGCACGATATCAAAAAGCTGCTTGAATTCGAACGATGCACGCCGGGAAAGCACCGCAACCAGTTCCTCGGTCACAAGATCAGGAACTCGACGCGAAAATGCATTTTTCTTAAGAATAGCCATAGACCCGCGACGATAACACATTTTGGCCGAATAGCAGCAGTTTTCTCGCGGACGCGAAAGGTTTCTTGAAAGCGAGCCTAAATGGCACAACCCATCCCGTGAGTTATGGCGTGTTACTCGGTGTCGGCGAGGCAGTAAGGGAAGGCAATAGCTGGGACGGAGCCCAGCCCCATCCTGGCGCTACCTGCCCACTGGCTATAATCCCGGCCAAGAGTGCAATTCCAGACTGGCTCAGGGTGATTGGCCCGATCGACTCGGTGACATAACCCTCTCCCTTATACCTTTGCGAAGTAACGATAGGACTGAGATGTTTCGTCACCAGTTCGGCGGGCGGCACGCGGCTAAGATCGACATTTTCATTCACCGCCGGCAGGAAAGCCGCCCCCATCAGCAGCACGGGCCGAAGCGTCGCATCAAGCCGCGAATAGAACAGGGGCGTGTCAATGTAGGCGAAGAAATTTGTCGGCGCTGGCACTGCGCGGACCGCGCCTTTGTAGGCCGCCGAGTTTGGCAACTCCGAGCTCGGGTTGGCGCTGCGTTGTATCGCTCCCTCGACCGTGCGTTCGTCGAGCCCCATGATCATGATGCGATCGGAGACGGCAATGGTCGGGCGCATAACCAGGAATCCACCTCCCGATTGCATCGACAAATAATGCACACCGTTCCGGTCGAGTTCCTTCCAATGCGCGTCTTCGTCGCTCGCGTGCGCAAGGATCGTCGCAATTTTCTTCGCCCGCGCGGCGTCTGTTACGGGAAAGCTCACGAACGCGGACGGCCAGTGCATGTTCGCCGGCCAGTCGGCCAGCGCGCCGAGCTCGGAGCCAAAGGCCGCTCTCCACTCATCCGCGGTGACACCGGCCGCCGCCAGAGCCTTTGCAATTTTCTGCACGCTCGCGCCCACGAAATTACCAGTTGTTGCCGGGTCGAGCAGTGCCAGTTGCTGGGAAAAGTTAAGCAAACTGGCCACATAAAAAAATGTGTCCTTTGTTCCCAGCCCGGCCGAACTGCGAGTCAACTCCGCGTCCTGTTCGAGCTTTGGCGTCCCGATAAAAATGACGTCGTGCATTTTTCCGCCATCGAAACGCGTCGTCGCGCAGACGCTGCGGATTTGCTGGAGCAACGTGCGCTGGTTGGCGCTTTGCGATGCGGACAGTCTTTCGGCAAACACCTTTGGCTGCAGATAAAGACAAAGCGCATAGGTTGCCGGCATCTCCGCCATGGCTGCGCGAAAGGTTTCGTCCGTGCTGAGAAGTGATTGTCGATCTTGCACGCGTCCATCGGCGCGATCGAGGATCGCTTTCAATTCCGCAAAGTCATTCGAGGCGAAGAACCAGTGATCGTCATAGACCGTAATGACGTTCACTAAACCAACCGTGTAGTTCTCGATCCTGTGCTGTTGATAATCAACCGTCTCGCCTTTGACCGCGCTTTTTCCCAAGGCACTTGCACGCCATTTTGCGATGACGATCTCCGCGTCGCTCTGGCTGCCGCGAAAACGGAAACCACCGACGATTTTCGAACTGTCGTTTTGTGTCGAAGTCAGCGCGACGAAAGCGTCTTTCGGATCGAGCTGCTCGATTTCCTGGGTTGTTTGCGAAAACGAATTTTGCCCGCGCAATCGCGCCAACGGATTGCGCAGGAATTCCTGCACCGCCGGCTCGGCGTAGAGCTGGTAAAGATCGGAGCGATACCATTCGCTGCGCGTCTGTCTGAAATCGGGAAGATGCGCCAAGGCGATTGTTTCCCGCGGCAAAAGCGCAGTGACCGCGGCATTCGAGGTCTTCTTCGTGACGCGTAACGCCAGCGAAACCGCGACGGCGCAAAGCGCGCTGATGATAAGGAACAGAAGGAAACGTTTCATGAATCAGGAACGCAGGAAAGCAGGAACGGAAGCTACATGATCTCGCACAAAGGCCACAACGGTCACAGCGGTCGCGGATGGAGACAAGTCCGTTGTGTCCTTGGTGGACGTGGTGTGAAACTCAAGCCCGCGGATGGAATTGTCGATGCACTGCCTTGAGCCGCTGCTGATCGACGTGGGTATAAACCTGCGTCGTGGAGATGTCGGCATGGCCGAGCATTTCCTGGATAATGCGCAGATCGGCGCCGTTGCTGAGCAGATGCGTGGCGAAACTGTGCCGGAGCAAGTGCGGATAAATGTTCGCTTCCAATCCGGAATGTTTCGCGTGTTTTTTCACGATCTGCCAGATGCGCACCGTGGTCAGCTTCGTCCCGCGTTCGGATAAAAAAATCTCGCTGCCGGTGCGGCGTTTCACCAGCTTCGGCCGTTCCGTCGACAAGTAGCAGGCGAGCGCTTCGCACGCTTTTCGGCCAACTGGAACAAGGCGCGTCTTATTTCCTTTTCCAGTCACACGCAAAATCCCTTCTTCGGCCGCAAAATTTTCCAGGCGCGCATTGGCCAGCTCGGAAATCCGCAGTCCGCTCGCGTAAAGCAGCTCGATCATCGCCCGGTCGCGCAACCCGTGCAGAGCTTTCGTGTCGATCTTCTCGATCAACTGTTCTACCTGCAATTCGTTCAGCGTCTCGGGCAGATATCGCTCGATCCGCGGCAGTGGCAGCGCTTCGGTCGGGTCGCGTGCGATCACGCCTTTGCTCGCGAGATAACGAAAGAAAATCTTCAGCGCGACCACGATCAACTTGATCGACGACGCGGCCAGCCCGCCCCGTTTCCGCTCGCCGAGGTATTCGGACAAGATCGAAATTGTCACCTGCCGGGGATTGTCGATCTTATGCTTTTTCGCGCACCAACCCGCGAATTCGCCGAGTGATCGCTGCGTCGAGAGCTGGTAGTTATCGGAGAGACCGCGCTCGACTGCGAGGAAGCGAATGAAGGACTCGATGGATTGCTCCATTTCTGGCGCAACCATCAATTAGAAAGTAGAAAGGCTAAAGGAAAAATTAGAGCAGAGCCGCTGGGGCGGCATCGCGCTGACCGTAAAATCCGCGAACAATACTTTCCCGAATCCGTAATGCTTCTGCCGCGTCAGTCGTATCAACCATCTTTTGCGCGAGGCTCGACAACTCGCTTCCCGTCAGGCGCCGTTCGGCATCGAGTTGGTATGCGAATCGGATGACGCCCAATTGTTCTTTTGGGTCGAGGCGTTTGATTTCTTCGATGATCTGAATGGCAGTCACGGCGCAAACTTTACCTGAACGAAACAGCCAATCAATCGCGGCCTCAGTGCGAGCCGACTGAACCGACCGAGGGCCCGATTGATTTGCCGCGAACCAGGATGCCATAGCCGGCGGAGATGATACGCCGCGCCGCTTCGCCCGTCTCGGGGTCGACAATCAGCGGCTCGTCGTGAACGCTTTGCGTAACCTCGAAGTTTCGCAGCGGTTTGTTCGGATCGGTCGTTTCGTAAATGTAAGTCGGCACGCCACAACCTACAGCTTAAACCGGACGAGCGCATGGTCTTTCGGGCGAGGAGCAGATTCGCTGCGCGAATGGCATTAGGTAAAGGGCGTTTGTGGCCGTAAGCTAGTCGGTAACCTCGCCGCGCCGGTCGGCCGCGAGGACAACCCCGCCCACACTCAATATGGAATTAACCCTCACACAAAACAGCGCACTTTACTTCATGCAGCATAGATTTTTGAAACCCTGCTCCGCGCTTTCCCGGCGCCTGGCCGCCAGGGGCAGAATTCAGCCACCCCATCTCCAGCGGCGCACATTCGCCGACGCGCACATCTCGCGGCGATTTCATCCCGACAACGGTCGATAGAGGTCGTCCACTGTAGCGGTGGGCGTGTCGCCCGCGAGACTCAATCAATTGCAGCCGACACGGCTGCCTCTACAGGAAAGGGCATCGGGAAAATTCCGACCCAAGAACGCGACTTCGCCCGTATTTTCAGGGTTATTGACAAGTGAAGGGCAAATATTCGATGCTTTCTACGGAATGAGTTTGGATTTGAATACGATCCTGAGGGATTGGCCGCACGAGCCGGGCTCGATCAAAGTGCGTAAAGTGGTCGGACTCGACGGCCGCGAAAAATTGCAACTGCGCATCGACCTCGGCGTGCTGCAGATGGAAATGATCGGTCGCCCGGACGGCCAGCGCCCGCACGGCAGCGAATCGCTTCTCGCTTATCATCAATTGCGCGCCGCGCACGCGGAAGGCCGCGGCGACAGTTACGATCTCACGCCGGAACAATGCGCCGAGCTCCAGCAGGAAGGCATCCAATATTATCATCGTTATCTCAGCCTGTTTCAGATCAACGATTACGCCGGCGTCGTGCGCGACACGCAGCGCAACCTCGATCTCTTCGATTTCGTCGTCGCGCACACCGACCGCGAAGAAGTTTCCTGGAACCTGCAACAATTCCGGCCCTACGTGCTGATGATGAACACGCGCGCCAAAGCCTCCATCCTGCTCGCGCAAGGCAAGTTCGCCGAAGCCATGGTCGAGATCGAGCACGGGCGCGACGCCATCATGGAATTTTTCCAACGCTCGAACTTTCCCGAGCTCGCCTCGAAAAGTTCCGAGATCACGTTCCTGGAAGAATGGCTCGAGGAAGTGCGCGCCAAACGTCCGCTCTCCAAGATCGAGATCATGCAGCGGGAAATGGAAACCGCGATCGCGAAAGAACTTTACGAAAAAGCCGCCGAGCTGCGCGACGCGATCAAACAACTAAAAACGCAGTCCGTTCGGACTCACTGATTCGCCCGAATCGCGATTGGCGGGGAACCGTTCGGGGATTGAGACGGACAAGTTAGTAATTCGACATCAGCCGGCATTCATTGCCAAATCTCGGTTCTTCTTTATCATCTGGTCATGAGCACAGCGCGTGAGATTGAGGATGCGATTCGCTCCCTGCCAGCATCCGAACGCGATAAATTGCTGCACAATATCCCTGACTTGTTTCCTGAATTAAGCGGCGATGTGCAATGGGAGCGCATCATCAACGATGAGCGTCCTCGGCCCGCTCTAACCAACGCGCTAGACGAAACGGAAAAGGAGTTTCGTCGCAAACCGGATGGATTTCCGGAGCCACAAAAGCGCATTCATCGTTGAGAGGCGAAGACAGTTCTGATAAGTTTCGCGTGTGATCCCGAGAATTCGAGAATTGCTTCACACGGCGCCATTTCAACCGTTCAGCATTAGGACGAGTGACGGGAACGAGTATGCCGTTCCGACCGCCGATCACGCGGCAGTAAATCCGAAGCGCTCACGAGTAATTATTTTCTCGGATGACGATCGCCAGTTCGAGGTCGCAGGGCTGCACGT
>Ga0209526_10000946_pt1 | contig 19166 bp, 21 predicted proteins | sample JacPinW_OM2H0_M1_FD_188566 | JGI IMG/M metagenome (GOLD analysis project Ga0209526, IMG submission 188566) | Forest soil microbial communities from Algoma, Ontario, Canada - Jack Pine, Ontario site 1_JW_OM2H0_M1 (SPAdes) (version 2) | ecosystem: Environmental > Terrestrial > Soil > Boreal... | reverse complement strand
AAGGTGTTCGTGTAGTCCAATCGACTGCACCAGTCCGGCAAACCGGGAGCGATTGGAATGCTGGCGGCCCATAAGGGCCTCTCTTTCGGTAGACAAACCATCAGAAGGGCAAACCGGAAAACGCGTACAACATCTTCCCTAACAATACTCTCCTACCTATCCGACACATCAGCCGACCCGCTGCAACCCTCGCTTGACTCCGTGCCGAACCATGTCGCCGTATTTTCCATTTGGAAGAACGTTTAATCGTCCGGCGGCTAACTCGTAATATAACTCCTTCCATGAGAAGGCGTAGGTGGTCACACTCGCTCGTGGACCGGTTGTTTTCCAATCTGGACGATATTGTTCGCGCAGGGGTACATCATGGCTTATGGCTAACAGCAAATGCCAATAATATACCTAAACCCAAGAGGATCAGCCCAGCAGCAACAAAAATAAAAATGTGTTGCCGCCCGGAACGCTTCCCCGATACCACAACTTCATCTTCGGGCGAAACGAAACTCGCGAACGCCTTCTTGTAGGACCTCCAAAGCAGGAAATAGGGGATCCCCGCAACGAGAGAATATACCCCCAAAGAAATGCACATAGCTCCAAATAAATGCGCCTCAGGCCTTCCTAATGCATGGTAGATCCCCCTCGACCACTCCGATGCCAGGAAATAACCTAGTAAGAGGATAGAAAAGTGAGCAAAATAAAACATCTTCCAAGGAACTCTTCCGGTGAACCAGCTCGCTATGCAACCTTGTGTTCTATGGGAACGAGTTGGTAACCCAACTGTTTGGCTTGCCGCTTTAGCTTCATCTCCAATCGCTTCTCCCTGTGGGCGTCTCTGCTGGCCCAGATGGATTCGTTATATTCGACCTGGTTTTTGACGATAGTGTAGAAGATCACTGCGATCTTGTGCGCTGTTGCGGTGGTGGCGGCCCGGGGGCCGAGCTTAGCTTTCATTCGGCGCAGATAGTTGCCCAAGGGCGTAAGGCTATGATGGAGGGAAAAGGCTGCCAAGCGGAAGAGATGACCGGCACGATTTTTTACCGTTCGTACTCCTCGCCACAGCAGTTTTCCACCGCTGATGTCGTTGTCCGGACAGAGTGCAAGCCAGGAAACAAAGTGTGCTGCGGTGGGCCACTTCGACATGTCTCGGCCTACCTCGCTGAACAGTGGCAACGCATTTTCTTCTAAGCCTGGGATCTGAGTCACATCCACCCCAAAGAGTTTGTAGGTTTCCGTACGCAGATCAACTCCGGGATTGGGATGCCCGTTCTTCTTTCTCCTTTTCTTTCCGGCGCGATTTCGCTTCCGATCAGATGGCAAAGGCCTTTCCACGGGGTCCGTGCGCGGCTCGAATGCGCGCAGCATCGCCTCAATTTCCAGATCACAATCCACTATCAACTGCTGATAGGTCCGATACAATGCCCGCGATTGTTTGAGCGTGAACAGATGCTCCGATCGCCAATTGCCCACCAAGGATTTGCGGATCGTCTCCGCGTGGGCTTTGATATGTGGATCCCGCAGCTTGGCCAACTCTGTGGCGTCCCGTTGCCCAGCCAGGATCGCGTCCACGATGGCAAGCCCGGTCGTCCCGGTAATGTCACTGATGACATGGTGGATTTGCAGGTTCATTTGCGTCAGCGCCTTGTGCAGGTGCTGCACGTGTTGACTGGCGGCCATGACCAGCTCACTGCGGTGCCGCAACACGGTCCGAACGGCGCAAATGTTCTCCTCGGGTCGAAACGAAGCGCGCAGTAATCCGACCGAGTGCAGAAATTGCAGCCATTGGCACTCGTGCCAGTCGGTGCGGCGTCCCGGTACGTTCTTCATGTGGCGCGCATTCACTAAACAGGGACGGATTCCACGTTGCTCAAGAATCTCGTAGAGTGGAATCCAATACACCCCAGTGGATTCCATGGCTACGGTGGTCACCCCGCACTGCAAGAGCCAATCGGCTAAGCGCTCGAGATCTTCGGTGAAGGTTGCGAACACCTGCACGGGATGCTGGTCTCGTCCTGGCGGTACGGCCACAAACATTTCTCGTGCGCCAACGTCGATACCGGCCGCGTTGGGCTCTAACACCGGGCGGTCCTCCAAACACATCCCCTTGTTTCGTTTCCGGCGTTTGGGCTTTGCCTTGCTCGATTGCAGATGGTCTTCCTGTGGAATGTTCATCGTTGCTCGCTTTCTGAGCTACAAGCAACGGCCAAGTTGCGCTCGGGAAGATACTCTTCCAAACGGAATCAGCTGGGTCTCCCAGCTGTTAACCACTGCTTTGCGCACGGAACTTGGAACCACGCTAGTGATCGGTGTTGTAAAGCACACCACTGCTATAACGGCTTACTTCCGTTGCGTGTTGCTCGACCAAAGAATGCAAGCATCGCTCCGTCGAGCCAAGTTCCTTTCCGCTTTGTCCCGGCCACCGGCCGGGCCCCCTGCTAGTGAGGCACCGACAGACGAAAGAGTCGGCCACGGATAGGCTGCACCTAAACCACCGCGTCACACCTCAACTCCACACACTGAGAACCAGTCCGATAACCGCGTTAATAATCAAGCACTTAGTTTGCAGGAACTCCTCTATCGACTGTTGTCTGGAGGCAGGCCAGTTTCCCGCAACCCTGGTGCAATCCATCTTCACAGCTCATGGTTTTGATATAAGCCTTAAAATCTAATTTGACATCTTCCCGCCTTGGGTATCCAATGTGCCGACACCCATAGGCCACAGGACCCCGAACAAAAGTTTTAGAATCGCAACAAATAAGGAGCCAGTCTATGAAGAGAATTTGGATCTTGTGCCTAATCGGCTTGCTTTCACTGGAGAGCGCCGCGTGGTCGCAATCCCAGACGACCGGCGGGACCGAGAAAGCTGTCGCGGCACTGGAACAACAATGGCTTAAGTCACAAAAGACAAATAATCCTGACCTAGTCGCCCCGCTGCTGGCCGACAAGTTCGTGAATACGGGGAGCGATGGGAAAGTCACCGGCAAGGCCGAGACGCTGGCAACAGCGAAAGCAACGAAATATGATAGTGCCGAGTACGACGATGTGAAAGTAACGGCATTTGGCGATACGGCCATCGCGACGGGAGGCTTCAAAGCTACGGGCACCGATGCGTCGGGAAAGCCTCTCGATGTTCATGAGCGCTTTACCGATACGTGGGTGAAGATGCCGAACGGACAGTGGCAATGCGTTGCGAGTCATGGGTCGCCAGTAAAAATGTGAGCAACCGCACAACGCGGAATCGGAGTGGCCGCCCCCCTGTGGCGGCCATTTCTTTTGTGTACACGTTTGGTGCCACGACCATTCCAAGCTTATCCTCTCCGCCGCCAAGTCCGAATCTGCAAAGCTGCAATGACCTATGGTCCTAACAGGCGGTTCGGACCTTTGATTAACTGGGATGGCTCGAACTGACCCGTCCTAGTGGAAGTCGCGATGCCGGACATCTGAAAACCACCTGGGTGGGCGTCGTCCTACGTTGGAAACCTAGTTTCCGATAACCGCGTTTTACCGGGCATTGGGTCGACTAGCTTGTGATCGCGACAGTGCTTGCCACGAAGCAGATTGCTAAGGGATTTTGTGTACGAAGGGCCTCCTTTCTTCCAGGTCAAGCCATCTAATGCTTGAGAGGGGTTCTCTTGTGTTCGCATGAAACCGACGAGCAATGTCTGCGAGTAGAAACAAATGGTTTTTGCTAACGCGCTGGGTTATTGGTTTGGTTCTATGCACCGCACTTGCGGCAGTGGTGCTTGATGTTCGAGCAGCGCTGGCAGCGTCCGGACAGGTTGCGATTGAACCTTTGCACGTGCCAGAGCTCGACGCCGGCTTTCACCTCCTCTACGAACTGAAGCCTACGGAAGCTCGCGCTCAGTTCGAAACCTGGCAGAAGTCCCGCCCGGAAGACCCCCTTGGGTACGCCTCGGAAGCGGCGAGCTATCTGTTCGAGGAATGCTATCGACAAGGCGTCCTGACCTCCGATTTTTTCTTGGACGACAAGCGTTTTCTCGGCAAGATCCCTCTCAAACCGGACTCTCAGCTACGGGCGGCATTCTTCGCATCGGACAAACAGACGCAGGACTTGGCGCAGCTGCGATTGAAGACGAACCCGGACGATCCGAACGCCCTGTTCGCCATGTCTCTGAGTCTGGGTATGCAGGCCGACTATGCCAGCCTCATCGACAAGCGTCAGCTCGACAGCTTGAAAAAGATCCGCGAAGCAGATACGTATTCGAAGAAGCTGCTGAAGGTCGCCCCGGACGCCGCCGATGCATACCTTGGCCTAGGCATGGCGAACTACATCATCGCGAGTCTGCCAGGACCGAAGAAGTTCTTTCTTGGGTTCGCTGGAATCCACGGCGACAAGAAGAAAGGCATCGAGCAACTCAAGATCGCCGCCGAGCACGGCCACTACCTTCGACCGTTCGCGAAGATTTTGCTGGCGCTAACTGCGCTGCGTGAGAAAAAACCAGAAGTGGCTCGCGCGCAACTTACCGAGCTCGTCGCGGCATTCCCGGAGAACTCGCTCTTTGCCAGTGAGCTGGCCAAACTTAACGTTTCTTCTGCGGGGGCATCCCAGGAATGATTCAGCGGGAAACGTGTGCCTGCCTGGATGATCAATTAGTTGAGACTTGTTGGTTGGGGAGGTGTACCCGTTTGACGCGGGCTTCATGCGAAGCCTACACTCTGGCGTTCCGTCCTGAATGACCTGATTGCTGAAGGGAAAATTATGACAGCAGAATTGGAAGGCAAGGTTGGGCTCGTGACCGGCGGGACGTCGGGTATCGGTCGAGATACCGCCATACTTTTCGCGAAGGCGGGAGCCAAAGTGGTGGTCGCGGGCCGCCGGGAAGTAGAAGGAAAACAAACCATCGAGCTGATCCGTGCCGCCGGAGGTGATGGCGTTGTTCGTGAAGGTCGACGTGTCGAAAGCCGCCCAAGTTGATGCACTCATCCAGAGGACTGTGTAAAAGTTTGGCCGCTTGGATGTCGCGTTCAATAATGCCGGGATCGAGGGGCGCTGGATACCCATCACCGAACAATCCGAAGAAGACTGGGATCGCACCATCGAAATAAATATCAAAGGCGTTTGGCTATGCCTTAAGTACGAAATTCGGCAGATGCTCAAGCAGGGCGGTGGCGGAGCTATCGTAAACATGGCCTCCGTTGCGGGCCTGATGGGTTTGGCGGGGCAGCTACGTATAGCGCGAGCAAACACGGCGTGATCGGGCTCACCAAGTCCGCCGCGCTCGAAAACGCCCGAAGCGGCATCCGGGTAAACGTTGTTGCCCAGCAGTGATCGAGACGCCCATGGCCGAGCGTGCCTATGGCGAGCCGGAAGTCCACAAGTTTGTTCTCGGCCTCCATCCCATCGGGCGTTTTGGAAGGCCTGAGGAAATCGCAGAAGCTGCGGTGTGGATGTGCTCTGACAGCGCGTCTTTCATGACTGGCAGTCCCTCGTTCTCGATGGCGGCTTACTAGCGGGTCCCAATCCTGCCAACTAGGGCGCGCAGGCAACGTAACTCCAGATACTTCACCAGGACAGGCAGTCGTGGGGTCAATCGTCTCGCCGATCTCCGTAACCCTGGTGGCTGGAAAGCCACTTAGTTCTGCGTGCCGGTGGATGAGCGCTTCATCTTTCGCCGCCGATTCTAACCACCGCGATAGCCCCCGATTGGTCGGCAACTCAGAAACCATGCTAACACTTAGCTGTACCTCTGCTAAAAGTAGAGGGCACTTGGAAGGGACGATCAGCGACACACACGCAAGAACAATCCCAGGAATGCTGCGTTCGGGAGCTCGCCTAGACCATAGAACCATCGCGGATTCATAGGCAATGTAGGCCGCCAGAAACAAGAAGCAGATGCCGACAACTTGCAGCGCCCGTCTCTCATTTCTTTCGCGATGTTCGGCATCCGCGTCAACAGACATTCTCCACAGTAAGACCGACCCGGACGTGACTTCGATGAAACTGTCGATTCCAAAACCCACGAGCGAAATACTGCCGGCCATCACGCCCGTCACGACTGCCATCAGACCTTCAACAGCGTTCCATCCGATTGTGAAATATTCGAGTCGTTGTCCACAGCGCACGGCCGCCGAGCGTTCTAGGATCGCGGATTCAGCCCTGTCGGCAGTCTACAACGGACTACCTACGATGAGATCTGCAGTACAATTCGGTTCAAGACCTATGGGCTACGTTTCGGGTAAAGACACGGGCTCGACATGGATGTAAGAACACACTGGGAGAGGGTTTACAAGACGAAGGCGCCCGACGCCTTCAGCTGGTACCGGCCCCATCTCGAAACGTCCCTCGCTCTCATCGAACGAACGGCAACCGGACCTTCTTCCGGCATCATCGACGTAGGCGGAGCGAATCCACACTGGCCGATGATCTCTTGTCTCGGGGACATCAGGACGTCACCATTCTCGACATTTCCGAAACTGCCATCGATGTTTGCAAGAAACGAATAGGGGAAGCAGCTAGCCGGATTCATTGGATCGTTGCCGACGTCACGCGCACCGAACTGGATGCCTCCACCTACAATCTCTGGCACGACCGGGCCGTGTTCCATTTTCTGACAACGATGGAACAACGCATCGCCTACGTTCGGAATGTGGCCCGGTCCGTGAAGCGCGGCGGCCACGTTATCGTCAGCACGTTCGGGCCGGAGGGGCCGAAGAAATGTAGTGGCCTCGCGGTCATCCGTTACGATGCCAATTCCCTTCATGACCAGTTCGGCGCGCGCTTTCATCTGGTCGAGAGTTCACAAGAACTTCACCAGACTCCATTCGGAACGACTCAGCAGTTTCTCTACTGCTACTGCAGAATCGAGTGAGCTGCTAATCTCACGGAAGTGCGTGGAGCGCGCTCTCTAATCTGAGAATGACCTTCACAACGGGACCATTCCAAAACAGCGGACTTGGCCGGTCGCTCCATTTCGACGATGGCGTATACAGAATCGCCTCATCCCAGTGGTTCCCTTTGTACACACAGCAGTCCGGCTCCGCTTGAGGCTTCTCCTTTGCGATTCGGCTGAGTTGTTGTGCAACCAGATGCTGGGGATCCCAAAATTGACGCACTCTCAGATCGGGAATGCGCGCCAGCGCGCTGCCACTGGGCGAGCGCCAATCCATGGCCAGGATCGGCTCCCACACAACCAGCACGCGGAGTTTTCGCTGCGGGTATCGTGCGATTAATTGTTCGGCTGCGGAGGCCCCCCGCAGACATGTCGGTCAAGTAGGAGAAAGCAACAGCATTACACGCGGAGCACTGGTATCAGCGTCGAAAGTGGTTTCAAATTCGCTCCAATTCGCGGCGGTCAGCGTCAACAGTGGCAGTTGTCCCTGCGGGACCGAGGAAGGTCCCCAGAAGTAGGCCGCCACCAGCAGCAACAGTGCCGCTGCAGCTGCGAGAACGATCGTCTTTCTCTTCATTTTCCCGTCTCGCTAAAACGGTCTGCAAGAAATCCTGCGATCTGTTGAGGAAACAGAATCATTCCGAGAACGACAACCACTGCCGCCCAGAGCAGGACTTGTCCCACGACCCGGCTTTTGACAGCGCATCGCGTGGCACGGCGCTGCTGCCAAAATCCGAGACCAATCAGCACAACGGAGAGGCCAAGCATCCACGGGCGCAATGTCGTCAAGAAGGCGCTGGCGGCCCCGGCTCCGAGAGCCGCGGCAAAACCGAGCGGAAGGCAGCAACTCAGGGAAGCAAGCGAACTCAGAATCGCGCCAACCGAAACCGAGATGCCAGCCCCTTGTTTCACGGGTTGTCCGCCACACGCGCGTCGCGCACCGCCTGCCGGATCATTTCTGTGGGCGGTAAACCTGGCTCTTTTGAACCGGGATACAGCCTACAGGACACCGCAAAGTCTTGGACGCTCCCTGATTCCGCAGAAACGTCGTGCCCATTGACACGAATCGTCGGAGATCCGGCAAAGCGAAGTGCCTTGGCCGTCGCCATGTCGTTCACTGCCACCTCTGAAATATCCGCCGCCACTCCTTCTGCGGCCAAGATTTCTCTCAGCTTCAGAACCGCCACCGGATGATGCGGGCAATCGGGTACGTAGAGAACTTCAATCTTCATTTCAGCACTCTTCGTTTGGGTTGGCTTTTCCCGCGCAGAAGCGGGCAACGACCGGATTGTTTGTGCGTCTCTCGGTTGCAACTGCGGAGCGCCAGCCGCAGTTCGCGTTCCAGTTTCTGGAGGTCTGTGAGCTTGCAATGCACATCCACGAGTTTCTGCTCCAGCCGGCGGCGCACCGGGGCGCACGGCTCCACTCGGCTCCGCCTCAGTTCCAGGAGTTCCCGCACCTCACCCAGCGTGAATTCCAGTCCTTGTGCACGACGGAGAAAGCCGAGCGTCTCGATATCCCCTTCTCCGTACTGCCGGAAACCACCTGCGGTTCGGGATGCCCGAGGCAAGAGAGCGTTACGCTCGTAGAACCGAATTGCATCCACAGTCAAGCCTGCCTTTTTCGCGACGGTGCCAATCTGCATTGCTTGGCTCCTCTCCACGAACCTACACCCTAGAGTGTAGTCCAGAGTCAAGCTCGTTCTTAGATTTTGACCTCCTGCTGCCTATCCCAGTTGCCATCGTCGTGATGGGTCGGACCAATGTGGACCTTGTCGAACCTCCTGTCCTTGCCTACGTTGGTTGCTACATGCAGCAAAGTCATGGAGCTATTGGTGGATCGGATTGGATTCTCGATGCGCAGGGCAAAGAAGAGTGATGCTCCGGGCATTCTTCGCTGCCTGAGCGCAGCATTTGCGGAATATCGCACCAGCTATACGTCTGCAGGATTTCTCGATACCGTACTCACACCTGAAACCGTTGGCCGGCGTCTTGAGGAGATGTGTGTATTTGTCGCGACTAATGAAGCCGACCAGATCGTTGGCACGATTGCCTGCAATGTGATCGACGAAGAAGAGGGCCACATTCGAGGGATGGCCGTCCTCCCTGCTTGGCAAGGTGCCGGCGTGGCAGCGCAACTGTTGAGTTGTGCGGAATCACAACTGCGGGAACAGAGCTGCAAGCGGGTCAGCCTCGATACGACGGAGCCTCTCCAACGCGCGATCCACTTTTACGAGAAAAATGGATTCCGTCCCTCCAGCAGGATTACCGACTTCTTTGGCATGCCGCTCTTTGAATACGTCAAGACCCTGGCATGACGATAGGTGACCGCCCTTCTGTGCATTCATAGAAACATTGGAATCGGAGGAGAGATTTCTTCAATGAACCGTTATTACTAATAGTCTCTGTCGTAGCGCTTCTCGCAGCGGTCTGGGCCGTGTTCGATGTTAGAAAAAAGGTAAAGGATAGGTCGGCGCGGAAGTTTCCTCGTGGTCCCTCTGCGAACGCTGGGACGGCTCAGCTTGGTAGATGAAACTGTGCCTTCATTGGGGGGCAACGCCTTCGGCGATAAATATGCGGCTCTTCGCTGAGCTTTGCCTGATCGGCTTGATTGCCTCATAGGCTGCCGAATCCTCCCAGCCACGCGCTTTCTCCGCACTGTCGAAGGCGATCACCGCGATGCGCTTTGGCGCTTCGCCTTCGACAGCCTGGATCTTGCCGGCACGAACGAGATAGTGGCCATTGAAAGGCGCCAGCGTTTCCGGGACCTTCTCCGCGTATTTCTGAAAGGTAGCGGGGTCTGTTACATCGACTTCCGCGATGACGTAGCCAGCCGGCACCTTGACTTGCTGCGCATGAATTGCCGTGGCGCCAGCAACGCCGATCGCGATGCCAGCCAGTACCGCCAACGCCAGTTTGTGGTTCGTCTTCATGAGTTCATTCCCCTGATGAATTTGTGCGAACAAGAACTAACCCGTACAACGTGATTGATGATGTGAGACTACAAATATCGGTCTATTGAGACTGCAACACCTGCCGACGGCGTATGCGCTGCCGCTAAAAAGCGCGACTTCGGCATGGTCCCGGTGGTAATTCTCGGACATGCTATCCTACTTGGCCCTGTATGCGGAAGAGCCCACATGGGATTAGCCGGCGGATAGATCGGAACACCTCATAAGGCTAAGTCCACCGCTTAGTCTCCGTCCCAATTGCGTCGCAGTATCGGACATCTGCGGAGGTATTCCCGCGCGGGATCTTGAGTTTTGTGCGTGATACCTCTAGTCACTGATTCTCCGATTGGCTCGGGTCTCCAGATGACCGCATTACGCTTAACCTTGGACTGCGACCAGGGTGGCGCTTCCTCATCTACGTAAGCTGGATCTACGTAAGCTGGTTTGTCGTGCTGGTCTCACTTCGCGTCGGAGGGAGATGGAGGGTGCGATTGAGCTTTGCTCGAAGAACGGAATCTGGCTTGCATCTCTTCCATGGCTTGCGGAAGCTTCTCCGGATGGTGGATGAGGTCCAGGAAATAGGCCTGAATATCGAAGGGCATGCCCCCAAATTCACGATATGCGGAGGGGAGTGGAGGGCCGCCCAAGCTGCCGGCCAGTGGGATGGGCACCGGGAGATGAACGGCATACATGCTGCCTCCCGCCAGCGGTTGATGCGAGTACTGCATCAGCCAGACACAGTTGTGGCCATCCATAATCATACTTGCTGAGACCACCGCCCACTGTCCATCCTCCGCTGCCGTGGGCGCCTGGCAATCCCAGAACTCCGACTGCGGTACGAAGACTGTAGGATCGTTGAACCCGTACTCATCCACGGCAATTCTCCGTAGACCGTGCTGATCGGCAAAGCGCTTCACTTCCGGGAGCGACTGGTTCCAGTCGAGATTGGAATCGTTAACTAGGGCATATACGGGATGCCCGAGGCTGAAGGCATTGATGTAAGGAAAGTAGTAGGGATAGGCACGCACGGCCGTGAAAAGGCAACTCGTAGCCAGCACTCCTGCCATCGCCCCCACAATCCGCCCCGGAGCTGGAGCGTACAGCCGGAGCCGTTCTACCAGGTGCGGCAAAGCAGCCAACACGAGTATCAGCAGAACCAAAGGAACGCTGAAATGACGGATACTGATGTCGAGGCGGCTCAACAGACAAAAACCGGTAAAAACGACCAGAGACACCCACAGGACGCGCCAATGAATCGTAAGCTCGGAGGGGATGGCTGGACTGTTCCCCTCATCGCGCCGCTTCTGACTTAGTGCAAGCGCGAGCGCCAGGACCAGCAATCCGAGAAAGCCCAGAGAAGATTTCAACACGAACAGAACCGGAAAGTAGAACCATACACCGTGGGGATAGGCGTGCCCCAAGATGAATGTCGGCCGGCTCCCGGTGAACAGAACCATCAACACGCCTCGCAGGTACAGCCAGGGTGGCATGAGGAGCCGGCGTAGAGGGACCACGGCTGAGCCATGGCCGAGACGGTAAAGCACATCGGTAGTCTGATTCAGGGAAAGGATGAAATAAAACAGGTAGACAACAAGGGCGGCCCAGAAAATGCCATGGAGAGTCGCCCGCCAGCGGAGTCGGCGCCAAGCACGCGCTTCCGGTTTGGCAATGGGCTGGCTAGGCAGAGCGCGCCAGCGCGTACTCAGAGCGAACGCGACAAAAGCGAAAAATAAAATGCCTGCGGTGAACTTCGAAAGAAGTGCACCCGCCAGGCTTAGGCCAAATAGTATGGCATTTTCCCCGCTAGGGTTCTGCCATGTTTCTGCAAAGCGCCACAACGTCAGCAAGGAAAACAGCGTGACCGCCATGTCGGTATGGACGAGAGGGCCAAAAGTGAGAAAGGCAGGAGTACTGACATAGATGCTCAGACAAAGCAGCCCGCCCCAGTTGCCTCCAAGGCGCCGTGCGTAGGCATACAGAACCCAGCCTAGTGCAAGCGTGAGAAGCAGCATCGGCAGACGGGCCCACGCCAGCATGGTTAGAGGGTTGTTCCACTTTGTCAGGAGCCATTCGCCGAAGACCCACTGCCCCAAGTAGGCGGGGAAAAACTTTTCGCTAACCGTCCAGGAGATGTGAGAATAGTCAGCGTGCGCTCCACGCAAGACCAAGGGTAGTGCCGCCAGCACTTTGGGCAGCGGCGGGTGTTCTTCATTCAACCGTAAATCGAGCTTTTGCAAATAACTTACCCCGGCACCGATGTGAGCTACTTCGTCAACAGTGACGGACTCGCGCAGTGCAGCGCCGCCAGCCAGTATCGCCATGAACATCACCAGCAGGCCAGCCACGACCGAGAAAAGAGTGCCGTGCGTATTGTTTTCCATGGAACTCTTCCCGCTCATCCAGGGCAGCTCGTTGGGCACTAAGCTTCTCCCCGGCGATTGTGACATAAAAGATCGAGAATGCGCGGCTGCGGAAGCCTCACCTGAATCCACATCGGCTCTGCCAATCTCTTTTTGAGCGCGCGTCAGTTATGCCCGGTGCCTGGCAGCACAGTGAATAGGCTCTTTTATGGAGTCTTGGCAGCTTCGGGGTAAATCCGGCGGAACTCCTTGTCTAACACTTCCAGGACTCTTTTCTGATCGTAGGCGGGCCACATCGATTGTATGACCTGCTCGGCCTTCTCCCAGTGTCCGCAATAGACATATTGAAGAGCAATCTCGAGGATAGCGAGGCTCGTTTCCCAGTCGTTCTCTGAAATCTTCGTGACGGCCGTGAATCGCGCAACTTCGCTCCCTGTCAAGCGGTCTCGATCCGAAGCGAGGCGCTTGTCCTGAAAAACCTCTGGGCATGATTGCGGAGTGACGTTCGTCAGTTTGCCGCCGATCACCCGTTGAACCATGAGCGCAAACGGGCGATCCGCCATCGAGTAGCCGATCTCAATCAATCCGCCCTCGGTGGACCATAAAGCGGCGTTGCCGTCTTTGTCTTTTCGAAAGGAGAACATGCCCGCCGGATTATACGTAAACACCAGATGAGGCTTCGGCCGGAGAGAGAAAACTTCAATTTCCCAGCAGCAGTGGTTCCCGCCGCCAGCATCTGTCATCAGCACTACGTCGGGCGCGCCGTCGCCGTCAATATCCATACCAGTGGCATCGTGATAGCGGGTATTGAAGCCCGTAGTGCGAAACACTACCTTGCCGGCTTGGTTGTAGATTGCCGCGGTGCACGCTTCTTCGGGATTGTCTGCTCCGTGGGGCGTGGGACCCAAAGAAAGCTCGTAGCCATCCCAAAGTTTCTTTTTCCAGGCCCGATTGCCAGCGTTCATTTGGTAGCAGGATATTTCCTGGCTTTGCTGCCGCACGCTGTCAGAAGGGGATTGAGGAAAAACGGCAGGAGTGAATGGCGAAAGCGTAGCCAACACGATCGCAAAAAGGACGAGGTTCAGCATTCAGAATGACTCCTGCATCAAGCATAAGATGGCGCGAGTGACCTGGCGCAAACGGCGGTCTGGACATGAATGCAATGCGTAAACGTCAGTTCAAGTGAATGTGCCTCCGACAGCACTAGATTGCTGGTGTGGTGCGCCCTGTCATCTTTGCGATTGTGCCCGAAGCGTTAATTAGGTTGACGCTCCCAAGGCAGGCTCTACATAACTTTCGGATTACCGACCATCCTACAAGAGCGCTTAAGATGGCGATCGCTGCGAACCGTGCCCCGCGGAAGCGATCATTCTTCAACGGACCTGTGGGCCGCTCGGTGGGGTGCCTGCGCGAAGCCTGTTCAGGATTGACCGGGTGCCTGATAGAGCATGATTTGCATGCCATCAGGGTCTTGGAATCGTACGGTTTTATCGCCCATGGCGTGATGACCGGAGCGTGACGACAGTCGCTCCATGGCGTGCGCTTAGAATTCGTAGCGCAACGCGAATTGCATAACGCGCGGCTGGGTCAGCAGGCTGTTGTAGGCGCCGAAGTTGCTCGGCGACTGTGTCAGCGAAGTAAGCAGTGATGCTCCTACGCCCTGGGCGTTGAAGCGAGTGAGGTTCGGCACGTTGAACACCTCCCAGCGGAACTGGAGGCTGTGACCTTCCATGGGCAGCTTCCAGCGCTTGCCCAGACTCATGTCCCAACTGGCGAAGCCATCGCCACGCAGCACATTGCGCGAACCCACTCCGCCCGGAAAAGGCAGCGTGAAATCCGCCTGTGCTGCGACCGGGTCGGCAAAAACGCTGACACTGCCGTTCCGCTTGAAGACACCCGTCTTCGGTCTGGCAGTCATCTGCGTGATCGCCGTGAGGAACCAATCGGTGGGCCAGCGCTGGCCCCCATCAACGCTGAAGGGGAATCCGCTGGTCCAGCGAGCCAGGCCGGAAACTTGCCAGCCACTGATGAAGGCGTCCACAACGCCGCCGGCATTGCGGGCTAAGGCCCGGCCTTTGCCAATCGGGAGATCGGCAATCCAGTTGAGGTTCACCTGGTGCGTGAGGTCAAAGTCGGAAACCGCGCGGGCTAATTTGGGGGAAAAGTCATTTGCCAAGCGGCTTCCTACCAAACCGATGTTTTGATAACCGTAGACCGAAAACCCCACGCGCGAGGCCGCCGAAGTGACATCAGTGGACTTGGAGAAGGTGTAGTTGAGGTCAAACTGAACTCCGTGGCTGAGCTGCTTCCTAAGCGTGGCTTGTAGCGCATGAAAGGTTGAACTGCCGATGGAGCTCCATCCATACATGGATATGGCTTGGTTGCTCAAGTACTTGCCGGAGCCGGAGCCATTAGGCACGTTACCCAACAAGCCCGGCGGGCCGTTGAAGTAATAGGATTTACCTGAACCGCTGTTGTCCCCCAGTCCGCCGTAGCCGTACAGGTCTATATCCGCAAGCCCGACAATCTCGTCGCCGATCACGGAATTGGCTGGGTTGTAATAGAGGTCGAAGACTGCCCGAAGTAGGCTATCTGTAGTATTTGTCGCAGGGAAAGGGACTCCTGTAAAGAGGTCCGCATACGCAGTGGCGCCCGGTCGAAGCGGCGGCAGCATGTCGACCCAGTATTGAGCGGTGGGACCAAGCATCGCGGCGGTAATGCTCGAAATCTGGGCCGTTTTAATGGTGGCTTGGTAGAAGTTGGTGGGCTGCCCGTTGTTGTTGGCCAAGGCGAAGGACCTTGCCAGCTTGGACAAGGCTGTTGCGGCCGTGTAGTAGTCAATCCCGGTCTTGGGGTCGACGATATTCAAGGGCTGATTCAGATCCCGCTGCGTGAGCAGATCACGGCCGAAGCGGCCCACGTATGATAATTGCAGCGAGAATCGCTTGGGCAGCTCGCGGCCGATGGAAAAGTCAACGGCATAGGCATGAGGGGTCTTCAACGTGTCGTCAATTCCCCACAAGTTGGCCTGAGCGCTGAAGCTGGGGACCTGCGGGAAACCTGGCGGAGGCGGCGGGATCAGGAATTGGACCCCGTTCTGGTTGACCGTGGGGATTGTGTGGATACCCGTGATGCGCGGCAGGTCTTCCGCACTGGTGACACCAAACGTGCAACAGGCATTCTGCAACGTTGTGGACAAACCAGCCGAACCGATCTGGTCGAACGTATTCAGCAGTGCGAATCCCGCTCGGTCATAGACTCGGCTGAAGCCCGCGCGAAAGACCGTTTTGTCGTTGTCACCGAAGATCTCCCTGAGAAGGCCACCACCGGGGCGGGGCGAAAAGGCTATGGAGACTCTCGGCGAGAAATCCGTCTTTTCGAAGTTGTAGAAGGCGGGCCCGTGATTGACCGGACCGCCGAGGGTGAATGCAATGGGCGGTTCGGAGGTATACCCCAAACCCTGTTGCATGTTTTTGACATTCTTGGCAAATTGCGTTCCCAGTCCGAATGTCGGAGCGGTCTGCAAGCCGTTGGTCTCCCAGGGCGGAGGGAAGAGCGACCAGCGCAATCCATAGGTCAGCGTCAAGTTCGGTTTGATGCGCCAGGTGTCCTGGCCGTAGAACTCATAGGAGCTGAGTCCGTAGTTGCGTTTTACCGGAGCACCTTGGGGCAGCACATTACCGCTGCGGTCAAGGTTATAGTTGGCGACGACGTCGGAGATCATTCCATACAAGGCCAGCAGTGGGCGGTCGTACTGCGTTGAGCTCAGCGGCTCTGGCGCAATCCCGTTAGTTCCGAGCCGTGGATGCGCGCCTTTGTTCATGGGATCCAGAGTGCTTGCGGTGCCGGCAAAACCTATCGGCGAGGTCCAGTTTGTTGTTCCGATGCTCAGGTGGTTGGAGTGGAGAAGACTCGTTCGGGGATCGCGGGCAAGGCCAATAGCGGCCCCGAACTGAAAGACATGCGTCTGCTTCGTCCAGGAGAAATCATCCAGCAGGTTGTGAATGGGCACTTGGAAATTGCGACTGTAGGTGATGCCCTGATCCATCCCGAGGAACGTGTTCCAGGGCTGGTTGGTATTACCTACGACGCCGAAGCTCTCGCGGGTGAATCCCCAGTGAAAAGAATTAGTGAGCGTGGGGCTGAGCACGGCGGTGTAGCCGAGGGCAAAGCCTTTGCTGTGATCGGAAGTGGTCTGTTCGGGAGGATCGCCCGGCAGGAAAGGGGCTCCCGGGTTGCGCAGATCCTGCAGCGCGCCGCGCCAGAAGATGGTGTGGCGGCCATCGGCGGTGAGACGGTAATCGACGCGGGCAATGAAAACATCGTTATCCAATCTGGTGGGAGCCCGGAAAACGAAGCCAGCATAGTTCAAACCATCACCGGCGGAAGTATCGTTGGTTACGGTCCGACCGGCGCAGAAGGTCCTATCGAGATAACCGGTGTGATTGGTTAGATCGAGCATCGCAGGATCAATCCCGATATGTCGCGGGTCGAGGTTCTGGAGGTCCGCGGGGGTGAAAGTGGTAGTCCCGCCGTTTACATCTAAATACCTAAAGATACCCTGGCAGAGGGTGGGGGTGGGGATGACGCGCTCGGCGCGCTGCTGCTCCCGCTCGCGCGTGCCCTCGTAATTGGCGAAGAAAAACAGGCGGTCCTTGCGAAACGGTCCGCCCACCGACGCGCCGAAGATATTGCGGTTCAGTTGGAGAGGCTTGTTGGGAGCGCCAATGTTCAGCTCGGACTGCTTCACGAGGTAGTCATTGGCGCTGGTGATGGTATTGCGGAGGTTTTCATATGCGGAACCGTGGAAGACGTTGGTGCCGCCTTTGGTCACCAGGGTCACTTGCGCTCCGGAGCCCTGCCCCTGGTCGGCGCCGTAGTTGGTGGTGGTGACGCGAAATTCCTGAACGGAGTCCTGAGTCACCGGCAGGACGGATGTGAACGCGTATCCGTTGGACTGGTCGTTCACGTCCACGCCGTCGAGGGTGACGTTGCTCTGATCGCTGCGCGCGCCATTCACCGCTCCGTTGCGCGTGTCCTGGTCCTTGTCCCCGATACGGTTGCCGGTGTAGGCGACGCCGGCTTGCAAGCTCAGCAAGTCGGGAACATTGCGGCCTTCCAGAGGAATTTGGCTCACCTGCGTTTCGTCAAAGGAATTACCGATGGAAGCGTCCACCAAGTTTATGGCCGGGGCTTCCGATGTGACGGTGACGACTTCGGTCGCGGCGCCAATCTTCAGCTGGACGTTGGCCGTGGCCGGCGTGTTCACCAGCAGGGCAAGATCTTTCTGTTCATGGCGGCGAAAGCCGGGAGCGGTTACCGTGAGCGTATAGGTTCCGGGAGGGACGAGAAGGAACTGGTATTCTCCCTGATCCCCGGTGGTCACGGCGCGTTCGCTCTTGGATTCGGCACTCGCGAGGCCCACACTAGCCCCCACCACCGCGTTTCCGCTGGGATCGGTTACCGTGCCGCGAACCGAAGTGGTGGCCTGTCCCCTCGTGGGCCCACTGCCAAGAAGGCACGCGACCAGAGTCAAGACAAGAGTCAAAAAGACGTGCCAATACTGCGAGGATCGCGAAGGAAGAAATACCGAAGCAATGCGGGCCAAGGTGATTTTTCTGGGCATGTCTTCCCCCTTCCCGAAGAGCGATTAAGTTTTGGTTAGAACTTTGCTGGAATGTTGCGAGGTGTACACCGCGCAGTGACGGTTGTCAAGCCACAATGCGAGGTAGATCGGTCCGAGGTGCGACGCGGACCGATCTTACAGATTTCGAGCTCGCTGCTAGTGTATTTCGTGCCCCGATAGGATTACTTCCGGATTGCCAGCGATACGGGAGTTATCGCGCGGTGGCTCGAAGTTCTGCTACCGAGCGTGCGATGCGGCTTCTTCGATCAGAGCTGCAACCTCTTTGGGCCTGGAGATGTAGACTGAGTGGCTGGCGCCTGAAACTTCGACCCTGTGACTGTTGGCTCGCGCGGCATACCACCGTTCGAGGTCTGGGTTAATGGTTCTATCTTTTGCCGCTATCAACATCCAGCTTGGTTTGCTTCTCCACGCAGGCGTGGTGATCACTGCTTTGAAATTGTCCGCCGCGTTGAGCACCTGCGATCGCGCCATGAAAGCGGCCTGCTCAGCAGACAGATCGGCTGCGAAGTACTCATGAAACTGCGCGGGATCGAGGTAAGTGAAACCATCTGCCGTCTTCTTTATCGCACCAGACTTGCTGAGGTCACTTGGGAAGCGCTTTCCGTCGTCAGCTTCATTCTCTCCAGCATCGGGCATGTGTGCCGCGACGTACACCAAGCCGGCAACCGATGGATCCGTTCCGGCTTCGGTAATTACGGCTCCCCCATAGCTGTGAGCGACAAGAATGCACGGTCCATCTTGTTGAGCAAGGACGCGCTTTGTGGCAGCCACATCTTCTTTAAAGGACGTCTCCGGCTCTTGGACAATGCTGACGTTGTAGCCATCCTTGACAAGAATGTCGAAAACGCCTTTCCAGCCAGAACCATCCGCCCAGGCCCCGTGAACCAGAACAATATTCCGAACGCGATGCGCTTCGTTCTGCGCTGAGAGCGAGAGGCAGGTCACCAGCAATAATGCGATGCAGAGGCACTGAGACATTGCTCGTACTACTCGCATAGCCTTCACTGAATTGCTCATTTCGTATCTCCTTTTGGTTACGGTTTGTCACAGGTAGGCCCGCGTTTCCCAAGGCTGTGTCGGCAAGACGTGCCGTGCCGGTCTGGCGAATTTCGGCGCCTCAATTCATCGAACCGAGACGGTGGTTTGGACATTGACATTGCCCTTGATCGCATTCGAGTAGGGGCAGATGGCATGGGCGCCCTCGACAAGCTGTCCCGCCGTCTTCTGGTCCACGCCGGCGATGGTCACGGCCAGCGCGGCGGACAGCACGAACGCACCCGAGGCGTTGCGGCTGAGGCCGATCTCGGCGACAACTTCGACGTCGCCATCGGCGAAATGGTGGCAAGCCTCGCGGCCGACGCGCA
>Ga0209526_10000945_pt1 | contig 19169 bp, 17 predicted proteins | sample JacPinW_OM2H0_M1_FD_188566 | JGI IMG/M metagenome (GOLD analysis project Ga0209526, IMG submission 188566) | Forest soil microbial communities from Algoma, Ontario, Canada - Jack Pine, Ontario site 1_JW_OM2H0_M1 (SPAdes) (version 2) | ecosystem: Environmental > Terrestrial > Soil > Boreal... | reverse complement strand
CAAAAAAAGACGGGGTGCTCACGCGGCGGCACCGATACGGCGGCATACGGCGTCGAATACGGACTCGACCTCGATCGCGAGCATGGACGGATGGGTCCGATCGTTGCGGGAGTGCGTGGTGACCGTGTTGGCTGCGCGCAAGACGATATCCTCGCCAGCCTGCACCGCGCACTGGTTGCGCTCTGCATCAGCCAAATAGCGATGAGCGCCGTGGTATGGGCCGTTGCGCGCGGGATCGGTGGGTCCGAACAACGCGACTGCGGGCGTCCCGAGGGTAATGGCCAGGTGCAGGGGCCCGGTGTCACCACCGACGATGCAGGTGGCACTTCCGAGAAGCGCCATCAACTGTCCGAGTTCGCCGTCGTAGAGCCAAGGATCCGTGTCGCCGCTGGCGGCACGAACGGCAATCGCGAGGCCTTTTTCACCCGGACCATAGTTTACCACGCAGCGAAGCCCTAGAGAGTTTCCGATATCCCGGCAGAGGGCGCCGAAGCGCTCCGGAGGCCAGCATTTCGAGCGCCAACCGCCGCCCGGACTCAAAACAATGTAACGATCGATCCCGAGCTTTTGCAATTGCGAGCGGACGCGGGCTTGGTCCTCGGGAAGGACGCGCAGGGAAACCGGGGCCGCAACCTGGCGTGCTCCGGCTCGAAGCGAGAGTTCGCCATTTTGTTCGGCGATGTGAACCGCGGTGGCATTAACACGATCGGTGTAGAGTAAAGGAACGCCAAATTCCCGGATGGTCTCGGAAGAAAATCCGATCCTTCGTTTTACGCCACCCAAAAAAGGCAAGGCCGCAGACTTCCACAGACCCTGATAGTCAATGGCCGCGTTCCAACTGGCTCGGCGCACGCGGCTGATGGTTTCGCGAGCAGAAGACAGCGCGCGCGTTTCGACAGTCCATACTTCGGAGGCGAGCGAGCTGCTTTGGACGAGAAATTTCCAGCGCGGGTGTGTCAGCCAAACGATTTCCGCCGCTGAAAAGGTTGCCCGCAAAGCGGCGACAGCCGGGAACGTATGCACGATGTCGCCGAGGGAGCCCAGTCGCAGGACCAGGAAGAGCGGCTCAGACATGCGGCGCCTTGCGGACCGATTCGAGGAACTCGCGCGTCGAGTGGTCTTTACGATCACCGACGATGGCGATGCGGATGCCGAGGCGGGCGGCGGTGGCGCGCTCTGGAACCGTTTCGGTGGTGTAGTCGGTACCTTTGGCGTGAACATCGGGACGCAGCAGTTCGAGTAGGGTCTCGACGTTGGCTTCGCCAAAGAGTACGACGTAATCGACGGCGCGGAGCGCGGCAACGAGATTCGCACGGGCGGATTCGGGCAGGACGGGCCGCCCAGGACCCTTCAATGCGCACACACTTGAGTCGGCATTTACGGCCACAACCAGGACATCCCCTTCGCGACGCGCACCCTCAAGATAACGGACGTGACCGACGTGAAGCGTGTCAAAACAGCCATTCGCGAACGCAACCCGCTCGCCGCGCCCCTTGTGCCTGGCAAGAAGCTCGCCAAGATGGTCGCGGGAAACGATTTTGGATTGGGCGTGGCGCATGGGTCAGCACCCGGCCCCTGCGGCCTGGCGGCGGATGGCTTCGAGAAGCTCCTGGCGGGAAACAGTGGCGGTGCCGCGCTTCATGACCACCAGGCCGCCTGCAATATTGGCGATATGCGCGGCTTCAAGAAAGGAGGCACCCGACGCGAGTGCGAGTGTATACGCGGCAAGAACCGTGTCGCCGGCGCCGGTAACGTCCACCGCCTGACTACTTCCGTAGACCGGAATGCGCGTGAGGCGCCCGGAGGGTTCGAAGAGGGCCATGCCGTCGCGTCCACGGGTCACGAGGAGGGCGCGTAGCTTCATCGCGGAAAGCGTTGCGCGACCCGAGCGCGCCAATTCTTCCAGGTTTCGGCCGATGGAGGTGTGATGAAGCGCTTCCAGCTCGGCTTCGTTGGGTGTCGCTGAAGTGATGCCCGATTTCGCGTAGGCAGAGAGATGGTAACGGGCGTCCAAAGCAACGGGCAGTCTGCCCTTGCACCTTGCTGTGGCCTGATGGACCAGCTCCGGCGTGGCCACGCCGAAACCGTAGTCGGAGATGGCGAGCGCATGGGTGGAACGAAGCCGCGCGCGCAGAAGCCGCTCTATCTTTTTGCGAACGACCGGCGAGAGCGACGCCTGCGGCTCGCGGTCGACGCGAAGGACCTGCTGGCCGACGGTGTGAGCCCAGCCCGCAAGGAATCGCGTTTTAGTCGGGGTGGTCCGTTCTTTCACGCGGATGATGCCGGAGACATCGACTTTTTTGCTTCGAAAGTAGGCGATGAGACCGTCACCGGCGGAGTCGTGCCCAACCGCGGTAACGGCAAGCACGCGTGCACCGAGTGCGGCCAGGTTATTCGCGGCGTTAGCGCCACCGCCAGGAACCAGATGAGTTTCGCAGTGGCGAAGGATTAAGACCGGCGCTTCACGGGAAACCCGCGAGATTTCACCAAACTGAAATTCATCGGCTACGAAGTCGCCGAGCAGCGTGACCGTCTTTTCGGAAAACTGCTCGACATACTCTGCAAGCGCGAGAAGATCGACCGAGTTAGACGCTGCCGCGCTTTGCGTGCGGGAATGCTTCATTTCGTTTGCCTCAGAATCCAGTCGGCCGCCGCGGCGAGGTCATCGGCAACAAAATCGGGAGGCACGGGCCAGTTTGCAGCGTGCCAAGCCAGCTCCCCTTGCCCGTAACCGGTACGAACTAAGACGCCACTGGAGCCAGCACGCTGGCCAAGCTCGATATCACCGTAACGGTCTCCGACCATGAACGAGCTTCGCAAATCCAAGGAATGCTCCCGGGCGGCGCGCTGGAGCAACCCTGGTTTTGGTTTCCGGCAATCGCATCCATCCATTGAAGTATGCGGGCAATAGTAGATCCCGTCGAGATGGGCGCCAGCGGCGGCCAGCTGCAGTGACATACGTTCATGAACCCTATGCACGAGCGATTCCGGAAAATACCCTCGGCCGACCCCCGACTGATTGCTGACGACGATAACAGGCAACCCCGCTGAATTCAGGCGGCGGATGGCGGCCGCTGCAAAGGGAAACATACGAAAACGGCTCTCGTGATTCAAATAACCCACTTCTTCGGATATGGTGCCGTCGCGGTCGAGGAAGACCGCAGAACGGAGTGGCGTCGAATCAGGCAGGGCGCACCTCCGGAGACTGAAGCCAGGAGAGCGCAGCCTTTTGTACGGCCTCCACACTTATGCCCGTCATGCAGCGGTGATCGGTGGGGCAGCGGCGCAGGAAACACGGGCTGCAGTAGGGCTTTTCCCGGATGACCGTGCAACGCGGAGTGATTGGCGCGGTGCCGTTCGGATCGGTGGGACCGAATACGGCGACAATCGGTAGGCCGACTGCGGCGGCCACGTGCATGGCGCCGGAATCGTTGCCGATGAAGAGATGGCAGCGCGAGAGAAGCGCCGGAAGCTCGGCGATGGCGGTCTTGCCCGTAAGATCGAGGGGGGGGCGACGCATGCCGGCAGCAATTGCGGAGGAGACGCTGCTTTCCGCGGAGGTACCGAATAGAATGACGTCGGCATCAAATTGCGCCGTCAAGCGGTTGGCCAAGTCCGTAAACTTTTCCGGCGGCCAGCACTTTGCCGAACCGTACGATGCGCCGGCGCCGATGGCGGCCCGCAACGCTTTCGGGCGCGACCCGGCGGCAAGCAGGCGATTCTCCGCCTGCTCCATGGCCCCGGGTGCAAGTTTCAACGAAATGCCCTTCTCTCCACTTAAGGTGTCGAGCCATCCCGCACGGCGAATCAGTTCCAGATAGTAATACTGTTCGTGCGCGGGGATTTCGCCCGGCTTCGGAACCGCCACGGCCTTGGTAAGAAGGAGACTGCGGCCGTCGCGTGCGTAGCCGATTCGTTGCGGAATCCCGGCACGCCAGGCAAGCCAGGCAGCATCGAACGCATTCTGCAGAAGAAGCGCGAGATCGAATCTATGCGAGCGCAATTCACGGGCGAGCCGTTCGCGGCCGGATAAACCGCCATGTTCTCGGGAAGGATCGTACGGGATCAGCTGATCGCAGATTTGCTGGCCGCGATAAATATCGGCCACATAAGGCCTCGCGAGAATGGCGATTTGCGCAGAGGAAAAACGAGTGCGCACGGCGCGCAACGCCGGCAGCGCCATGATGGCGTCGCCCACCCAGTTCGTGGCGCGAATCAGAATTTTCACGTGGACGCTCCACCACGAGTTTGAAGTTTTCGATCGATGGCGGTCGCCAATTCGCTCTCGTCCGGAAAAACAAGGTCGATCGTAGCGATCCAGACGGGCATACGAAAATCCGACACAGGAAGATTGTAAGCATCCTTTTCAGTGGTAACCAGACCGGCGGCCTGACAGCCCTCGGCTCGACGCTGAAGCCGCTCGACCTCTCCGCGAGAATACTTGTGATGGTCGGAAAAAGCTTGGCGTTGCACCACCGGAATATTCCAGCGATCCAGATCGGCAAAGAAGGCTTCTGGATTGCCGATGCCGCAGAAGGCAAAAAAGGGGCCGGGACCGATCTCGCTCACATACAGGGGAGTGTCATCGGATCCGAATCGTCGAAGCCCGAGAAGACGCGTCTGCGCGTAGAAGATGGAGAACCTGTGCGCATCGCGGGCTTCGATGGCGGGACGCTCAAACTTGCGTGATACGACCAAGATGTCCGCGCGCCGACAGGCGGCTATCGGTTCGCGGAGCAAACCCGCGGGCAATAACCACTCGTTCTTCAGCTTCCGAGAGCCGTCGAGCATCAACATATCCAGATCACGAGCGAGCTGAAGATGCTGAAATCCGTCATCCAGAATAAAAACGTCAACGGGTTGCTGGGCTTCCAACCGACGGCCGGATGCAAAGCGATTGGGGCCCACGCCGAACACCACGCGATCCCCGAGGCGACGCCTGAGAAGCTGCACTTCATCGCTGGTTCCGTCCGATCCGCGATAGCCACGGGTGAGAATAGCGACCCTCTTCCCTTCAGAGATAAACTTTTCCGCGAGCCAGAGGACCATAGGTGTCTTGCCGGTTCCCCCCACAGTGAGATTACCCACGCTAACTACTTTAGCGTTGAGACGCTTTGGCTTGAGCCAGCCTTTTGCATAAAGAGATTTTCGAAAACCAACATAGCGGCCATAGACTCTGGAAAGCGGATGGAGCGCGATCCGGAGGGCGGCCGGAAGTCTCATCCGTTTTCTCGAGACGTCGCACGGAGATGCTTACTGATTTCGCCAAGAGCGCGGCCCGTGGCGCCCCGGCTGTCTTCCACTAAACGCCTTGCGGTCTCGCCCATCTTACGTTGACGGTCGGGGTTGCGTAACAGTTCGATCCAAGCAACGCCGGCGTCCTCCGGGCTCTCCACCTGAATAGCGGCCCCAGCGGCGACGAAACGCGACGCGATCTCTGCAAAGTTCTCCATCGAAGTACCGAACACCGGGATTCTACCGAACGACGCGGGCTCAAGGATATTGTGTCCACCCGACGGCACCAGAGAACCACCGACAAAGACTCCGTCCGCCGCACGATAGACAGAGGCCAACTCGCCAATGCTGTCCAGGAGTAGCACGGTGACGTCATCCGGAATCGACGCCTCTTGTTTTGCCGGCGCCGCTCCTTGGCCAGGTCCCGAGATGGGCAACTGCGAGCGCCGAATAAACTTCCGTCGTGACTCCTGGACGAATTCGGCGGCCGCCTCGAAGCATTCCGGTTTCCGCGGCGCGAGAACCAGCAGAGCTCGTGGGTACTCACCCTGCGCCACGCCAAAGGCGATGAGTGCAAGCGGCTCTTCTGTGGCCACGACGCTGCCCGCGACAATTACGGGGGAGCGGCCGCGGCGCTGCGCTTCGGCCTCCAGCCAGTTCGAAATCGGCGTTGGCGAAGGCATTTCCAGGTCGTATTTGAGGTTGCCGCTCACACAAACAGATTTGGATGGCGCACCTAAGGCCCGTATCCGTTGGGAATCGTTCTCGCTTTGCATTAGAAAGGTGGTTGCATTGCCCAGGGCGCTGCGAAGGAACGGCCTAAGGAAAAAGCCGAACTTTCCAAGGTACCTCTGATAGCGTGTGAAGGAACGATCCGAGATCCGTCCGCTGACGAACACGACTGGAACCTCGTCGCGCCGGGCTTCGCGGAGAAAATTCGGCCAAATCTCCGTCTCCAGAATCACTACGATCGATGGCCGGACGGCCCGCAAGGCGCGCCGCACGCAAAAAGCCCAATCGAGTGGGAAATAAATCACTGCATCGGCGAACGGCATGCGCTCGCGAGCCAGCGTTTGGCCGGTGATGGTCGTAGTGGATATGATCAGCGGCCGTTCCGGATACGCCTCTTTCAATCGCCGCGCTAGCGTCACGCTGGACAGCGTTTCGCCAACGGATACAGCATGAACCCAGATGGCTCCGGGGCGCTGCGAAGGGAGCGCCTCTAGCGATGGAAACGAGAAACCCAGACGCTCGGCTATGTTTGAGAGATATTTTCCTTGGCGCAGGCCCTGAACAAGCCAGTACGGCAGGAGCAGAAGAGCCGCGAGGCCCATGAGAAGGCTATAAATGAAATACACTAAACATGGCTCCGGTCCGTGCCGGGCGCCGTCACCCACAGCCAGCGCGAGGCACCGGGCAACCCTGCACGTCCCCTAGGAATCGAAGGCGTCGAGATGAGAAATATTTATTATAACCCGATGCGAAACCTGGCCGTCGTGTTTCCCTTCCTGGTCGTCTCCCTTCTCGGAGCCAAGCTTTTGACCGCGCAACAGCCACCCCTAAGAACGGCGTCCCTGGAATCCCATGAAGGACTGACCATCTCGGCCCAGCCGTGGACCGATGCGGCTAGGTACAAAGACAAATTCCCCAAAAAGTCCCCCTACGCGGCAGGAGTTGTAGCGTTGCAAGTAGCGTTTCGCAACGATTCCAACGAGAGTATGAGGGTGAACCTAGAACGCGTAAGGCTGACGGTTCAGCTCGACGAGAACAACAAACAAGAGGTGCAGGCGCTCACGGCCGAGCAACTAGCGGACGAAGTACTAAAACCGGCGGCAAAGGATCCCACCGCAAAGCGGCAGAGACTGCCCATCCCGGTGGGCGGGTCGAAGGGCGGTAGAGACAAACACTGGGCCGAATTGCAGAGCCAAGCGCAAGATGCTGGAGTTCCGACGAGCGTTGTCGCGCCGCACAGCACGGTGCAGGGACTCCTGTATTTCGACCTGCAAAACCAATTCGATTTGCTACAAACAGCACACCTGTACATACCAGAAGTCGTGGAAATGCGGCAAAATCGAGCTTTGACCTATTTCGACATCGACCTGAGCCAGCACACCTCGCGCTAATTTTTCGATACCGTCGAAACGTAGCTCGTGATCGGCGCCTCCATACAGCGTGGCCTTTTTCCTGCCTAAACTCACGCAGTTTGCGCGGGTCGAGCCCGTCGGCTACCATGACAGAGCAGCCGACAACCGATTGTTCAACCCAACCGACATATATGCTAACTCTTCTCGACGAACTGAACCCGGAACAGCGACAAGCGGCGGAAACCACGGAGGGTCCGGTGCTGATCCTTGCCGGTGCGGGCACGGGCAAGACTCGCGCCATTACGTTTCGGATGGCCAACCTCATTGCCAATGGTTCGCCTGCGGAAGCTATCCTGGCGGTGACCTTCACGAACAAGGCCGCCGAGGAAATGCGGAACCGCGTCTCCGACTTACTCTTGCGGGCCGGCGTGCCGCCGGCGCAACCGTGGCTTTCCACGTTTCATTCTCTTTGCGCGCGCGTACTTCGGCGAGAAGCCCCCAGTGCGGGTCTGGCCCGAGATTTTGCGATTTACGACGACGATGATCAGCTGGCGGCCGTAAAGCTAGCGATGAGCAAGCTGGCCATCGATGACGACCGCTTAACGCCCCGAAACATTCTGAGCCGCATCAGTTACGCTAAAAATCACGGGCAGACGCCGGGCAAGATGCGCGCGGAAGCGGTCGAGCAGGACGGGCGGCGCGCCGCAGATGTTTATTCGGCATACGAAAACTTGCTGCATCAGAGCAATGCGCTAGATTTCGACGACCTGCTCCTACGGTCGGCGCGGCTCCTGCGGGAATCCACGGCAGTGCGAGAGAAGTGGCAGGCGCGTTTTCACTACATCCACGTAGACGAATACCAGGATACCAATCGCGTGCAGTACGAGCTGCTGCGCCTGCTCACTGGACCGAAACACAACGTCTGCGTCGTAGGCGACGAAGACCAGTCCATCTATCGATGGCGCGGCGCCGATGTATCGATCCTAACGAGCTTTTCGCAAGACTTTGCCGGTGCAAAAGTCATTAAGCTTCAGCGCAACTACCGCTCGACACAGAACATTCTCGATGCGGCCGGCGCGGTGGTGGCTAACAACCCGGACCGTCTGGGCAAATCGCTAAGCGCGGAAACAGGGCCCGGAACTAACCTAAAATATTTCGAAGGGCGCGACGCACAGGCTGAAGCGGAATTCGTCGCCGAACAATTGGACCGTATTCTCAGTGAAGATTCCTCGCAGACGTGCGCCGTGGAGTACCGCACAAACTTCCAATCGCGTGCGTTTGAAGAAGTGTTTCGCCGGCGCGGGGTCCGCTACAAGCTCGTCGGTGGGTTTAGCTTTTACCAGCGTGCAGAAGTGAAAGATGCTTTGGCATATGTGCGCCTGGCCATGCATCCCGAGGATGACGTCTCGCTGCTGCGCGTGCTGAATGTGCCGCCACGGGGTATTGGCAAGACCACCGTCGACGCACTACGAGAAACCGCGCGAATCGATGGATCGCCCCTGTGGGAGGCGATTGCGAAGTTTGTTGCCGGTGCGTCGGCAGGCCGTGCTGTAGCGCCACTGCGAGCGTTCCAGGAATTGATCGCCAAGGTGCAGGAATCGCTGCTGAAAAACGAAGCCGCTGATTTTTTGCGAAGCGTCCTCGAGGAAACCGGCTACATGAGCATGCTGCGCGACCACAACGCCCCCGAAGATGTGGCTCGCATCGAGAATCTCCAGGAGTTGGTTCGCGCGGTCGCCGAAAGCTCGGAAGCCGGCGAGGCCTTTACGGATTTTCTGGACGCAGCTGCTCTGGTGAGCGACGCGGATTCCTTCGAGGGCAAGCCCGGCGTGACGCTGATCACCCTGCACAGCACCAAAGGCTTGGAGTTTGATCACGTGTTTCTGACGGGCATGGAAGAGGGCATCTGCCCGCACAGCCGGTCGTTGAACGAAGAGAAAGGCATCGAAGAAGAACGGCGACTCGTTTATGTGGGAATGACGCGGGCGCGTACTTCTCTCACCCTGACGCGGGCGGTGTACCGGCGCGTCTTCGGGAACGAGCAGCAACTCCGCGCTTCCCTGCCCTCGCGCTTCTTAGCCGAGATTCCAAGCGATCTGGTGGACACGATACGGGGATCGATGGCGGAGATCGGCGAGACCCGGCGCTACGAACCCGATCCGGAGTACTCGTATTCGCCGGAAGAGTTTCTCCGGCGTGTACGGGGCAAGACGGCTCCTACGCCTACGCCAGCAGCCCGGAGGGCGACGGGGTCAACCTCTTTCGGACGGCCTCCTATGAGGCGCGGCGCAGATGCTAATCCTTTGATCGGGCGAAGGGTGAGGCACCCGAACTTCGGCGTTGGGACCATCGTGGGCGTGGAGGGCGACGACGAAGACCGCAGACTTTCCGTAACTTTTCCAGGACGCGGCACAAAGAAGTTTGTCGAGCGCTACGCGCAACTCGAACAAGTGTAAGGTGAAGTTCCCGCGGTTGCGCCGTAAGGCCTCTCAAGGTACATTGAGGCGCACAAGCGTTCCTGAAGGCGTGTCCGGCCAGGTCAAGCTTCCGGTTTTGAGGATGCGATCGGAGAGTACGAGTGGGATCACCTCTTTTCCGCTGCAAGAGCATCGATCAGCTGCTATCCGATTCCGAAAACGCTGAAATACGACTAAAGAAGTCTCTTGGATGGCTCAGCCTGACTTCGCTCGGGATCGGAGCCGTGATCGGTTCGGGCATTTTCACCGTCATCGGGACCGCGATCGCCGGTCAACAGCTGCAAGTCAAATCAATCCTGAATGCGCCGCTGCTCGAGTATCTGATCTACCACTCCGCGTCGTTCGGCCGGCCAGGAGCCGGCCCTGCAATCGCCTTGTCGTTCGTTCTGGTCGCGATTGTCTGTGGATTCGCCTCCGTTTGCTACGCCGAGCTGGCCGCCATGATCCCGATCGCCGGCAGCGCCTACACCTACACCTACGCGACAATGGGCGAATTGATCGCCTGGATCATCGGTTGGGATCTCATTCTCGAATACGCCGTCAGCAATATGGCTGTGAGCGTGGGTTTCTCCGCGCACATGGTCGGTTTGCTCGACTGGTTTGGAGTGCACCCCAATCTGCGTTGGATCACTCCGGCTTACCTGCCAGGCGGATTGGCTGACCTGCAGGGAAACACCCTGTACACTCCCGGCTGGCACTTCGGCTTTAATTGGCCCGCGTTCATCATTGTGATGTTGTTGACGATGATCCTGGTGCGAGGCATTCGCGAATCGGCGGAGACCAACAACGTCATGGTCCTGCTGAAAATAGTGGCCATTCTTGTTTTTGTCGGCTTTGCCTCGCGCTTCATTCATCCTGCCAATTGGCACCCGTTCGCGCCAAACGGCTGGCCGGGCATTCTGACCGGCGGATCGATCGTGTTTTTCACCTACATCGGATTCGATTCGGTCTCCACCGCGGCAGAAGAGTGCCAGCGCCCCCAACGCGACTTGCCGATCGGCATCATCTCCACGCTGGTAATATGCACGGTTCTCTACATCGCGGTCGTCGTGGTGTTGACGGGCCTGGTGCCATGGCAAACGCTGGTGGACGATGCGGCTCCGGTCGTAAACACGCTGAAAAAACTCCATTTCACCGGTGTGCGGTTGATTGTGCTGCTCGGCGCCCTTATGGGCATGATCTCGTCGCTGTTGGTGTTCCAGCTCGGTCAAGCGCGGGTGTGGTTTGCGATGTCCCGCGACGGCTTGCTTCCGCGCATTTTTAGTCGCGTCCATCCGCGCTTTTGCACTCCGGACTTCTCGACCTGGATGGCGGGCTTTCTCGTCGGGATCCCGTCCGGCCTTTTGGACATCGGAACGCTCGCAGATCTCTCCAATATCGGCACGCTCTTCGCGTTTGCTCTGGTCGCCGCGGGTGTACTGATTCTTCGCTATCGCGAGCCAAACCGACCACGTGCCTTTCGCGCGCCGGGCGGGCCGCTAGCGCCGATCGTTACCATCCTGACGTGTCTTTTGCTGATGGCCGGTCTACCGATTACCAACTGGATTCGATTCTTTGTATGGCTCACGATTGGACTCGTGATTTACTACAACTACGGCCGCAAGCGGAGCACGCTGCGAGCAGCGAACCGGGCGTAGAGGAACGCTGGAATGGCGGAGATTGTTTCCAAGGCATCGCGATGGCGGGCAATCATTTTGCTCGCGACCCTCGGCGTGGGGGTGCTGCTGCCCGGGCAGGCGCTCGCCTGGGGTGGCAATGGCCAAAAGCTTGTCGTCAACAAGGCCATCGACACGCTGCCGCCCGACATTCGGACATTTTTCGAAGCGAACCGGTCTTTTATCATCCTGCACGTCACCGATCCTCTGGACGCCGAAGCAAAAACTCCTGCGGAGAAGCACAATCACTACCTCTATCTGGACAAGTACGGCCGCTTCCCTTTTGAGCTCCTGCCGAGAAGTTACAAGGCGGCTGTTACCAAATATGGGAAATCAAAGCTCGAATCCACTGGCCTGCTTCCCTGGCAGATCGGCGTGTACAGTGCGAAGCTCACCGAAGCCATGAAACTTGGGCGCTGGGATGACGCCAAGCTGGATGCCGCAATCCTGGCAAGCTATGTTTCCGAAGCCCACGATCCGTTCAATACGACGGAAAATTTCGATGGCCATCTGACGGGGCAAACCGGAATCAACGAACGGTTCGGGACTGCACTGGTCGATCGTTTCTCTTCTTTTTTCCCGATGCGCCCCAACGACGCTTCCTTTATCAACGACCCCACGGATCACGCGTTTGAAGCATGCCTGAGCGCCCACAGTTGGCTGGAAACCATCCTGCTCGCCGATCGCAACGCACGGCTTGGCGGGAAGTCCTACGACGACGAATATTTCGACCGCTTCTACAATCAGGCGGCGGCAACTCTAATCCGGCAGCTTTCCGACGCCGCCACCGACGTCGGGTCGTATTGGCTGACGGCTTGGATCAATGCGGGCCGCCCGCCATTGCCACACTGACCACGCGCGCATGACCACAGCCCCACTCTCAAAACGCCTCGCCTCTCTCCCCAAAGCCGAGTTGCACCTTCATTTGGAAGGCTCGATACAACCCGCGACGGTAAGCGCGCTGACCGCGCGGCACGGAGTCGCCGTTACCGAAGAAGAGGTTCGCCGCCGCTACGCCTACCGGCACTTCTTGGAGTTTCTCGAGGCCTTCAAGTGGGTGACGTCGTTCTTGCGCGAGCCCCGGGACTACGCACTGATTGCAGGACACCTTGGCGAGCAACTCCTATCACAGGGAGTTGTATACGCCGAGATCACTCTCTCTGTCGGAATCATGCTTTTGCGAAAGCAAAGCCCCGAAGCCAATTTTGCGGCCATCCTGGCGGCTACCGAGACATTCGAGAATCGAGGGCTGCGCATCAATTGGGTCTTCGACGCCGTGCGCCAATTCGGCGCGGGCGCCGCCATGCGCGTCGTCGAAGCAGCGCAGCGATGCGCCTCGAAAGCGATCGTGGCCTTCGGCATCGGCGGAGACGAGTTAAGCGTGCCAACGGCGGAATTTCGACCGGTGTATGACCAGGCCGCAAAGATTGGACTGCGCCGTTTGATGCACGCGGGGGAAGTCGGCGGACCGGAGAAAATCCGGGAGGCCATCGAACTACTCGGTGCGGAACGAATTGGCCACGGAATCGCCGCGATATACGACCCCGACCTGATGGATCTTCTTGCCCGCCGCCGCATACCTCTCGAAATCTGCCCACAGAGCAATATCCGAACGGGCTCCCTGGCGCGGCTCTTGGGGCGCGCGAACCCGCAAATGGAAGATCACCCCTTAACACGCCTGTTCCGTCACGGCATTCCGGTGGTTCTATCCACCGATGATCCCGCCATGTTTCATACCACGCTGCTCGATGAGTATGACAACGCGCGCCGAATGGGTCTGAGCGAAGACGAACTGACGCGCCTGGCCGCAATGAGCTTCGAACACGCGTTTGTCAAGCGAGAGGACAAGCCAGCGTTTTTGCAATTCCGTTGAGCCAAAGAACGCTCCGTGGAGATCTCTGCGCCTCAACAGCCACAAGCTGGGTCTTCGGAACGCGACGACTCTGCGGCGGCCAATGTTATACTGGCCTCATGAAAGCACACGTCTGGGTGATGCCCAAGCGCACGGTACTCGATCCACAGGGGAAGACCATTCACAATGCCCTCTCCGGCCTGGGTTACGCCGCGGTGAAGGACGTCCGCCAAGGTAAATTCTTCGTCCTCAATTTGGATGGTTGGAACCGCGACGAAGCGCAAAAACAAATCGAGCGAATCTCCAAAGAAGTTTTGACGAACCCCGTCATTGAAGAATATCGCTTCGAGATCGTCGACTAGGCGTCATACAAACGAGGCGCACTCGCTCGCTCGCCTCCCCCAGCGCAGTTTCCTCACCGCTCTAACCTGTTTCGCCACACTCCATTGAGAACCCCGGCCGCAGCGGAAAGGACCGTGCTACGCTTTTGAAATAGCGTTTCCAGGAGCCGGGCGCATGTGCGGAATTGTCGGTTATATCGGGCCGAAAAAAGTCGTGCCAGTCATCATCGAAGGCCTACGCAAGCTGGAATACCGCGGCTATGATTCCGCTGGGATTGCTGTCGTCACGCAGGACGGCAAGCTCGAAGTCCGCCGCGCGCCCGGGAAGCTCCGCAACCTCGAAGAGGTCCTGGACAAATCACCCATCCAAGGCACCTACGGAATTGGCCACACGCGCTGGGCAACCCATGGGCGCCCCACCGAAGAAAACGCCCACCCGCACCGCGACTGCACGGGACAAATCGTCGTGGTCCACAACGGCATCATTGAAAATTACCTGGAACTCAAGGAACAGCTTCAACGCGAAGGCCATAAGTTCGTCACCGAGACGGACACCGAGGTCGTCGCGCATCTCGTGGAAAAGAACATGAAAAACGCGTCACTCGAAGACGCGGTGCGCCAATCTCTCAAAGAACTACGCGGCATCTATTCGCTGGTCTTCCTGTCCGCGAACGAACCGCAAAAGATCGTCGCCGCGCGCCTGGGACCTCCTTCCGTGATTGGCCTCGGCGAAGGTGAATACTTCGTCGCCAGCGACATCCCGGCGCTGCTCGAGCACACTCGCCGAATCTTTTTCCTCGTCGACGGAGACATAGCCGTCCTGACGCCGCAAGGCGTCCGCGTAATGGACCACGACGGCCGCCCCATCGAACGCCCCGCGCAGCACGTTGCCTGGGACCCCATCATGGCCGAAAAGGGCGGCTACAAGCATTTCATGCAAAAGGAAATTTTCGAGCAGCCCCGCGCCGTCCGCGACACGCTACTCGGCCGCATCTCCCAAGACACTGGAAAAATCTTCCTCGACGACATGCAAATCACGGAGCAACAATTTCGCGAATTCCAGCAAGTTCGCATCGTCGCCTGTGGCACCAGTTGGCACGCCGGTCTCGCCGGAAAGTTCATGATCGAGCGCCTCGCGCGCATGCAGGTCGAGGTGGACTATGGCAGCGAGTTCCGCTATCGCGACCCGATTCTCGACAGCAAGACGCTCACCGTATGCATCAGCCAGTCCGGCGAGACCGCCGACACTCTCGCAGGACAGCGTGAAGCCAAGTCCAAAGGCTCCCCCACGCTCGCGATCTGCAACGTCATGGGATCGATGGTCACCCGCGAAGCGGCCGGCGCGATTCTGACGCACGCGGGACCCGAGATTGGCGTGGCCTCCACCAAAGCCTTCACGTCGCAGTTGACCGCGCTCCTGTTGCTCGCGGCACATCTTGGCCAAACCCGCGGAAAGTTGACAGGACAAGCGGCGAAAACACTCCTGCAAGAATTTACGCGCATCCCGCACAAGATCGAAATGGTCCTGCAGTCCGACGAAACCGGCCAGACCGAAACGCTGGCGAGGCAGTTCTTTCGCCACACTGATTTTCTCTACCTCGGACGCGGAATCCACTACCCCATCGCCCTCGAAGGCGCTCTCAAATTGAAGGAAATCTCCTACATCCACGCCGAAGGCTATCCTGCAGGCGAAATGAAGCATGGGCCAAACGCCTTGATTGACGAGAATCTCCCCGTCGTCGTGCTCGCCACTCACGATGAATCCGATCCCGATTCCGTCACGCGCTACGAAAAAAGCGTTTCCAACATCCAGGAAGTCAAAGCCCGCGACGGCATCGTCATTTCCGTGGTCACCCAGGGAGACCATCTCGCCCGCAAGGCCTCCGATCACGTCATCGAGATACCACCGGCCCCGGAGCTGCTCTCCCCGCTGCTCGAAATCATTCCTTTGCAGCTTCTCGCTTATCACATCGCCGTCCGTCGCGGCTGCGACGTAGACCAGCCTCGCAACCTGGCTAAGTCCGTAACAGTCGAGTAGTTATAGCGGCCGGCTTGTGTTTACCCTGAACTTCAAAGCGAGGCGAGGCGGGCGTTACTGCCATCGTCGGCACCAACCTCGGACGGCGTTGGCGGCTCGCACCACACCAGCAATTTCCGGTAAACTCATTCCATGCTCCGTATGTCGCGCGCTTGCCTCGTCGCATTCGCCGTACTGACGACATTCTGCGTTCCCCTTGTTCAAGCCCAAAACTCCCCTGTCCCAACCGCCACTCTCCGCGAAATCCATTCCGCCGGCCTAAAATCCCTTGCTGAACCGCAAGTTTTAGCGCTCACCGGTTTGCAACCAGGCGCTCCTGTCGGACGCGACGACCTGCAAGCCGCAGCCGACAAACTGGTTCAAAGCGGTCTTTTCGCTAAGGTCAAATACAATTTCCAAACCCGCACCGACGGCCTGCTCGTCACCTTCCATGTCGAGGAAGCGCCCCGCATTCCCGCCTACTTCGACAACTTTCCGTGGTTCACCGACGGTGAATTGAGCGACGCGATCCGCAAAAAGCTGCCCTTCTATGACGGGACGTTGCCCAGTGCAGGCACCGTGGTGGACCAGGCTGCGGACGCCGTAAGCGAATTCCTCGTCACCCATGGCCTTCAGGCCGCCATCGAACACCAAGCGCTCACCAATCCCAACGGTGACGGCGACGTCCAACAATTTCACATTGAGGGCGCGTCACTCCGAATCTCCAGCCTCGAATTCAGCGATGCTTCCCTCAATTCGTCCCATCCCCTGCAGCAGCAACTCTCGGACTTGAAGGGCAAAGCGTATTCGCGCATGGCCATCGATCTCTTTCTCGCCGAGCAAGTGCGTCCCATCTATGCGAAACAAGGCTACCTGCGCGCAAAGCTCGGTCCCTCGGAAGTGCGCCTCACCGGCAATCCCAACCAAAAACTGCCCGAACAGATCCCCGTCTATGTTCCTGTCACACCCGGCGCCGTCTACCGTTGGAAAGGCGTACACTGGACCGGTAACTCTCTGTTGTCCTCGATCACGCTCACCGGAGACCTCGCACTCAGCGCTGGCGAAGTGGCAGATGGCCTGGCCTTGGAAGCCGGCTGGGACCGCGTCCGTGAAGAGTACGCCCATCGCGGCCATCTCGACGCGAAGATCGACCCTGTCGCCGCGTATGATGATTCCGCTCACACCATCGCCTACACCGTCCACGTGGAAGAAGGTAAACCCTACCACTTTGGCGTCATGGTGATCACCGGTCTGTCCACTACGGCCGAAAAGCGCCTGCGCGAAGCATGGCCCATTCCTGCCGGCGAACTCTTTGACAAAACACTCTTCGAGGAATTCCTAGTCAAGCTGCAAACGAGCCCGGGTCAAGTTTTCGGGGATCTCCCCGTGCACTATGACAACGTAGGACACTGGTTGCAGCCAGATGAGAGCAAAAGCACCGCGGATGTTCTACTGGACTTCAAGTAAACCGGCAGCGCGCCGAACGTTCCCCGCTCTTCTGCGCTATACTGAAAACTGCAATGACCGCATTCGTGCCGATTCGCCCGGCGGATTCTTCATCGCTTACTCCGGAGGACAAAGAGCGCCAACTGTTCGCGTCTCTCGCTGAGTTGCCCTCTCTCATTGTCGCGCTCTCCGGGGGCGCGGATTCCGCGTATCTAGCTTGGGCGGCTCAACGCGCCCTGGGAAACCGTTCCTTGTCTGTTACGGCACTCTCCCCCAGCTTCTCCGCCTACGACCGAACCGCCGTCGAGGAATTTATACGCGCGTTCCGCATTCCTCATGAGTTCGTCGAAACTCACGAGATGGACAATCCCGCCTACCGCGCAAACGCCGCAGATCGCTGTTTTTTTTGTAAAGACGAGCTCTTCTCCGTTCTCGACGCCATGGCCCAAGAACGTGGTTTTGCTGTTACGGCCTACGGTGTAAACGCCGACGACACTCTGGACTTTCGCCCCGGACACCGCGCCGCAAGAGAGCACCGTGTCCTCGCTCCACTACTCGACGCCAGCCTGCGCAAAGCAGAGATTCGATCGCTCTCCCACCGTGCCGGCCTCCCGACCTGGGACCGCCCTGCCGCCGCGTGTCTTGCTTCCCGCCTGCCCTACGGAACCCAGGTAACCCCGGAACGCCTTACTTTGGTGGAGCGCGGCGAAGCCGCCCTCCGCGAACTGGGCTTTCGCCAATTCCGTGTGCGCCTCCACGATAAACTGGCGCGCGTCGAAATTGCCCCGGAAGAAATGCAGCGAGCGCTCTCTTCAGAGATGGCAGCCACCATCGCTAAACACCTGAAGGCTGCAGGATTCGCTTACGTTGCCCTGGACCTGGAAGGTTACCGCCAGGGCTCACTCAACGAAACTCTCGCGCGCCAAAAACCCTCTTGAGCGAATACCTCCGAAGGAACATAATCCCGTGCTTTTGCGTAACTTGTAGTAGGCAGGCGCAGCGCCCCCCGGAATCGCAACGGAGGCAAGAATGACGCACCGGAGCTTGGCGGCCCCTCTAGGATTGCTGGTTGCTGCAATCGCCGCCTTAGGCTGTGGCGTCGGACCTTCCGCGAATGGCAGCTTCGATCGCACATTGAGTGTCACCGCGCCGATCCGCTTGGAGCTGGCCAATGCCTCCGGAGACGTTTCGATCACTGGCAGTACCGACGGCAAGGTGCATGTGCACGGAGAAGTGCGTTCGTCCGGTATCGGCTTCGACAGTCCGCAAAAGCGCTTGGATGAAATCGTTTCCAACCCGCCGATCGAGCAGAAGGGCGACACCGTCCGAATTGGCAAGGACCTGAGCCGCATCCGCAATCTCTCCGTTTCCTATGTGATTGAGGTACCACGCGAGACCGAAGTTGACATCACAGTGGCGTCGGGCTCGCAAACCATACGCGGAGTGCGCGGCCCCATAAAAGCGCAGGCCGCGTCCGGATCCATCCGCGCGGATCACATTGATCGCCATGCGCAACTCTCGACCCTGAGCGGTTCGATCAACGCACACGATATCGGCGACGACCTGCGCGCTTCCAGTGCCTCCGGAAGCGTAACGGTGTCCAACATCAAAGGCGACGTCCGCACGAGCGCTCTCTCTGGCGCCACTCAGATAGCCGAGCCCGGAGGCCGGGTCGACTCCGACACCGCTAGCGGCTCCGTCGAAGTTCAGGGCGCCACTACCGACGTGAAGGCGCACGCCGCATCCGGACGGATCGAGGTAAGAGGGAATCCCGGCTCCAACAGCTATTGGGATCTGAAGACCGTTTCAGGCGTAGTGGAACTCAGCGTCCCGTCCAACGCCAATTTCCACTTGTCCGCGGACGCGGTCTCTGGCCAAATCAAAACGGACGTTCCGATCGTTATCGAAGAACAAGGCAAGCATTCCCTGCGCGCCCGCGTCGGCGCCGGCGGCGGACGCGTCGAAGTGCACACCATCTCCGGTGAGATTCGCGTGCGCGCCTCGTAACGGTTCTCAACCCGAGCCGGCTCGCGATCTTCGTTTTCGCGCGAATCACTGGTAG
>Ga0209526_10000944_pt1 | contig 19172 bp, 20 predicted proteins | sample JacPinW_OM2H0_M1_FD_188566 | JGI IMG/M metagenome (GOLD analysis project Ga0209526, IMG submission 188566) | Forest soil microbial communities from Algoma, Ontario, Canada - Jack Pine, Ontario site 1_JW_OM2H0_M1 (SPAdes) (version 2) | ecosystem: Environmental > Terrestrial > Soil > Boreal... | reverse complement strand
GGCCAGTTCGCGCCGGGCCCGCCGCCGACTCCGCTACCCCATTGCCCGAGTCGAGCCCCGCGCGCTCCGGTGCCTGGGTCTTCGCCCGCCGCTCCTGATCGTCTGGCCGCGCGCCGCGGGCGGCTTGGGCGGCTTGGGCGGCTTGCGACGCGGGGGCCGCAGGGGCCGCGGTCGGCGCGTGCCTGCCCTCCGCCGACCCGGCCGATCGCGCGCCCGCTCCGGTTCCAGCCCCGCCGGAACCGGAGATCGCGCTCGCGACGGACCTGGCCACCTCGTCCTCCAGTGACCCGCGGGCCGCCTCGCCCGCGACCAGGTTGGTGACCACGTCGCGCACCTCGGTGAGCCGCCGGAGGGTCTCCGTGTGCCTGGCCACCAGCAGGTTGAGGCGGCGCTCCGCACCGTCATGGATCGCGGTCGCCCGGGCCGTCGCCTCATCGAGCATCTGCTTGGCCTGCGCCTTGGCCGCCGCGACCGCGCTCTCCGACTTCTTCTGCGCCTCACTGACGGTGTGTTCGGCCTCGGCGCGCGCGCTGTTGCGCGCCTTGTCAGCTTCCGCCCGCGCGCTGGCGATGGCGTTCTCAGCCTGCTCCTGGGCAGCGGCGAGCATCCGCTCGGTCTGTTCGCGAGCCTCGGCCTTAAACCGGTCGGTCTCCTGCTTGGCGTCGGAGCGCAGCTTCGCGATCTCGTCCAGGGCGCGGGCCTTCTGCGCCCGGGCCTCGTCGTCGGCCAGCTTGAGGATCTGCCCCATCCGCTCGCTGACTTCTTCATAGGCGGGCTTGCTGTCTTCCGCCTTCTGACGGCTCGCGGACAGCTCCAGCCTGAGCCGCTCAACCTCGTCGAGCGAGCGGGACAGCCGCTCCTCAAGGTCGCGTGTCTGGCTGCGGGAGCGGGCGACGAATTCGTTCACCTGACGGCGGCTGTAGCCACGCATCTGTACTTCGAACGCGTCTTCAGAGTCAAGGTCAGGTATGAGATCAGTGTGTTCAGTCATGGTGTCACCCGAGAGGTGGGTCAGGCAGGTAACCGCCGCGGCCGACACGGGTGCGGGCTGGCTCCCTGGATGAGTGTGGGTCGGTGCAGGACTAGATGGTGCGGGCGAGCAGGTGCAACGGGCATGACTCTTGTCCTGAACAGCCTCGGGCGCAACCGAAACGAACGAGTGTCCTGTTTTGCCCTAGTTGCGTGGTCCCTCATGATGAGGTGATGGCTGAGCATACCGGGATTGGGGCCGGTTCAGCTGGTACCGGCGGGACGCCCATGACACGGGATTAGGCCAGGAATGTCACACCAGGGGGAGGCGCCCGATGACGATGAGCCGTATTGGGTCGCTCGACGGCTCCGCCCCGTCGATTCATCCGGAGGCGTGGATCGCCCCCGGAGCGGTGGTAGTCGGCCGGGTGACCCTGGGCCGGGAGGCCAGCGTCTGGTACGGGTCGGTGCTGCGGGCTGATGACGAGGAGATCGTGGTCGGCGCGGAGTGCAACATCCAGGATCTCTGCTGCCTGCACGTGGACGCGGGCGAGCCGGTGATACTCGAGGAACGGGTGTCCCTCGGTCACCGGGCCACCGTTCACGGGGCCTATGTGGCGGCCGGGGCCCTCATCGGGATAGGGGCCGTGGTGCTGGGCAGGTCGCGCATCGGCGCCGGTTCCCTGGTGGCGGCGGGCACCGTGGTGCGGCCCGGCCAGCAGGTCCCCGCGGGCGTCCTGATGGCTGGTGTGCCGGGCCGGATTGTGCGCGAACTGACGGATGAGGACCGCGACTCGTTCGCCAATACGGCGGCCCGTTACGTGCGCCGCGCCGCGCGTCATCGGGACGCCGTCTGGCGCGAACTCGCAGGTTAATCGGGCCTCGGGATGGCGAACGCCCTACCGCATCTGGTCACAAGCCGTTGGCAACTTCTTGGAATTGTTACCAGTGTCATGGGTAAAATCACACTCGAGGGTGGTCCAGTAAATGACCCTGTTGGGTCATGCGGGGGCGCGGGGCCGCGTCGTAGCCTTGTGGCCAAGGGTTCCGCGAATCCGCTCGGCGATGGAGGTGGGCGCGGTGCGGGAGCATCTCGATCTTCGCGTCCCCGACCGCGTCGCACTCGATGAGATCGAGCTCTACGCGGAGGTGCTCAGCGCTGTGGCGGTCAGCGATAGGCCGCTCACCGCGGAAGAGCTGGACGCGGTTCTGGGGATTAGGTCGGTGACAGGCGTTTCCCGCGCCGGGGATTGAGTATGTCCCCGGTACGGCATGGAAGCCGCAGCTGTTGCGCTGCGTGATCGGATTTCACCTAAAGTATTCAGCTGCTCCGGTAACAAGTGGCAGGGCGTGTGCTCCGGTAACCAGTGACTGCGCGTGATCTCGGCGCTTTACGGATGCCGGAACATGACGTCGGTATCCCACTGCGTGAAGCCCAGCGATTCATACAACCGGATCGCCGCGGTATTCGCCTCGTCCACATACAGCATGACCTCTGGCAGGCCGCGTGATCGGAGATAGCGCAGCCCGATCAGGGTGAGCGCGCGACCCAGGCCGATGCCCTGCTCGGCCGGGTCGACGCCGACCACGTAGACCTCGCCGATGGCCTCGTGGCCGTGTGCCGGCGCCCCGGGATGGCTGCCGTGGACCTTGGTCCAGTGGAAACCCGCCAGCCGCCCCTCGCGCTCGGCGAGGAAGAAGCCATCCGGGTCGAACCAGGGCTCCCGTTCGCGGAGGTCGAGGTCGGCGCGGGTCCAGGCGCCCTGCTCGGGGTGGCCCGCGAAGGCCCTGCGGTTGATCGCGATCCAGGCGTCCTCGTCGTGGCCGACCCGGAACGTGCGGACCGTGATGCCCTCGGCCAGTTCGGGCGTTCCCAGCGGGGTCTGGAGAGGCCTGCGCATCGTCCAGAGCGCGCGCACCCGCTCGAACCCCGCGGCCCTGGCCAGCGCCGCCGCCGCCGGCAGATCCCCATGCGCCCAGAGCCGGAGCGGCCGCGGCCCGGCCTCGGCCAGCAGCGCGCGGGTGAGGGCCAGGCCCAGCCCATGACCGCGGTGTGCCGGGTGGACGACCAGTTCCCCGCTCGGGCCTTCAACCGGGTCGGTCGGATCCAGGTGCGCGTACCCGGCCAGTTCCCCGCCCTCGGTCAGGAGCAGATTCCGGGCCTCAGGGTCCCCGCCGTACCGCAGATGCAGCAGGACGTGCTCGGAGAGCGGGCTGACGTTGTCCTCGTCGGTAGCCGCGGCGACCAGTCGCAGGACCTCGGCCGTCTGGGGCTCGCTGATCCGGCCCGGGACACTGATCTCGACCTGCCGGGCGCCCTCATCGCTCGGCCGGCGCAGGGCTGGTCTCCCTCTGCCCGTCCATGTCGGCGGCGGAGTTGTCCTGGGGCGGGCGCGCGCCGTGCGGGGCCCGGCCGTCCTCGCCGCTCTTGGCGGGCACGAAACGGTACCCGACGTTGCGCACCGTCCCGATCAGTGCCTCGTGCTCCACGCCGAGTTTCGCCCGCAGCCTGCGGACGTGCACGTCAACCGTGCGGGTGCCGCCGAAGTAGTCGTATCCCCACACCTCCTGCAGCAGGTGTGCCCTGGTGAAAACCCGCCCCGGGTGCTGGGCGAGGAACTTGAGCAACTCGAATTCCTTGAAGGTCAGGTCGAGGGCCCGGCCGCGCAGCCGGGCGGTGTATGTGGCCTCGTCGATCGCGAGGTCGCCGGAACGGATCTCGTCCGGCGTGGACGGGGCCAGGCTCGCCTGGCGGCCGATGGCCAGGCGCAGTCTCGCCTCCACCTCAGCCGGTCCCGCCGTATGCAAGATCACGTCGTCGGCGCCCCACTCGGCGGTGACCGCCGCGAGGCCGCCCTCGGTTACGATGACCAGCAGTGGCCCGTCCAGGCTGGCGGTGCGGAGCAGGTTGCAGAGCATCTTGGCCTGAGCGAGGTCACGTCGCGCGTCGACCAGCACCGCGTCGATGGGCGGCGACTCCGCGAGGGAGGGTGCCTCGGCGGGTGCCACGCGGACCGTGTGCAGCAGCAAGCCGAGCGAGGGCAGGATTTCCCCGGCCGGCTCGGCGGCACTGGTCAGCAAGAGCAAGTCACTCAAACGCTGCCACCTCCGCCCTGCGGCGCTCTATACGGGAAACTACCCATGGACACACAACAAGGACCCGAGGGCAGCATTGCCCGGATCCGATGTGAGGAGGATAGCCGACGTGGGCATGGTCACGGTGCGCTACTGGGCGGCGGCGAAGCAGGTCGCCGGGGTGGCCGAGGAGAAAGTGAGCGCCGTCACCCTCGCAGAAGCGCTGGCCGAGGCGCTGACCGCGCGCGGGCCGGGGCCGGCCGCGGATGCCTTCGCAGCGGTGCTGGCCAGGTCGTCTTTCCTGGTCGATGGCGCGCCGGTAGGCTCCCGCGCGCCGGATTCCGTGCCGCTGACGGACGCGGCCGTCATCGAAGTGCTGCCCCCGTTCGCGGGCGGATAGTGGGCTCCCGGGCCCCGCTTCACCACCACTGCTAGCGCTGCGGCGCGTAGTGCTCGTTTGGCGTTTCCGCGTACTGCGCCTGGCCCGGGCGGGCCGACCCGTGAACCAGTTGGCGCCTGCGTACGTTACACAGAACGTGGCGCGGCACCGCGAGACCGACGGCCGGGGATCGAAGAGCAGCAAGGTCTCCGACGAGGCGCTCGTCCGCGCGCTTTACGCCGAGCACGCGGGGCCACTGCTGCGCTACGCGCTGCGACTGACCACCGGCGACCGGCAGCGCGCGGAGGACATCGTGCAGGAAACTTTGCTGCGGGCGTGGCTGCACCCCGAGGCGATCGCGCAGCGCCCGGCGCGCCCATGGCTGTTCGCCGTGGCGAGGAACCTGGCGGTGGATGCCCACCGGGCGAGAAACGCCCGGCCGCGCGAGGTCGGCGAGGGGGCGCTGGAACTCGTGCCCGTCGCCGACGAGGCAGACCGGGCGCTGGAGTCGTGGGCGGTGGCCGATGCGCTCCGCGCGCTGCGGCCGGAGCACCGGCAGGTACTGGTGGAGACGTATTACCTGGGCCGGTCGGTGGCCGAGGCCGCATCAAGCCTCGGCATACCCGGAGGAACCGTGAAGTCCCGGACGTTCTACGCACTGAAGGCGCTTAAGCTCGCCCTGGAGGAACGGGGGCTCGCGCCATGACCGGCTCAGCGGACTGCCGTGACATCAGGCAGGCTCTCGGCGTGTACGTGCTAGGTGCCATCGATCCCGCCGAACGCACCCTCGTGGACGCTCACCTGAGCACATGCCCGGACTGCCGGGAGGAACTGGCGGGCCTGGCCGGGCTGCCGGCCCTGCTGCGCAGGGTGCCTATCGCCGAGGCGGAGCGGCTGGCGGCCGATGAAATCGACGAGGTGCCCGCGGACCTGCCCGCGGACGACCAGATGTTGCGGACGCTGCTGACGAGGACCGCCAGGCACCGCCGGGAACGGCTGTGGCGTGGCCTGGCGGCCGCCGCGGCCATCGTCCTGGTGGCCGGATCGGCCGGGGCAGCCGGCTGGGACGTGCTGCGCCCGGCAGGCGGCACCGGGCAGGTGGCGGTGGGCGCCCCGGCCCTGCACTGGCGCAGCGTCTCCGGCACTGACCGGGCGACACTGACCAGCCTCAGGGTGCGGCTCGCGCCAAAACCCTGGGGGACCGCGCTGGACGCGCAGGTCCGCGGGGTTCAGGTAGGAACCGACTGTCAGTTCGAGATCATTGATTCGGCCGGGAACCACTTCATCGTCGGCGGGTGGACCGCGACCTACGGCGACAGCTCGCTCTGGTACCCAGGGGCAACGTCGATCCCGATCAGTAACATGCGCAGCTTCCAGATCACATCGGGCGGGAAGGTGCTGGTCAGCGTTCCGGTGCAGTGACAGCGGCCGGTCGAGGGAATGGGATGCCGGCTGGCTGCGCTGTAGGGAGGCGTGACCGCAGGGGTGCTCGCAGGAATCGTCGTGCTGATCGGCGCGACGGCGTTCGGGCTGGCCCGACGCCGCAGCGACGGGAAGTGGCGCGCGTCCGGCGGGCAGGGACAGGCCACCCGCCAGCAGGGACAGGCCACCCCCCACCGACTGGCCACCCGCCAGCGGCGGATTACCCGCCCGCGGCAGGCCCAGCAGGAGCGCCTGATTACCGAGGCTGATCTTGGTCATCCACTCGGGGACCGCGCCACCTTGCTGCAGTTTTCCTCGTCCTTCTGCACTCCGTGCCGCGCGACCAGGCAGGTGCTCGCGGACGTCGCCAGATCCACCGAAGGCATCGCCCATGTCGAGGTCGATGTGGCTGACCGGGCCGACCTGGTGCGTGTGCTGGATGTCCGGAGGACTCCGACCACATTCCTGCTCGGCCCCGATGGCCGGATCGCGTCGCGGGCCAGCGGCCCACCCCGCAAGGCAGATGTGCTCGCGGCGCTTGGCGATGTAGCGTGAGCAGCGCTAATATCCTACCGGGTGGGTCGGAAGGGCCAGTAATCCGGGCCGTGCATGACATCGCAAGCGTGCAAGCGTCCGGTACCGAGGGTGGTCGCATGTCAGAGCAGGGCGCAATGCGGCCACTGCTGACCCGGCGGCGCGCGGTGGACTACTGCCGCGTGGCCACCGCACTGTGTCCGGCCATGCCGCGTCAGGGCGTCCCCGCCTGAAGCTCTTCCGTGGAGCAGAACGCTCCGGAGAGATCCGGGTCGCCCGTTTGGGTGCGCCGCGCGATGAGCGGAACCCTGACGCCTGATTCCGGTCCAGCCTAGTCCGCGCGAAGGAGCACGGCAGATGAAAATTGACCCCCGGGGACAGCGTTTCAGCGCGGCGCTGTCCGCCATCGTGCTGGTGCTCGTGCTGATCACGGGCAGTTGGTGGCTGCTGGCCGCGCAGGCGGTCGTATTCGGCATCGGCGCGATAGCCGGCCTGCGCTTCGCGCCGTATGGTCTGATCTACCGGTGGCTGGTCAGGCCGCGGCTTGGCCCGCCCAGCGAACTGGAGGCCGAGGCGCCACCGCGGTTCGCCCAGGGGGTGGGCCTGGTAGTGAGCCTGATCGGGGTGGGCGGCTACGCGTCCGGCCTGACACCGCTGGGCATTGCCGGTGCCGGGCTGGCCCTCGCCGCCGCTTTCCTCAACGCAGCCTTCGGCTACTGCCTGGGTTGCGAGATGTATGTCCTTATCCGCAGAATCTGGCCTGGTCACCAGGGAACGGTGCGGCCAGAATCCGACAAGGAGGTTGCCGCATGAGCCGTCCTGACGTCCTCGTGGACGCAGATTGGGTAGAAGAGCACAAGGCTGACCCTGGAGTGGTCCTCGTGGAGGTGGACGAGGACACCAGCGCCTACGACACGGGCCACATCCCGGGCGCAGTCAAGATCGACTGGAAGAAGGACCTGCAGGACCCGGTCCGCCGCGACTTCGTGGACAAGGCCGGCTTCGAGGCCCTGCTCTCCGAGCGCGGGATCTCGAATGATGACACCGTGATCCTCTACGGCGGGAACAACAACTGGTTCGCCGCCTACGCGTACTGGTACTTCCGGCTGTACGGGCACCAGAACGTGAAGCTGCTCGATGGTGGCCGCAAGAAGTGGGAACTCGACTCCCGCGAACTGGTGAAGGACGTCCCCGACCGGCCTGCCACCTCGTACGTGGCCAGTGAGCAGGACCAGGCGATCAGGGCCTTCCGCGACGAGGTCCTGGCCGCGATCGGCAAACGGAACCTGGTCGACGTCCGCTCACCGGACGAGTTCGCCGGCCGCCTTCTCGCGCCCGCGCACCTGCCGCAGGAGCAGGCCCAGCGGGGCGGGCACATCCCGACCGCGAAGAACGTCCCCTGGTCCAAGGCGGCCAACGACGACGGCACGTTCAAGTCCGATGACCAACTGCGCACGCTCTACGGCGACGAGGCGGGCGTGGACTTCAGCAAGGACACGATCGCCTACTGCAGGATCGGCGAGCGTTCCGCGCACACCTGGTTCGTACTGCATGAACTGCTCGACCAGCCGAACGTGAAGAACTACGACGGATCATGGACCGAGTACGGGTCGCTGGTAGGGGTCCCCATCGAGGTCGGAGACGCCTCATGAGCAACGAAGGCTGCGGGGCCCCGGCGGGCGGGGCGCCAGTCCCCCAGGATGTGGGCGGCCAGGCGATCGTGGAAGGCCGCGTCACCCAGGACGGCATAGGCCTGCCCGTGGGCTATGCGCGACTGCTCGACGAAGGCGGAGAGTTCGTGGCCGAGGTGCCGCTGGGCCAGGACGGCGGATTCCGGTTTTTCGCCGCCCCGGGGACCTGGACGGTGCGGGTGCTCGCCCCGGGCGGGGTGACCGCCGACGAGACGGTGACCGCCGACTATGGCCACGTCACGGCCTTGGAGGTCAGCGTCTGAGGCGCAGATTGCTCATCGGCAACTGAGGGGCGGGTGACTGCGGTCACCCGCCCCTCAGCGTCGCTGGCTCGAGTCGCGTTTCTCGCGAAGTCCCCGCCTTGTTCATCTGCCTGTCATGTTTCTTTTACCTGGACGTACACCTGCGTGTCATCTCGCTCCCTATGAATGGGGGGTGGCCAGGCGGGCGGTGGGGCATCCTGGCCCGCGACCATCTCTGCGACGAGGGCGGGCCTCACTAGTGTCTCTTCAGGCTGATCCGGCGCGATGAGCACGATCGTCAACGAACCCGGCTTTGCGTTCGGTGACCTGGTCATCGCATACTCCCGGCGAAATGCGGAATGACCGACGTCCGCGGGGAGAGGCACGGCCAGGCACCGGCGCCCGGCCGTTCTCCTGCCGCGAACCTGCTCGCGGAGCGACTGGCGGCTGCCTTGCTGCACCACGAGCCTGGCTGGCGGCTGCCCCGGCACACCGCACTGGCCCGCCGCTACAACGTGACCACCGCCGAGATCGACGCCGCGATCGAACTCCTGGCGGCGCGGCACCTGCTTACCCGGCTGCCTGACGGCCAGGTGTTCCGGGCCAGCCCCGCCGAGTACCGGCTCGCCCTCGAGGGCCTGCCCGGTTTCGCCACGCAGGTCGACCCGATGGGTGGCGAGATGGTCTGCAAGAGCCGGAAGGTTTCCAGGCGGCGGCCCGCGGAAGACATCGCGCGGGCGCTCGGCGTGCCGCCCGACCACGAACTCCTCACCCTCCGCTGCCTGTGGACGGTGGGCGGCGAGCCCGCCGCATACTCGGCCATCTACCTGCCACCGCAGATGGAAGGACTGGCCGGGGAGTTCGCCGACGCGTCATCGCCTGCCGGGCCCGCAGCGCGGCATGGCCGCCCCTGTGCCGTCCAGGTGGACTTCCAGCCGCCCGCCCCGTCGGTGGGCCGCAGCCTGCGGCTGGCCGCTGGCGAGCCCGCCGTCACGGTCACGGTCAGGCTTGAGGACACCGCGCAGCCTGGGGTGATCGCGCTGACCGTAGCGGTTCTCCGGCCGGATCTGTTCCGCATCGTCGTGGAGTCACCGGGCATCCCGGGCCCCGCGGTCGGCCCGGATGGTCCGCCAGGCGGCTGGACACGTGCCCTGGAGGGCTGGGAACCTTGACTAGAGATGCGTCAGTAGGCTTTGAGCATGGTTGAGCATCGGCAGGAATTTCAGCTTGCGTTGGAGGCCATCGAAGCCAAGGTCATCGAACTGTTCGCCTTGGTCGCCGGGGACCTGGCCGGTGCGACCGATGCCCTCCTGACCGGCAACAACGAGATAGTCAAAGTGCTGATCGAACGTGAACAAGTTATCGACGCCCTCTACCCGGAGATCGAGGAACTGGTCAACCGGCAGATCGCACTGCAGGCGCCCGTCGCCTCAGACCTGCGCTTCTTGCTCTCCGTGCTCCGGATCGTGCCCGAACTCGAGCGCTCCCACGACCTGCTCATAGGCATCGCCTGCCGGGCCGACCACGTTCTCGGCGAGGATCTCACGCCACGCAGCCGAGGGCTGGTCGAGCGAATGGGGAACCTCGTATCCGACATGTGGCGCCTGGCAGCGGACTCCTGGTACCAGCGCGACCGTTCCGCCGCGGCCGTGCTCGAGGAACGTGACGACGAGATGGACGAGCTTCACGCCAGCTTGATGGCCGAGCTTGCCTCAGGACGAATGACAGTGCCGGTGACGATGGAGATGACGCTGGTGGCACGCTACTACGAGCGTCTCGGCGATCACGCCGTCAACATCGCCCGCCGGGTGATCTATCTGGCGGGATCCCAGCCGCCGCAATAGTTCTCACCGCCGGGGCGGTTGCGCCGCGCGCTGGCCCCGCCCGGCCGAGATGCCCGCTTTGCCCTTCCGGGACGCCCACTTTACCGTGCGTCTTCACATTGTTCACCTCTTGGCCAGCATCCCTTAACGCGCGAGTACGCGCGGCACGACAGACTCACGGCGTTGTCATATCTGGCTGGCTGACCAACTGGCCGCGGGGGGCTGGGTGTCCCGCGCGCCCGAGAATTGACCGGGGAATACCGGAGAATGGGGTATCAGAAATGCAACGTCGGCGCATCCAACGCGCAACGACGGTGGGGCTCGCCACCGCGGCGGCGGTTTCCTTTGTCGCCGCCTGCGGATCCTCGGGCAGCAGCGGATCCTCGCCGAGCAGCAGCGCATCCTCATCGAGCGGCGCCGCCGCCCTCAGCGGCACGCTCAACGGGAGCGGATCGACGTTCCAGCTCACCTTCCAGCAACAGGCCATCACCGGCTTCAAGACGGTCCAGCCCGGCATAACGGTCAACTACGGCGGCGGCGGCTCGGGCAAGGGGCGCACGGACCTGGCCTCGGGGGTGGTCAACTACGCGGGCTCGGACTCGACGATCCCCCCCGCCGAGACGGCGAACTTCAAGGGCAAGACGGTGCTCTACTTCCCCGTCATAATCGGCCCGATCACGCTGTCGTACAACCTGTCCGGCCTCAGCAAGCCGCTCCAGCTGTCGGCGCCGGTGATCGCGGGTATCTTCCAGGGCAAGATCACGGCCTGGAACAACTCGCAGATCGCGGCGGACAACCCCGGTGTCGCCCTGCCCAGCACCCCGATCTCCATCGCCGTCCGCTCCGACTCGTCCGGCACCACCTCCAACTTCTCCAAGTTCCTGGTGAAGGCGGCGGGGAGCGCATGGACCCTCGGCAGCAGCTCGACTATCAAGTGGCCGGCCAACAGCCACGCCGGCGCCGGCAACGGCGGGGTGGCGCAGATCGTCAAGTCCACCGCCGGGGCCATCGGATACGTGGACTACTCCACCGCCAAGGCCTCCGGGCTGACCTTCGCTTCTATCAAGAACAAGGACGGCAGCTACGTCGCGCCCTCGCCGACGTCGGCCTCCGCGGCCGCCAGCCAGGTCACCGTCGCACCCGACCTGACGTTCAGTGCGATCTGGGCGGCCGGCGCCAGCTCGTACCCGATCACCTATCAATCGTGGGATCTGGTCTACCAAACTCAGCCGAACGCGAATGACACGAAGATGCTCCAGGCGTACATCGGCTACCTGCTCGGAGCCGGCCAGCAAACCCTCACGAGTCTGGGCTACGCGCCGCTGCCCGCCAACATCGACCAGATGGCCAAGGCGCAGCTCAGCAAGATCGGCATGTAGGTGTGAGCATCGTGACGCAGGCAGATCAGATCGGCTCGTAGCGGTGAGCACTATGGCGCAGGCGGATCCGGCCGGGACGGCTGGGTCCGCCCGCCCCCTGTCGGAGCGGCGGCCGCTCGGCGACCGCGGCTTCCAGATCCTCGCGCTCGCGGCCGGCCTGCTGGTGTTGGTGATTCTCGTCCTGATCGCCGTCTCCACCAGCCGGCAGGCCTCGTCGTGGTTCAGCGCCGAGGGCCTGAAGATCTTTTCGAACAACTGGAACCCCGCGGCCAACCAGTTCGGCGCGCTGGCCTTCATGTACGGCACGGCCATCACGGGGGTGATCGCGCTCGTGATGGCCGTCCCGGTCAGCGTGGCCATCGCCCTGCTCCTGACCGAGGTCGTGCCGTACCGGTGGGCGCAGCCGATCGTGTATGTAATCGACCTCCTGGCGGTGGTGCCGTCGGTGGTCTGGGGCCTGTGGGGGATCCTGGTGTTCGCCCCCTGGATCGCCGGCATCTACGCCTCGATAGCCTCGGCCGTCAACGGCGTCCCGGTGCTGGGCTCCCTGTTCGGGCCGCCCACGAGCGGGACCTCGTTCTTCACCGCCGGCATCATCCTGGCCTTCATGATCACGCCGATCGTGACGTCGCTGTCGCGCGAGGTCATCGCGACGGTGCCGGTCATCGACAAGGAGGGCGCGTACGCGCTGGGCGCCACCCGCCTGGAGATGATCCGCGGCGCCGTCTGGCCGCACAGCCAGGGCGGCGTCGTCGGGGCGGTGCTGCTCGGGCTGGGCCGGGCGATGGGCGAGACGATCGCGGCCGCCCTGGTGATCGGCTCGTCGGCCACGATCACGTCGCACCTGTTCGCCCCCGGCTACAACATGCCCTCAGTTATCGCGAACCAGTTCGGCGAGGCCTCCGGTGTGTTCCAGGCCGGGCTGATGGGGATCGGCGTGCTCTTGTTCGTCTTTACGATCATCGTCAACGTCGTCGCCCGCGGGGTCGTGGCGCGCTCCGCCCGGCGGAAGCGGGGTGCCTGATGGCCGTCGCCCCGGAGCGGAAGCTCGACCTGCGAGAGCCGACTGGCTGGCGGCGCACCAGCAACTCCATCGCGACCGCCCTGATGGTGCTCGCATTCGTGCTCGTGATCATCCCGCTGGGGTTCGTCCTGTACACGGTGATCGCCAAGGGCGCCTCGGCCATCAACTGGTCCTTCCTGACCGGCCAGATCCCGCCGAATGTGTCGCCCCCCGGTCAGGGCGGAATCGGGCCGGCGATAGTCGGCACGCTCGAGATCACGGGCTTCGCCACGCTCATGGCCGTGCCGCTCGGCGTGCTGGGCGCGATCTACCTCAACGAGTACGGCGGCAAGGGCGTGCTGGGGCGGGTCATTGGGTTCATGAGCGACGTAATGACGGGCGTGCCATCGATAGTGATGGGGCTCTTCATCTTCTCGATCTGGACGATCCACTTCAAATTCTCTGGCTTTGGCGGCTCTCTCGCCCTGGGCTGCCTGATGCTGCCGATCGTGATCCGCTCCAGCGATGAGATGCTGAAGCTGGTGCCGGACCCGCTGCGCGAAGCGAGCTACGCCCTGGGTGCCACCAAGGCCCGCGTGACTCTGACGGTGGTGCTGCCGGCGGCGCTCGGCGGAATCGTCAGCGGCGCCCTGCTCGCTGTCGCCCGGGCCGCGGGTGAGACGGCGCCGCTGCTCTTCACCATCCTCACGGTGACCACAGTGAACAAGAACTTGTTCAGCGGCCCCAACACCTCGCTGCCCTCGCAGATCTTCGTGAACGCGTCACAGCCGTTTGTCGGCGCGCAGTCCCGCGCCTGGGGCGCGGCGCTCACGCTCATCGTCATGGCGTTCGTCCTGATGATCGCCGCCCGCATCATCACTGCCCGATTCACCAGATATTCGCGCTAGGAATGCCTCATCAGAAAGTAGCGCTAGGAAGATTATGGAAGAGCCTGAGCAGAACGTCGCCACTACTTCGCTGCCCAAGCCTGCCGCCCTGCAGCAGCCGCCGGGCGCACCTGTCTCCGATACGCCGGGCTCACCTGTCTTCAATGCGAAGAACGTCTCGATCTACTACGGATCCTTCCGAGCCGTCACCGACGTCTCGCTGAGCGTGTACGAGCACGAGATTACGGCGTTCATCGGCCCGTCCGGGTGCGGCAAGACGACGGTGCTGCGGACGTTGAACCGCCTGAACGACCTCGTGGCCAGCGCTCGCGTCGAGGGCGATGTTCACTACCACGGGGTGTCGCTGTACGGCCCGGACGTGTCCGCGACGGCCGTGCGTCGGCGCATCGGCATGGTCTTCCAGAAGCCGAACCCGTTTCCGAAGTCGATCTACGACAACATCGCCTACGGGCCGCGCATCAACGGCGAGCGCAACAAGGGCAAGCTGAACGAGATCGTCGAACACTCGCTGCGCCAGGCCGCGCTGTGGGACGAGGTGAAGGACCGCCTGAACAATTCGGCCCTGAGCCTGTCCGGCGGGCAGGCGCAGCGGCTGTGCATCGCCCGCACGCTCGCCGTGGAGCCGGACGTCGTCCTGATGGACGAGCCCTGCTCGGCGCTCGACCCGATCGCGACGGCCGCCATCGAGGACCTGATGCATGACATCAAGTCGCGGTACACCATCGTCATCGTCACGCACAACATGCAGCAGGCCACTCGGGTAAGTGACCGCACCGCCTTCTTTTCCGTGCTCCGCAATGAGGAGAGCGATACCCGCACGGGCGTGCTCGTCGAGTACGGCCGGACCGAGCAGATCTTCCAGGACCCGGTCGACAGCCGCACCAGGGCCTACGTGACCGGCCGGATGGGCTGAGCCGGGCCGCGCCGCTGCAACGGCCTAGCGAGTCCCAGGGATGACCACAACGGGACAGGCCGCCGTCCTCGGCCGGCAGTCCACGGGCGTGCTGGCGGACCGGATCGCGGCCGCGCTGCTGCACCACGAGCCCGGCTGGCGACTGCCGCGGCACACGGCGCTGGCGCGCCGCTACGACGTGAGCGCGGCCGAGGTCGAGGCCGCCATCGATGAGCTGACCGACCGGCATCTGCTGTGCAGGCTGCCGGACGGACAGGTGTACCGGGCGAGTCCGGCCGAGTACCGCCTGTCCCTCGAGGGCATGTCCGGGCTCACCTCGCACGTGGACCCGATGGGCGGCGAACTGGCGGCGAAGACGCGGCATGTGTCCCGGCGCCGCCCGCCCGAGGACATCGGGCGGGTGCTCGGGCTGGCTCCTGGCGACTCCGTGATCGTCATCCGGTGCCTGTGGACCGTGGGTGGCGAGCAGGCCGCCTTCTCCAGCACCTACCTGCCCGAACGCCTGGCCGGGCTGCTTCCTGAGTTCGCCGCCGCGTCGTCGCCGATGCGGGCCTCGCCGCGGGCCGGCCAGGCCCGCGCCCTGCAGATGGAGATGCAGCCGCCGTCGCCTTCGGTGGCCCGGAGCCTGCGGCTGGCCGTTGGCCAGCCCGCCACCACGATCACCATCAGGTTCGAGGACGATCCGGCCGGCCGGCCGCTCGCTCTGATCGCAGTGGTACTGCGCCCGGATCTGTTCCGCATCGTGGTGGAGTCACAGCCGCCCCCGCTTCCCGCATTGAGCGCCGACGCTTCGCCGGTCGCCTGGACACAGCCCGTGGAGGACTGGGAACCTTGACCCGATATGCCTGCCGCCCGGATGGCTGTGGCGGAGCGCGAACCGCGGCGCGCCCGCTACCTCATCCCGAGGGACGCCCCGCAACGCGGTGAGGTCGTCGCTGCGCTGACCGTCCTGGCGCTCGTCGGCCACTTATTGTTCGCGCAGCTCACGTTGCTGCTGGCGATCGTGTTCCACGTCATAAGCCGGACCAGCCGGTGGCGGCCGCAATGGCTGATGGTGCCCGCAGGAGTCGGCCTGCTCTGGGTGCTGGCCATCGGGCCACCAGCCGCGCTGGCCGGTTTCACCGCAGGCCCAAGCCGGGTGGCGGGCTACCTGGCGAGAACCGCGCACCACCCTTCGAACGTCTTCCATCTCGGTGAGGTGTTCGGCGGGCTGGGCCACTGGCTGCCACGGCAGTTGCCGCTCGCCCTGATCGCGGCCGCCGGCGAGGCAGCCGCCGCCTGGTGGCTGCGCTGGCTGCACACCGCCGAGCCGGACCTGCCGCCGCCGCGCCCTGGGCTCATGATCCTGACCGGACGGCAGCTGCGGATCTCTTCCGTTCGGGCTGGCGGGGTTGTTACCAGGGAAGGGGCCTGCCTGGGAATCGTGCGCGGGACCGGGCAGCGGGCGGCGATTTCCTGGCCGGAGGCGGAGGGGGGCGTGCTCTGCACGGGGTCGTCGGAGGCCGCGGTCGCGGCGACCAGCTTCCAGGTGGTGCACGCCGCGATCCGCCGCCGCAAGCCGGTCATCGCGGTCGATCTGGCCGGTACACCGGGACTGGCCGAGTCGCTGAAGGTCGTGTGCGAGGCCGCCGGCGCGCCGCTGCACATCTTCGGCCCGTCCGGGCCGGGGTTCTACGAACCGCTGCGCGGCGGCGATCCGGCCCGTAAGGCCGCGCTGGTGATGGGCATGATCGACTGGGGTGCTGTCGCGGATTACGCCCGGCGCACCTGCGGCGGCTACCTGAACGACCTGTTCGCGGTGGCGGCCGCGGCGCCGGGTGATCCGGGAATCCCGGTCCTCGATGACGTCGTCCACCTGCTCAGCCCGGCGGCGCTGCGGGCCCGGGTGGAGCGGGTGCCCGCCTACCATCCGCGCCGTGGGCCGCTGGCCGAGCGGGTCAGGGTGTCCGCGAGCCTGCTGCAGGCGGATCCCGCCCCGGCCGCTGTCCTCGCCGAGCAGTTGACCGGGCTGCGTGCGTCCCCGCTGGGCCGGTGGCTGCGCCCGGAGCCCTCCTCGGGCCGGGCGGCCGGGTCCGCGCGGATCACCCTGAGCGGGATCGTCAGGGACCGGGCCGTGGTGCTCTTCTCGCTGGATCAGGTGGCTGGTGGCCGGTCCGCAGCTATGATCGCGAACCTGGTCGCGCTGGACACCACGGCGGTCTTCGCGGAAGCGCGCCGGCGTGAGGTCGGCGGTGACGGGCTCGCCTGGCTCAGTCACTGCGATGCGGTCGACCATCTGGCGCTCACCGGGCTCATCGGCACCGGCGCGCAGGCGGGGCTCGCCTCGCTGCTCGGCACGGTGTCGCCGGAGGCTGCGGCGCGGATCGCCGGGCTCGTGAACGTCCTGGTCATCCACCGGCTGGACGATCCGGGGCTGGCCGCCAGGCTGGCGTCGCTGGCCAGCGCCGCGCCGCACCCTGGTGGGCCCGGCCCGGTCGCGGCAGGTGGCCCGGCCGGTCATGGTGCGCTGGGTGTCCCGCCTGCTCCGGGTGCACTGGCTGTCCCGGGTGCGCTGGCTGCCCCGGGTGCGCTGGCTGTCCCGGGTGCCCTGCATGCGCCGACGGGCTTCTCGACCGCTCAGGTCCCCGCCGTGGACCCCCCGCCCGGGCCGGATCCGTGGATGACAGGTCCGGGGGAGGGCCCGGCCGGGCCCTCCTTGGCCGGCGCCCCCCTGGTGTCCGCGGCTGCGCTGTGCGATCTGCGCCAGGATGAGTTCGCCCTGGCCGTCAAGCGGCCGGTCCGGCGGGTCGTGCCGGTCGGCCGGTTCATCTCCGGGGGACCCCGGTGACCGCGGCGCCCTTCCGGGCCGACCGGGTCTACCTGGGCTGGCAGTACGCACTCGTGCACCCGGATCCCGGCCCGCCGCCGCGCCGCCCTGTCCCGCCCGAGCAGGAGCAGGTCAACCAGGGCTGGGTGGCCGCGCAGCGCCGGGAGGAGAACCTGCTCAGCCGGCCGCTGAAGCTGGCCGTCGGCTGCTGTCTCGTGCTGGCCGCCCTCGTCGTGGCGCTGGCTGTGGCCGGGATCCTGAATGCGGCGCTCACCAGCCTCGGGCTCGCCGTGTTCCTGGCCTTGGCGGCGGTCAGCGGGCGCGCTATCTGGCGGGGCGAGAAGGAACTCCGCGGCACCGTCGAGCAGGAGAAGCGGCGGGTGGCCCGGGCCCGTGCCGCGGCGGAGAGCCGGCTGTTCGGCTGGCAGGATGAGCACGCCAGGATGTTCCGTGATTGGCAGGCGCGGGAACGTGCTTTCGGTGGGCAGTTGCAGTGGTACGCCGTGGCCCTGCCCGACGAGATCGACCGGGTGGATGTGGCCGGGGGCACCCTGTCCGGCTGGTCCGCGATGCTGACTATGGTCGCGGGCCCCCGGCTGGCCGCCGGGGGTCAGGTGACAGTCCTCGATCTGTCCGAGGGTGCGGTGGCGCAGGACTTGCTGGCCGTCGCCCGCGGATCGGGCATCGACCCGCTGGTCTGGGTGCTTCCCGCCGACCTGCCCGGCTTCGACCTCGGGGCCGGCCTGCCCCGTGAGGCCCTGGCCGACGTGCTGGCGATGAGCGTGGCCACGAGTGGCGACCGGGCCGGCCCGCCCGATACCTCGCACGACTACGCGATTCTCGACCGGATTCTCGAAGCGATCGGCGGCGAGGCGAGCATCGCCCAGGTCACGGCGGGGCTGCGGGCTCTCGCCCAGGTAGGTGATCCGCGGGAGGACATCAGCCATGGGCTGATCACGGCGGTGCAACTCGAGCAGATCACCGGGCTTTACGGCCGCGGCGCCGCCGACCGGGTGGTCACCGAGCGCGCCTGGGCGCTGGAGGCCAAGCTGCGCAAGCTGGAGACCCTCGGGTCGGCCCCGGTCCCGTTGCCCCAGAGCCCGCTGCGCGTGATCGCCATGGACCGGACCGGGGGCGTTGCGGGCCACGCGGTGCTCGGAACCTACGTGACCGTGGCCCTGACCCACGTTCTCCGCGGAGCGCCGCCCGGGCCGCCGTGGCAGCACACGCTGTGCCTGGCCGGCGCGGAGAAGCTCCGCGGTGACGTGCTTGACCGGCTCTGTGATGCGTGCGAGGCGACGAGGACGGGGCTGGTCCTCGCCTACCGCTCGCTGCCCGGCCACGTCAAGGAGCGGCTCGGCCGGGGCAATGCCGCCGTCGCCTTCATGCGCCTGGGAAACGCTGAGGATGCCAAGGCCGCCAGCGAGCAGATCGGGACGGAGCACCGTTTCGTTCTCACCCAGCTCACCGACACCGTGGGTACCTCGGTCACCGACACCGCAGGGGATTCCTACACCAGCACCGTGGCCGACGCTGACTCTCGCTCGATGTCCGCCTCGACCAGCGAGACCAGGGGGCGGAGCCGGGGAAGAGGCCACAGCCGGGCCGGGTCCGGTCCGTTCGGGCAGTCCACCAGGTCCGGCAGCAGGGACAGCAGCCATTCGTGGGGCATCAGCGACACCGAATCGATCACCGAGGGAATAACCCTGAGCACGGCGTGGGGGGTGAACACGTCGAAGGCGATCGGCGCCAACTCCTCTCTCGCGCGCACCACCCAGCGCTCCCGCGAGTTCCTCATCGAGCAGCATGAGCTACAGCAACTTCCGCCGAGCGCGGTGATCGTCAGCTACGCCTCGCGCGGCGGGCGCCGCGTGGTGCTGGCCGATGCCAACCCGGGCCTCCTGGCGCTGCCGACCGCCACCCTGCACACCCTGGAGGAGGTGCGGGATGCCGCGCCGATGGCCCCCGGGCCGATGCTGGCCGGTGCCGACGGCCGCCCGGGGGCGGCCTGGGAGCCGGCCGCCGGTG
>Ga0209526_10000943_pt1 | contig 19189 bp, 17 predicted proteins | sample JacPinW_OM2H0_M1_FD_188566 | JGI IMG/M metagenome (GOLD analysis project Ga0209526, IMG submission 188566) | Forest soil microbial communities from Algoma, Ontario, Canada - Jack Pine, Ontario site 1_JW_OM2H0_M1 (SPAdes) (version 2) | ecosystem: Environmental > Terrestrial > Soil > Boreal... | reverse complement strand
CTCCAGGTGCTCGTTGAACCGGAGTCCCGGCGCGGCACGCGCGAGCGAATGCTCAAGCAAGGCTTTCCGCTGGGTCAGCGGTTCGCGCCGCATGTCTCGAATCGGTCTCGCGCTCTCTTGAGACATGTTACGGCTCACCCACAAGCTAATGCTCGGGCAGCCCGAGCAGTGCCGCCATTCCCACCGCCTTCTCCACTACAAACATCGCCGCGATCGACCCCAGAATCACCAACGTCGACATTGACAGGATAACGGGCGTCAGATCGAACTCGATGAACTGAAACATGACGACCGGAAGGGTTGCATTCTCGCCCTCAGCCAGGAAGAGGGACATCGGAAAGTTGTCGAAAGACGTCAGGAAAGCGAAGGCGACACCCCCGACGAGCCCTGTCCGAATCAGCGGAAGCGTCACCCGCGTGAAAGTGAACCAGCGGTCAGCACCGAGATCGTAGGCTGCTTCTTCTAGGGAGGCCGGCATCTGCATGAGCACGGGCATCAGGCTTCGCGCCACATACGGAATGCAGAAACTGGTGTGCCCGAGAATGAGACCTATCAACGATCCTGATAGCGCCGTTCCGAGAATCTGATCGGCCTCATAATACAACCGGTAGAGGCTCGCACCCAGCACCAGCATCGGGAACAGCAATGGCGATAACAGAAAGCTGTTGACGAGGTCCCCTCCCGCGAACCTCCCCCGGACAACGCCGAGCGCGGCACTCACTCCAAGAGGTGTCGCCAGGCAGGTGCTCGCTACAGCCACGATCAGGCTTACCAACAGCGCATCGAGGAATTCCGTAGGAATTGCCGCATAGGAGTGCAGACTCCATGCGCGCGGCGGAAACGCCAGGGTGGCTTCGTTGAACGACCCGAACACGATGTAAAGCAGCGGAGCGAGCAGGAACCCGTAGACCATTGTCAAAAATACAAAACCGATTGCCCGCGCCATGACGGCCCTTACAGCGCTGTATCGAGATATTTGGCGCGGGACACCTTCAGGCCGATGAACGCCAGCCCGAACGTGGTGGCGGCGATGACGACAGACAGGGCGGCTGCGACCGGGTAGTTCAATGTCATCTGGAATTCCTGGGCAATCTGTATCGGCGTGGTTACGATTTTTCCGCCGCCGAGCATCGCCGTAGTGGTGTACGTGCTGCCCATCACGCCGAAAATCAGTATGCACCCGGCGGCGATCCCTGGAAGGCTCAAAGGAATGACGACGTGTGCAAAGGTTTGTATCCGTCCCGCTCCAAGATCTGCGGCGGCGTCTTCGAGTGAGGCGTCTATACGTCGAATCACACCCAGCAATATCACCACCATCATCGGCAGGAATGCGTGCACCAAGCCGACGATCACGCCAAACTGATTGTAGATGAACCTGACCGGAGCATCGGTGATGCCGATCGTCAGCAAGGCAAAGTTCACCGGGCCATTGTCCGATAGCAGGATGATCCATCCCAGCGAGCGGACCACGACGGTAATCAAAAGCGGCGCAAGCACCAGCAAGGTGAGCAGCCCGCGCGCCCGGCTCCGAGTGCGGGCGAGAAAATAGGCCAGGGGGTAGCCCAGGAAGAGGCACCAAAGAGTGGCGAGCGCAGATAGCCAGACTGTGCGCAGCAACGTATCGAAGTAGTAGCTATCGGTGAAAATCTTCGCGTAATTCGCAAAAGTCCAACCGGTACCAACGCGAGCAGCCCCGAGACTCGGGTGCAGACTTTGAGCTAAAAAAAATAGCTGGGGAGCGACAAACAGCACTCCCAGAGCAAGCATCGCGGGGATGACGAGAAGGCCCCACCTCGTATACGTAACCGTCATGACGAGGGGTGCGCCGATACCTCGAGAGAGGCTAAGTCCACCAAAGGTATCAGGTCGGGATGTCCTGCAGAAACATTTCTCGCGGCAATTCCTTGCCTAAGCCGCGCGCCCGAGCCCCTTCATAGATTTGTCCGGCGATGGAAGCGAATTGAATGCCCTGGATGCCCGCACTGTTGCCGACGTCGCCTTCGAGCGTTCCATAGGAGCAATTGGCCAGGATAGTGATCTCCTCGTCCCGCCGGGCATAAGGGGTGCCCGTTTCCCAGTCGCAGCAATCGACGATCCGCGCATTTGGGTATCGGTTCTCGCTCAGCTTTCCGACAGGGACTTTGGCGCGCTCTTCCGGTCGGCCGCCGATGTAGCTCATCACGTTCAGACGAATCTCGAAGTGGTCATCAATGTACCCGCTCACGCCCACCGGGGAGCGGCGGGCCAGGAGACCCACTGCATCAATCTTTGCACAGGCTTCAGCGCTGAGTTCCCAATGCGTCACGTTGCTGAAGTGCATTCCCGGACGCATCCACTCGGCATGCACGACCGGTTCCATCGAGGTGGTACAGCAGACCACGATATCCGCGCCCTTGGTCACGTCCTCGGGTCTGTCTTTCGGGACAATTTCGCAATCGAGCTTTGCCGACATGTCCTTGCAGTATTTGTCCAAGCGGCTGCGGTTGGGACTATAGACTTGAAGCCGTTGCAGCGGCTGGACCACCGCAGCGGTGAGTGGAAAGAATCTCGCCATTCCCCCGGTGCCGTAGACGCCCATAACCGTGGCGTCCTTTCTTCCCAGATACTTGATACCGAGAGCCGCTGTCGTCGCGACGCGCAAGTGCTGCACATATCCATCGTTCATGATGGCAAGAAATTCGGCATTCTTCGTGCTGTACAGAAAGACAAGCCCTCCAAACAGGCCGGGCTGGTACGAATAGGTCGCCTCCCGCTTGTTGCCGAGCACGGTAGGCCACGAGTAGATGTCCGGCTTGATGCGCAAAGCGTAGTAACCCGGATCGCGGATGCCCCCCTCCATGGAGCTGAAGCAGAAATACTCGTCAGGGTTAGCCGAAGGCAGCAAGTTATCTATTCTTGGACGCCGTATCGCGTCGCGGCGAGAAAACTGTTGGAGCCCGTGCTCCAGGGCCGCTATCGCCTGCTTCGGCGTGATCGACTGCTCTTGCTCCTGATTGTCGAGAAACAGAGGCATCAATCCATTTCCTTGCGAGTGTGAGTGGCAGTGGAAGCGCAACCGGAATCTTGAGAGCTTCTCGCAACCGAGACCGCACCGAGCATTTCATGCTTTGACGAGAGCCGCTCGCTGGAAATGCCATCGTCGCTGTCCACTGCGGGCAAGACCAGAGATCGGCTGCTTTGCCAAGAGACTTTGACACGTTCTCCGGGAACGGCGCGGATCCGATCTCGGTCTTCGGCCGCTATTATGAGGTTGGGACTCACACGGATGTAATACAGATGCGTGCCCCCGGTAAACCGGCGGCGTTCGATGGTGCCTTCAAAATGGTTGTCGGCGTCAGTTGATCCGCCGAGCACGACATCTTCAGGCCGAAGGACGAGAACCACCTCCGCGCCAGGTGCAAGCTCAATCGGCGCGCTGGCCACAAATTTCAGTACATCGATCCCTTCGATCCTGCCCGGCTCGGCGCTCACGATGCCGCGCAGCAGATTGCTGCGTCCGATGAAATCAGCCACGAACGCGCTCCTCGGCTTGCGATAGATGTCGTCCGGAGCTCCCAGTTGCAGGATCCTGCCGTGGTTCATGACGGCGACGCGATCGGACATTCCGAACGCTTCTTCCTGATCATGAGTAACATAGACGGTGGTGATGCCGAGCCGCTGCTGGATCGCACAGAGCTCGACCTGCATCTCGTCTCGCAGCTTCGCATCGAGCGCCCCCAGAGGCTCATCCATGAGAAGCACGGGAGGATCCACTGCGAGTGCGCGTGCAACCGCAACACGCTGCTGCTGTCCTCCGCTCAATTGGCTCGGGTACCGGTTGCCCGCTTGGGCGAGGTTGACGACGGCCAACGCCTTCTGCACGCGCTCGGCGATTTCCGGCTTGGGAAGACGGCGCACCTTGAGCCCGAAGCCGACGTTCTCCGCCGCGGTCATATGCGGGAAAAGCGCGTAGTTCTGAAACACCATGGCCGTCGGCCGCTTCTGCGGCGGAAGGTCGGTGACGTCCTTGCCCTGCACCAGAATGCGTCCGTGGGAGGGGGAGAGAAACCCGCCGATGAGGCGAAGCAACGTCGTTTTGCCGCAACCGCTAGGCCCGAGCAGAGTCAAGAACTCGCCGCGTGCAACGGAAAGCGACACGTCATTTACGGCCACTACGGGACCTGCTCCGGAATAGGTCTTGGTCACCTCGTTCAGAACCAGGTCGAACGCCATCTCAAAACGCCTTCAGCGCTGTACCTTGCGGTTCCAGGCGTCCACGTATGCTGAAAATCGATCCAAGTCCGCATCGTTCCAAGGTAACCGAAAGCCATGGGTGACCATGGGTCCCCAAGGGATCAGGTCTGCGATGAGCGGAGTCTTCTGCAAGATGGGATCAAGATCCGAAATTACCGGCCCGTACGGCGTAGCCGCAGTTGCTTCCATCAACTGCACCCCGGGGCTGAGATAGAAGGAGATCAACTTTTCCGCAAGCGACCTGTTTCGACTGCTTCTTGGAATGCTTATTGTGCCGCAAGCGATACCGCCTTTTGACCCGTTGCCGTTGTCGGGTAGAACAAACTCGAGCGGGAGACCTTTGCGAATCATCGAATAGGCGCGGCCCGCGACCATCGGCGCTGCCCATACGTCGCCACCCTCCATCTTTGCCGTCAGATCGGCCACGCCTTTCGAAAAGGAATGAAACTTGATCTTGGCGACCTCATCGATCGCGCGGTCCCACTTCGTGGGCGGATCTCCCAGCTCCATCGCATAAGCTGCCAGGAGAAATTTCGGCGCGGTCCCGGCAAGCGTTTGGATGCCTACGCGACCGCTCAGCCTGGCATCCGCGAGATCCTGCCATTTCGTCGGAGCAGGAATCCCCAGCTCGCGGTATTTCGTCTTGTTGTAAACGATGCCCAACAGGATACCGCCCCAACACACGCCCATATCTTGCGGAAGCCGGAATTCCTTGCGGACGCGCGCAAGGTTCGGAACCTGGCGCTCGTCCAGTGCTTCGAGCAGTCCACGAGCTCGCACCAAGCTGTACCAGGGGTCATCCAGCAGAACGAGATCGAATGGAGCGGTCCTTCCCCCTGCCATGAGCAGCTTTTCTGCAAATATCTCCTCGTTTGCCGGCGTCCATTGGATCTTCGCACCGGTGAGGGATTCGAACGGCTCGCCCAAATAGCTTTTTTGTCCTTCAAGCAGACCTCCGCCATAGGTGGCGAACCGCAAAACTGCACTCTCATCTGCAGAAAAAGAGGGGTGATATGCGCCGCAAGCGATCAGAAGCAACACACCCGCCCAGAGGCTTGTGAAACATCTCATGAGAATGGATCCATAGTTATTCATCGATTGGGACCCGCTGTCATCCCGAAAAACACCTGTCTCAATGCGCGATCCGGATGCCGGTCTGCTCGATGATCTGATCGTACCGCGCCTCCTCGGAACGAATGCGCTCGATAAAGGCGGTGTGGCCCACGTAAGTGGGATCGAGACCGGCATCGACCATGCGTTTGCGGACACCCTCGTCCTGGAGCGCGCGAGCCGTTTCGGCATCGAGCCGCGCAATGACGGGGTCGGGCGTTCCGGCTGGAGCGAACAGTCCGACCCAGAAGACAGCATCGATGTCCAACCCATTCTCCGCAAGCGTCGGCCAGCTCGGTGGTATGGATGGCGGCCGCTCCTTGCCTGTCAGCGCGATAACCTTCACCTGGCCGGTGTCGATCAACGCCTGCACCACGGGCGGTGAGACGACCCCCAGCGGAACGTCACCGGCGGCGATGCCGTTCGCGGCGGTACCGCCGCTGCGGTAGGGAACGTGCACCAGTTTGATGCCGGCCTCCGCTGCCATCCACTCACCGGCCACGTGATTGAGGGTGGCGGTGCCAGGGGTTGCGTAGCTGATCCCTTGCGGCTGCGCTTTTGCTGCGGCGATCAGCTCCTTCAGGTTGCTGAAAGGTGCGTTCGCACCCGCGACCACCAGCATCGGATTACTGCTGACCATCGCCACCGGTACGAGGTCTTTGTGCGGATCGAAGGTCATCTGTAACATCAGTGACGGCCGTGTGACAAAATCCCCAGGGCCGAAGAGAAACGTGTAGCCGTCCGACGCTGCCTTGGCCGCCGCATTGGCTCCCACTACGCCGCCCGCGCCGGCCCGGTTTTCAATGATGATCTGCTGGCCAAAGGCATCGCTGAGCTTCTGCCCAAGGATGCGGGCTGCAACATCGACGCCGCCGCCCGCAAGGAACGGAACGATGAACCGAATCGGCCGCGACGGGTAATCCTGCGCCCGAGCAGTTGCCGCCGCGGCCTCGCACACCAGCAGCGCAAGGGTCAATCGGATGATTGCTCTCCGCACTTTCCGTTTCCCAACCACCACGCCAGAGCAGGCAACTCGACTCACGCCCGCGCGCTGATCAGGTGCGCCGTGGCGGGAGCGGCACGCGCGTCTGCATGCACAGAACGCCGCGGCTCGAGGGAAGCTGCCTGCACGCCCGCAATGCGCCCGGCAACCAGGCATTCGGAGTAGTTTCCACCCGACAGGTAGAGGTGTCCGAAGACGCTGCCGAGCTCGCCCGCGACGAACAGCCGGCGGATCGGCTCGCCGAACGTATTCAGGACGCGCTGGTCCTCGTCGTGCGGCAGGCCTCCTTGCGTGTTCGAAACAATTGGCCAGACCTTCGCTGCCGAGAATGGAGGTTCGAGGATCGGCATCATGCTGCCCGGTGGACGGCCGAATTCACGATCGATGCCCGCCGCGCAGGCTGCGTTCCACGCTGCAATTGATGCGGTAAAAGAGTCGCGGTCAAGCGCAAATTCCTCCCCAATGTCGTTCAAGGTCGGCCTCGTCACCAGCACCAGTTCGTCGAACTCTTTCAGGCTGCATTTGCCGAAGCGTGCCGCGATGGCGGGATCGCTGTAGATCGGCTCGCAGAGCGTATAGAGTTGCCGTCCTTTGGCATCGACCAGCAGGACCGCCGGAATTCTGGGGTAGCTCTGGGTGATCGGATCATAGAGTGCCATCGGCCGGTGATTGGTATCCTGCATGTAGGGGTCGTATTCGTTCATGAAGCGCTTCCCACGCTGATCGACAATGATCCAGCTCATCGGATTGTTATGATTAGACGTCACGCCGGGCGTCCAGTTCCGCATCCGGCGAATGCGAATGCCGAGCCGGAAAGCCGGGTCGGGATGATGAAATCCATAGACCCCGTGGTAATGCCACATGTGCCAAAGGCCGGCGCCCGCCGCCTGTGCCATGCGAATACCGTCGCCGGTGTTTCCGAACGTCGCGACCGCCCGAACCGGCGGCGTCGACCAGAATTGCCGCTGCAGCTCCGTTGAAGATTCGAAGCCGCCGCAGGCCAGGATCACGGCGCGGTGTGCCGGAATCTCCTGGTCGCAAACCACGCCCGTGATCTCGCCGCCCTCGTGCAGGAGCTGACGCACTGGCGTGCCCAGGCGCACGGTGATGTTCCGTCGCGAGACATGCTCCTGTGCGATCTTGAACATGTTCCGGCCTTCGATTTCGCCCTCGGCGCGCACATGGGGATACTCGGCGGCGGGGTCGAAGCCGGGGATCTCTTCTATCCTGACATAACCCCAGGTATCGTAGCCCGGCAGCGCGTAATTGCCCCGGACCGGACTGAGGCTCACGACCGCGCCAAAGGGCTCGGCGAGCTTGCGCACGTAGTCCGCAAGCTCAACCGTGCCCTGTGCAAGCGCCATCAGGACGGGCTCGGGCGTGGTGCCCGCGTTGCTGGCCTTGAAGTAGGAAAAAGCCTTGGCGGCGTCGTCCGCGATACGGGCGCCGCCGCCCGCGCAGATCGAGATGCCCCCCGCAAATGGCTCTTTCTCGATCAGAAGGACCTTCGCGCCGGCGTCGTGCGCTTCAATCGCACTGATGGCTCCCGCGAGGCCGTAGCCGACGACAATGACATCGAAAGATTCGCTCATGGACACCAAAAACTCCAATCGCGCCGCTGTCCTATCAGGCGCAGCGGATTTCATGCGTAAAGGAAGCAGCCTGGACTAGCGAACTCGGTCGGGATTCGCTCCCCCATTCAGCAGTCCCTCCCAGATACGATAACAGGAGTTCGAACCTGCGGCCAAGCAGCTAAAAGGCGATTACGATGCCCAGCGGCGAGCAAGAGTGGATTGGCGATACGCCCGCGTAGAAGCGTAAACTGAATCGCCTGCGGCCAGAGGATTGGCGAGCGACCGTACGTCTTTGGAGGCATCAATCAGGATGTGCGGATCGCTCCGCAGGATTGCCGACGCGCATAGGCCCGGTTCGCGGTCGACCTGCTTCACCCCGAGCCCGTGGTGCGATTTGAACCAGATGCGGTCGTGGTCCACGATGCTGATAATCGAGATCGGAACATTGAAGCTCGCGAAGGTCAACAGCAACTATTTCTTCTCCGCGATCTCCCGGATCAGCGGCTTCCACTGCGCAATTTCCTGCACGATCTGCATGGATTGGAGCGACATCGCCGAACGCGCCCAAGCCCTTCTGGCGAAATCCCTCGGGTTCGATACGATCATTCGGAGTACAAAGTTTCGAATTCTGCCGCCCCAGCCGCGCAGTCGGGTCTCCGCGAGCTTGGGTTAGTCGCTCATACTTTGGTCGGGGTGGGCCCCGCGCGGTAGTCGACGCCCCGCGGCGCCTGACTGAACACCCGTACAACTGGAGACTGGGGAGACCATAGCCCTTCCTGAGAGAAGGGTGACACTTCATTCCGGAGACACGCTTGACTTGAAACGATCATATTTCCAGGATGATAAAATAAAACTTCTAGTTCTGACAGAACCAATGAAGAATTCCGCGACATACGACTACATCATTGTCGGCGCCGGCTCGGCTGGATGCGCGCTGGCGAACCGCTTGACAGAGGATGCTGGCACGAGGGTGCTGCTGCTGGAAGCCGGCGGCTGGGATCGCAATCCGCTGATCCATATCCCGCTTGGCTGGGGGAAGATATTCCAGGATCGGCTGTACGACTGGGGGTATTTCGCGGAGCCCGAGCCGGCGCTCAACGGCAGAGGCGTCGAATGTGCGCGCGGCAAGGTGATCGGCGGTTCATCCTCGGTAAATGCCCTCTTCTATGTGCGCGGCCATCGCGGCGACTACGAACGCTGGGCTTCAGGCGGGCTTCCGTCCTGGTCGTTCCAGCATGTGCTTCCCTATTTCAAACGGCAGGAAACCTGGGAAGGCGGAGCGAACGCATATCGCGGCGGCTCCGGACCGCTCTCGACGCAGTATTCGTATTATGCGGACCCTTTGGTCAAGGCGTATCTCGAAGCCGGCAAGCAGGCAGGCCACCCGGCGACCGATGACTATAACGGCGCACAACAGGAAGGCTTTTGTGTTGCTCAGGTGACCGTGCGAGAAGGGCGGCGGTGCAGCGCCGCGGTCGCTTATTTGCGGCCTGCGCTGGGGCATAAAGGCCTTCGCGTCGAAACCGGAGCACTGGTCTCGCATCTGCTCATTGAAAAGTCGCGCGTAGTAGGGCTCGTCTATGAGCAAGTTGGTGAGACTACTCGCACCGTGCATGCCGAGCGAGAGGTGCTTCTTTGCGCCGGAGCGATCAACTCCCCGCAAATCATGATGCTCTCCGGCATCGGCGATCCGGAAGAGCTCGCGCGATTCAATATCCGCACGCAGGTATCGTTGGCTGGTGTCGGCCGCAACTTACGCGACCATTTCACCACCGCCATTGAATATCGGCGCCGAGAGCCTGGCCCATTCAGGCATCACATGCGGCTCGACCGCGCCGCAGTTTCCATGGCACAGGCGTACTTCTTCGGGACCGGGTATGCCACCGAACTCCCAAGCGGCTGGACCGCGTTTCTGAAAAGCGAACCAGAGCAAAAGCTGCCCGACCTGCAGCTCATTATTAGGGCCGGCCCTCCTGGCGGCGATGTCTATCTACCGCCCTTCAAGCCTGCTTTTGCCGACGGGTTCCTCACCCGCGCGGCCCTGCTCCGGCCGGAAAGCACCGGCAGGGTTCGGCTCGCTTCTGCCAATCCTCGCGACCCCATCCGTATTCATTTCAATCCGCTGGCCGCGGAAGCCGATTGGCGCGCGCTGCGGGCCGGTCTGCGGCTCATCCGGGAGCTTGGCCGTCAACGCGCTCTCTCGCCGTTTGTCGATAAGGAGCTCGCCCCCAGACCGGACGAGACGTCCGACGACGCTCTCAATGCGCACATTCGCAGCAGCCTGGTCACGGCGCACCATCCGTGCGGCACCTGTCGGATGGGCCGTGATGACGACGACCTCGCGGTTGTGGACGAGAGATTACGCGTGCGTGGGCTCGACGGCCTCCGTGTCATTGATGCATCGGTCTTTCCGGATCTGATCGGCGGAAACATCAACGCTGTGGTCATCATGATCGCTGAGAAGGCAGCCGACCTCATTCGCGGACGCGAGCTTCCCGCTGAGGAAGTTCCCGCTGACGAACGCCGTGTGGTGGCGCCCGTTCCATAAAATGCTTTGGGTACGCCTCCATTGTGTGCAATGATGCTCGCACTATGATGGCTCAATAGCGGTGCGGCCTTAAGCGCAGGCGCATCCAAGGAGGGTTCGATCATGGAAGCTTCGGCTCAAGTCGCTCAACCGAAGACCAGCTTCAAAGCTCCTCTATTTACCAAACGGCCGCTGTCGGATGTCATCGGCGTCGAAATCCAGGGTGTCGACCTGTCGCAACCGTTGGACGCACCTACTTTCGATGCTGTGAAGGAGGCGTGGTTCGAGCACAACATCCTGCTGTTTCGCGATCAGGATGTTTCCGAGGAGTCGCAGATACGCTTCGCCAGCTATTTTGGGCCTCTGACGAGCTCGATTTTTTCGACCACGGACAAGCCTCCTAGCCCGATCATGCTGGTTACCAATATCCGCAAGGACGGCAAGCCGATCGGCGAGCTTCCCGACGGCGAGATGTGGTTCCACTCGGATCAGTGCTACATCGAGAAGCCCTGTGCCGGCACGATGCTTTACGCCATCGATGTCCCCAGTCGCGGCGGCAACACCATTTTCGGCAACATGTATGCCGCCTATGAGACCTTACCGGAGGCCATGAAATCGCGCCTCAACGGTCTCAAGGCAATGAACATCTATGACTACAAGGTGAACTCGACGTCGCGTACCGGTCGGCCGGGTGGCGATGCTCCGCGCTATGCTCATCCGGTGGTGCGGACGCATCCGGAAACAGGGCGCAAAGCCCTTTACGTGAATCGTCTGATGACCGCCTACATCGAAGGACTGCCGCCCGAAGAAAGCGATTCACTTCTTAACTATCTGTTCGACCATCAGGAACAGCGCAGATTCTGTTACGAGCATGTCTGGCGCAAGGGCGACTACCTGCTCTGGGACAACAGGTGCACGACTCACGCGCGCACGGATTTTCCTTCAAACGAACGCCGGCTGCTTCGGCGCATAATTGTGCTCGGCGAAAAACCCGCATGACGGCGGGGATTGCGGGAAAGGCGCTATCCCGCGGCTCCGCCGACATAGGCTTCTGTCACCTGCGGGTTTTTCCTGAGACTCTCGGCTGGCCCGCTCACGGTGATCCGACCGGTTTCCATCACATAGGCGCGCCGTGAGATTGCCAGCGCCAGGCGGGCATTCTGCTCTACCAGGAGAATGGTGAGGCCGCGCCGCCGATTGATCTCGACAATCGACCTTCCGATTTCCTTCACGACAAGCGGTGCCAGCCCCCATGACGGCTCGTCCAGCATCAGCAAGCGGGGCGCCGCCATCAGCGCGCGCCCGATATTGAGCATCTGTTGCTCGCCGCCGCTCATGGTTCCGGCGAATTGCTGACGACGCTCCTTGAGCCGGGGAAAGAGGTCGAATACTTCGGCGATCGAGGTTGCAAAATCGGCGCGGCTGACATAGGCGCCGGCCCGCAAATTCTCTTCCACCGTCAGGCGCGGAAACAGACGGCGTCCCTCGAGAGCATGGATCAGGCCAAGCCTGGCAATCGCATGGGGCTCCAATCCGGAAATTACACGTCCGCAAAAAACCATGCGTCCCGAGTATTTTGCAACCAGACCTGATATCGCGCGCAGCGTTGTACTCTTGCCGGCACCATTGGGGCCGAGCATTCCGACGATTTCACCCTCGCCGACCTGCAACGAAACCCCTTTGACGGCTTCCGCTTTGTGATACCAGACCCGCAGATCCTCTACCTCGAGCACTCGTCGGCTCCCAGGTAGATTTCGACGACCTGCGGATTGCGGCGAACCTCGTTTGGGCTGCCATCGCAGATCTTTTCGCCATGGTCGAGAACGACGATCGAATCGCACAATTCCATGATGCAGCGCATGTCGTGCTCGATCAGCAGGATGGTTGTACCTTTGTCCCTGGCCCAGCGGACGACAGCCATGGCCGCTCTGGTTTCCTGCATGGTCAGCCCCGCCATCGGCTCGTCCAACATGAGCAGCTTGGCGTCGGTCGCCATCGCGTTCGCCAGTGCCAGCATTTTCTGGTCGCGATAGGGCAAATCTCGCGCGATGCGCCTTGCCGCACCGGAAAGCCCGACCAGGTCGAGAATTTCCTCGGCGCGAGCGCTGAGATGCGTCTCGTCGCGGTCGAGCACGGTGGTGCGCAGAAACGACCTTGCAAGGCTTTCGCGATGAATGACTTGCGAGGATACCGTAACATTCTCCTCGACTGTGAGAGCGTCGAAGATTTGCGTTGCCTGGAACGTGCGAGCGATGCCGAGATCAACGAGACTCGGAGTGCTGCGGTTCGTGATGTCGCGCGATTCGAACCGGACGCGTCCGCTGGACAGCGGAACGTATCCGGAAATGATATTGAACACGGTGCTCTTGCCGGAGCCGTTTGGACCGATAAGTCCCCGGATGGCGCCGCTCTCCACGGTAAAGCTGAGATTTCTCACGGCCGCCAGCCCGCCGAAGAAGTGCGTCACGTTTTCAAGCGCCAGCAGTGACATGCGATGGTACCGAGCCTGGCCTCGCAGCGGCGAAAATTCGTTCACATGCGCCAGTGATGCCTTCCGGGAAGAGGCGCATGACGGCAATCAGCACCGCGCCATACATCAGCGTTTCCAGAAAATGAAAGCTGCGCAGGTATTCGGATAAAACCGAAAACCCGATTGTTCCGACAACAGGGCCCCAAAAATTGGATACTCCGCCGACCACGACATAAACGAGAAGCTTGAGCATCGGGTCGATTCCGAAATCGGACGAGTTGATCACGCCGCGCGAGTGGGCGAAAAAGACGCCGGCGACGCCGGCCAGGAAGCCGGAAAGGCTCAGGACCAGAAGCTTGCAGCGGATGGTGTGAATTCCGACCGAACGCGCCACCGCCTCGGATTGCTTGACCGCGGCGCATTGCAGACCCAGCCGCGAGTATTCGAGCCGGATCAGAACGGCCGCCGCCGCGATCCAGAAGGCCAGGATGAGGTAGTAGAGCGAAACCTTGCTGACGAGCGGCAGCGTGAAGCTGCCGAAGCCGAGCGGATTCGGCCGAGGAACGCCGATCAATCCGGTCGCGCCGCCGAAGATCTCCTCGAGATAGGAATGAAAGAAGAGCTGGATCATTGACATCACGGCAAACGTAAGAAGGAAGAAATAGGGGCCGTGCAGCCGCAAGGTGAGCATGCCGAGCGCAAGCGCCATCAAGGCGGCGGCACCGGCAGCGATCGGCAAGGTCAGCCAGAACGACATGCCCAATCGCATCGCCAATGCGGCAGAGACATAGGCGCCTATCCCCATCAGGGATGTGTGAGCGAGATTGAGCAGGCCAAGGTTCATGACCACGCGCAGGCTCATCGCCAGGATGAGGTCTTGCAGGATCGTGGTCGCCACGTCGACCTTGTAGAGATCGTGCGTAACGACCGGGACCACGCTTGCAGCAAACGTCAGCAGCAGGAAGGCGACGATGGACCGCGCCTGGCCGGTCCACGTCATGACTTGACGAGTCCCGTTGGCCTGACCAGGAGGAGGACGACGATGGCGCCAAAGCCGAGCAGATCAACGGTCGCCGGCGAAAAGAACATCGGTCCGATGCTTTCGAGCAGGCCCAGGAAGGCGCCACCTGCGACCGCGCCCGGCAGGCTGCCCATGCCGCCGATGATGACGATGATGAAAGCCTTCACCAGCGGCTGCGCGCCCATGGTCGGCGTGACATAGAACACCGGAGCAAGCAGTGCGCCCGCTGCTGCGGCAAGCGCGCATCCCATTCCAAATGCCAGGCCGGAGATGCGATTGACATTGATTCCGAGAACGGCGGCCGCCTCCCATTCCTGGGCGGCGGCGCGCAGGGCCAGGCCCTGTTTGCTCCAGCGCAGAAAGCAATAAAGCAGGGCAATCAGAACGGCCGATGCCATCATGACGAATAGGCGCTCGCGGGAAATGACCAGCCCGTAACCGTGCAGGATGCCAGGAAATGGCGAATCCACGCGCTTGTCCGTGACACCAAACAGGATTGAAACGCCCGCCTGCAGCACCAGCAGCAGACCGAGGGAAGCGATAAAACCACTTAAGGGTTGGGCTCGCAACGGCTCGAACAAAAGTCGCTCGAGGCAGAACCCGAATGCGCAGACCGCCAGGAACGTAACCGCTAGCATGGCAATGTAATTCATGCCGGCGACCTGAGCCAGGTAATAGGCTGCGAACCCGCCCAGCATGTAGAACTCGCCGTGTGCAAAATTGATGATGCCCATGATCGAAAAGATCAGGGTCAATCCAAGTGCAACGAGGATATATACGAGCGCGACGCTCGCCCCATTGATCAAAGCTTGGAAGGCTAGCGTCGCCTCGAACATCACCGAGTTTGCGGAGGCTTTACTTCGCCATCAAGTCGCGCGGCATCGCACTTCCGACATCCACCATCTTACCGTTCTGATACTGGGTGATGGTGATCGGACGCAGGAACTGGTGGTCGACGCCATAGGTACCTTTGCCACCTACGACGACCGGACCCCATGCCGAATCGAATTTCTTGCCGGCGAGATGGCCAACGACCTTTTCGGTATCGGTTGTGCCGGCTGCTTTCATCGCCTGGGTCACGATATCGAGGGCCACGTAGTTGTCGACGACATAATTGCCAGCTGGCTCGCCATACTTTTTCTGATATTTCGCGACGATTTCCTTCACGGCCGGCGGTGTATTCGCGCCTTCCAGATTTGCCGACCACGGAGCCAGGAGTCCATCAGCGGCCTCGGGGCCCGCTATCTTGATCGCGCCTTCCAGAATCGCCCCCGATACCCAGCCTTTGGTGCCGGCATAACCCATTTCGTGCAGCTGCTTCAGCAGCAGCCCCGCCGTGCCCGGAGGTACCGAACCGAGATCGACGTAGTCGGGTTTCATGGCGAGAATGCGATTAAACAGGGGGTAGAAATCCGTCAACGCGCGATCGAAATATTCGTCGGCGAGGATCTTCAGCTCCAACGCCTTCGCAGCCTCTACCATCGAAGCGCCGGTCGTCTTGCCGCTCTGGTCGTTCACATCCAGCAACGCAACGGTATTGATCTTCTTCTGCTCCTTGAGCCAGCGATAGAACGGCTCGACGACCTCCACGTCACTGAACGTCTCCCGGAACGAGTACGGGTATTGCGGTCCAAGCGATTGCTTGCCCCACGAGACAAAGAGAAACAGGACCTTGTTCGGCTCGGTGATCGTCTGCGCCGCCGTGGTTGTCGCGCCGATCGAGTTGCCTACGATGTAGCTGACCTTGTCCTGAAACACGAGCCTGTTGGCGACTGTCGTCGCCTCGGCCGCATTGGCTTTGTGGTCATACGGAATGGTGCGGATGTCATAGGTTGCATTTCCTATCTTTAGACCGCCCGCGGCATTGATCTCCTCGGCTTTCATCTCCGCGCCGCGCGCGATCTCGACGCCCCATTGTGCCGCTGGTCCCGACATCGGCCCGATCACGCCAATTTTCAGTGTCTCGTTTGCCGCAGCTGCCGTCCAGGTTGTAGCGCACAGCAAAGCAGCAATCAGAATGAAGGCATGCATATTGTCCTCCTGAGGCCCCGGTTAGGATGAGCCTATTATCGTATTTGCTTTCAAATCAAGGGGACGAAGAGCCCAGCCAGGGCGGGCGGAAGGTTATTGTCGGTTGCGGAGCGAGGTAGCGGCGTCGAACTCTGCAAATTTCAGGATAAATGCCGGGAGTGGTTGCGGTATTTCAAGACGAGCTTGACATACTCGTCGGCGGCGAGCGCGACCCATTCCGCCGCTCTTCCGTCCAGGACCTTCTTGCTGACCGCAGGATTGCCCGCCGCGAGCGTATTAGGAGGAATGGTTGAACCCTCGCGCACAACGCTGCCGGCCGCAACAAAAGATCCGGCGCCTATGCGAGAGCCGCTGAGCAGAATCGCGCCCATTCCGATCAGGCATTCCCTGCCGATGAAGGCACCGTGGAGAATGGCGCTGTGGCCTACGGTGACCCGCTCTTCCAGGATGAGGCCCGCGCCCGGCGCATCGGCGTGAGCCACGACGTTGTCCTGAATGCTGCAGCCGGGTCCGATCCGGATCGGCGCGAAATCGGCCCGCAGCACGGCACCAAACCAGACGCTCGCATTTTCGCCAACATCGACATCGCCGACCAGCACCGCATTGGGCGCAATGAACGCACTGGCGGCAATACGCGGCGAGCGTCCTTCGAGTTCGACAATGACTGGCATGATCGATATCAGTTCAGCTTGGCGCCGGGGAAATAGGCTTCTGCGTTACGGTGGAAGATCTTTTCGAGCACAGTTTCGGAGAAGCCCAGCCCGCGCCAGCGCTCGACCATCATCTCGTATTTGAGAACGGGGTAATCGCAGCCGAACATGATCCGATCCTGCAGCCGGCCGCCGATCTCCCGCTTCAAGGCCGGAGAAAATGTCTTCGGCGACCAGCCGTGCAATTCGTAGTGCACGTTGCCCTTGTGCAGGAGAATAGCGATCATCTCATCCTGCCAGGGAAAGGCGGGGCGAGCCGCCAAAATCTTCAGTTCGGGAAACCTAGCCGCAACTGCATCAATATGGCGCGGATGCCCATCGTCGAGCTTGATGCCGCGTCCGCCGGGAAGCCCCTGGCCGATTCCGGTCAGCCCGGCGTGAATGAGGACGGGAATGTTGGCGTCGATGGAGGTCTGGTAAAACGGATACCAGATCGGATCGCTCGCGGGAAAGCCGCCCGGAGTCTGTCCGATGATTCCAAATCCGACAAAGCCGGCCTGCGCCGACACTGCGCGTTCGAATTCCCTGGTCGCTTGCTTCCCCAGGCGAGGATCCAGCGAAAGCCAGTGCCCGAAGATGACGTCCTTGTTCTTTCGCTGCACGTCGAAGGTGTAATCATGCAGAGCGCGGATCTGGTCGAGACTCATCGGGTAGAGAACGGTCGTTGCGAGATCCAGGATGACTCTGACATTGTTCTTGCGGAAAGTCGCGACCATTTCGTCCTCGGTTTGAAATGTCGCCTTGGTGCCCCAGATGCGTTCTTGATTGATGAGCTCTTCCTCGGTCTGGAAAACATATCCGCGACGGGTACTCCAATGGGAATGACAGTCGAAGAGCCTCATGGAACTTCCGATCCTCTGCGGGTTCATCATCACTAGTGCGGTGAATTTGAAGTTCCTATCATGCTTGCCGCGAGTTCGTGTAGGAGCTTCAAATTCAAAACCGCACTAGACTCATAAATGTTGCCAGTGTCCCTTTGATTCCGAAGTTCGCATCAGAGGTTACCGCGAGCGCTTGCGAACTTCGGAATCGGGACACTAGACACGCCGGCGCATCAGTCTCTTTCCGTCTTCTTCAGGAACCGGCGGTCCAGGAGCCGCTTCGCCTTGCCTTCGCGTCCGAGGTTGGTGACCTCTGCGAGAGCTCCTTCCTCGACCAGCTCCACAGCCACCTTAACGCCGAGATCGCCCTGCAATCGCTTCTCCAGGTGCTCCTTCAATCCGGCCACGCTTTCGACCCCGTGCAGCACCTCGACCCGAACCGTCATTTCGTCCCTGATGACGCCCTTCTCTGTCAACCTCTCGGCGACGCAAATCCATTCGCCAGTCGTTCTGACATCGCTCTTGACCGCGGGCAGACACGCCATGGGATAAACGTTCACGCCGCGTAATTTTACCATGTCGTCGCTGCGGCCGAGAAACTTGTCCATTCGCTTGAAAGAGCTTCCGCACTCGCAGGTTTCGCTCGACACGATGCGAGCGAGGTCGCGCACGTTGTAGCGGATGACCGGTGGAAGATCGCGGTGCAGGATGGTGACAACCATGTTTCCGGTTTCACCCTCCTTGAGCGGCTGGCCGGTTTCCACATCTTCCAGTTCCAGAAAGATGCAGTCTTCCATGACATGCACGCCGTTCTTGTGACCGCATTCAAAGCCGGCGCCACCCATCTCATTGGTGCCGTAGAGATCGTAGACATCGCAACCCCACAGCTCCTCAAGCTGCTTGCGGAGCGAATTGTCGATGTCCGGACCGAGGAAGCTGTGGAGCGACTTGGTTCTCAGCTCACGAATGTCGCGGCCCAGCTCGTCGCGACTTACCTTCGCAAGTTGGGTGAAATATTCGGGGAAGCTGCACCAGACATTGGCTCCCCAGTCGAAGGCAATCTCAACTTGGCGGCGCGAGGAGGTGACGATGCCGCTCCCCGTGGTAAGCGGCAGCACACCGAGGTAATCATGACAAGCCTTGTAGACGCACCAGCCGAGATTGGCCAGGGAGCAGGTCGCCGGAATCTGCACGACGTCGCCCGGCCGGACGCCCTGGATGTACATGGCGCGCGCGAGGGTGAGCCCATTCATCTCCCAGTCCACCGGTCCGTAGAGAGTTGCGCGTGGCTTCCCGGTCGTGCCTCCACTGGTCTGCACCTTCAGGGGCATCGATTTGAGCGGCCCTCGGCCCGCGCCGCCGTGGAACAGGCCGAACGGGGGATTTTCCTGCTGATCGGTCTTCACATCATCCGACGTGTAGGAAGGCAGCCTCGCGATGTCGTCGACCGATCGGATGTCGCTGGGCTTCACGCCGGCGGCTTCCCATCTCCGGCGGTAAAATTCGTTCTTCCATCCGATCTCGACGAGCCGCATGAAGCGCCTGTTCTGGAACGCGCGCAGTTTGTCCCGCGGCCAGCGGTAGACGGTGCGCTCGAACACGTCCGGCACGGGATACTCCGCAAAGAAAGCATCCCAATCCAGACTCGTATGATAAATCGGAAGCGTGCTCTGCATGGAAATCACCCGG
>Ga0209526_10000942_pt1 | contig 19191 bp, 18 predicted proteins | sample JacPinW_OM2H0_M1_FD_188566 | JGI IMG/M metagenome (GOLD analysis project Ga0209526, IMG submission 188566) | Forest soil microbial communities from Algoma, Ontario, Canada - Jack Pine, Ontario site 1_JW_OM2H0_M1 (SPAdes) (version 2) | ecosystem: Environmental > Terrestrial > Soil > Boreal... | reverse complement strand
CCATCGGCCCAAAAATCTGGCCCTCGACGCCCTGCATCGTAAACAGCGGCACGAATGCGGTGACGGTGATGGCAGCGGTAAAGAACACGGCCTTGTCGACCTGCAGCGCGCTGATGAAGATCAAGCGCAACCGCTCGGTCCAGGTCTTGTTCGATGTCCGGTCGGCAGCCGCTGCTGCGGTCGGATCGGGCCCCCAAAAACCCTCCGCCAACCGGCTGAGCAGCGACTGGCGGTGCTCGGTGGTCGACTGGAAATTCCGATAGATGTTTTCCATCATGATCACGGCGGAATCGACGATGATGCCGAAATCGACCGCGCCGAGCGACAACAGGTTGGCGTCCTCGCCGCGCAGCACCAGAATGATGATGGCAAAGAACAACGCGAACGGAATGTTCGCACCGACGATGACGGCGCTGCGCAGGTCGCCGAGAAACACCCACTGGATCAGGAAAACCAGCAGACAGCCAAAGACAAGGTTATGCAGCACGGTGCGCGTGGTGACGCCGACCAGCGAGCTGCGGTCGTAATACGGGACGACCTTGACACCCGGCGGCAGGCTGCCATCGGAATTGAGCTTTGCGACTTCGGCCTGAACCCGCGGAATGATGTCGTTGGTGTGCTGGGTTCGTCCCATCACCACGATCGCGGTCACAACGTCATCCTCCTTGTCGCGGCCGGCGATGCCGAGCCGCGGCACGTATCCGACCGAGACTTTCGCGATATCCTTGACCTGGATCGGCAGGCCGCCCGACTGGATCAGGACGACATTTCCGACATCCTCGACCCTAAAACCCTTGGTCACGTCGTCAGCGCCACCGCTATCGATCAAGCCGATGCCGCGGATGTTGACCGATTGCTGGCCGATCGTGATCTCGCGGCCGCCGACATTGATGTTTGAATTGGCGAGTGCCGAGATTAGTTGCGGCACGGTGATGTTGTAGGCTTCGAGCTTCTCGGTATTCGCTTCGACGCTGAACTGTTTGGTGGTACCGCCCCAGGAGTTGATCTGGACCACGCCCGGAATGGTCAGGAGCCGCCGCGTGACGACGTAATCCTGCAAGGTCCGCAGATTGGTGAGCCCAAAGTGCGGCGGGCCGACGAGCTGGTAGCGATAGATTTCCCCGACCAGGCTCGACTGCTGGATCGTCGGCACCAGACTGCCCGGCAGGCTGACATTCTGCTGCAGGCTGATCGATGCTTGGGTCAGCGCGAAATAGTAGTCGACGCCGTAAGCGAATGTCACCCGAACGAACGACAAGCCATAGAACGACGTCGAGCGGATGTTGACCACACCGGGTGTCGGGTAGAGCCCGACTTCCATCGGGATGGTATAGTATTTCTCCATCTCTTCGGCGGAGAGACCGGCGGCTTGCGCGGTGATTTCGAGGATCACCGGCGCCGGATTGGGATAGGCCTCGATATTCAGTTTGGTGAACGCCACCAATCCCGCCGAGCAAAACACGACGAGACCCAGCACGATGATCGCGCTGCGCGTCAGGCCAAATTCGAGGACGGATTTGATCAAGGGATCTACCGGTGCTTGTCGAATGGGCGCTTAGAGGGGCTTAACCATCGGCTCCCAGCAGAAGCTTGTTGTTGAGAAAGACCGCGCCATCGGTGACCACCAGTTCGCCCGCCTCGAGACCCTCCGTGATCTGGCTAAAGCCGCGCGGTCGCTGGATGCCGACCTTGACGGTCCGCTTCACAAAGCGCCGGCGGTCGGCGGTCGCCCACACCGTCATCGTGCCGTCGCCCTCTCGGACCACCGCCTCGGCCGGTACCGCGAGAGAACGGGTCGGATCCCCGATCCGGATCACAAAACTTGCGAACATCCCCGATCTCAGGAGGTGCTGCGGATCGGCGATCTCGGAGCGAACCAATTGCCGATGGGTATTTGGGTCGATCATCGATCCGACCGTGGTGACGTGCCCTTTGAAAACCGTGTCGGGATATGCGGGCACCCTCACCTCGACTTCCTGCCCCACTTTGTAAGCCGGCGCGTCGGTCTCGATGACATTGGCGATCATCCACATCGTGGACAAATCCGCGACCGTATAAGGCGCCGGCGCATTGCCCGGCTGGGTCAAAAACCCTGGAGCCGCATTGCGCGTGACGATCCTTCCTGAGATCGGACAAGGCACCAGCAGCGTCGAATCGACCTTTCGTTCCGCGAGGATTTGATCGATCTCAGCGTCGGTCTTTCCGAAGATCCGGACCGCGTTCTTGGCTGCTTTAAAATTCCCCTCCGCGGTCTGCTGGTCGGAGGTCGCCTGATCGACATCCTTCTGCGAGCTGCCTCCCGTTTTGAGAAGGTCGCTGAGACGGGTCAGCGTCCGGGTCTGCAATTCGAGCACGCCGGCGGTGGCGAGCAGGTTCGATTCAGCCTGCAGCAGGTCAGGGCTGTCGATCGTAAACAGGATGTCGCCCTGCTTGACCTCATCCCCGAGATTGTAAAACGCTCTGAGGATTTTGCCCGGATACTGGGAAAATACCTGGACCAGCACGTGCTCGTTGAAGTCGATGGTGCCGACGGAGCTCTTCAACACCTCAAAATTGCGCCATTCGACCGGCCCGATCTTGAGCGATCCGGTTTGCTTTTCGGTCAGTTCGACGGATTGCGCATCCTCACCGTTTGCGGCGGTCTGAGCCCGCGAATTGGTCGCCGCGTCGACGTTGGCGGTAGGCGCGAAATAACGGCCGCCGAAAATCGCCGCAGCGCCGATCACCAATAATACGGATGCGATTTTCGACAGCGTCTGCTTCGAAAACGCGCCAGGTAATTTCACGTCGATGTTCCCAGTCGGCAACCTGCGGACGACGCCCCGTGGCCAGGCGTTCACGGCCGCCGTTCGTCGTCCGAGAGAAAAATCTCAGCGGATCTAGACCCGCCCCACTTACAGAAACCTTACAAATCGCTCCCATCATGCTAAATTCAAGTGCAAGTGATGAGATTATCAGCAATAGTTAATTGACTGCGACAACTCGTCCGCTGGCGCTGGATTGAGCTCTCCCGGCAGGTTTTTGATGCCCGTCATCAGCATCCCAAGACTCGGGGAGCGCTTGCTTACACCAGCATTTCAGATCATGTGGTCAGGCCGGCCGCTGCTTTCCGTGGTTCCCTGAAGCATCTCAGGACCCGGGCACGGCCGCAACTGTCAGGTAATCGAATATGCGTTTGTTGGTCGTCGAGGACAACGAACAGCTCGCCGAGCTTCTGACAAAAGGCCTGCAAACGGCGGGCTATGAAATCGACGTGCTGTCCACGCTTGAGGAAGCGAGCGCAGTGCTTCGAACCACGTTCTACGCCGGCCTTATCCTCGACCTCGGACTGCCGGACGGAGATGGCCTGACCTTGCTGCGCGATCTGCGGCACCGAAACAATCCAATTCCCATCCTGGTCTTGACCGCGCGCGGCGGCCTCAACGATCGCGTCCAGGGCCTGCGCAGCGGCGCGGACGATTACCTGGTAAAACCGTTCGCGCTCGAGGAGCTGCTGGCGCGGCTGGAAGCTCAATTGCGGCGGCCCGGCAGTCTGGTCGGCAGCTCGCTGCGCATCGCCAATCTCGAATTCGATACGCAAAACCGGCAAGCCTCGATCGACGACCAGCCGCAGGTGCTGTCGGCCCGCGAAACCGCGGTGCTTGAACTATTGATGCGCAGCAAGGGGCGCGTGGTGTCCAAGAAGCAGGTCGAAGACCATATCTTCGGACATTCGGGCGAGGTCGCCTCCAACGCGATCGAGGTGTACGTGCACCGTCTGCGCAAGCAGCTCTCGGAGCGTGGCGCCAAGGTCCAGGTTCACACTATCCGCGGCGTCGGATACCTGATCGCAGAGGAAAAATAGGGTGTTCCGGTTCAAGTCGATCCTTTCGCGCATCGTCTTCCTGCATGTCGTTGCTGTTGTCATCACCTCCATTCTCATGTCGCTCGCCCTGTCGTGGTTGTTGAGCTATGCGACCAACAACATTCACGACAAGGCGATGCAGGAACAGGCGGTTTCAGTCGGTGAACATCTGCGGGCGCTGCCCGACGGCAGCCTGGAGCTAAAACTTCCGCAAGACCTGCTCGGGCTCTATTCGCAGCCGTATGGGCGCTATTCCTATGCGGTGATCGATGGCAAGGGTCGCGTTTTGTTTTCGTCGCTCGGCGATCACGCCGCGCTGTTCCCGGCCGACACCGGATCCAGCGATGTCGAGTTCTTGCAGCAGCGGCGGGGCGATGCCACCGTGTCCGGCGCCAGCATCAAGAAGACCGTCGGCGACCAGATCGTATGGATCCAGGCCGGCGAGGATCTCGCCAATCGCGATGTGCTGATCGACGATATCGTCGCGGATTTCTACAGGAATGTCGGATGGATTACGCTGCCGATCCTGTTGGTGCTCTTGATCGCCGATATTGCGATCTTCCGCCGCGCGCTGCGGCCGCTTCGACAGGCCTCCGAGATCGCCAGCAAAATCGGACCGACGCGCACCGACCTTCGCTTGCCGACCGAAGAGATTCCGCAAGAGGTACGCTCGCTTGTTTCGGCCGTGAACCGCGCGCTCGACCGGCTCGAGGAGGGTTTTAGGATTCAGCGCGATTTCACCGCGGATGCCGCGCACGAACTGCGCACGCCCTTGAGTATCCTCCGAACCCGTCTGGACCTTTTGAAAGACGAGAAAATGAGCGAGGCCTTGCGTCAGGACGTTGATGGCATGGCGCATATCATCAGCCAATTGCTCGACATCGCGGAACTGGATTCGTTCGTGATCGATCCAAGCGAAAAAGCCGATCTTCGATCGGTCGCCGCCGAGGTCGCGGAGTTTGTGGCGCCGCTGGCGTTGGCGCAAGGCAAGGACGTCGCGCTGTTGGGCGTGGACCAGCCGGTCTGGGTCAAGGGCAGTCCGGAGATGCTGAACCGCGCCATCCGCAATCTTGCCGAAAACGCCATCAACCACACCGCCCCCGGAACGACGGTAGAATTCGTCGTCGAGGACAACGGCACGGTCAGCGTCGCCGATCACGGGCCGGGCGTCGCCGATGAGGAGAAAAACCTGATTTTCCAGCGCTTCTGGCGGCGCGATCGCCGGAAGCCCGGCAGCACGGGTCTCGGGCTATCGATCGTCCAACGCATCGCCGAACTACATTCCGCGACCATCACGCTGGAAAATCGCCGCCCCAAGGGCGCGCGCTTTTCGCTCAGGTTCATGCCGCTGAGGTCGTAACCGCGCGCAGCTACAGCCGCGTAGGTTGAGCCCTTGCGAAACCCATCACCTTGCCGCGAATGCATGGAGACCTGATGGGTATCGCTGCGCTCAACCCATCCTGCGCCGTTGCGATCCAAATCCTCATTTCTTGCTTCGCTTTCGCGGGCTACCAAAGATCACCGGCGGCACCGCGCGGTTCACAACCTCGCGCATCGCAAAGCTCGATTGAATCCGCGCCACCCGCGGCAGACGCGATAGCTCGGTGCGGTGAATGCGCTCGAAATCCTCGATGTCGCGCGCCATCACGATGACGATATAGTCGTCGCTGCCCGACATCAGGAAACATCGCACCACCGATGGACAGTCGATCACGGCTGCTTCGAACGATCTTAGCGCGTCCTCATTCTGGCTTTCGAGCGTGACCCTGACCAGAACGGTGGTGGTGAGACCGAAGCGCGACAAATCCAGCACGGCCTGATAGCCGCGGATAAAACCTTCTTCCTCCAGCACCTTCTGCCGCCGTGCGATCGCCGTGCTCGAGAGCCCGACGCGCTCGGCGAGCTCCACCTGGCTGGCGCGGGCGTTGACCGTGAGTTCCGACAGGATGGTGGTATCGATGTGATCGAGGCTCATTGGTTCTGATTCCTGCGCAAAACTTGAAAATCGTGAAGATTTCCAACGATAATGGGCCGATTAATGCACCAAATCCGCAAGGATTCAAACCCGAATCGTCCTTACATATGGGTCGGGATCGGCAAACCAGGGAGTGTCCAGCGATGCGCGTCGGTGTGCCAAAGGAAATCAAAGTCCATGAATACCGCGTCGGCCTGACCCCCGGCGCCGTTCGCGAATATGTCGAGCACGGTCACAGCGTGGTGGTCGAGACCAACGCCGGTGCCGGCATCGGCGCGAGCGATGAGGTCTACCGCAAGGCCGGAGCCGGCATCGCGGAAACCGCTGCCGAGATTTTCGCCAATGCCGACATGATCGTGAAGGTGAAGGAGCCGCAGCCGCGCGAATGGCCGCAATTGCGCGAGGGCCAGATCCTCTTCACTTATTTGCATCTGGCGCCCGATCCGGAGCAGGCCAAAGGCCTGATGGAATCCGGCTGCACCGCAATCGCCTATGAGACGGTCACCGATGCCAAAGGACACCTGCCGCTGCTCGCGCCGATGAGCGAGGTCGCGGGACGACTTTCGATCGAAGCCGCGGGTGCCGCGCTGAAGCGCAGCGCCGGCGGCCGGGGCATCCTTCTCGGCGGTGTGCCGGGTGTCGCGCCGGCTCGTGTGGTCGTGATCGGCGGCGGGGTGGTCGGCACCCATGCGGCACGGATGGCCGTCGGGCTCGGCGCGGAGGTCACGGTGCTGGACCGGTCGATCGCGCGTTTGCGCGAGCTCGACGAGATGTTTGCCGGAAGAGTGCGCACCCGCTTTCCGACCATCGAGGCGATCGAGCAGGAAGTGTTTTCAGCCGATGCCGTGATCGGCGCCGTTCTCGTCCCCGGCGCCAGCGCGCCAAAACTGGTCACGCGAAAGATGCTGAAATCGATGCAGCAGGGTTCGGTGCTGGTGGACGTCGCGATCGATCAGGGCGGCTGCTTTGAGACCTCTCACGCCACCACCCACGCCGATCCGACCTATCAGGTCGACGGCATCATCCATTACTGCGTTGCCAATATGCCCGGCGCAGTCCCCCTCACCTCGAGCCAGGCGCTGAACAACGCAACGCTGCCGTTCGGTTTGGCGCTGGCCCGCGATGGCCTCAAAGCCGTGAGGCAAGACCCGCATCTCGCGGCAGGCCTGAACGTTCACCGCGGCCGCATCACCAACAAGGCGGTCGCCGACAGTCTTGGCCTCGCCTGTCAACCGATCGATGGAGCGATCGCCGCGTGAACGCGCGTCTGATTATCGGGCACTGTGACGATTGCACGTCGTTACCTTGACGGCACCGGCACGCAATCCGTACTGATGAACAGGCGCTGGCCATTCGCAGTGATCTCCTTCAGCGCCGGCTGGGTCGTTTCGATGTGACCGGCGTGGAGTGCGTCGCGGACGCCAGGACAGTTCGCGTTGGCGACACGGCCGAGATAGCTCCAGCTCGCGTCGGCAAGCCCCTTCTTGAAGGCCGCGGCAACACCGTTCGGAGAATTGAAGAGCAGGATTTCCGGCTGTCCATCCCCGTCAAGATCAGTGAGGACCGCTTCACACCAGATGTCTGAGATGAGGCACTGCGGAAGTTTCCATCGCGGCTGAAAGACTCTGCAAATGACCGACTTCGGGCCTCACCAACAAGAAGGTCGCAGACAGCCTCGGGGTGTTGTGGCAATCGATCGAGGGGCCGATTGCGGCTTGAGCTAGCTCAAAGCAGCTTAGGCGCCGGCCGCAGGCAGGCTGGCGGCGGCAATGGCAACGATCATGGCGAGTTGCCGTCCGATCCGGGACCGCGTGGAGCGCAGCAATGAGCCCAACTGTCGCATATCGCCAATTCCTCTCGTGCCGGCGGAACAATCGGTCCGCGAACAAGGGCGCGCGACCAGTACATGGTCCCGCCTAAGGGGGCGTGTCGAGATCGCCGCGAAAATAGCAATGCGGCCATCGTCCGGGCACTTGATGGCAGTGGTTTTTTTGCCTTAACAAGTTCGGCGGCGGTCGAAATCTTCTCCGCCAAAGGCGTGCCGCGCGCCTATCCCGGCGCGAACCCAAACGTCCGTTCAAAACGCCTGGCGTAGTCGGGCCAGACCTCGGGGTTGATGATACGCGGCGGCCGCTTGCCGTCCAACGCGTCGAGCATCTGCTCGGCGGCAATCCGGCCCATATTTGCCCGCGCTTCCGTCGTGACCCCTGCGGTATGCGGGCTCGCCAGCACATTGTCGAACTGCAACAGCGGATGGTCCGGCGGCGGCGGCTCCTTGGCCCAGACGTCGAGCCCGGCGCCGGCGATGCGCTTGTCGCGCAGCGCCTCAGTCAGCGCCGCTTCGTCGTGGATGAAGCCGCGCGCGGTGGTGATGAAATAGGCGTGCCTCTGCATCAGCGCGAATTCACGCGCGCCGATCATGCCGCGGCTCTCTCTTGTCAGCGGACAGGAGATCGACACGTAGTCCGAGCGGCGCAGCAATTCGTCGAGCTCGACCTTGTCGCCGCCGCGGGCCGCCATCTCAGGGGCCGACAGATAGGGATCATAAGCCAGCACCTTCATGCCGAGCAGGCCGTTGCAGAGCGCGGCGATGCGGCGGCCGACATTGCCGAGCCCGACAATGCCGATGGTCTTGCCCTGCACCTCGGTGCCCATCAGGGCGTTGCGGTTGACATTGGCCTCGCGCCGCAAGGTGCGGTCGGCCTGGATGATACGCTTTGAAAGCGTCAGCAGCATCGCAAGTGCGTGTTCGGCGACCGAATGCGCATTGCCGCCGGATTGATTGACCACCAGCACGCCGGCCGCGGTGCAAGCCTCGACATCGACGGGATCGTAGCCCGCGCCGTTGCTGGAGACGATCAGGAGGTTCGGCGCCCGCCGCAGCAAGTCGGCATCGACGTGGAAATGCTTTGCCAGTTCATCGCGCGCCGCGCCGATCTGATAGGCATGCGCGGCGGCCAGGATCGGGGCCGAAACATCCTCGGGGCTTTCGTTCTCGAGCCGGTCGAGCCGCACGTCGGGACGCGCCCGCAGGATGTCGGCATAGACCTCGTTGGCCAGATATTTGACGTAGAACACGCGCTTGTTGTTGACGGACATTTTTCGATGCGACTTTCAGTTCGGGAAGCCGTAGAGCTTGGCGGGATTGGTGACGAGGATGCGGTGCTGGGTCCTGCGGGCCGGCGTCCACATCTGAAACAATTCGAACAGATGCCCAGCGTCGGGCATCTCGCCTTCGACGCGCGGATGCGGCCAGTCGCCGCCCCAGACCAGCCGTTCCGGATTGGCCAGCACCAGCGCTTCATGAAACGGCCGCGCATCAGGATAATCGGGCGCGTCGCGGCTCAAGCGATGGGCGCCCGACAATTTCGCCCAGCACCAGCCGTCACCGACCGCGCGCAGCAGCGACTGAAAGCCTGCCGTCGCCGTGCCGGCTCGGGCATCGGTGCGGCCCATATGATCGATCACGACGGGCAGGCCCAGCGCTTTCAGCGCCGGGATCGTCTCGGGCAAATCCTTGACGTCGATCCAGAGCTGAAGATGCCATCCGAGTTCGGCCATGAGAGGCGCGAGCGCTTGCGCCGCGGTCAGCGGCACGCCGCCGCGGTAATGCAATTGTCCGTCGCGGAAGAAATGATTGAAGCGCAAGCCGCGGACGCCGAGACGGTCCCATTCTCGCAAGGTCGCCGGCGAGATGTCGGCTTCCGCGACCGCGACGCCGCGGAGGCGATCGGGCTGGCGCGCCAGCGCATCGAGCATCGCGGAATTGTCGCGGCCGTGGGCGCTGCCTTGCACCAGCACGCCGCGCGCAAAGCCGACAGCGTCGAGCATGCCCAGATATTTTTCGAGCGGCGCGTCCGGTGGCGTATAGCTGCGGTCGTCCGCGTAAGGAAACTGCACTGCGGGCCCGAACACATGGGCATGCGTGTCGCAGGCATCAGACGGCGGCGGCAGTTTGGGCTTACTGACATCGCGCGGCGGCAGGCAGGCGGGGATCATTTGTCTCATTCCGCCTTCATGCCGGCGGCCTTGATGATCGGCCCCCATTTCTCATAATCGGCATGAATCTTTTCGTCGAATTGCCGCGATGTGCTGCCGATCGGCGAGGCGCCGAGTTTTGTCAGCCGCTGCTTTACGGAATCAGTATTCAAGGCCGCGACAAAATCATGCGCGAGTTTTTCCACGAGGTCGGCCGGCATGCCGGCCGGTCCGAGCAATCCCCACCAAACTTCAGTGTCGTAGCCCGGCACGGTCTCGGCCATGCTCGGCACATCTGGCAGAAACGACGCGCGCGTGCCGGTGGTGACGGCGAGCGCACGGACGGTGCCCGCCTCAAGCTGCCCGACCGATTCCGGACCGTTGTTGAATGACATCGCAATTTGCCCGCCCAAGAGATCGTTGATCGCGAGCGCGCCGCCCTTATAGGGGATCGCCTCGAGATCGATCTTGGCGAGATTCTTCAAGAGCTCGCCGGCGAGATGCGTCGAGGTCCCGTTCCCGGCATGGGCAAAGGACAGGCTCCCCGGTTTTAAGCGCGCCTGCGCGATCACGTCAGCCACCGTCTTGAACGGGGAATCCGCACGCACCAAAAGGATATTGGGCGACGAGGCCAACAGCGAGATCGGAGTAAAATCCTTGAACGTGTCGTAGGGCAGTTTGGGGTACAGGAACGGGTTGGTGGCGTGGCCGCTGGCGACGACAATCAGGGTGTATCCGTCCGGCGCCGATTTCGCGAGCGCCTGCGACGCGACCATGCCGCCCGCACCGGGACGGTTCTCAACGACGACGCCCTGCCCCCATTGCCGGGAGACTACCTCGCCCAGCGTGCGGGCAAGAATATCGACGCCGCCGCCGGCGGCATAGGGCACGAAAATATGCACGGGTCTTGATGGAAATCCGCTCTGCGCCGACGCGGCGCCCGAGCTCAGCACCGCCGCCGCGACAACCGCACACATCCTCAGCCATTTGCCCATGATCCCACTCCCTTACTGTCTTATTATTGATTATGCCGTCTGTATCTTGTCCCGGTTTGCAACCGTTCGCCCGGAGTTCCCGCCTCTCATACCATTCCTGCATTCAGCGCGATCGCCTGTTTCAGCGCTGCAATCACGCCGTCCATGTGCCGCAGCATCGCGGCTTCGGCGGCCGTCTCGTCACCAGCACAGATCGCTGCAACGATTGCGACATGCTCCCGTACCGAAGCCTTGGCCCTGCCGGGCAGCAGGATGGCGCGGTATTGCTGTCGAACGATCTGCGATTTCAACGTCTCCAGCAATCTCGCCACCGTCTTATTGCCGGCGATGCGTTGAATCTCCGCATGCAGCTGCCCGTTCAGCCGCGACACCTGGATGAAGTCTGAGGCGGCGTACGCCTTCCGCATGCCGGTGACGATCCTGCGCAGACTAATGGCATCCGCTTTGCCGGCACACGCAGCAGCCTGCCGTGCGACGACGCCTTCGAGCGCACGTCGCGCATCGGCGATTTCCATCGCCTCGACATCGGACACCAGGCGGACCCGCGCACCGCGGTTGCGCTCGCGAATGACGAGACCCTCCTGGTCCAGCATCGCCAGCGCGATCCGGACGTTGGCACGGTTGGTTTGCAGCGCCGTCGCAAGGTCCGCCTCGACCAAACGCTCGTTGGGCACGAACCGTCCGGTCGCAATGAACTCGCGCAGGCGCACCGCCACATCGCCCTGGTCACCCTGCTTGGCTACGTGCGTCTCCATCAACCACCGCTTACGAAATTGCCAACCTGACACCCCAGCGGTGTCAGATATTTAATGTCCAATATTGTTGACAATTTTGTTGATCAGGTCAAGGCTGACTGCTACGGCTACGAACGTCAGCGATGACGTACTGCGACGCTGAACGCCTATCGGAGGGAGTGATCGATGACGGCCGCCGAGGAACAAACCTCGACCCGAAGCTGGCACGAGGTGGTGCTGCAAACGCTCAAGCGCAACGACATTCGCCTGGTGCCTTATGTGCCCGATCGGGTGCTGACGACGCTGATCAAGAATATTCACGCCGATCCGTTCTTCACGACCTTCCCCACCGCGCGCGAGGAAGAGGCGGTCGGCATCGTTTCCGGGGCGTGGATGGGCGGCCTGAAGGGCGCCGTGCTGATGCAGACCTCCGGTTTTGCGACCCTGGCGAATGTGCTGGCGTCGCTCGCGATCCCCTATCAGATCCCGCTGATCATGTTCGTCTCCGAGCGCGGCACGCTCGGCGAATTTAACTACGGGCAGTCGCTGGTTTGTCGCACCACGCGGCCGGTGCTCGATTCACTGGCGATGGAGCATCACACCATCACCCGGCTCGACGAGTTCGAGTTCATCATCGATCGATCGATCAAGCAGGCCATCACCACGCAAGCGCCGGTGGCGCTGATCCTGTCGCCGCTTTTGACCGGCGGCAAAGTCTTCGACAAGTGAGCGAGCAGATGAGCACAGCAACCAGCACCCCTGCCCGCAACACCAAGGTGATGAACCGCTTCGACCTCACGTCGCGGCTGGTCGCGAAATTGAAGAACGAGGAAGCCGTGGTCGGCGGCATCGGCAACACCAATTTCGACCTTTGGGCCGCCGGCCATCGCCCGCAGAATTTTTATATGCTCGGCAGCATGGGGCTCGCCTTCCCGATTGCGCTCGGCGTCGCGCTGGCGCAGCCGAAGCGCCGCGTGTTTGCGCTGGAGGGCGATGGCTCGCTGTTGATGCAGATGGGGTGCCTGTCGACGATTGCGACGCTCAAGCCGCAAAACCTCACCATGATTCTTATGGATAACGGCGTTTACCAGATCACCGGTGCGCAGCCGACCCCTGCCGCGTCGGTGTCGGATCTCGTCGCGGTTGCGATCGGCTGCGGTCTTTCCAACAGCGCCTGGGCCGCCGACGAAGACGACTTCGAGCGCCTGGTCGATCAATCCCTGTCGGCCTCCGGGCCGACGTTGATCGGGGTGCGCATCGACGACAAGCCGGGGGTCGGAACCACCCGCCGGGATCCCGTGCAGATCAGAGAGCGCTTTATGATTGGCCTCGGCGCACGGCAGGCGCTGTGACGTGGCTACATTAACTAAGCCGGCATCGCTGTTAACTACACGAGCAACGCGCATTCACGTGACTGGATATCGACGCGATGAATCGTGTTATCGGAGCACGATGACAACCATCTTGAGAATTCTCGCCTGGCTTTTGGCCGCCGCCGTCACCTTCGCTACGCTAGGACCGCCGAGCGCCCGGCCGCATTCCGACCTCGGTCAAAATGGCGAGCACACGCTCGCATTCGTGCTGATCGGTCTCGCATTTGGTTTTGCGTATTCGCGAAATCGGCTGCTCACCTCGATAACATCGGTCGTCATGATCGGTGTACTCGAGGTTCTGCAGCTCTGGGTGCCGGGAAGGCATGCAAGATTTGAGGATTTTGTCGTCGATGCGCTGGCGGCCTGTGCCGGCCTCACCATCACGGCCGGCATCGACCGGGTCATGCAACGCACGCGCCGCGCCAACGCCGTCTGATCTGATAAATTCCCCGCGGGAGCAAGTCCCGCGAGGAATGACGTATCATCCGATCACTCAATGATCTTGATGATCTTGCGCGTCCGCGGCTCGACGATCACGCGCCGGTCATTGACGACCGCGTAGCGATATTGGGTGTAATTCGGGACCCGCCGCAGCTCGACCGTTGGCGGCAATGGCTCGCCCACCACGACACGTTCCCGTACCGTCACTGACGGTGCGCGCTCCCCTTGAATGGACGTGATCACGGCGTTCGGGATTTCCAGACCGGCGCCGACGGCAGCACCAACCGTGCCGCCGACGATCTCGCCGACCGGACCGCCGACTTCGCCGCCGGCACGCGCGCCGTTCGCGGCGCCCGTCGCCGTGGTGGATTGAGCGAACGCAGCGCTGGATGCAAACAGCGACGCCGCAATCAGTGAGACAGCAATGTGGTTCTTCATGTTTCCTCCAGTCAATTGTTGACATCGGTCAACAACGAGACCGAACGAAGGTTTCGCGCCCGAACAGTTCCAAAAATCGAACTCGGGCGGAACAAGTTATCAACCGACGGCGGATTACCCTGGAACGTTGCGGCTCTCCCTTGCCGGCGCGGAGCTCTTTCCAATTTCGTGGTTCGCCAGCATCTCCAGCGCCCTCACCATCGCGGAATGATCCCAGGCCTTGCCGCCGTGCGCCGCGCAGGAGGAGAACAATTGCTGAGCCACGGCGGTATTGGGCAACGAAAGGCCGAGGGCGCGGGCGCCCTCCAGCGCCAGGTTGAGATCCTTCTGGTGCAGTTCGATGCGAAAGCCAGGATCAAAATTCCGCTTCACCATGCGTTCGCCGTGCACCTCAAGGATGCGCGAGGATGCGAAGCCCCCCATCAGCGCCTGCCGCACGAGGTTCGGGTCTGCGCCGGCCTTCGACGCAAACAACAGCGCCTCGCCGACCGCCTCGATTGTCAGCGCGACGATGATCTGGTTGGCGACTTTCGTCGTCTGACCATCGCCGTTTCCGCCGACGAGCGTCACGTTCTTACCCATCTTTTCGAACAGGGGTTTTATGGTGCTGAACGCCCGTTCCGGTCCGCCAACCATGATCGTGAGGCTCGCGGCCTTGGCGCCAACCTCGCCACCGGAAACAGGCGCATCGAGATAATCGGCACCGAGCGCGTTGATCTTTTTTGCAAATTCCTTGGTCGCCAGCGGCGAGATCGAACTCATGTCGATGACGATCTTGCCTTTTGACAGTCCTTCCGCAACACCGTCAGCGCCGAACAGAACCGCTTCCACATGCGGCGTATCCGGCACCATGATGATGACGGCATCGGCTTCCTTCGCAACCTCTTTGCCGGATTTGCAGACGATGCCGCCTGCCGCAACAAGCTCTTGCGCCACGGGTACGACATCGTGAAGGAACAGGCGATGGCCCGCGGCCAAAAGATGGCCCGCCATCGGACGTCCCATGGTGCCGAGGCCAATGAAACCGATATCAATCATTTTGATCTTCCCTTGTCCGCTCGATCAGGTGTCCATGGTCTGCATGGCGTGCCATCCGAGGCCTTCGGCGGTGGTCGTCCTCGGCTTGTATTCGCAGCCAACCCAGCCACGATATCCGATCTGGTCGAGATATCGAAACAGAAAAGGATAGTTGATTTCGCCCGTGCCGGGCTCGTTGCGGCCTGGATTATCCGCGAGCTGGACATGCGAGATGCGCGCCAGATGCTTTTGCAAGGACCGCGCGATATCACCCTCCATCACCTGCATGTGATAGATGTCATACTGGATAAAGAGATTTTCCGATCGGACATCGGAGATGACCTGAACCGCTTGCCTTGTCCCATTCAGGAAGAAACCGGGAATGTCGAGAGTGTTGATCGGCTCGATCAACAGACGAATGCGTTGCCGCGCGAGGGCATCTGCAGCAAACCGCAGATTGTTCACGAGCACCTCGTTCAACGCCAACTGGTCGGCATCTGCCGGCGCGATCCCGACCAGACAATTCACCTGACGGCAGTCGAGCGCCTTTGCATAGTCGATCGCCTGCGCCACGCCGTCGCGAAACTCATCCACCCGATCCGGCAGAATAGCAATTCCCCGTTCGCCAGCCGTCCAGTTTCCGGCGGGAAGATTGTGCAGCACCTGGGTTAGCCCGTGCTGCTGCAACTGCTCGCGCAATGCGGCCTTTTCGAACTCATAAGGAAACAGATATTCCACGCCGCTGAAGCCGGCGGCCTTGGCCGCGGCGAAGCGATCGAGGAACGGCATTTCTCCGAACAACATGGTGAGATTGGCGGCAAATTTTGGCATGGTCACTTCCAATATTGTCCACGAGGGATGTTGCTCGGTTGTGAAACGGTTCAGACCGGCAGAAGCGTCTCTCGCCGCGCCGCATCGAGGCTTACCGGCGTCTCGTCGACCGGCAAATCGAGAATCTCCTCGAATTCGACGATGTTGTCGATCTCGGTGCCCATCGCGATGTTGGTCACGCGTTCGAGGATGAACTCGACCACCACAGGCACGCGATGCTGCTTCATCAATCCGCGCGCCGTCGCGAACGCGGCTTGCGCGTCTTTCGGGTCGGTGACACGGATCGCCTTGCAGCCGAGACCCTCGGCGACCGCGACGTGATCGACGCCATAGACGCCAAGCTCGGGGGCGTTGATGTTCTCGAACGAGAGCTGCACGTGATAGTCCATCTCGAAACCACGCTGCGCCTGGCGGATCAATCCGAGATACGAGTTGTTCACGACGACATGGATATAGGGCAATTTGAATTGCGCACCGACCGCAAGCTCTTCGATCAGGAACTGAAAGTCGTAATCGCCCGAGAGCGCGACGATCTCGCGATCCGGATCGGCCGCGCGAACGCCGAGCGCCGCCGGCAGCGTCCAGCCCAACGGGCCGGCCTGCCCGGCATTGATCCAGTTGCGCGGACGGTAGACGCCGAGGAATTGCGCGCCCGCGATCTGCGAGAGGCCGATCACGCTGACATAACAGGTATCGCGGCCGAAGGCCTTGCTCATCTCTTCATAGACACGCTGCGGCTTGATCGGGACGTTGTCGAAATTAGACTTGCGCAGCATCGTGCGTTTGCGATCCTGGCAGGCCGCGGGCCAGGCCTGACGCTCCTTCAGTTTTCCTGATTTCCGTCGCTCCTTTGCGACCGTGACGAATAATTCGAGCGCCGCCCTGGCATCGGACACGATACCGAGGTCGGGATTGAAGACGCGGCCGATTTGAGTGGGCTCGATATCGACATGCACGAAGGTGCGGCCCTTGGTGTAGGTCTCGATCGACCCGGTGTGCCGGTTGGCCCAGCGGTTGCCGATGCCGAGCACAAAGTCGGATTCCAGCATGGTCGCATTGCCGTAGCGGTGGCTGGTCTGCAACCCGACCATGCCCGCCATCAGCACGTGGTCATCCGGAATGGCGCCCCAACCCATCAGCGTCGGCACCACCGGCACGTTGACGATTTCGGCGAAGGCCACCAGAAGGTCGGATGCATCGGCATTGATGACACCGCCGCCCGCCACGATCAGCGGGCGCTCGGCGGCATTGAGCATATCGAGCGCCTTCTCGATCTGTCTGCGCGTCGCGGCCGGCTTGTAGACGGGTAACGGCTCATAAGTCTCGTCGTCGAACTCGATTTCCGCAAGCTGCACGTCGAGCGGCAGATCGATCAGCACCGGCCCCGGTCGCCCCGAACGCATGACATGAAACGCCTGGCTGAAGACGCGCGGCACCAGCGCCGGTTCGCGCACCGTCACCGCCCACTTCGTCACGGGTTTGGCGATCGCTTCGATATCGACGGCCTGAAAGTCTTCCTTGTAGAGTCGGGCGCGAGGCGCCTGTCCGGTGATGCACAGGATCGGGATCGAATCTGATATCGCCGAATAAAGCCCCGTGATCATGTCGGTGCCAGCCGGGCCCGATGTGCCGATGCAAACGCCGATATTGCCGGCCTTGGCGCGGGTATAGCCTTCGGCCATGTGCGAGGCGCCCTCGACGTGGCGCGCCAGGAAATGCTCGATCGAGCCTCGCGTCTTCAGCGCCGAATACAACGGATTGATCGCGGCGCCGGGAACACCGAACGCGCACACGACGCCTTCCTTTTCCAGGATTCGCACGGCAGCATCGATCGCCCGCATCTTCGCCATTTCGAGACCTCGCTGATGTTGCTCGACGTGATGATCACGGCAACGACCGACGATCTCAACGGAGTTGAATATGTTTCCCGCGATGTGGAATGGTTGGTGAAAAGCGCGCCGGATCAGATAGTTGGATGCATCGCCCAGTGAAAGCAAAGATCGTCATTGCAATGACGGCAAACACGGTTTCACGTCCCCGCGGCGCGTAGCGCCCGAGCTTTACAAAAATCTTTCGCCCGATCGAGGGCGCAGGGAAAGCCGGGTGCCCGTTGCACCCGCAGCCCGTGTGCATTGGTAGTAAGCACACGGTAGTCACCACAGGTACACCGGAAATCACCCGGCTTTCCCCGCGCAATGGTTTTAACGGTTTCCTTCGCGCTCTCCCCGGCGACGAATTCCTTTTGTCACCGTCGTCAACGGATTAAGGTTTGTCTAAGCCCGGTTGGGCCGACTTCGCCTCCGCCGACTTGACATCAGCAACGGATGCCAGGACCACACGACTTCGCCGTACGCAGCAACCTCAACCAAACGCTCCGACGGGTCATGTGCCGCCTGCCGAAGTTTTGGCGAAGGCGTTGAAGCGCCGTTCGTCTGCGCGCCGGTTAATCGCTCACGGGAAACCCGCCCTGCGATTGCCGATCGCGCCCGACGCTGCCGCGTCCACCGCATCCCGTACCCAACGTTCGTGACGATGGCCAACGCCCCTCTTTTCGGGACGGGATGGCGCGAACTTGTAGAGATGATTTGCCCGACGAGCAAAGCGAAAAATTTTTCGCGAGAGGGCTGGACAGGCAATCAACTGATTTGCCCGTCGGGCAAATAACTGGCGGATTGCTCCGTGCCTGCAGTCCGGAAATTGGAGAGGCAGAGACACCCTTCCTTCCAATAATCACGTCAAACAATGTCTGCCGTTCGAACGCAAGCTGACGTCACTGTGAAACGCCAGATTTCGGCTGTCGACCCCGAGCCGACATCGTTGAGCTGATGCCGCCCCGCCTGTAGTATCGCCTCCAAACCTCTTGGAAAGGAGCCATGTCTTCCGATGGGGCACGCAACTTCTGCACGCTTAACGTTCGTCCTGATTGCGCGCGTACCGTCTGACGGGGTTGCTAGCTTTCAAGCCTACGAGGAAGCCGTACTCCCTCTGTTGAGCGAGTTTGGTGGATTGCTGGAGAGGAGATTGCGCAACTCCGATAGCACTATCGAAGTTCATATCGTCAGCTTCGATTCGGATCAGAATTTCCAAAGGTTCAGAAGCGACCCAAGACGTGCCTCTTTTGCGCATCTGATTGAGGCGTCAGCAGCCAAGAACGAATTTTTTGCGATGACTGATGTCGCTTAGTGGGCCCATAGGTGACATTTGGTTAGGCAACTTGTCCAAATCGGGGCGAGAGGTCCTTCGCGCCACTGGCCGACGAAATCCGCACATTGTCGGGGGCTCCCCACAGGCATATCCTCACACCAACCGGAAGCGTAGGTGGGAGATTGAGATGGATGATCGAACCGTGCGGGCGGCGCTGCAGCGCCATTGGGATGCTTCGGACGCGAGCGATTTCAAGGTCGAACATGAAATCTACCGCGAGGATGCTGTGCTTGATTATCCGCAATCGGGCGAGCGGATCCGCGGCCGGCACAACATTCAAGAGAGCCGATTCGTCCAGCCAAACAAGAAGCGTTTTACGGTCCGGCGAATTATCGGCAGCGGCGATCTCTGGGTCACTGAA
>Ga0209526_10000941_pt1 | contig 19192 bp, 21 predicted proteins | sample JacPinW_OM2H0_M1_FD_188566 | JGI IMG/M metagenome (GOLD analysis project Ga0209526, IMG submission 188566) | Forest soil microbial communities from Algoma, Ontario, Canada - Jack Pine, Ontario site 1_JW_OM2H0_M1 (SPAdes) (version 2) | ecosystem: Environmental > Terrestrial > Soil > Boreal... | reverse complement strand
CAACTGAAGGAGCACGGCATTCGATGTTTCAGCTCAGGATCTACACCCTGCGGTCGCCCGAAGCTCTCCAGCGGTACGCGACGGTTCACTGGGCCCGCCACCTGGCAACCTTCAAGACATTCGGGGTCACCACCCACGGTGTGTGGACAGAGCGAAGCGGCGGCGCGAGTCGACTCGTCGCGCTGATCCGCTACCCACCCGGCGCCGACCCCGAACAACTCACGCGGCATGCCATGACCAGCCCGGAATTCGCCGCCGACATGGCCGGCTTCAATGCCGACGAGATCATCGACGTTCAGTCGGTGCTGCTTGACCCGACATCATTCTCACCGATTCGCTGACAAAAACCCAGGAGTGTTTCGACATGACCGCCACGACCATCGCCTACACGCTCGCCGGACTCATCGGCGCGGGCATCATCTTCATCGGCGCACGGTTTATCGTCGCGCCGCGCGTCGCGGCCGCCGGCTACGGTGTGCAACCCGATCTCGGCCAGCGATCCGCCGGCGCCTATTTGAGCGTCAAGGGCGTCCGCGACATCGCATCGGGGCTGTTCGTCTTCATTCTCATGGCCGCGGGTGCCACGCACCTGCTCGGCTGGGTGATACTGGCCGCCACGATCATTCCGCTCGCCGACGCGACCATCGTGCTCGGCAACGGCGGCCCCAAGTCAATCGCCTTGGGAGTCCATGGCCTCACCGCCGCCGTCATGCTCATGACTTCTGCGCTCCTGCTCATTTCCTAGGAAGTCAACGTTCGGGACAGAGTCGTCAACGTTCGGGACAGAAGTGCCGCTAGGCCGCCCGGCGAGTTGCCCGCCCGGCGAGTAGCCGTCGAGATTGCACTGACGGCTGCGATTTCTGTGCGCCAACAGCCCTTGGTGCAGTTTCGCGAGGAAACCAGCGAACCTGTGACCTAGCCGATCCGCTCGCCGGTGTCCGGTTTGAACAGATGCACCACCCCGTCGGGGTGTTTGCGCAGGCGCACGGTTTCTGCGAGCTTCGGCGCCGTCCGCGGATTCGACCGCGCGACCAGCTGAATGCCGGAGCCGGCATGGGTGTACACATAGGCCTCGCTGCCGAGATCCTCGACCAGGTCGACGACTACCTCGATCCCGCCGGAGTCGGCCATCTCGAGCTGCTCGGGCCGGATACCGATGGTGACCTCCGCCAGGCCGGCATCGTGCAGACGCGTCAACTGGTCGCGCTCGAGTTCCAGCGACGAGTTGTCGCCGACGCGAACGCCGTCGGCGGTGATCGGAACCGTCACCAGATTCATCGCCGGTGAGCCGATGAACCCGGCCACGAACGCGTTGACGGGGTTGTCGTAGAGCTCGTTGGGCGAAGCGAACTGCTGGAGCTTGCCGTCGCGCAATACTGCGACCCGGTCGCCCATCGTCATCGCCTCGACCTGGTCGTGGGTGACGTAGACGGTGGTGGTGCCCAGCCGGCGTTGCAGCGCGGCGATCTGCGTGCGCGTCTGAACGCGCAGCTTGGCGTCGAGATTGCTCAGCGGCTCGTCCATGCAGAACACCTGTGGCTCGCGCACGATGGCGCGACCCATCGCAACGCGCTGCCGCTGGCCGCCTGACAGTTTGGCCGGCTTGCGGTCCAGGAACTGCTCGAGGTCAAGAACTTTGGCGGCTTCTTCGACCTTTTTGCGCCGCTCGGCGGCCGATACGCCACGCAGCTTCAACGCGAAGCCCATGTTCTCGGCGACGGTCTTGTTCGGGTACAGCGCGTAGTTCTGGAACACCATCGCGATGTCGCGGTCCTTCGGCGACACCCCGACCATGTCCTTGCCGCCGATCTCGATGCCGCCCTCGTCAATGTCCTCGAGGCCGGCCAGCATGCGCAGCGCGGTGCTCTTGCCGGATCCCGACGGCCCGACCAGCACGACGAACTCCCCATCCTCGATGTCGAGGTTGAGCGAGTCGACCGCGAGTTTGTCCGAGCCTTCGTAGATGCATGAGGCTTCTTTGTAAGTGATTGTGGCCATTGGTTTTTGCTCCCTACTTGATTGCGCCGAAGGACAGTCCACGAACCAGCTTGTTCTGCGCAACCCAGCCCGCGAGAACAACCGGAAGCGCGGCCATCGTCGCCGCCGCGCACAGCTTGGCCCAGTACAGGCCCTCACCCGCTATGAAGCCGACGAGGAACACCGGCATGGTCTGAGCCTGGACGGCGGTCAGGTTGACCGCGAAGAAGAACTCGTTCCAGGCGAAGATCACACAGATCAATGCCGTCGCCGCGATGCCGGGCGACACCAACGGCAGGATGACCTCGCGCACCGCGCGCCACGTGCTGGCGCCGTCCAGGCTCGCAGCCTCGAGCAACTCACCCGGCACCTCGAGGAAGAACGACCGCATCATCCACACCGCGATCGGCAGGTTCATCGACGTGTACAGGATGATCAGGGCCCAGATGTTGTCCAGCAGACCGATATTGGAGACGATCACGTACAGTGGGATGATCGCCGCGACGACCGGCAGCATCTTGGTGCTCATGAAGAAGAACAACGCGTCCTGGGTCTTGCGCACCGGCCGCAGTGACAGTGCGAACGCCGCAGGTACGCCCAGTGCAAGCACCAGGATCGTCGAAACCGTGGTGGCGAACAGCGAGTTCAGCAGGGCGGTCCCGACGCCCTGGTCGAACACCGCCTTGAACTCGTCGAGCGTCGGGACGAAGAAGAACTTCGGCGTCGTGGTGTAGGCGTCCACCTCGTGCTTGAACGCGGTAAGCACCATCCAGAACACGGGGAAGAAGAAGCCGAGCCCAACGATCCAGGCAACTGCACCCCATGGATCGAACTTGCGCCGCTTGACTTTCGACTTCTGAACCGGCGCCTCGACTGACTTCTGAACATCGGTGGTGGTCATCAGGCGGCCTCTTCCTTGCCGGAGAACGATTTGAAGATCAGGCGTAGGGCGAAGCTGGCGATGACCATCGTGAAGATCACGACAATGACGCCCATCGCCGCAGCCTGGCCGATGTCGAAGCCCAGGAATGCGCGTTGGTAGATGTAGAACGGCAGGTTGGCGCTCGCAGTACCCGGTCCGCCCTGGGTCATCATGTAGACGGCGTCGAATGTGTTGACCAGGTAGACGGCCCCCAGCACCGTGCCGAGCTCGATGAATCGCCGTAAGTGCGAGAGCGTCAGCTCGCGGAAGAGCTGAAACGCACCCGCACCGTCGACTCGGCCGGCCTCCAGGATGTCTTTAGGCATCGACTGGAGGCCGGCGAGGATCAGCAGCATCATGAACGGGGTCCACTGCCAGACCAGGTTGATCATCACCGAGGTCAGAGGGAATCGGCTCACCCAGTCGACGTTGTGTACGCCGAACGGCGACAGCACCCAGTTGACGATGCCGAAGACCGGGTCGAGCATCGCGGTCTTCCACATCAACGCTCCCGCAACGGGTGTCACGAGGAACGGCGTGATCAACAGGGTGCGGACGACGCCGCGGCCGAGGAACACCCGGTCGAGCAGCAGTGCCAGGAGCAGGCCCAGGACCACGGACACCAGCACGGTGATCACGATCATCAGCACGGTGTTGATCGCCACCTGCCAGAACGTGCTGTCCCCGACGACGTCGATGTAGTTCTGCAGCCCGACGAATTTTCGCGAGCCGGGCCGCACCAGGTTCCACGACAGTGTCGAGTAATACAGCGTGAACAAGAATGGGATCTGGGTGACGACGATCATGAAGATCAGTGCGGGCAGCAGCGGCCCACGCAGCCTCCAGCCCTCAGCGCGGGATACTCCCGGGTCCTGCGCCTTCTTGATGCGCGCGACGTGCTCGGCTTCGGTTAGATCTTGGCGCTCAATCGTTGTCATGACTTCTCCTGATAGCTGCGACCGACAACTTCTGCGTACTTCTGGGATTGCGCCAGAGCGTCTTTGACCGACTTCCCGCCGGGGACTATCGCCGCGCTGATCTGCTGGCTGACCCGCGTGCCCAGGTCTTGGAATTCCGGAATGCCGAGGAACTGCACACCGGTGTAGGGCACCGGCTGCACGGTCGGCTTCAACGGGTCAGCTCCCTGGATCGAATCGAGCGTCACTTGGCCGAACGCCTTTGAGGTTTCCTTGTACTCGGGTATCTGATACGTCGACAGTCTGCTGCCGGGAGGCACCCGCGCCCAGCCGAGTTGCTCGCCGACCAGCTTGATGTAGTCCTTGTTGGTCATCCACGAGATGAACTTCCATGCGGCGTCCTTCTTGTCGCTGCTCATCGGGATGCCGAGCGACCAGGTGTACAGCCAGCCGGAGTTGGGCTTCTCCACCGTTGGCGCCATCGCGTAGCCGACCTTGCCGACGACGTTGGACGACTTCGGGTCCTCGAGCACCGAAACCGCGGACGTGGCGTCGTACCACATCGCCGCCCGGCCTTGCGAGAACTGCGTGGCGCATTCGCCGAATCCGCTTGTTGCGGCGCCGGGTTCGCCGTACTTCTGGACGGTGTCGACATAGAATTGAACCGCCTTTTCGACCTCGGGACTGGTCAGCTGCGCGTTCCAGCCCATGTCATACCAGCGGCCGCCAAAGGTGTTGATCACGGTGTCCAGCGGGGCCAGCACCTCGCCCCAGCCCGGCTTGCCTCGCAGGCAGATGCCAACCATGTCCCGGCTGTTGAGCTTCGCGGCCGCCTCGGCAACCTGCTGCCAGGTCGGCGTGCGCGGCATCGTGATACCGGCCTGATCGAGCAGGTCCTTGCGATACATCAGGAACGACGACTCGCCGTAGAACGGCACCGAGTACATGTTGCCCTTGTAGGACAACGATTGCCGCAGCGACGGGATGAAATCATTCTCGTCGTAGCCCGGCGTCTTGCGGGCGTAGTCGGAAAGGTTGACCAGCCACCCGTTCGCGGCCCACTGCGGCGTCTCGTAGTTGCTGATCATCACGACGTCGAACTCGCCGCCACCCATCGCCGTGGACGCGGTGATCTTCGCACGCGCCTGGTTCTCGGACAGCGTGATGAACCGGAGTTTGATGTCGGGATTCGCTGCCTCAAACTTCTTGGAAAGCTCACGGGCGTCTGTCATTTGAGAGTTCGACACCATCGCGATGGTGACGGTGTTCGCCGTCGCGCCAAGCGTGCCCGCACCGGCACAACCGGAGGTGACCACTAGCCCTGCCGCTGCTACACACGATGCCAATCTTCGTAGCGCTTTCACCTTGATTTCACCTTTCACTGTGCCAATAGCCAACGGGCACAATCGATGTCACAGACCAGCAGCCTTCCGAGCTTGCCGCGCAACGCCCCGAGGGTGGCGTGGTGCTTGGCGGCGCCGCTGGATATCAGGATGGTCTTCTCGCAGGACCGAACGTCTTCGAGCGGGACCGAGACCGCACGCTCCTGCAGTTCGGTGTCGACTGGCACACCGTCAGCGTCGAAGAACCGGCCGCCGATCTCGCCCACCGCACCGAGCGCGACGAGCTCGTCGAGCATTCGGGTGTCCAGGAAGCTGCCTTCGAACAGCGTGGTCGACGTTGACACGGCGCCGACACCGAAGAGCATTACGTCGGCACGCCTGCCCGCCTCGAGCGTGCGGGAAATCAGCGAGTCGCTGCGCATCGATGCCACGGTCGAGCGGTCTGCGTACAGGGGTGCGGGAAGCCGGATCGTGTTGGCGCGCAGCATATCCGCGCAGCGGCCGAGGATGAACTCGGTGCCGGTCTGATACGCGGCGGTCGACATCGCGCCGTCGAGTTGGACCACCGCGCGGCAGCTCGCGACGCCGGCCGAAAGGGCCGAGACCACCGCGACTTGTTCGGGGCCCCAGGTGAATCCGAGGACATCGTTGGGTGAGATCCGCCGCATCAACAGCGCGGCGGCGGCCCGCCCCACGCTCGCGAATGCAGCTGGGCGCCCGGCTGCGCCGACGTCGACACCGTGGCCTGCGACCACGGCTTCGATCAGGTCGTAGCGCTGCTCGAGTTCGCGTTCCTCGTCGGCGTGTAGATCGTCGCGCATGTCGGGGGGGACGACGACTTCGATGCGGACCAGTCCCCTTGCCTTGGCCCGAGCGATCAGCCGCCCGGCTGTCGGGCGGGAGACGCCGAGCCGGGACGCGATCTCGGCCTGGGTAAGGCCGTCAAGGTAATAAAGCGTCGCGGCACGCAACGCGAGCCGCAGGTCTTCAGGGGTGGACGCGCGGTCCTGCGGCGTCGGCACGGCCTGGCCTCCGATCGTCCCGGCGACCTCGCCGTTCGACGTCGATATGGCCACCGGGGATTCCCCTTTTCCCGCCTGGCCTGTGAGCATTTGCTCACAGGTGCGTGTAGATGCTCATCACGTTAGCATGGAGAATGTGACGCACACAACACTTTCGCGGGATACCCGAATGCGGGCCGCCGTACTCGTCGAGCCGGGTCGGATCGAGATGCAGGAGCGGCCGATACCGACGCCGGGGCCTGGTGACGTGCTGATACGGGTGTCGTCGGTGGGTGTGTGCGGGTCGGACACGCATTACTACCGGCACGGCAGGGTGGGCAGCTTTGTCGTCAAGGCCCCGTTGGTACTCGGCCACGAGGCGGCAGGCACGATCGTCGGCGTCGGCGAGCGCATCGACAGCGCGCGCATCGGAGAGCGGGTATCGATCGAGCCGCAGCGGCCAGACCCCGACAGTGAGCAGACTCGGCGGGGTCACTACAACCTGTGCCCGCACATGCGGTTCTTCGCCACCCCGCCGGTGGACGGTGCGTTCTGCGATTACGTCACCATCGGTGCGGGGTACGCCCATCGCGTGCCCGACTCGGTGTCCGATGATGCCGCGGCCTTGTGTGAGCCGATGTCCGTCGGCATTGCCGCGGTCCGCAAGGCCGGCCTCGACGGCGGTTCGCGCGTGCTGATCACCGGCGCAGGACCGATCGGCATCATGGTGGCCCAGGTCGCACGGGCATACGGCGCCACCGACATCGTGGTCAGCGATCCCGACCAGTCCCGCCGCGAGCAGGCGACCGCGTTCGGCGCGACGACGGCGCTCGACCCGACCGTTGAATCAATCGGCGAGTTGGGCGTCGACGCGTTCATCGACGCTTCTGGTGCGCCAGCCGCTGTCGTCGACGGCATCCGCGCAGTGCGGCCCGCCGGCACCGTGGTGCTCGTCGGCTCGGGCACCGAGTCGATGGAGCTGCCGACGCAGCTGATCCAGAACCGGGAGCTGGTGCTCACCGGGGTGTTCCGCTACGCCAACACGTGGCCGACCGCGATCGCGCTTGTCGAGTCGGGTCGCGTGGATCTCGACGCGATGGTGACCGCGCGGTTCCCGTTGGAGAAGGCCGCCGAGGCCCTCGACTCCGACCGCACGCCGGGTAGCGTCAAAACCGTGGTGGCTGTGTCATGAAGCTGAACAAGTCGACGCTGGCCCAGATCCCGATCGACAAGCCGAGCTATGACCGGGACGAGATCGGAATCGGCATAGTGCATTTCGGGGTCGGTGGTTTTCACCGTGCACACCAGGCGCGCTACGTCGACCGATTGCTGGAGATGGGGCTCGCCACGGAATGGGGCATCTGCGGCGTCGGCGTGCTGCCCGGCGACCGCAAGATGGCCGACGTGATGGCTGCCCAGGACGGTCTGTACACGCTACTGCTGGAGAACCCGGACGGCAGCCGCGAGGCACGGGTGATCGGATCGATCGTCGACTACCGCTACGCGCCCGACGACGCAGAGGCAGTCATCGAACTGCTCGCCGCGCCGAGCACCCGGATCATCTCGCTGACCATCACCGAAGGTGGCTACAACATCGACAACCTTGGTGGGATTGCCGGCTCAGCCGGCGGTGGCGGGATTGCCGGCTCAGCCGGCGGTGGCGGCGGCGTCAACGTGTTCGGTCTGGTCGCCGATGCATTGGCGCGACGGCGCGACCGCGGTATCGCCTCGCCGACGATCGTGTCGTGCGACAACATCGAAGGCAACGGCGATGTCGCGCGGCACGCGTTCACCACCTACGCCGAACGCGAGCACCCGGGCCTTGGCGTGTGGATGAGCACGCACACTCGGTTCCCCAATTCGATGGTGGACCGGATCACGCCGGCCACCACACCCGACGTCATCGCCGTGCTTGCAGACGAATTCGGTGTGGAGGACCAGTGGCCGGTGGTGGCCGAGCCGTTCACGTCGTGGGTGCTCGAGGACGACTTCTCCGACGGCCGTCCGCCGTTAGAAGAGGCCGGTGTGCTGTTGGTGGACGATGTGACGCCCTACGAGTTGATGAAGCTGCGACTGCTCAACGCCAGCCATCAGAGCCTGTGCTACTTCGCCTATCTGGCCGGCTACCGGTTGGTGCACGACGCGGCGAGCGATCCGCTGTTCGCCGAATTCCTGCTCGAATACATGGATTCCGAAGCCACGCCGACGCTCAAGCCGGTGCCGGGCATCGACCTGCCCGACTACAAGCGCACACTGATCGAGCGGTTCGCCAACCCCGGTGTCAAGGACACCATCGCGCGGCTGTGCTTTGGTTCGTCGGACCGCATCCCGAAATGGCTGCTGCCGGTGGTCCGGGCGAACCTCGCCGCGGGCGGTCCTGTCCGGCTGTCGGCGGCCACCGTGGCCAGCTGGGCGCGGTACGCCGAAGGCGTCGACGAGCAGGGCGGGCACATCGACGTCCAGGATCAGCTCGCCGACACGCTGGTGCCGCTGGCCCGCTCTCAGCACCAGAACCCGACCGCGTTCATCGAAAACACCGACGTGTTCGGCGATCTCGCGTCGCAGCCGAGGTTTGTCGAGGCGTATCTGTGGGCGTTGGAATCGCTTCACCGCGACGGAGCCCGCGCAACATTGGAAGGCATACTCGCGCTTGCGCACGAGGAAGTGACACGATGAGTGCGCCGGGTGCGCCACAGCGGGCGCTGGTGATCGGCGAGGCACTGATCGACATCGTCGAGCGGGAAGGAAAGATCACCGGCGAGCACGTCGGCGGAAGCCCCTTGAATGTCGCTGTCGGACTGGCGCGGTTGGATCGTGGCGTTGACTTCCTCACCCACATCGGCAACGATCCACGCGGCCGTCGCATCGTCGACTACGTCAAAAGATCTGGTGTGCAATTGGTTTCGGGCAGCGTGACCGCAATGCGGACACCCACGGCGCTGGCGAGTTTGGACGCTGCCGGCTCAGCGCAGTATGTGTTCGACATCGACTGGCAGCTGACCGGGACACCGGAGGTGGCGCCGCCGCTCGTCGCGCACGCGGGTTCGATCGCAACGGTGCTGGAACCGGGTTGCCGGGCCACCGCCGCACTGCTCGAGGCGTATCACCCGTCGGCGACCATCACGTTCGATCCGAACGTGCGCCCTGCACTGATCGAGGACGCCGACATTGCCCGCGGCCGCATCGACCGCTGGATCGAACGCTGCGACGTGGTCAAGGCCAGCGACGAGGACATGCGCTGGATCGATCCGAACCGCTCCCCCGAACAGATCGCGCGGACGTGGCTCGGGCTTGGCCCGTCAATCGTCGCGGTGACGATGGGCGACCAGGGCGCGTTCGCGATGTGCGCGGCCGGGACGGTGCGAGTGCCTGCGCATCGGGTGAACGTCGTTGACACCTTGGGGGCGGGCGACGCGTTCATGACGGGTCTGATCGATGCGCTGTGGTCGCTGGGTCTGCTCGGCGCCGAGCGTCGCCCCCAACTGGCGCGGATCGGCGTCGACGCGCTGACCGCGGTGGTGCAGACGGCGGCGCTGTCGTCGGCGTTGACGGTCGCTCGTGCGGGCGCTGACCTGCCCGATCGGGCGACCCGCGACGCCGCGGCGCCCGGGTCGGGCCCGCTGATGCCCCAACCCGGCTAGCCTGGCCTTATGCGTTCCATATGGAAAGGTTCGATCGCCTTCGGCCTGGTGAACGTCCCGGTCAAGGTCTACAGCGCGACCGAAGACCACGACATCAAGTTCCACCAGGTCCACGCGAAGGACAACGGACGCATCCGTTACAAGCGCGTCTGCGAGGTGTGCGGCGAGGTCGTCGAGTACCGCGACATCGCGAAGGCTTACGAATCAGACGACGGCCAGACGGTGGTGATCACCGACGAGGACGTCGCCACGCTGCCGGAGGAACGCAGCCGCGAGATCGAGGTGCTGGAGTTCGTTCCCGCGAGCGACATCGATCCGATGATGTACGACCGCAGCTACTTCCTCGAACCCGACGGAAAGTCGTCGAAATCGTATGTGCTGTTGGCGAAGACGCTCATGGAGAGCGACCGGGTTGCGATCGTGCACTTTGCGTTGCGGAACAAGACTCGGCTTGCGGCGTTGCGAGTGAGGGATTTTTCCAAGCGCGACGTCATGGTCATCCAGACGCTGTTGTGGCCCGACGAGATTCGCGATCCGGACTTTCCGGAGCTGGACAAGAAGGTCGAGGTCAAACCCGCCGAGCTGAAGATGGCGGAGCAGGTGGTCGAAGCCATGACTGACGACTTCAATCCGGACCGCTACCACGACGACTATCAGGAGCAGCTGCACGAACTGATCCAGGCGAAACTCGAAGGCGGCGAAGCGTTTACCACCGAGGAGCAGCCGAAGGAACTCGACGAGACCGAGGACGTGTCTGACCTGCTGGCCAAGCTGGAGGCCAGCGTGAAGGCGCGCCGCGCTGGCGGCGGTTCCGACGACGGTGACAAGCCTGCGAAGAAGGCCGCGGCGAAGAAGGCGCCCGCCAAGAAAGCGCCTGCGAAGAAGGCGGCGGCGAAGAAGGCACCGGCCACGAAGGCCGCGGCGAAGAAGTAGCCCGCTCTCGGCGGCATCAACTATTGATGACTTTGCGTTCGGGTGGAGATACGGCGTTCCTGAGAAAACTAGAACGTGTTTCAAAAACACGTCACGCACGGAGCCAACCCCTGCTACGGTTTCGCCCGGCGAGGGAAGGAAGACACAAGTGATTCTTGACAGGTTTCGGCTGGACAACCAGGTCGCGGTGGTGACAGGAGCGGGCCGCGGGCTGGGCGCCGCGATGGCGCTGGCATTCGCGGAAGCCGGTGCGGACGTGGTCATTGCGTCCCGGACGCAGTCCCAACTCGAGGAAGTCGCCGAACAGATTCGGGCCACCGGCCGACGCGCCGAAATCGTCGTAGCCGACCTCGCGCATCCCGAGGACACCGCCAAGCTCGCCGGCAAGGCCGTCGACGCGTTCGGCAAACTAGACATCGTCGTGAACAACGTCGGCGGCACGATGCCCGCCCCGTTGGTCAACACCTCGACGAAGGACCTGAGGGACGCGTTCACATTCAACGTGTCGACCGCGCACGCACTCACCTCAGCCGCCGTTCCGCTGATGCTGGAGCACTCCGGCGGCGGCAGCATCATCAACGTCACGTCGACGATGGGACGCCTGGCCGGCCGCGGCTTCGTCGCCTACGGCACGGCCAAGGCCGCGCTCGCGCACTACACCCGGTTGGCCGCGCTTGACCTGTGCCCGCGCATCCGGGTCAACGCGATCGCGCCGGGCTCGATCCTCACCTCCGCGCTCGACATCGTCGCCTCAAACGACGAGCTGCGCACCCCCATGGAGAAGGTGACGCCGATGCGCCGGCTCGGCGATCCGGAGGACATCGCCGCTGCCGCGGTGTATCTCGCCTCCCCCGCCGGCAGTTACCTGACCGGCAAGACCCTCGAGGTCGACGGCGGCATCACCTTCCCCAACCTCGACCTGCCCATCCCGGACCTGTGAGGAGCTAACCCATGGCCATTCGCGTCGCGCAGATCGGCACGGGCAACGTCGGCCGACACGCGCTCGCCCAACTCATCACCGACCCGCGGTTCGAGCTGACCGGGGTGTGGGTGTCAGGCGAGTCCAAGGCCGGCAAGGACGCCGCAGAGCTTGCGGGACTGGACAATTCGACGGGCATCGCGGCCACGACCGATCTTGAAGCCGTGCTGGCGACCAAACCCGAGTGCGCCGTCTACACCGCAATGGCCGACAACCGCCTTCCCGACGCGCTCGAGGACTACCGGCGCATCCTGGCAGCAGGTGTCAACGTCGTCGGCAGCAGCGCCGTCTTCCTGCAATACCCGTGGCAGACCCTCCCCGATGAACTCATCACGCCGATCGAGGACGCCGCCAAGGCAGGCAACGCGAGCTTGTTCGTCAACGGCATCGACCCCGGCTTCGCCAACGACCTGCTTCCGCTCGCGCTGGCAGGCACCTGCCAGAGCATCGAGCAGATCCGCTGCATGGAGATCGTCGACTACGCCACCTACGACAGCGCGACCGTGATGTTCGACGTGATGGGCTTCGGCAAGCCACTCGACGAGCTGCCGATGCTGCTGCAGCCCGGCGTGCTGAGCCTGGCGTGGGGGTCGGTGGTCCGGCAACTCGCCGCGGGCCTTGGCGTCGAACTCGACGAGGTGACCGAAACCTATATTCGCGAGCCTGCGCCCGAGGACTTCGACATCGCGGCCGGCCACATCCCCAAGGGCAGCGCCGCCGCATTGCGGTTCGAGGTGCGTGGAATGAAGGGCGGCAAGCCCGCCGTCGTGCTCGAACACGTCACCCGGTTGCGCGACGACCTGCGCCCGGATTGGCCGCAGCCCGCCCAGGAAGGCGGCTCCTACCGGGTCGAGGTGACCGGCGAGCCGTCGTACGCGTTGGACGTCTGCCTGAGCAGCCGCAAGGGCGATCACAACCACGCCGGGTTGGTCGCCACTGCCGCACGTGTCGTCAATGCGATCCCCGCCGTCGTCGACGCGGCGCCGGGAATCACGACGGCGTTGGACTTGCCCCTGATCACCGGAAAAGGGCTGTACGCTGGGTAATATCTCGGGGGCTTGAAAAGAAGGACTCGCCTATGCGGCACCTGCGCTACTTGACCCCGCTGATCGCCCCGGCAGGCGCCGCGGCGGCAATCCTCACCTCGCCCGCCGCCGTCGCCCAGCCTGGCGACTCGTCCACTCTGCCGTCGTGCACCGATACCGGTGGCGCACAAGCCCTCGGCGGCTCCACAACCGAATGCGCAACGCCCGGCAACGTTCAGATCGACACCACACCGTCCGAACCAACTTATGTGTATCCGTGGGATGACGAGTTCTACGGTCCCGCGTTGATTATCGGTGGCGGTGGCGGTGGCGGTGGCGGCCACGGCGGCCGCTAACCAAGTTTTCCGTGGCCCATTAAGGAGGCCAACAATGCGAACCAGGCTTCGCTCTCTCACACTGTTATTCGCCGCGGCGGGCGTCGGTGTCGCTCTCACGATGGCACCGGTCGCCGAGGCCGCGCCGCAATGCACGAGCGTCGGTCCGAACACGACGCAGTGCCAGACCAACGGCAGCTCACAGATCATCACCTCGCCCCCGGTGCAGAACAACTATTGGGGCTGGCCCTACGGTGGCGGCCTGATCATCGGCATCGGGGGCCGGGGCATGGGCCGGTAGCCACCCCTCGCTAGCCTCTTCCGGAGGTTTCGGCTAACCTAACTTTTCTATTCGCATCACCGGATAGAGAGCGGGTTAGTTATCCAGGACACCGAGGCACGGCTGCGACCGAGCTGGTATCTGCTCGGGCCCGCGTTCGTCGCCGCCATCGCCTACGTCGACCCCGGCAACGTCGCTGCCAACGTCAGCGCCGGCGCGCAGTACGGCTTCCTGCTGGTCTGGGTCATCATCGCGGGCAACGCCATGGCCGCGCTGGTGCAGTTCTTGTCGGCCAAGCTGGGTCTGGTCACCGGGCGCTCGCTGCCCGAGGCCGTCGCCGACCACACCCGCACCCGGACCCGCATCGCGTATTGGCTGCAGGCCGAATTGGTGGCGATGGCAACCGATCTCGCCGAGGTCGTCGGTGGCGCGATCGCGTTGCAGCTGCTGTTCGATCTGCCGCTGCTTGTCGGCGGCGTGATCACCGGAGCGGTGTCGCTGCTGCTGCTGGCGATCCAGAACCGGCGCGGCCAGCGCACGTTCGAGCGGGTGATCAGCGGGCTGCTGTTGATCATCGCGATCGGTTTCCTGACAAGCCTGTTCGTCGAACCTCCTCCCGCCGGCGAGGTGGCCGCGGGCCTGCTGCCTCGGTTCCATGGCGCCGAGAGCGTGCTGCTGGCGGCCGCGATGCTGGGTGCGACGGTCATGCCGCACGCGGTGTACCTGCACTCGGGTCTGGCCCGCGACCGGCACGGCCATCCCGAAGCGGGCCCGCAGCGCCGCTGGTTGCTCAAGGTGACGCGGCTGGACGTCGGACTGGCGATGCTCGTCGCAGGCGCCGTGAACCTGGCGATGCTCCTGGTGGCCGCGACCAACCTGCAGGGCCGCGCCGGCACCGACTCCATCGAAGGCGCTCATGCCGCGGTTCGCGACACCCTTGGCCCGACGGTCGCGCTGCTGTTCGCGGTCGGGCTGCTGGCCTCCGGTCTGGCCTCGACGTCGGTAGGCGCCTACGCGGGAGCGATGATCATGGCTGGCCTGCTGCGCCGCTCGTACCCGTTGCTGCTGCGCCGGCTCGTCACCCTCATCCCGGCGCTCGTGATCCTGGCGATCGGCATCGACCCCAGTCGCGCACTGGTGTTGTCCCAGGTCGTGCTGTCCTTCGGGATTCCGTTCGCGCTAATCCCCTTGGTGCGGCTGACCAGCAACCGCAGCCTGATGGGCGAAGACACGAACCACCGAATGACCACCGCTGTCGGGTGGATGGTAGTCACGTTGATTAGTCTGCTGAACGTGGTGCTTGTCTATCTGACCGTGAAGGGCTGAATGCTCCGTCCTGATGTCGCCGGCCGAGCCCGTCATAGCTACTTCGCGTACGGGTCCAACCTGTGCGTGCGGCAGATGGCGCAGCGATGCCCCGGCGCGGTCAATCCGCGGCCCGCGATGCTGGCCGATCACGACTGGCTGATCAACGAGCGCGGGGTGGCCACCGTCGAGCCGTTCGACGGCTCCCAAGTGCACGGCGTGGTGTGGCAGGTGACCGACCACGACCTGGCAACACTGGACAGCGCCGAGGGTGTTCCGGTTCGATACCGCCGCGACCGGCTCACCGTGCACACCGACGACGGCCCGTCCGAGGCGTGGGTCTACATCGACCATCGCGTCGACCCCGGCGCTCCACGACCCGGCTACTTGGACCGCATTGTCGACGGCGCCGTTCACCACGGCCTGCCCCACCGCTGGATCGAATTCCTGCGGCGCTGGGATCCCACACATTGGCCGCGACGCACCGACAAGCCCAGTTCGCGTGCGCCGCGGTCACTTTCGGAACTGCTCGCCAATCCCGGTATCGTCGAAGACAGCACGCTGCGCTCGCGGTTCGGGTTCCTTGCCATTCACGGCGGCGGGCTGGAGCAGATGACCGACATCATCGCCGAGCGAGCAGCCGAGGCCGTCGGCGCATCGGTGTACGTGCTGCGCCATCCCGATCACTATCCGCACCATCTGCCGTCGGCGCTGTACCGCGCCCAGGAATCCGAGCGGCTCGCCGAGTTCCTCGACCACGTCGAGGTCGCGGTGTCGCTGCACGGATACGGCCGCATCGGGCGCAGCACCCAGTTGCTGGCAGGCGGGCGCAACCGCGCCCTTGCCGACCACCTTTCACACCACGTCAACGTCCCGGGATACCAGGTCGTCACGGACCTGGACGCGATCCCTCGCGAGCTGCGGGGTCTGCACCCGGACAACCCCGTCAACCGGGTCCGGGCCGGCGGCACCCAGCTCGAACTGTCACCGCGTGTGCGTGGCATCAGCCCTCGAAGTGGGCTGCCGGGCGATGACGGCCTGACCGCCGCGACGTCCGCGCTGGTGCAGGGGCTCATCGCGACCGCGCGCTCGTGGCAACTAACCTCGGCTTAACGCAACGCGGCGATCGTCTTCTCGGGGCTTTCTCGATTCATGCAGGAGCCACCGCCATCGTGCACTCGAATCCGTTGAGTCTCAATATCCTAGGAACTCGAGCGCCTCTCGAACGAACTGCTCGTGGTATTGGAAGATGCCGCCGTGTCCGGCGTCCGGGTAGATCCGCAGCGTCGCATTGGGAAGGCGACGCGCCAGGTCGTACGAATTGCTCGTCGGCACCATGCGATCGTCATCACCGTTGGCCACCAGGACGTGATGCTGGATGTCCGCCAAGTCGGCCGGCTGCTCAAGCCCCCACGCGTGAATCGCCTTGAGTTGCGACCGGAAGGCCCGCAGTGCGATGGCCTTATCCCGATCATCGGTGCGTTCTTTCAAGCGCTTGACGAAATCTTTAGCCTCTGACTTGCCGTTGTCCGTTCTGGTGAAGAACAGAAGTTCTTTGGGATCCTTGAATGTGGCCAGCGCCTTGAATGTGTCGAGGTAGCTCAGTTTCGTCACGTTGACGATGCCTTCGCCTCCGGCGGGTCCCGTCCCCGCGAGGATGATCTTTCGCACAAGCGCGGGCTCCCGCTGCGCGATCACCTGCGAGACGAATCCGCCGAGCGAGAACCCGAGAAGGTCGACCCGGTCGAATCCCAGCGCACGGATGAACGCAACGGCGTCTTGTGCCATCGCCTCGACGGAGTCAGGTGTCTTGCCCTGTGAGGCGCCGACCCCGCGATTGTCGAAAGTGATCACGCGGTGCTTGGCGGCTATGCCGTCGACGACCCTGGGGTCCCAATTGTCGAGGTTCGCGGCCAGGTGATTCAGGAAGATCACCGGTACGCCGGTATCGATGCCCAGCTCCCGGTAGACGAATCGAATGCCGTCCACGGTAAGCGATTTCGTCGGCGCGTTCTTGTATCGCGTACCACCCCAGCGAGCGCTGGCTGGGTGCTGATGGACGTACCGGGTCGATCGCTTTGCTGTCATGACTTTTCTTCCCAAGGTAGACCGATTGGTGTATTTATAGATTTGACTGTAACACTGGACGCGTCGATCGGTACACTGATCGGTGTGCTTTAGATATGACGTCTATCACGAAGGCACAGGACGTGCGCGTGGGCGGATCTTGAACGGATTGACACCCCGCCGGCTTTGGAATAACCTCCCTAACTACACCGATCGGTGTAGTCACCGTCCCTGAACCACGCGACTGTCGTCGACGAGAGAAGAGAAGCCTTGCCCGCTGTATTGGTTACCGGTGCCGGCAGAGGCATTGGTCTGGCGATCACCGAGCACATGAGCGAGAGCGGCTGGGACGTCTATGCCACTGCTCGATCCGATGCCGCCCTCGACAGTCTTGATAACCTACCGAATGTGCACCCGATCCCCCTCGACGTCACCGACCGATCGGCCATCGCGGCACTTCCCGATCAGCTCCCCGGTGCGCTCAACGGCGTGGTCAACAACGCCGGCATCATCGTGAGCGGACCGGTGGAGGGTTTGTCCATCGATGATTTGTCACGGCAACTCGACGTCAACGTGATCGCGCAGATTGCGGTGACACAGGCGGTACTGCCGAAAATTCGTGACGCCGGAGGGCGGGTAGTGTTCATCTCGTCAATCGCCGGGTTGTTCACTACGCCGGGCTCCGGCGCCTACAACGCATCGAAGTACGCAATCGAATCATTGGCCGATGCACTCCGTATGGAGCTGCGTCCGTGGCGGATTCCCGTCTCGCTCATCGAGCCCGGGCCCATCCGTACCGATATGTGGGGTGACGTACTCGACGAGCACGACCGCATGACCGAACAACTCGCGAACGAGCATCGTCAACTGTACGCATCTCACCTTGCCGGGAGTCGGAAACTCTTGGGCCGCATGCAAAAACTTGCCGCTGATCCTAAGAGAGTTGTGAAGGCGGTAGACCACGCACTCGCATCAAAGCGCCCTAAGCGTCGCTATCTGTTAGACACCGTCAGTCGGGCACAGAAGGCCGTTGTCGCAATTACACCCACTGCGATCAATGACGCAATCCTGTCGGCCGCTACCACTTCGAAGTGATCCTTGTCATCGGCTGACTGCGTGGTCGATGAGCGTCTGCGCCGCCTTTCGGGCGTGTGCCCATGGGGTGCGGTCGTCGAGGGAGGTGGACAGCGCGGCTGCGCCTTCGTAGAGCACGGCGAGTTGGTTGCCCAGCAGCTTCGGGTTGGCGGCACCGGCCTGTCTTGCCAGCTTGGTAAGGCCGTTGATGTAGTTGCGCTTGTGAGTCTGAACGATGTCTTGAACTTCGGGCATGGCTTCGGCGGCCTCGACGGCCGCGTTGTGGAAGGGGCATCCGCGCATCGGCCCGCCCGCGGCGGGACTGTCGAACAGTGCGAGGATTCGCGCGCGGGGCTCTCGTTTACCGGCGTCAGGCCCGGGCTGGATGGGGTCACCGACGCCTTGCTGGATAGCGCGTAGATACTCCTCCACCACGGCCGTCTTGCTCGGAAAGTGTTGGTAAAGAGTGCGTTTGGACACCGATGCTTCGCTGGCGAGTCGCTCAACACCGGTGGCGTTGATGCCCTCGTGATAGAACAGCTGGGTCGCGGTGTCCAGGATGCGCCGACGTGCGCCGCGGCCACCTCGTCGGGTCGCGGTCTGCGCTTCACGCTGCGTATTCATTCCCAAAGAATACCGATAGGTTTACATTGCGGCCAATACGGCCGGCTGGCGGCCGGGGTGGAGGTTACCGCCGGCGGCGCGGAGCTCGGGGCTGAGCCGGACGGTGCTCGGAGATGAGTTCGTTGAGGTGACGGGCGACCTGCTCGAGCGGCTTGGTCGACCGCGCGGCGCGGGAAAGGATGACCGCCCCTTCGAGCGCGGCGACGACCGTCGTCGACAATGACTGGGCCGCAACGCGATTAATGCCGTCATCAGTGAGCCTGGCGGCTAGTAGCTGACCCCATTCGGCGAACACATCGGCGGCGGTGCTGGCGGCCTCGGGGGCTTCAGCGCGACTGAACGCCGCTGCCACGATGGGGCAGCCACCTTCGAAGTCTGTGCTGGTCAGGATTTCGCTCCACACGTCGGTGAACGCCCCGATCGGATCCCGCTGCCCGATACAGCCGCGCAACGTAGTTGTCAGCTCATCTCCCGCTGAACGCGTCGCCGCGGCAACCAGTTCGGCCTTACCGCCGGGAAAGTTCAGATAGATCGACCGGCGAGTCACGCCGCTGGTCGACAAGATCTCCGCAATACCGGTGCCGGCGACTCCGTGTCGCTGCATCAGTGTGGCTGTGGCTGACGTGAGCCGCTCGCGTACTCGCATGATTTGCAATATACCATTCGGTCTACTACTGTCCTACTTGGCCAGTAGACCGAACGGTATAGCGGGTGCGTCACTGGCCATCTCCACCAGCAGAAGGAGACGACTGTGTCATCCCTGGCTCCA
>Ga0209526_10000940_pt1 | contig 19192 bp, 20 predicted proteins | sample JacPinW_OM2H0_M1_FD_188566 | JGI IMG/M metagenome (GOLD analysis project Ga0209526, IMG submission 188566) | Forest soil microbial communities from Algoma, Ontario, Canada - Jack Pine, Ontario site 1_JW_OM2H0_M1 (SPAdes) (version 2) | ecosystem: Environmental > Terrestrial > Soil > Boreal... | reverse complement strand
AACCGCTCCCGTGCTCGGCCGCAGCAGACCGGTCACGACATTGACCAGCGTGGTCTTGCCGGCGCCATTGGGCCCGACGATCGAGACAAACTCGCCGTCGTGGACACGAAGCGAGACATTACTGAGGGCCTTGAACGCGCCAAAGGTTTTGCAGACGTTGACGGTTTCGAACAACGGCGCGGGTTCGACGGCGGATGCGGGCTGCATGTCATCGCCCTCCATGGCGCCGGTTGATGATTGCCTCGATGGTGCCCGACAGGCCCTGCGGCATGAACACCACGAGAAGCACCAGCACGCCGCCCATCACAAAGCGCCAGTATTGCGTGATCGACATCACGAAATCCTGCAATACCACGAAGGCCAGCGCGCCGATCGCGGGGCCTGCGAAGGTTCCGCTGCCGCCGAGCACCGCCATGAACACCAGATTGCCGGAATGGGTCCAATAGGCCAGTTCGGGATCGGCCAGGCCCGTGGTGACCGCCAGGATGGTGCCGCCGATGCCGCCATAGACCGCCGAGATCACGAACGCAGCCAGCCGCATGCGAAAAATCTCGACGCCGACATAGGCCGCCTTGCCGGCATTCTCGCGGATCGCGCGCAGATGCAGGCCGAACGGCGATTGGGTGATGCGCCACATGGCGAGACCCAGCAGCGCGAACAACGCCAGCGCGTAATAGTAGAACGGACCGGTCAGAAACGCGGTCTTGCCGCCGCGCCATTCCATGCCGAGCAGCAAGGGCCGCAGCACACGCATGCCCTGGTCGCCGCCGGTGAGCCCATAGAATTTGAACAGAAAGGAGTGAAACAGCATGCCGAACGCCAAGGTCAGCATGCCGAAGAAGATTTTGGTGTAGCGCACGCACAGGGCGCCGATCACCAGTGCGATCAGCCCGGATGTCACCGCCGCCGCGATCAGCAGCAGCTCGAAACTGAGGATGCCGAATTTCGAGGTCAGCACCGCGGCGGCATAGGCGCCGACGCCGAGAAACAGCGCGTGCCCGAATGACAACAGCCCGGTGGTGCCGAACAAGAGATTAAACCCGAGCAGCGCGATGCCGTAGCCGATGAACGGCAACATCAACAGCAGTGCGTAAGGCGAGGCCACCAGCGGCAGGAGCGCCATGACGGCGATCAACCCCAGCAAGACCCACAAGCCGTTGGGCCGAAGCGCCCGCCGCGCCATCGCGGGCGGCGCGATGTCGATCGAGGGATGACTCACGCGGTGACCTTCCCGAACAGCCCGGCGGGCCGCACAATCAGCACGACGACGACCACCAGATACACCGACAGCATCTCGAGTTCCGGCATCAGCGAAATCGCCGCCGCCCGCATCAATCCGACCACCAGCGCGCCGACCAGCGCGCCGCGCATGCTGCCGAGCCCGCCGATCACGACCACCGCGAAGGATTCCACCACGAGATCGACAGCCATATCGAGCGATGCCGCGCCTGAGGGCACCACCAGCGCGCCTCCGACGGTGCCGAGCATGCAGCCCACGGTGAACACCAGCGCGAAGATCTTTGAGGCGTTGACGCCGAGCCCTTCGGCCATGTCGCGGTTTTCGGCGGTGGCGCGCACAATCCGGCCGGTCTTGGTGCGCTCGAGAAACAGACCGAGCCCGATTGCGATGGCAAGGCTCGCCGCGATCACCAGCAGATTGTAGGTCGGCACCCGGACGCCGAGAAAATGCGCGGTGCCGTAGGCGAGATAGACGTTGTCCATGGTCCGCGGCGTGGCGCCCCACAGGAAGCGGAATACGTCCTGGAACATCAGCAGAAAGCCGAAGGTGATCAGCAGCTGATAGCTTTCATCGCGGCGATAGATCGTACGCAGCACGCGCTCGATCGGCAGCCCGACCAGACCGATGGCGAGCCCGGCCACGATCAGCACCGGGAAGAACAATAGCGGCGGCATGCCGAGCTTGATCGCAAGACCAACCGCGGTGATCCCGAAATAGGCGCCTAACGCGTAGAACGAACCGCAGGCCAGGTTGACGATCTTCTGTACCCCGAACACGAGCTGCAACCCGGCTGCCACCAGAAACAGCACCGCGGCATGGAAGGTTCCGCCGAGGACCACATCCACAAGTTCGGTCATGCCTCAGACCGGCATCTTGCCGCTCTTGATCCATTCCCAGAAATCCACCCCGGGCGGCTTCTGCAGCTGCTCGGCCTGGAAAGTATCGATCGAGGCCAGCGTCGGGAAATCGTATTTGTTGGTGTTGGTGGATGGGCCCTGGTAGAAAACCTGTTCGGCGATCTTGTCCTTGCGGAAGCGGCCCTTGCCGCCGAGGCTTTCGACCTCGAGGCCGGGCATCGCAGCGGCGACCTGTTCCGGCGTCGGCCATTTGCCCGCCGCCTTCTGCGCGGCTTCGACGCCGGCCTTGTAGGTGGCGAGCGCAAAATAGGCGCGGTCCGCCTCCCAGTGCGGCACTTCCTTGTAGCGGTCGATATAATCGGCGACGAAGGCCTTCTGCAGCACAGAGCCCTGCGGATGGTCGAAGTAGAGCGTGTTGTGCCCGAAGATGATGCCTTCCGGCATGAATTCCTTCTTGAGCTGGTTGATCTGCCAGCCGGCCGCCGGCAGCACCAGCTTGACGCCGTCGAACAGGCCCGAGGCATGTCCCTGCTTCATGAACACCGGCAGGTCGGCAAACAGCATCGAGGAAAAGATCAGGTCGGGCTTGGCGGCATTGAGCGCTGCGATATGCGAGGTCAGATCCATCGTCCCGATCTTGGGCCATTGCTCGGCGACGTATTCGACCTCGACGCCGTAGCGCGCAAGAATCTGCTTGAAGGCTTCCCAATTGTTGCGGCCATAGGAATAGTCGGGATTGATGCCCGCGACGCGCTTGAATTTGCCCTTGAAGTACTTGATCGCCAGCAGCGATCCCATCACCGCTTCGCATTCATTGTCGGTCGAGCGGAACACATATTTCGGATTGGCCATCGTCTCCTTGACGCCGTCCTGGGTGGTGCCGTCCCACATCACCAGCAGCGCCTGCTCTTCCTCGGCGACCGGTGCGACGCCGAGGCTGACGCCGGTCGAGATCAATCCGTGCACGGCTTCGACCTTCTCCTGCAGGATCAGCCGTCGAAACCGCTCGATGGTGTCTTTCGGATTGGTCTCCTCCTCGAGCACCAGCTCGATTTTGCGCCCGGCGATGCCGCCGTCCTTGTTCATCCGCTCCGCCGCCCATTGCACGGCGCGAATGCCGCACTCGCCGGCGGTTCCGGCCGCACCCGAGCGCGGTGCGATGATTCCGATCCGCAGCGGTTTGTCCTGCGCCAGCGCCGGCGCGAACAGCCGCGGCGCTACGCCGGCGAGCAGACCGGTGGCGGCAAGTCCGGAGAAATCGCGACGCGTGAGCTTCATGGATGCCTCCCGTTGATACCAGCGCATCTGTCGCGCGCCCTTTGCCATACCATAAATATATCAGCGATCCGCCATCAAGCGGTTTTTTTGCGCGAAGGCCCGCCGATACCGGCAATCAAGCGCGTTGCCCGCCTGATAGATTGGTGATATATTAGGCAGCGAGGGTCCAGCGAAACGCGGGAGACGAATTGATGGAATTGTCATCGAGTGCAATGACGGAGCGGCAGCGCAATTACCGGGCGACCTATCGGCACCGCATCGCGGGATGGTACAATGGCTGGCTCCATGCCTTCGTCATCTATGTGATCGGATTTACCGCGCTGTCGGTTTATCTGGCCAACATCAAGGATTTGCGCTGGTGGGAGCTCTTGATCGTGCCGGTGACTTTCCTGTTCGCGAACTTCTTCGAATGGTGGATTCACCGCTTCGTCATGCACCGGCCGTCGCAGATCAAGGCGTTTCGCGCGATCTACAACCGCCATACGCTGATGCACCACCAGTTCTTTACCGACCAGGAGATGCGCTTCGCCGATCACAACGACTGGCGGGTCACTTTTTTCCCGCCCTACGCGCTGGTCACCTTCACCATGATGTCGATCCCGCCGGCGCTGGTGCTGGGCTGGCTGGTCTCGCCCAATGTCGGCTGGCTGCTGATCTCGACCACGACATCGATGTACCTGATCTACGAGTTCATGCATTTCTGCTGCCACGTCGATGAAAACTGGTTCGTGCGCAACGCGCCGTTCGTCAACACCATCCGGCGCCATCATGCCGCCCATCACAACCAGTCGATCATGATGGAGCGAAACATGAACCTGACCTTCCCGGTGATGGACTGGCTGTTCGGCACCTCGGATCTCGACCGCGGCCTGATCGGCCATCTGCTCAACGGCTACGACACCCGCTTCGTCAAGACCAACATGCGCAAGACCGCGCGCACGCCGAAGCCGGAGATGGCCGGAGCGCAGAGCGGATTCGCGACCCCTGCGGAATAAGTGTAAAGGCCATGGCTGCGATCGAGCCGCACTGGATTTCACTGCTCTGGTTCGCCGCCTTCGCGACGGTCTGCACGCTCGCATTCCTGGTGGTGGCCGGCATGTTTCCGCTGCGATCCCGTCCCGAATCGGCAAGGTCGGGCGCGGCACTGCTGCTGGTGGCCGGCAACGCCTTGTTGCTGGCAACGCTGCTCGCGGGCACCGGACTTTACGGTTACGCCGAACTGAGGTGGACTAGCCTGGTGGTCGTGGCCGGTCTGGTCGTGCTGTTTGCCCCCGGGCTGTTCGAAGTCTGGCCCTCCTCCATCCGCGATGGGCGGACCGGCCTTGTCATCCTGGTCGGCATCCAGGCGTTGGCGCTCGCCACGTTGGCGAAAGTTGCCGGACCGACCTGGGTTTCCTAAAACCGTTTCGGAGAATGGTACGATGCCTGTCAAAATCAAACTCGGACTTTCGCTGCTGGTCGTGCTGGTCGCGGCGATCGCGTTTTATTACCAGCATGCGCTGGGGCACGACCGCATCCAGTATGTCGTCGCCTTCCTTGGATGTTTCATGATTTTCGCGATGTGGCTTTTTCCCGAGGTCAAGCGAGAAGAATCTGCCGGCGGCGTTCGCCGCAAACCGTAGCCGGGACTGGCATAAATCGACCCGGAGTGGGAGTGTAGCGGCGACGTCGCCGTACCCGACCACCGGAACGGTTCCGCTTTGCGAACGTTCAGCCAGCGGGCGGTGCTGTCGGATAAAACCCCCGTGACGTTGTATCGGAGCATGACCGATGGCCATCGCAGCGCTTTCCGGCTGGACCACCCAGCAGAAGCACGTCGTCGCGGCAACTTTTCTGGGCTGGTCGCTGGATGCTTTCGATTTCTTCCTTCTGGTATTCGTGCTGAAGGATATCGCCGCGGAATTTCAGACCGATATTTCCAATGTCACGATCGCCATTCTGCTGACATTGGCGATGCGCCCGGTTGGCGCGTTTATCTTCGGGCGCGCCGCCGACCATTGGGGCCGCCGCCCCACTTTGATGGTCAACATCCTGCTCTATTCCATCCTTGAATTCGCCTCCGGTTTCGCACCGAGCCTGACGTCGCTGATCGTGCTGCGGGCGCTGTACGGCATCGCCATGGGCGGCGAATGGGGGGTGGGCGCCTCATTGACGATGGAGAGCATCCCGCCGCATGCCCGCGGCTTCGTGTCCGGTCTGCTGCAATCCGGCTACCCGACCGGGTACTTCCTGGCGTCGATCGTCTATGGCGCACTGTTTCCGATCATCGGATGGCGCGGCATGTTCATGGTCGGTGTGCTGCCCGCTTTGCTGGTGCTTTATATTCGACGCACCGTTCCGGAATCGCCAAGCTGGAATCGCGCCGCCGTTGCCGAAACCGGCAGCACGCTGGCAATCCTGAAATCGCACTGGCGTCTGGGGATCTATGCCATCATCCTGATGACCGCGTTCAATTTCTTCAGTCACGGCACCCAGGATCTCTATCCGACATTTCTGGAGGTGCAGCGCAAGCTGTCGCCGCACGCGGTCGGTGTCATCGCGGTGATTTATAATATCGGCGCCATCTGCGGCGGCATCCTGTTCGGGACGTTGTCCGAACGCTTCGGCCGAAGGCGCTGCATCATTATCTCAGCCCTGCTCTCGTTGCCGGTGATTCCGCTGTGGGCTTTTTCCGAGAGTCCCGCGATGCTCGCGGTCGGCGCCTTTCTGATGCAATTTACCGTGCAGGGGGCGTGGGGCATCGTTCCCGTCCATTTGAACGAACTGTCGCCCGACACTGCGCGTGGGACGTTTCCCGGATTCGTCTATCAACTGGGCAATCTGTTCGCATCCGTGAACGCCACGCTTCAGGCCGGCATCGCGGCGCATTTCGGCGGGAACTACAGCATTGCGCTGGCAAGCGTGGCGGGTCTGGTCGCAATCGTCATCGCGGTGCTGACGGCATTCGGTACTGAAGCAAAAGGCGTGGCATTCGCCAAGCCCAGCACCGCCTGACGCCGGCACACCGACCAGAGCCTTTTCCGCTTCGATGGGCGCTCTAATCCCGCATGTGCCTGAGTTCTTCGACCAGAACCCGAATATTCTCGCTGTAGTCGATCGGAACGGTGACCAGGTGCACCCCGCCGGATGAAAATGCCTGCTCCAGCGCCGGCACCAAGCCCGAGGCGGTCGTGACACGCGACCCGCGGGCGCCATAGGCGGCGGCGTAGGTGACGAAATCAGGATTGCCGAAGGTCAGGCCAAAGTCCGCAAACCCATCGACGGCCTGTTTCCACCGGATCATGCCGTAGGCGCCGTCCTCGATGATCAGCACCACGAGGTTGAGATTCAACCGCCGCGCGGTCTCGAGTTCCTGGCTGTTCATCATGAAGCCGCCGTCGCCCGCCACCACCAGTACACGGCGCTTGGGATAAAGCAGGGCCGCCATCATCCCGGAAGGCAGACCGGCGCCCATGGTTGCCAGCGCATTGTCGAGCAGCAGCGTGTTGGCGACGTCGGTACGGTAGTTGCGCGCGAACCAGATCTTGTACATCCCGTTGTCGAGCGCCACGATTCCGTCGGGCGGCATGACCTGCCGGACGTCATGCACGATGCGCTGCGGCGTGAGCGGGAAACGATCCTCTTCCGCACGATCGCCGATGTGATCCAGGATATCCTTGCGCAAGGCGACCCAATCCTGGTTCATCTTCAGTTTGCCCTCCAACCGCCCTGCGAGCAGGTCGAGTCCCTTGGCGATGTCGCCGATCACTTCGGCCTGCGGAAAATACACCTCCTCGACGGTCGCCGGCACGAACCCGATATGAAGGACCTGATGCCGGTCCCGCGCCATCAGGAACGGCGGCTTCTCGATGGTGTCGTGCCCGATCGTGACAATGAGGTCGGCTCGATCGATCGCGCGGTGGACGTAATCGCGCTCGCTTAAGGCCGCGGTGCCAAGATAGAACTCCGAGGCACCCCCGACCGCGCCCTTGCCCATCTGGGTGTTGAAGAACGGGATGCGGACGCGACGAACGAAGTCGGAAAGCGCCGGCGCCAGCCGCGGGCGACTTGCAGCCGCACCGAACATCAGCAGCGGACATTCGGCCGCCAGGATCAGATCGGCGGCGCGCTCGATGGCCTCCGGCGACGGGACTGGAAACTCCGCGGTATGGGCCGGCACCAGTGCGGCGTCTCCCGCTTCCTCGCCGGCGACGTCTTCCGGCAGTTCCAGATGCACCGGGCCGGGACGCTCTTCGGCCGCAATGCGAAAGGCGTTGCGGACCAGGGTCGGAATACCGGATGCGCTGCCGATCTGCTGCGACAGTTTTGTCAGCGGGCGCATCGCGGCGACCACATCGACAATCTGGAAATGCGCCTGCCGGCTTTGCCGGATCGCCTTCTGTCCGCTGATCAGCACCATCGGCATGCCACCGAGCAACGCGTAGGCCGCAGCCGTGACGAAGTTGAGCGCGCCGGGGCCCAACGTGCTGAGCGCGACCCCGGGCTTCCCGGTGAGCCGCCCATAGGTCGCGGCCAGGAACGCTGCCGGCTGCTCATGGCGGGTGACCACGAGTTCGATGGAGGAGCGCCGCAGACTCTCGATGACCGCGAGATTCTCCTCGCCGGGCACCGCGAAGATTCGATCGACGCCCTCGTTCTCCAGCGCCGCAACGAGAAGATCTGATCCCTTCATTTTCGGTCCCCGCTGTAGCTCCAAGACCCCCGAAGAGTTCCGTCCGATCGCGGCAGACCACCGCGATCCGGTTAAAACATAATTTAGTCTGGCTGAAATCCAATTTAATGGTCCGCGGCGCCGACAGCACCAAAATTTACGACGGGCTGCATCTGCTTTTTGATGAATTCCGATGCCCTTGTCGAAACAAACCCGGAGAAGCTCGATGTCAAGGTTGCGCAATTCCGCTGCCGAGCAAGTCACCCTCCTCACCTCTGCTGCCGCGCTGCTCAAATCGCCGGCACAGCATTTCATCGACACATTCACATCGGCCTGTGGCGCGCCTTACTATACATTGACGCCTCAGGCGGCGCAGAAAATACTCAACGATGCCGTCGCTGAAGGCGCTTCAACGCCTCGTGAGACCGTTCACGGCGAGTAACGATCTGCTGAACGACCAGAGCGCGGCCCCCACCGCGCCGTGAACGTGGTATGAGGCATGGTGCCCCACCCTTAAAATCCCCACCCTTCCATTGAGAAAACTCGTGATCATTTTCCTTTTGCTGGTGTTTTTCCCGATTGGTATATCGACCGCACGATATTGGTCGGGGGAAAGACGAGGCGATTGGAGGACGGCGGACCGCTCAAGCGCCGGGCTTCTGCCGGCGGCGTCGGGCCATCCCGATGCGCTGATCCGAATTTATGGAGCACGCACCGTACGATGGCGCGGTATCTTCGCTATTCATAGCTGGATCGTCTTCAAGGAACAGGGTGCGGCGACCTATAGCCGATACGATTACACCGCCTGGGGTGAGCCGATCCGAAACAACGGATTTGCCGCGGACGCACGCTGGTTCGGCGCAATTCCGGAAACGCTTGTCGCAGTCGACGGTGAGGAGGCGAGCCGCCTCATCCCCAAGATCCGTCATGTGATCGAGAATTATAAGTTTCGCGCCTACGGCGACTATAGCCCATGGCCGGGGCCGAATTCGAATACCTTCGTCCAGGCGGCGCTGAATGCCGTTCCAGAACTGAAGGCGGTTCTTCCGCCGACGGCGATCGGCAAAGATTACCCTTATGAAGGCGACTGGTTCGGACTGACGCCTTCGCGCACCGGCGTTTACGCATCGCTCGGAGGCTATCTCGGCCTCACGATCGGCTGGATTGAAGGCTTCGAGATAAATTTCCTGGGTGCCGTGCTCGGGTTTGATATTCGCCGACCGGCGCTGAAATTTCCAGGTATCGGCCGGCTTGGCATGACGGCGGGCGTTTAGCCCAACCTGTTTCGCCAACGCCAAGATGAACACCCGGAGGCTTTGCGCGGCGTCAATCCCGGCAGGGCATCATTCCCCCTTGGCTTCAGCGTTCGCATCGGCTCAATTGCCGTTCACCTTCGGCCCCCGACCGTCAGCCCGCACTCCGTCGGACGACGGCAGGCCCAGGGTCTCTCGAATCAGGGCAACCGAGCCCTTTCCAAAATCCTGAAAACTGAGAAGGGTATCGTCCGATATTTCGCGCACATCGCCGACGGTCTTCAGGCCGGCCAGGTCCAGCACCTTTCTTATCCTTGCAGGCAGCTGCACGCGCTCGAGCGGCGTATCGTCTGGCAGCTCCGGCGTCGGGGCTAGTTCGCTCATTTTGGCTTCGTTCACGTCGTCGGGACCGCTATCTGTTCGCTTTGCCTTCCGTGAGAAACTCAAACGGATGTCGAATGGTTCCAAAAAGCGTGGAACCGAATCCTATGTACGGAACAGGACTCACCCATGAACGGCGCGCGTACGGCGCAAGACGCCAGCCCGGGCGAACTGAGTTCATCGGGAGCTATTCGCGCCGCGGCGTCCTGAGCGTGGTACCTTGACCTCAGGCGGGCTCCTCGCGAGGGGGGCCGCAATTGTGTCTGCAACGATTCTGCGCTGTGCCGCTGGCACGGCACAAAGCTGGAAATCATATGGCAATCCATCTCGAACTCGGACTGGACACGTTCGGCGATGTCACGTCCGCAGCCGACAGTCGTCTGTTGCCGCACGCCCAGGTCATCCGAAACGTCGTCGACGAGGCGATCCTTGCCGACGCGCTGGGTGTCGATTTCTTCGGCATCGGCGAACACCACCGCGCCGACTTCGCCGTATCCGCCCCCGAGGTGGTGCTGGCGGCGATCGCCGGACGCACCAGCCGGATACGGCTTGGCTCCGCCGTGACGGTGCTCAGTTCGGACGATCCGATTCGCGTTTTCCAACGGTTCGCGACGCTTGACGCGGTGGCGAACGGAAGGGCCGAGGTTATTCTCGGCCGCGGCTCATTTACCGAGTCCTTTCCTCTGTTCGGTTACGAACTCAGTCAATATGAGACGTTGTTTGAAGAAAAGCTCAGCCTGTTTGCCTCGCTGATCAAGCAGGAAGCCGTGAACTGGCACGGCACCACCCGCCCGCCCCTCACCAACCAGCGCGTCTATCCTCCGATCGAAATCGGGCAGCTCAAGACCTGGGTCGGGGTCGGCGGCAGCCCGGAATCGGTGGTTCGCGCGGCGCGCTACGATTTGCCGCTGATGCTCGCGATCATCGGCGGCGACCCGAAACGATTCAGGCCCTATGTCGACCTCTATCACCGCGCCTTCGAGCAACTCGGCAGACCGGTGCAGCCGATCGGCGTGCATTCACCCGGCTACGTCGCGGATACCGATCGGCAGGCGCGCGAAGAACTTTGGCCCGACTATAAGCAGATGCGTGACCGAATCGGCGCAGAGCGCGGATGGCCGCCGATGACACGGGCGGAATTCGATCGGGAAACCGATTCTGGCTCGCTTTATGTCGGCTCGCCGGAAACCGTCGCCCGCAAGATCGCCGCGACCGCGAAGGCGCTGGGCATTTCGCGCTTCGACATGAAGTACAGCGCGGGGTCGCTTGGTCACGAGAAACTGATGCGCAGCGTGGAGCTGTATGGCAGCAGGGTCATTCCGCTGGTGCGCGATAGGCTCGCCTAATTTGTCATACCCGCCATCCGCGGGCAGCACCCCCGCGACGACCCTCCCGCAAGGACGGCGAGCCGCGGAATGTCCGGGGCTAATGCCGAGCATCCGGCGAAAATGACCCGCCAGGCGCGCGCCGATGTCCGCTCGGTCCCCGCTTCGCGATGCCGATTGAACTCGAATTTAATATCCTAAAAGCGAAGTTAATAGCCCTTCCGGGCATCCGTTGCGATCCTCTGGTCGTCGCATTCGTGCAGCGCATTGATCCAATTTCGGGTGCCGGGCGATCCGGCATCCGGCGCCAGAGGGACCGATATGAGCATCGTTGACGTCAGGACAGAAAATTTCGTTCAGGGCAATCGCGCCACGGCTCCGGCCCGGCGACCATCGACGTCGGTTCGAAACAGAACCGGCACGAGCTATCTGGGCCAGGTCGGGCGGTTTACGATGCTCGAAAGAGACCAGGAATATATGCTTGCCAAGCGCTGGCGCGAACATGGCGATCATGATGCCGCCCATCGGCTCATCACCAGCCATCTGCGTCTTGCGGTAAAAATCGCCATGAAATATCGCGGCTATGGCCTGCCTGTCTCGGAAATCATCTCCGAGGGCAATGTCGGCCTGATGCAGGCGCTGAACCGCTTTGAACCCGACAGAGGTTTTCGGTTCGCCACTTACGCGATGTGGTGGATCAGGGCGTCGATCCAGGATTACATATTGCGCTCCTGGTCGCTTGTTAAGATCGGCACCACGGCAAGCCAGAAGCGGCTGTTCTTCAAGCTGCGATCGGCAAAGAGCAAGATCGCGGCACTGCAAAGCGGCGATATGTCTCCCGATCAGGTGTCCCAGATTGCCAAGAACTTTGGTGTTGCCGACCAGGAAGTCATTGATATGAACAGGCGGCTTGGCGGCGATGCCTCGCTCAATGCGCCGATCAGCGAAGAGGGCCAGGCCGGTGAATGGCAGGACTATCTGGTCGATCAGTCGCCGTCGCCGGAAGCACTGGTTGCCGGGCATGACGAGACCGATCACCGCCATAAGGCGCTGGTCCACGCGATTGGCGTGCTCAACCAGCGCGAACGCCAGATCTTCGAGGCGCGGCATCTGGCCGAGGAGCCCCGAACGCTGGAAGATCTCGCAACCGAGTTCAACGTGTCTTCGGAGCGCGTCCGGCAAATCGAGGTGCGAGCTTTCGAGAAGGTGCGTCATGCTGCCAAGCTGCATGCCGCGAAGACGCCGACGCCCATGGTGGCGTTGCGGAGTTCGCGATTGGTCGCGTCGCAGCGTGCAGTTGCGCTGACCTGACCGGGCCGACGCCCGTGTTGGCAAGGCCCTCGTGTTCGCGCGCGAGGGCCTTGATGTTTTCAGTTGCCGGCGCGACGCGATTGATCGCGGAATGCACGCGGAGACGATTTTTGTTTTTCGGCCGGCTCGTCACCCTCCAGGCCCAATCGCACCCCGGCAGCAGATGAAGGATGCCTGAATGCGCCAAATTCCGCTGGGAGCAAAGGGAGCGTTTACGCTGCGGGTGCTGCCCGAACATCTCGCCAACCGGTTCAAGGACGCCATGCTGCCGCAGGTGCTGGCAACCCCGGTGATGGTCCTGATCATGGAAAACGCCGCCCTCAATGCGATCAGGCCATTTCTGGATCCGGACGAGAGCGCGGTCGGCACCGCCATCGATGTGCGGCATCTTGCCGCTACGCCGGTGGGCCATGAGGTTCGAGCCGAAGCCGAGGTGACCAGGGTCGAGGGCAAGCGAATAGAATTCAAGGTGTCGGCGAACGACGAGATGGAGGAGATCGGCAGCGGAACGCATCAGCGGATTGTGATCAATCTTCACGCGTTCAACGAACGGCTCGCCAGGAAGAGCAAGCGCTAAGCGCCCAGCGATCGCTATTCTCCAATCGCCAGCGCGTTCGATTTCGACTTGGCAATCTCCGGTTCGAGCCCACCGATGAATTTCGTCACCACAGCCGAGCGCTCCGCGGTTCGGAAGGCAAGGCCCAGGCTCGCCGTAAGCGTCGGAGATTTCAGCTGGATATAGCACACGGCATCCGAACGACTCCGCGTCATGCATCTGGGGACGATCGCGATGCCGAGCGACGCCGCGACGAAGTTGATGGTCGATGAAATCTGCGGCGCCCGCTGCGCTACGATCGGACTGAACCCGACCTGCTCGCAGGCGGTCAGGATGGCGTCGGAGAGACCGAACCGGGTGGCGCGCGGGTACAGGATGAACTCCTCTCTTGTCAGTTCCTGCAAGCGCAACGACTTGCGATGGGCAAGGCGGTGGTTCTTCGGGATCGCAACCACCATGGGCTCGCTGTAAAGCGCACGAAATGTGAGATCGTCGCCTCGCGCAATCGGCGGGCGCACGAACGCGGCATCAATTCGCCCCTGGCGAAGCAGCTCCACCAATTGCGTGGATCGTGCTTCCTCGAAGGAAAGCTCGATATTGGGAAAGTCCCGCCGGTATCGTCGCAGCGAGGCGGTCACGATCGGGCTGAAGGAAGCCGACTCGGTAAATCCGATGGCCAGCCGGCCGATCGCTCCCCTGGCGCTGGATTGACTGCGGGCCACCGCCCTGCCGACGCTGTCCAGGATCCGTTGCGCATCTTCGAGGAAGATGCGTCCGGCGTCGGTGAGTTCGACCCGGCCCGGCAGCCGATCGAACAATTTGAGATTGAGCTCGGCTTCGAGCGCCTTGATCTGCTGGGTCAGCGGCGGCTGCGCAATGCCGAGGCGCCGCGCGGCCCGGGTGAAATGCAATTCCTCCGCGGTCGCGACAAAATATCGTAGGTGCCTCAGCTCCATGGCGGTCGATATCCTAAACGTATCGGGACTGTCGTTTAAATATATTGGACACCCACCCGAGGACAAGCTCTAACACGCCAAACAACAATACGATCCGGAGGAATGACGATGGGCCTGTCACGCGCAGCAGTCCTGCTCACGGCAGCGGCGACGCTTCTGATGAGCGCATCCGTCGCGTTGGCGCAAGTGGCCGAAATTCGCGTTTCCCGCGGCTACAGCGTGCTGTATCTGCCTCAGATGATGATGCAAAAGCATCAGCTGATCGAGAAGCAAATCAAGAAACTCGGATTGGGGGATACAAGAGTCGTTTGGCGCGTTCTGGACGGCGGCAATGTCATCAACGACGCCCTGCTCGCCGGCGCTTTGGACATTGCCGCGGTGGGCACCCCGGGCTTCCTGATTCTGTGGTCAAAGGCGCTCGGCAATCCGACCGCCGAAATCGCCGGGCTCAGCGGCATCAGTTCGACGCCGATGTACCTGAACACGACCAACCCGAAGATCAAGTCCCTCGCCGACTTCGGGCCCGGTGACAAGATCGCGGTTGCCGGAATCAAGAGTTCGTTGCCGGCCGGCATCCTGCAGATGATGGCGGCGCACGAGTTCGGCGCGCCGAATTATGCACGGCTGGATGAGCTGACGGTCAGCCTTCCGTATCCGGATGCGACGACGGCGATGCTGAGCGGGAGGTCGGAGATCAACGCCCATGTCGCCTCCCCTCCCTTTTCCTTTATCGAACTCGACAATCCCAACATCCGCAAAGTTGCCAACTCCGCCGACATCCTGGGTGACATGACCCTGGTGATGTCTGCCACCCCAAAACGCTTTCACGACGCCAACCCCCTGCTATGCAAGGCGTATGTGGCAGCCCTCGCTGAAGCCGATCAGATGATCGCGGCCGACCCGCAGGCGGCTGCAGATACATACAACGAAGTATCGCCCACCAAAGTTTCCAATCCGATGATGCTTCGTATTCTCGGCGACAAGGATACGCATTTTTCGACCAGACCGACGGGAATTGCCCGCTGGGCTTCGTTCATGAAGAGTATCGGCCTGATCAAGCAGGACGTCGTCGATTGGAAGCAGTTCTTCTACAGCGAAAGCCACGCGCTTGACGGCAGCTGAACAGCTGCAAGTGCTGGATATCAACTCCATCCAAATCGGACGCTTCATGAGCAGCTCAACGCCAACCCTCCTTGCCCACGCCACCCGTGACCTGGCCAGATTTGCCGCCGAGACGCGTCATGACGATATTCCCTCCGAGGTGATCGACCGGATCAAATTGAGTTTTATCGATGGGCTCGGCGTGTGTCTGCACGGCGCGACGCTGCCCTGGACGATGCGGGTTCGCGACGTCGTGATCGAAGAAGGCGGAACGCCGGTCGCTTCGCTTTGGGGCAACGGGGTTCGCACTTCGCTGACCAATGCGGTGCTGGTCAACAGCACGGCCGGCCATGCCTTCGAAATGGACGATATTCACAAGGAGTCGATCGTTCACCCCAACTCGCTGGCGGTGCCGGTGGCGCTGGCCCTCGCCGAGGCCGACCGGATGCTGACCGGCCGCGAGATCGTCACGGCGCTGGCGGTCGGATATGAAGTCGGGCTTCGCGTCGGCAACGCGGCGACGACATCGCTTTTTCTCAACGGCTTTCATCCGCAGGGCACATCCGGCGCCTTCGTTGCCGCGGCCACCGCCGGCCGCTTGCTGAGGCTTGACGCCTCCCAAATGCAGAACGCCCTGGGGATCGCCGGATCAATGGGCGCCGGACTGATGGCCGCGCAAGAGGGCGCCATGGTGAAGCGTCTGCATGCCGGGCGTGCGGCGCAGGGTGGCGTGCTGGGGGCCTTGCTGGCCAAAAAGGGTTTTACCGGCATCCTGGACGTGATCGAAGCCGGCTATGGCGGCTTTCTGAGTTCGTTCTCGCGCACGCCCAACGTGTCGCGGCTGACCGAGGGTCTTGCGACCGACTGGGAGGCCGGCAAAGTCGGCTTCAAGATGTATCCCAACGTCACCAGCATTCATTCCGCGCTCGACGCCTTGCGGGCGATCCTGGTCGAGGAACAGCTGGCTCATGCGCAGATAGAGGAGATCGAGGTCGGCTGCGGTCAGATGACCTTCGTGCATACGGCCTGGGAGTACCGGCCGGTCGGGATTACCGCGGCACAGATGAACATCTATTACGGTCTCGCCGTCATGGCACTTCGCGGCGATCTCTCGGCTGCGGACTACACCGACGGCGCCATTTCCGATCCGGCCGTCCTTGCTTTCATTCCGCGGATCAAGGTATCCGTCGATCAGGCGATCGAAGCCAAGGGACCGGCATTCCGGCACGCCGCCCGTGTTGTGGTCCGCACCACCGATGGCCGGACCTTCACGCGCGAAATCCATCATCGGCGCGGCAGTCCGGAGAACGCCGTCAACCGGCAGGACGTCGAGCGCAAGTTTACCTCGAACGTCGAGGCGCTGCTGCAGCACGCCTCGATTGACCGGCTCAAGGAGCTGGCGTCACAATTGGACGTTCTGCCTGACGCCGGCGAGCTCGTCAAAATCCTGGGAGCCCCGTTCGCGCATGCAAGGGCCAAAGTCCCCCCGCCATCGTCAGCACTGGAAGTCGAATAATGCCGGCGGGCCCAAACAGGTGTTTCGCGTAATCGACCGGAGTACAATCGAACACCGGGGAATGCAGCATTGACACCCGCTTAGCTGATCCGTGACAACACCGGCCGACCCAGAGGAAATCCGCATGCGAAACACCACCCGACTGAAAGATCTGATATCGCGGCGCCAGGCGCTGACCGTTCCCGGTTCGCCCAACGCGCTGTTTGCCCGGGTCGTCGAAGATCTGGGTTTTTCCGCGGTTTATGTCACGGGCGCCGGCATTGCCAATATGCATCTCGGCGCGCCCGACATTGGCCTGACGACGCTGACGGAAGTAGCCTCCGCCGTTGCCGCCATTTCGGACGCGGTCTCTATTCCCCTGATTGTCGATGCGGACACCGGCTTCGGCAACGCATTGAACATGGTTCGGACCATCCGGGTGCTCGAGCGGGCCGGCGCGGCGGGCATCCAGATTGAAGACCAGGTTTTCCCAAAGCGATGCGGCCATTTTGCCGGCAAAGAGGTGATCCCGCTCGATCAAATGGTGCAAAAGATCAAGGCGGCGGTCGATGCCCGAAAAGACCAGGATCTGCAGATCATCGCGCGAACGGACGCCCGAGCCATCGAGGGCCTGGACAAGGCCATCGAGCGAGCCCACGCGTTCGCTTTAGCCGGCGCCGACCTGACCTTCGTCGAGGCACCGGTGACGCTCGCAGAGCTTGCGCGCATCGCCAGGGAAATCCCGGTTCCGCAGCTGGCAAACATCGTGTTCGGCGGCAAGACGCCCGATCCCGGCCGAAAGCACCTTGAGGAAATGGGATTCTCGATCGTTCTTTATGCCAATGCCATTCTGCAGGCGGCACTGAAGGCTTCGAATGACGTGCTGATCGCGCTCAGAGACAACGGCTCCCTGGAGCAGGTCGCAAACCAGCTCGCCTCATTCGAGCAGCGCCAGCAGTCGGTCGCGAAGGACAGCTGGGACGAACTTGAACGCCGCTATGAAACGAAAGCAGCCAAAGATGGCTAGAGCCTTTTCCGCTTCGATAGAATCGAAGCGGGGCCCTAGATTCTTTGATTTGACGCGTTTTCTTGACGCGAACCGGTTTCCACTTCGCTTGAAAACGCTCTAAGACTACATACCCCAGCGCAAAGCCGGCGTATGAACCGGTGCGTCCCAGAGCCGCTTCATCTCCTCGTCAAGCATCGATACCGTCGCCGAACAGCCTGCCATATCGAGCGATGTGACAAAGTTGCCGACCAGCGACCGCGCAATGATACATCCGGCGGGCTCGAGTAATCTTCTGATCGCATCATACATCAGATAGAGCTCCGAAAGCGGCGTAGCGCCGAAGCCGTTGATCAGCAGAATGACCTCGCCGCGGGCGCGCTCGCCGAGATCGCCGGTGATGGCGTTGACCATCTCCGCCGCGATCTCGGCAGCCGGCCTGAGTTTGACGCGGCGGCGCCCCGGCTCGCCGTGGATGCCGACACCGACCTCCATCTCGTCGTCGGCGATGTCGAAGGTCGGTTTGCCGGCTGCCGGAACCGTGCAGCTCGAGAGCGCGATCCCGATCGAGCGCGTGGCCGCATTGACCCGGTCGCCCAGGCTCTTCAGGGCAGCGAGGTCGCGTCCCTGTTCGGCCGCAGCCCCCAGGATTTTCTCAACGATCAGCGTGCCGGCAACGCCGCGCCGCCCGGTCGAAAAGGTCGAGGTCTCTACCGCGACGTCGTCATCGGTAATCACGGTCGCAATCGATTTTCCCGACATCTCGCGCGCCATCTCGAAGTTCATGACGTCGCCTTCGTAATTCTTGACGATGAACAACACGCCGGCGCCGGTGTCCGCGGCCTCGGCCGCGGCGAGAATGAGATCGGGCGTGGGCGACGTGAAAACCTGGCCGGGACATGCGGCATCCAGCATGCCGTGTCCGACAAATCCGCTATGAAGCGGCTCATGGCCGGAGCCGCCGCCCGACACCAGGGCGACCTTGCCGGGCTTGAGATTCAGGCGTTGCACGAACGGCGCAAGCTCGCCCCGGCGCACGATATCGGCATGCGCGGCACAAAATCCGGCAAGACTTTCGGTCATCGCATCTTCAACGCTATTGATCAGCTTCTTCATCGCTGGCCTCCCCGTTTTTCGGCCGCTTTCGGCGTCAGGTGTCCTCGATCAGCCGTGCAACTTTTTCCGCAAACTCACTCAGCAGCGAGTCAAGCTTGTGATTCATCTGTTGGCTGCCAAGATCCGGCAGCATCAGCGTAAGACGCCTGCCCCGCTCCCGCTCCTTCAGGAGCAGCAGCCGCCGCGGATGCGCGCGGTGATAGGCTTCCAGAAACCGGTCCCTTTCCTGCACCGAGAAATGGCAGATCTGGATGATCGGCTGAACGTGCTGGGCGGGGATCGGCGTCTGGTAGGCCGGATTTGCAATCTGGGTGATGAAGCTGCGGTTCTTGCCGAGCGCTTCGGCCAAACGCTGGCGCATGCCGGAGGGCCGCCGGTCCAGCACGTCGCGAAGGATGGCCTTGTAGGCCGCGATCAAATCCTGCGAGGTGGCGACCGTTGCCTGCGTGCTCATGCGGCAGCGCCGGTATAGCGGGCGATCGCGGCCCTGACAGGCCCCAGCGCTCCCGGCGCCACCGAAAAAATGCGCAAACCCTGGTCGAGAAGGGCAGCGACGTGCCCGGGATCGCCGGCGAGATCGCCGCACAGACTGGTTTCGCGCCCCGACCGGTAGGCATGATCCACCACATGCCTGATCAAACCAAATACCGCGCGTGACGGACGGGC
>Ga0209526_10000938_pt1 | contig 19198 bp, 15 predicted proteins | sample JacPinW_OM2H0_M1_FD_188566 | JGI IMG/M metagenome (GOLD analysis project Ga0209526, IMG submission 188566) | Forest soil microbial communities from Algoma, Ontario, Canada - Jack Pine, Ontario site 1_JW_OM2H0_M1 (SPAdes) (version 2) | ecosystem: Environmental > Terrestrial > Soil > Boreal... | reverse complement strand
GCCTTTCTCGACGATGTCGCGCACCCAGTAGAGCGTCTCGACGTTCTGCTCGAGCGTCGGCCGGCCGAACAGGCCGACCTGCGCCACATAGGGCGGACGATGCCGGGGCAGGCCGCGCTTGCCCTCGATCGATTCGATCATCGCGGATTCTTCGCCGCAGATGTAGGCGCCGGCGCCGCGCCGCAGATGAAGCTTCGTGTGCGGCGACAATCCCGCCTGCTCGATCCGCGCGAGCTCCCGCTCCAGCATCAGGCGGACGCCCGGATATTCGTCGCGCACGTAGACGTAGGTCTCGGCCGCCTCGACCACCCAGGCGGCGATCACCATGCCTTCGAGAAACCGGTGCGGATCGCGCTCGAGATAGAACCGGTCCTTGAAGGTGCCGGGCTCGCCTTCATCGGCATTGACCGCGAACATCCGCGGTTCTGGCTCCTGGCGCACGATCGTCCATTTGCGTCCGGTCGGGAACCCGGCGCCGCCGAGGCCACGGAGGTCGGCATCGCTCACTTGATCGATGACCGATTCCCGCGTGCGCACGCCCGACAAACATTCCTTGAGCAGGCGATAGCCGTCTTGCGCGACATAATCGTCGAATGAAATCTGCGGCGCGAGCGCTTCGGCGTGCGCGCCGGCTTTCGCGCCCGCCATCACTTTCTCGGTGCTCGCCTGCGGGATCTGCTCGTGACCGACGGCGGCGACAGGCGCGCGGTCGCAAGCGCCCATGCACGGCGCGCGCAGCACGCGCACGCTCGGCGGGCAGGATTTCGCGAGTTGCTCGATCAGCCGCTCGGCGCCCGCCATGGCGCAAGACAGACTCTCGCAAACGCGGATCGTGACCGCGGGTGGCGGCGAAGAATCCTCCTTCACCACGTCGAAATGCGCGTAGAACGTCGCGACCTCGTAGACTTCAGCGAGCGCCAACCGCATCTCCTGGGCCAGCGCCACCAGATGCGGTGCGGAGAGATGGCCGTAGCGGTCCTGGATCAAATGCAGGTGCTCGATCAGGAGATCGCGTCGGCGCGGGCGATTGCCGAGCAGCGCGCGCACTTCCTCGAGCGCGTGCGGATCGACTTGACGGCCCTTCGGAGCGCCTCGAGGGCGGCGGGAATCCCTCCCCGACCCGCGCGTGGCGCCATGATTTGTGCCGTGCATGTACCGCGGGTTCGTACCCGCCCTCCGCTTTTCAGATCGCCCGCTAGGCCGCTGCTTCCATGCGCACCTTTATCTCGCCGCCGGTCGCGCCCGAGGTCCTAATTTCCTCAATCTCGCGCTCGTCAAAACCGAGAACCTCCCGAAGGATCTCATCGGTGTGCTCGCCAAGCAGCGGCGAACGGCTGATTTCCGTAGCGCTGTCAGATAGCTTGATTGGATTGCCGACGGTGAGATACTTGCCGCGCGTGGGATGATCGACCTCGACAATGGTCCCGGTGTTCCGCAAGGCTTGATCCTCGGCGATCTCCTTCATCGACAGGACCGGCCCGCAGGGAATGTCGTGCTGATTGAGAACATCCATGGCCTCGACCTTGGTCTTGGTCATAGTCCACTGCTCGACGCGTTCGAAAATTCGCCTTAGGCGCGGTAGACGGGACTGCGGGGTGGCATAGTCGGGATGAGTTTTCCAGCACGGTTCGCCGATGACGTCGCAGATTGCCGCCCAAACCGGCGCCTGAGTGATGAAATAGATGTAGGCGTTGGGATCGTCCTGCCAGCCTTTGCACTTCAAGATCCGACCGGGTTGGCCTCCGCCCGAATCGTTACCTGCGCGTGGAACCGCCTCGCCGAATTGGATGTCCTCTCCGTATTGGCTGTACTCCTCGAGCGGCCCATGCGCCAATCGCTGTTGATCACGCAGCTTGACGCGACAGAGATTGAGCACGCCGTCCTGCATCGCCGCGAGCACACGCTGCCCGCGTCCGGTATGGTTTCGCTGATAAAGCGCACAGACGATACCAAGCGCGAGGTGTAATCCGGTGCCCGAGTCGCCAATCTGCGCACCCGTGACCAGGGGCAAGCCCTCGCGAAAGCCGGTGGTCGAGGCGGCGCCGCCTGTGCACTGCGCGACGTTTTCGTAAACCTTGCAATCCTCGTACGGTCCCGGACCAAATCCCTTGACCGAAGCATAGATCATCCGCGGATTGAGCTGCTGGATGCGTTCCCAGCCAAGACCCATCCGATCCAGCGCGCCGGGGGCGAAATTCTCGACAAGCACGTCACAGCTCCTCACCAGCGCCTCCAGCACCTTCCTGCCCTTCGGGTTCTTGGAATCGAGGGTGATGGACCGCTTGTTGCTGTTGAGCATGGTGAAATACAGGCTATCCACGCCGGGAATATCGCGCAGCTGCGTCCGCGTGATGTCGCCAACACCCGGGCGCTCCACCTTGATCACGTCAGCGCCGAACCAGGCGAGCAGCTGGGTGCAGGTTGGCCCCGATTGCACGTGGGTGAAATCCAGGATGCGAACGCCATCTAGTGCCTTGCTCATGACTTCTCTCCGACGTCTCTGATTCTCGCCACTCTCGGAAGGAGGTGAAGACCTCGTATTCAGAGCGCTTCACTTGTACATCGTTTGATTCTTGGTACCCGGCGCGTATTCCCTCGGATCGACCCAAATATTGACGACGGCCGACTTATTTGTTTTCGCAACTGCCGCACGCGCCCGCCGTAGCGCCGGTGCTATCTGGCATGCCTCGCGCACTTCCTCGCCATAACCGCCCCACAACTGCGGGAACATCGAGAACTTCATGTCGCCAAGCTTGTTTCCGACACCACCGCGTTGCTCGCCGTATTTGGCGATCTGACCGTAGCGGATCTGGTTCATGGCGGAATTATTGCCGATGACTGCGATGTACGGTGCGCCAAAGCGGTCGGCGGTCTCCATGTCGAAGGCCGTCATGCCAAAAGAACCGTCGCCGTAGTAGCAAAGTACTTCTTTGTTCGGGTGCGCCAGCTTGGCGGCCATCGCAAAGCCGGTGCCAACACCGAGCGAACCGAGTGCGCCCGGGTCCATCCAGTGACCAGGCAGGCGCGGCCGTACCGCCTGTGCGGAGATTGTCACTACGTCTCCGCCGTCGCCGATGTAGATCGTATCCTCGGTCAGGAACTCGTTGAGCTCATATGCGACCCGGTAGGGATGGATGGGCGTCTGGTTCGATTTGAACAACGGCATCAGCTTTTCGGTCGCCGCTGTTTCCGCCTGTTGCAGTTCACGCATCCATTGGCGGCGGGCATGACGCTTGTGTTGCTTCAGGCGGCCCGATGCCGCCTGAAGCACGGCGGCGAGGATTGCGCCGGGGTCGCCGACAAGGCCGAGCGAGATGTCACGATTCTTGCCGACGGTGCGGTAGTCCATATCGACGTGGACGAGCGTCGCCGTGTCGAGGCGCTTGCCGTATCCCATCCGGAAGTCGAAGGGCGTGCCGACGACCAGGATTACATCGGCTTTGGCAAAGGCCAGCGAGCGAGTGCGGTCGAAATGATGCGGATCGCCGGGAGGTAGCAACCCGCGGCTCGCACCGTTGAAATAGCCGGGGATGTCGAGGCCACGCAGCAGCGCGACGGCGTCTTCATACCCGCGACACGTCCAGACCTGCTGTCCATATAGGATCGCCGGCCGCGCGGAATCGACCAGGATGTCGGCAAGCCGCTCGATGTCGGCCGGATCGCCCAGCGATTTGGTGGAGGCGCGATACTTGCCAGGTTTCGGAATCACGGCCTTGGCGATCTCGACCTCGCGGTCGAGGACGTCGCGCGGGATTTCGAGATAGGCCGGTCCGTACGCGCCGGCGAAGCATTCGCGCGCCGCCATGGCGACCATGTCGGCAATTCGTTCCGTCACCGGCACCGTGGCGGCGAACTTGGTGATGGGCGACATCATATCGACGTGCGGCAGATCCTGCAGGGATCCCATCTTGTGTTGGCCAAGCGAGCCCTGGCCGCCGATGTGGAGGACCGCGCTCTCCGACCGAAAGGCCGTCGCAATGCCCGTCACGGCGTTGGTGCAGCCGGGCCCGGCCGTCGTGACAACGCAGCCGAGCTTGCCGGTCTGGCGCGCATACCCGTCGGCAGCATGCGCGGCGGTCTGCTCATGCCGGACATCGATGATCCGGATGCCTTCATCAAGGCAGCCGTCATAGATGTCGATGATGTGGCCGCCGCACAGCGTGAAGATCGTGTCCACACCCTCGTTTCTGAGTGCTTTTGCCACCAGGCGGCCGCCCGACAGGACGTTGGTATCCGTGCTCTTGCGATGGAGCGTGTCCTCCGCCGTCCCCGCTGCGATCTTCAGTGCTGCGTTGCTCATTTGGGATCTCTCTGGGATACAAAATTATGTATACCACAAACATGAATAGGGGGCAAGAGGCCTTCGCGATTAAAGACACCTGTAAATGCTGCAACGCACATATACTGTATACGGTATACCCAAGTTCCGTTTAGGTTAGTAATGTTACCGTAAATGTTGCGCTGCAATAGAGCAGCGGAACCATGGACCAGGAGAACGAGCATGCTGTCTCTATCCACCTTCCGTCGCTTCCTCGGCGGCGCCGCGAGGGTCGCGGAGCGTCTCGCGTCCCCTAAGTTGCTGACGGTCAACGGACTGACCATGAACGTGCCTGCGGGTCAGCCGCGGCCGGACGCTACCCACCACCATGCCGAGGAATCCGGCGCCGCCGATCCAGCCTGGACTGCATTCATGCGCGGCATGTGACCTGCCGGAATGCAAGAACCGAGCGTGACTGGGACGGGGTCGGTGCGCGCCCACCCCCTGCAAGACTAGGAGTAGGCAGCCCGATCCGCCGACCAGCCGGCCAGGCTCGGCTGAGTTTCCACCGGCCGCATCTGCGCGTTGGCCTCCTCCAGCACCTGCACGTTGGCCTGCTGCTCCAGCATACGCAGGCGCATCGGCTTGAGGACAAAGATTGCCATCAGTGCGGCGATCGCGTTTACCGTGGCCGCGGCCACAAAGACCTCGTCCCAATCCCCGAATTGCATTACCGCAACATTGGCGAGGGGGATGACAAAAGACGCCGTGCCCTTTGCGGTATAGAGCACGCCAGCATTCGTGGTCGCGTATTTGGCGCCGAATGTGTCCGCGCACGTCGACGGAAACAGGCTATAGATCTCGCCCCATGCAAAGAAGACAATGCCGGTCAAGATCACGAACCGAACCGGATCCTGGCCGAACTTCATAAGAGCCACGATGCCGACGCACTCGAGAGCAAACGCGAGGAACATCGTGTTTTCGCGACCGATCATATCGGAGATCCAGCCGAAGAACGGCCTCGTCACGCCGTTGAGCACGCGATCGATCGATAACGCGAACGTCAATGCCGGGAGCGTGAGTCCGAGAATGCTGACCGGTACATCCAGGATCTTGAAATCCTTGGCGATTGGCGCGAGTTGGGCCGTGGCCATCAGCCCGCCGGCCGCCACTGCTACAAACATGATGTACATCACCCAAAAGACGGGGGTTTTGATCATTTCGAACGGCGTATATTCACGGCGTGTTTGGACGACCTTCGTCTGAACGACCGGCAGTTGCCCTGGTTTAGGAGTCGAAAGGAAGAAGGAAAGTACCAGCACGACGCCGCCTTGGATGAGTCCGAAGGCGAGGAATGTCGCCTCGAATCCGGATGCCTTGATCATTGCGGCAATCGGAACGACGGTCAGCGCCGATCCGGCGCCGAAGCCAGCGGCGGTGAGGCCTGCCGCGAGCCCGCGGCGATCGGGAAACCACTTCAATGCCGCGCCAATGCAGGTTCCATAAACAGCCCCTGCGCCGACCCCCCCGAGCACTGCCGCGATGTAAAGCACTGCCAACGTGTTCGCGACCGAGTTGAGGGCCCAGGCCAGGGCACAAAGGGCGCCGCCGATCAGGACGACAATCCGTGGGCCGAACTTGTCCACGAACCACCCCTCGACCGGAACCAACCAGGTCTCGGTAAGGACGAAGATCGTGAATGCAACTTGGATTGCAGCGCGTCCCCATCCATATTTTTCACTGATGGGGTCGACGAACAATGTCCAACCATATTGCAGGTTGGCTACCATCGCCATGCAGACGACACCGATGACCAATTGAAGCCAGCGGCCGCCGAACGTGCCTGTTTGCTTCACATCTCGAGATAGCATCTGCGTTCCACTCCCTTCGAAAGCTCGCTAACGCCGCACAGATGGACTGCTGTGGTGGTCCTTCGCTTCTAAACCGGCATGAGCGACGCCGACGTGTCCCGCCGGCCATGGCTCGCCACCCTTCTTTTTTCGACCTTTCTTCACAGCGGCAGTCATGTTCCTGTTGCTCTCAGCAATGGTCTGCGATGCTCGCCGCCGCGCCGGCGAGGCGCTGCCCACATCCGCAAGGCTTCAAGCATCGCGTCACCCAGCCTGGCCGGGCTATCGGCGACTCGAACACCTGCCGATTTCAATGCTTCGATCTTGTGGTCCGCAGTGTCGTGGTCCCCGGAGATCACTGCCCCGGCATGACCCATGCGTCGCCCGGGCGGCGCCGAACGCCCCGCGATGTAGCCGACGACCGGTTTTCTCGTCCGGCTGTCCCTGATGAAGCGCGCGCCCATCACCTCGGCGTCGCCGCCGATTTCGCCGATCATGATGATGCCTTCGGTTTCCGGATCGGCGAGGAACATCTCCAGACAATCGACGAAATTCGTCCCATTGACGGGATCGCCGCCGATGCCGACGCATGTGGTCTGCCCGAGATCCGCCGCGGTCGTCTGAGCCACCGCCTCATAGGTCAGCGTGCCCGAGCGGCTGACGATGCCGATGCTGCCGCGGCGATGGATGCTACCCGGCATGATGCCGATCTTACATTCGCCCGGCGTAATGATGCCGGGGCAATTCGGACCGATCAGTCGAGTTCCGGAGCCGGAGAGCGCACGCTTGACCTTCACCATGTCGAGCACTGGAATGCCCTCGGTGATGCAGACGACAAGCGGGATGTTGACGTCGATCGCTTCCAGGATCGCATCGGCGGCGAACGGGGGCGGCACATAGATGACGCTGGCGTCGGCCCCGGTGTTTTCGACGGCGTCGGCGACCGTATCGAATACCGGTAGGCCGAGATGGATCGTTCCACCCTTTCCGGGGGTCACACCGCCGACCATGCGGGTGCCGTAGGCGGTCGCCTGTTCGGAATGGAACGTGCCCTGGGCGCCGGTGAAGCCTTGACAAATGACTTTGGTGTTCTTGTCGACAAGCACTGCCATCACGCGCTCCCCTCCACTGCCGCGACGATCTTTTGGGCGGCATCCCCGAGATTGCCGGCCGAGAGGATCGGCAGGCCGCTCTCGTCCAGAATCTGTTTCCCGCGCTCGACGTTGGTGCCTTCCAGTCGCACTACCAGCGGTACGGTCAGGCTGACCTCGCGCGCCGCGGCCACGATGCCTTCCGCGATCACGTCACAGCGCATGATGCCGCCAAAGATGTTGACGAGAATTCCCTTCACATTGTGGTCGGAGAGGATGAGCTTGAACGCTGTAGCCACGCGTTCCCGCGTGGCGCCGCCGCCGACATCCAGGAAGTTCGCGGGCTCCCCGCCGTGAAGCTTTATAATGTCCATCGTCGCCATGGCGAGGCCGGCGCCGTTCACCATGCAGCCGATGTTGCCGTCGAGCTTGACGTAATTGAGCTCGGCGCGCTCGGCTTCGATCTCAATCGGATCCTGCTCGCTTTCGTCGCGCAGCTCGGCGAGCTCCTTGTGACGAAACAACGCATTGTCGTCGAAGCCCATTTTGGCATCGAGCGCCACCAAGTCGCCGACACCAGTCACCACCAACGGGTTGATCTCGATCAGCGAGCAGTCAAGCTCGATGAAAGCGCGATAGAGTGACATCAGGAATTTCACGGCGGTGCCGATCTGCTTGCCCTCGAGCTCGAGAGCAAAAGCGATGCGGCGCGCGTGGAACCCAGACAAGCCCGACGCCGGATCGACGCTAACGGTCAGAATTTTCTCGGGCGTCTTGGCCGCAACTTCCTCGATCGACATTCCGCCTTCCGTCGAGGCGATGATCGTCACGCGCGCATTTTTGCGATCGACCAGGAGCGATAAATAGAGCTCGCGCCCGATGTCGCACGCATCCTCGACGTAGAGCCGTTTGACGAGCTTGCCTTGCGGTCCGGTTTGCATCGTGACCAGCGTGCCCTCGAGCATCGCCGCAGCTTCCGTTCGGACCGCGTCCAACGATTTGGTCACCCGCACTCCTCCCTTGCCCGAGGAGTCGCCTTTGAACCGACCCTTGCCGCGGCCGCCGGCGTGGATCTGCGCCTTGACAACACAGACCGGCCCGCCGAGGTCCTCGGCGACATTCACGGCTGCTTCGGGACTATGCGCGACGCCACCGTGCGGGACCGCAACGCCATACTGCCTTAGCAGCTCCTTTGCCTGATATTCATGAATGTCCATGCACGATCACCCGCAGGCGTCCTCTTGCTCGAGTCCTCGTCGTGTCGGTCGGGCCGTCGCGATCGGTTTTATTTGTTCACAACAAGCCGGCCCCACGCGCCCATTTGTACTTCGCGCCGAGCACCTCCACGGGCATCTCGGTCGAGTAGGCGTAGGCCGGCACTCCGTGCTGGTACAGATACTCGGCAGCCTCCTCGACCTGAACGTCCCCGGCAAGAGAGGCGACGATGGGCTTCTCGATGCCTTTCGCCTTCATCTCGTCCTTGACCTCGGCCACGAGTTTGGCAAATACCATCGGCGGCGTGATGATGGTGTGCCAGTAGCCAAGGATGATCGCATGGATGCGGTCGTCCTCCAGTCCGAGCTTAATCGTATTCTTGTAGGTGATTGGCGGTTCGCCGCCGGTGATATCGACCGGATTTCCGGCGGCACCGAAGGGTGGGATGAATTTGCGGAATGCCGCGTCGAGATCCGTCGGCATGCTCATCAGCTCGAGATCGTTGTCGACGCAGGCGTCGGACAGCAGCACGCCTGAACCACCGGCACCGGTGATGATCACGACGTTCTCGCCCTTGGGCGTCGGCAGAACCGGCACGCCGCGCGCGAATTCCAGCAGACCGCGGAGCGATCGGGCGCGGATCACGCCGATTTGCTGGAACACGTCCTCGTAGATCTTGTCGTCGCCGGCCAGTGCGCCAGTATGGGAGCTCGCCGCTTTGGCGCCCGCCGAGGTACGGCCGGCTTTGAGCACAATGACAGGCTTCTTCTTCGAAACGCGCTTGGCCACCTCGGCAAAAGCGCGCCCATCCTTGAGGTCCTCGCAATGTTGGGCAATCACCTTGGTGTTGTCATCCTGCTCAAAAAAAGTCAGCAGATCATCCTCGTCGATGTCCGATTTGTTCCCCAGCCCGACAATTGCCGAAACCCCCATCTTGGCAGAGCGGCTGAACCCGATGATGGCCATGCCGATGCCGCCGGATTGCGAGGACAAGGCTGCCGAACCCTTGACGTCGTAAGCGGTGCAGAAGGTCGCGCACAGATTGGCCGGCGTGTAGTAGAAGCCGTAGATGTTGGGACCCATGAGACGAATGTTGTATTTTCGTCCGATCGCCTGGAGTTCCCTCTGCCCTTCCTCGTTGCCGGTCTCGGCGAAGCCCGAGGGAATCAAGACTGCACCCGGAATCTGTTTCTCGCCGCATTCGACGAGAGCCGCCGCGACGAACTTGGCGGGAATTGCGAACACGGCGGTGTCGATGTCGCCGGGAACATCCTTGACACTCCGGTAGGCGCGGTAGCCCAGAATCTCGTCTGCCTTTGGATGAATCGGATAGATCGTTCCCGGGTAACCGCCATTGATCAGGTTCTTCATCACCGAGTTGCCGATCTTGCCGTCCTCGGCGGACGCGCCGATGACCGCGACTGCAGCCGGCTTCATGATCCGGTTCATGCTGCGGACGATCTCATCCTGGCTCGGCCGGTGGCGTGCCTTCTTCGGTGCAAAATCGACGACGATGCGAACATCCGCGGCCGTCGCGCCGTCCGGACGCGCGAATACCGGATTGAGATCGAGTTCGACGATCTGGGGCACTTCGTCGATGAGACGGGAAACGTTGACGATCAGCGAAGCTAACGCCTCGCGATTGATCGGCTCGGTACCACGGGCGCCTTTGAGGACGTCAGCTGCCTTGATACCATCGAGCATCGACAGCGCCTCGTCACGACTGACCGGTGCCAGGCGAAAGGTTACGTCCTTGAGAATCTCGACCAGGATGCCCCCGAGACCAAAGGCGACGAGTTTGCCAAAACTCGGATCGGTGACCGCGCCAATGATCACCTCGTGCCCATCCGTCAGCATTTGTTGAACCTGGACACCTTTGATCTCGGCTAAAGGATCGTAACATCGTGCGCTGTCGACGATCCGATTGTAGCCGTCGCGCGCCTCGGCGGCCGACTTCACGCCGACCAGCACGCCGCCCGCCTCCGTCTTGTGCAGGATTTGCGGCGAGACAATCTTGAGAACCACCGGGAAGCCCATGCGCTGGGCCAAGGTCGCCGCATCGTCCGGCGACCTCGCCAAGCCCTCATTGGGAGTCGGGATTCCGTAGGCTTCGCAGACCAAACGGGCCTCCGGCGCGGTAAGGCTGGTGCGTCCCTCACGCTTGACCGTCTCGAGGACACTTTCAACCAACAACGTTGCCGTTTGCCGAACGTGAAAGTTCATGGGCAATTCCTCCTAGTGGCAACTGGTATTTGTATATCCACAGGTTTGTTATGCTGCGTCGCCAGCTCAGGCGCGCATCGCAGCGCCACTGCAGCTCGACGCAGCCCCTCTCATGCGGGGTTGGACCAGGGTCCCGGTTTCGCATTTCGGCAAATACCGGATGACGTCGCTGATGCTGATCACGCCAATAAGCGTGTGTTCGTCCAGAACAGGTAGGAGTCGAACCTGGTGCTCGGTCATCAGGCCCGCGACCTCTTCGATCGTATCGTGTTGACTGCACGCAGTGAGAGGGCGCGCGAGCAGTCTCGATACCGGCATTTCGAGAGCGGCGGGGCCGTGCGTCGCAATCGCTTGCACTACATCCCGTTCCGAGAAGACGCCGACAACAACGTTGCCCTCAGTCCGGCAAACGTCTTTGACGACGAGTGCGCCAATGTTTTCTCGCTTCATTAGCATGGCTGCAGTGGTCACCGTCTCGCGCAGGCGCACAGTGATGATTCGCGTATCCTTCTCTTGAAGAATGTCTGCCACTCTCAACATCGTTTCCTCCTGTTGTTGCGTGCCTACGATGAATCTAGGCCATCGACGGTACGTGCTCTCGGGCAGTCGAGGCGGCCAAGGAGGCCGTCATTGCGGCCGGTCTAGCGTAGAGACCAGCGATTTCGGCACGCTGCTGGACGAGCGCGAGGACGGTATCAATGGTCGGGGTCGGAACGCCGACCATGCGACCCAGCTCCTGGATCACGGTGACGATGGGATCGATCTCCATCGGCCGGCTGCGATCGAGGTCCTGCAGCATTGACGTGCGATGCGCCCCGACCGCACCCGCGCCGTCGAGGCGCCTTTCCACATCGACCCGGAAGTGCACTCCCAGCTTGTCGCCGATCGCCTTGGCCTCGAGCATCATTCGGCGCGCCACATCCCGGGTCGCGGGAGTTCCGGCGATGACGTCGAGGGTGGCGTGAGTCAGTGCACTGATCGGGTTGAGGCAGAGATTGCCCCAGAGCTTCAGCCAAATTTCATCACGGATGTTGGTGCGCACCGGCGCTTCTAAGCCGGCCGCGCGCATGGCCGCGCTGAGTGCGGTCACCCGCTCGGATGGCACCCCGTCCGGTTCGCCTAAGGGAAACTTGTTGCCATAAACGTGCTTGACCACGCCCGGCGCGACGACCTCCGTCGCCGGATAGACAATGCACCCGATGCCGCGCTCGGGTCCGAATGCAGTCCATTGACGGCCGTTGGGGTCGACACTTTCGATGATGCGGTTCTCGAGGCGGCCCCCATGACGATAGAAGTACCAGTACGGCAACCCGTTCACGGCCGTGACGATTGTCGTTCCGCGGCCGATCAGTGGCCGCATCGCATCGACCGCCCCCGGCACCGAGTGGGCCTTGAGGCAGATGATTACGTAATCCTGAGGTCCAAGTTCGGCCGCGCTTTCTGTGCATCTGACGTGTGCGACGCGCGTCTCGCCATCGATCTGGAGCGTGAGGCCGTTCTCGCGCATGGCCTTCAAGTTCTGACCCCTGGCAACCAGGCTCACGTCCACCCCGGCCTGGTCCAGCTGGACGCCGAGATAGCCGCCGATTGCTCCGGCACCGTAGATACAGATCTTCATGTGCCGTGCTCCTGTAGGGCCGGTCGGCACCGGTCGAGGATATCGACCGCCTCGCGAAGCCATCAAACGTTGCGCGAGGCGTTTTACGTTGTTGGTGATCCGCTCACGTTCACGAACCAGCGGTCACGCAGTCACTCGTCATCGACCAACTCGATCGGAGAACGCCACACTGCGTCTCCGGTGATGAGGTCGATCACGCGGCATCCCGTTGCAGCCACGACGTTGCCGTCGCGCTCTTCGTGCGATCGAAGTAAAAGCACCGGTACAGGTTGTACGAGGCGTCTCAGCGCGTTTTGGCGGGCTGCAATTGCCGGGTTGATTTTCATGGGCCTCTCCTGGATCGATGATCTGGTATACATAGTCTGGTATACAAAATACGTATTGTCAACAACTTTTTTTGACACCGGCGCGGATTCCTTGCAACTGGTCATCAAAAATACAAAATAATGTATGCATGCTGAACTTAGTGAGCGCACCCCGTGGGGGAATGACATTTGCTGGGCACAGATGACCCATCCTGAAATCGACATGGAGCCGCTGGACACCCAGTCCACCTACGGCCTCAGGGCTTACAAGGCTCTCAAGCAAGCCATCACCGAGATGGACATTTACGGCAGCACGGAAGAAATCCGCCTGGACGAGCGTCGGCTGGGTGAGCAGCTAGGCGTGAGCCGGACGCCTATCCGGGAGGCTTTGACGATCCTGGAACAACAGGGGTTTGTCCGTTCGGCTCCGCGTCGGGGCATCTTCGTTGTCCGCAAGACCAAGCGGGAAATTCTGGAAATGATCACGGTTTGGGCGGCACTGGAGAGCATGGCGGCGCGTCTTGCGACGCAGGGCGCCCCGGACGAGGAGGTGAAGGCACTGCGACAGATCTTCGAAGGGTTTAGGGACCGCAAACCGGAGGAGCATGTCAGCGAGTATTCCGACGCCAATCTCGCTTTCCATAAGCAGATCATCCGCATGAGCAGGTGCCAGTTGATCGGCGACCTGACCGATAACCTGATCATCCACATGCGCGGCATCCGCAGAGTGACGATCACTCAGGACCACCGCGCTGAGCGATCGATTGTCGAGCACATGAAGATCATCGACGCGATCGAGGCCCGGCGCGCCGATCTTGCCGAGCGCCTGGTACGCGAGCATACGTTTGGGCTTGCCGAACACGTCCGCAGGCACAGCGATTTTCTGGAGTAATTCCCCGGGTTTCTGACCGGCTTGTTGGCCTCAGTCATTGGGGGCGGAGGTGCATTCCGACGAGAGGGAACACGGTTCAAGGCCACGATTTCCAACGCTATGCCGGGTGTCCGCCAACGGGGACCAGTCGCCTCCCCCGATGGCCCAGCCATTCTGATAGGGGGTTGTTTCAACCTCGGTGTGTCTCTCGCCTATCGTTATCAGCGAGAGGGGCCGGAACCTCCATCGCAACGTAATTTGTGTTATCGTGGGCGAATTACGGCCCACCTTGTTGGAATCTGAGACGCTCACCGCCACACTAGGCAATGTTCTGCACGCACTCGACCCGGTCAGCAAGTTTCAGGGGCAGCGCCGAAGTGGGACGTGAGCGCAAGAGCAAAGGTAAAGGGTTCGCACAGGTGAACCTCGTTCTGGGTTCCGGACGATGACAAAAGGCGAGCTAGGGAGCAGCAAGCCGGGCAAGCCGGGACGAAAGGCTCAGAAATACACGAAGGATGCGCCGGAAAAGGGCGGTACTGTTCAATCGATCATCCGCGCGCTGAGCCTTCTGGAGTTACTTGCCGAGGACGATGAGGGCTATCGGCTCACGGACTTGGCCGAGCGGACGGGATTATCGCCGTCGACCGTGCACCGGCTGCTGACGACGATGGAGGAGCGGCGGTTCGTGCAGTTCGACGCGTCTGATGGCATGTGGCACGTCGGTCGCCAGAGCTTCTCGATCGGAGCAGCTTTCGTACGCCGCAGGAACTTTGTCGCGCAAGCATTGCCCTTTCTTCGCCGCCTGCGTGACGACACGCGCGAGACGGTGAATCTCGGCGTGGCTGACGAAGGCGAGGTCGTCATTCTGACACAGGTTGAAAGCCGCGAGATCATGCGCGCCATCACGCGTGCGGGTGGTCGAGCCCCGATGGCGTCGTCGGGGCTCGGCAAGGCGATCTTGGCGACCTATTCCGATAACGATCTCGCGGCGATCATTCAGCGTCACGGTCTGCGGCGGATGACGCCGAAGTCGATCATTAGGGGTGGGAAGCTGCGCGACGCGCTCAAGCGCGTTCGCAAGCAAGGATATGCGGTCGACGATGAGGAGTTCGCGATTGGTTTGCGCTGCATAGCGGCACCAATCTACGATGAGCACGGCGAAGTCTTGGCTGCAATTTCTGCATCGGGCCCCTCGACGCGAATTCCCGATGAGCGCTTGGCTGCCCTCGGCCGGATGGTCGCCGACGCCGCCGGGGAGATCACAAAAGCCCTCGGCGGAAGGCCGGTGCAAGCGCCAGCCGATTCCTGAAGCTCGAGATTGTTTGCGGGCTCATTGACCCAGCCTGCGTACTGCAGGGATTCACGCGTGGTTGAAGGCGTTTCGAAATACCAAAGTTTTTTTTGACCAAACCATTGCCTCACCTCGTATTTCTCGATCGCTTCCACGTACCGGAAAAAAAATTTCCTAACGTTGCTATTTGGTGTTCGATTGACGATCTTCCTCTCGCTCGAACAACTTCCGGGAGGATCGCAATGGCCAGGATGAGAGCGATCGACGCCGCCGTCCGCGTGCTGGAGAAAGAGGGTGTCACCTGCGCATTCGGCGTACCCGGTGCTGCGATCAATCCGCTCTATTCCGCCCTCAAGGCCCGCGGTTCGATCCGTCACATCCTTGCACGCCACGTCGAGGGTGCCTCGCACATGGCCGAAGGGTATACCCGCGCCAAATATGGCAATATCGGCGTGTGCATCGGCACGTCCGGGCCGGCCGGCACCGACATGATCACCGGCCTCTATTCCGCGTCCGCCGACTCGATCCCGATCCTTTGCATCACCGGACAAGCACCGCGAGCCAAGCTTCACAAGGAGGACTTCCAGGCGGTTGACATCGAGTCGATCGCAAAGCCGGTCACCAAATGGGCGGTCACTGTCCGTGAGCCGGCGCTCGTGCCGATGGTATTCCAGCAAGCCTTTCACGTCATGCGCTCGGGGCGTCCCGGGCCGGTCCTGATCGATCTTCCGATCGACGTCCAGACGGCGGAGACCGAGTTCGATGAAGAGACTTACGAGCCGCTTCCGGTCTATCGGCCGAAGGCGACGCGCAAGCAGGTCGAGAAGGCGATGGCGATGCTCAATGCATCCGAGAAGCCGCTCATCGTTGCGGGCGGCGGTATTATCAATGCAGACGCATCGCATTTGCTGGTCGAATTCGCCGAGATTGTCGGTCTTCCGGTCGTACCCACGCTTATGGGGTGGGGCGCGATCCCGGACGACCATCGTTTGATGGCCGGCATGGTCGGTTTGCAGACCAGCCACCGCTACGCCAATGCTACGTTCCTAAAATCCGACTTCGTGCTGGGCATCGGCAATCGCTGGGCGAATCGCCATACCGGCTCTATCGAGACGTATACGAAGGGCCGCAAGTTTGTGCATGTGGATATTGAGCCGACGCAGATCGGCCGCGTGTTTCCGCCTGATTTCGGCATAGTCTCCGACGCGAAGGCGGCGCTCGAACTCTTGGTCGAGGTCGCAGCGGAGTGGAAACGTGCTAGCAAGCTCAAGGACCGCAGCGCCTGGGCAAGTGAGTGCGAACATCGCAAGCGTCACATGTTGCGCAAGTCGCACTTCGACCAAGTGCCGCTGAAACCGCAGCGGGTCTATCAGGAGATGAACGCGCATTTCGATCGCGACACCTGCTATGTGACGACAATCGGCCTATCCCAGATCGCCGGCGCGCAGTTCTTGCACGTCTACAATCCGCGCAATTGGATCAACTGCGGCCAGGCCGGGCCCCTCGGCTGGACCCTCCCGGCCGCGCTTGGCGTCCGGGCCGCCGATCCCGATCGCAAGATCGTCGCGCTATCGGGTGACTACGACTTCCAGTTCCTAATTGAGGAGCTTGCGGTTGGGGCGCAGCATAAGCTGCCTTACCTGCACGTCGTCGTGAACAACTCTTATCTGGGTCTCATTCGCCAGGCGCAGCGCGGCTTCAAGATGGATTTCGAGGTGAGCCTGGCATTCGAGAACATCAATGCGAACCACGATGATGATGCAGTGACGGCTTACGGTGTCGACCATGTGGCCGTCGCCGAAGGATTGGGCTGCAAAGCCATCCGCGTGAAAAGCCCGAACGAGTTCAAAGAGGCCTTCGCGCAAGCCGCCGCGCTGATGCATGAGCACCAGGTTCCGGTAGTCCTGGAGTTCATCCTCGAGCGCGTCACCAACATTGCGATGGGAACCGAAATCAACAGCGTGAACGAGTTCGAGGAGATCCTGTGCCTCGATCCGAGTCTGACTCTCGAGAACGGCTGGGTGAGCATGGGCGAACAGCAAACGAAGCCGCGCAAGGTCCTCGAGCCCGCCCGATCCTGACACGACCAGCAACCGGCTCATGGAGACGAAAGTGCCGAAATTCGCCGCGAACCTATCAATGCTGTTCACCGAAGTGCCATTCGAGCAGCGCTTTGCTGCGGCCGCACGCGCGGGCTTCCGCGGGGTCGAGTATCTTTTTCCTTACGGGTTGGCACCAGAGATCATCGCCGAGTTCCTGAACAGGAACGGCCTCGCGCAGGTCTTGTTCAATTTGCCGGCCGGGAATTGGGACAGCGGCGAGCGCGGGATCGCCTGCCATCCGGAGCGCGTCTCCGAGTTCCAAGATGAAGTCGGGAAAGCCATTATCTATGCCAAGGCTCTGGGCTGCCCCCAAGTCAACTGCCTCGCCGGTATCGCGCCCAAGGGCGTGGCCGCCGAGACGCTGCATGAAACGCTGGTCGAGAATCTCCGGTTTGCCGCTCGCAAGCTGAAGAATGCCGGCATCCTGCTCATCGCCGAGCCGATCAACACCTACGACATACCGGGTTTTTTCCTCAATCGTTCCGCACAAGCCATCGCGCTGTTTGACGAGGTGGGGTCAGACAATCTCAAGCTTCAGTACGACATCTATCACATGCAGCGCATGGAAGGAGAGCTGGCGAAGACCATTGAGCGCCTGCTGCCGCGCATCGCCCATATACAGCTTGCCGACAATCCGGGACGCCACGAGCCCGGCACCGGCGAGATAAACTATCCATTCCTCTATGACCATCTCGACATGATCGGCTACACTGGCTGGATCGGCTGCGAGTATAAGCCTGCCGCGACGACCGCCGATGGTCTCGGCTGGTTCGCATCCTTCGCTCGACACGAGAAGCACAGCCGATTGGCTGCTGTGCACGCACGGTAGCCGGAAAAGGGCTCAGCATGTCGAAGCTTGGTTTCATCGGTCTCGGCGTCATGGGGGCGCCCATGGCCGGGCACTTGATGGCTGCAGGCCACCCCGTCCTGACGTCCACGCACCACAAGTCTGCGCCGCAGAGCCTGATCGATCAAGGCCTCGTCTGCGTCGCTTCGCCGGCGGCGGTGGCGCGGGAGGCGGAGATCGTGTTTCTGATGCTGCCGAACACACCGCAGGTCGCCGAGGTGCTGTTCGGGAAGGAAGGCATTGTGGAGGGCCTCACGGCGGGCAAGGTCGTCGTCGACATGAGCTCGATATCGCCGATCGAGACCAAGGACTTCGCCAAGCGGATCAGCGAACAAGGCAGCGACTATCTAGACGCCCCGGTCTCCGGCGGAGAGGTCGGCGCTAAGGCGGCAAGCTTGACGATCATGGTCGGCGGGACGGAAGCCGCGTTCGCGAAAGTCCAGCCGCTGTTCGGCCTGATGGGCAAGAACATCACGCATGTCGGCGCGGCGGGTGCCGGGCAGGTCACCAAGGTCGCCAACCAGATCATCGTGGCGCTCACGATCGAGGCGGTGGGCGAGGCTCTCCTGTTCGCATCCAAGGCCGGTGCCGATCCGGCGAAAGTGCGCCAGGCATTGATGGGCGGGTTTGCCTCTTCGCGCATTCTCGAGGTGCACGGTGAGCGCATGATCAAGCGCGCGTTCAACCCCGGATTCCGCATCGCGCTGCACCAAAAGGACCTCGACCTAGCGCTGACCGGGGCGCGCGCCCTCGGCGTCGCGCTGCCCAACACGGCGAGCGCGCAGGAGCTGTTCAATGCCTGTGCGGCCGCTGGAGGCGCGTCGTGGGATCACTCGGCCATGGTCACGGCACTCGAAATGCTCGCAAGCCATCGGGTGGCAGAAGCAGAAGCCTGAACCACAGCGCGAGCCCGTCGAGCGACCCGAATTTGTCGTTCACGCTGGTGGTGAGTGCGCGCTCGGAACTGTTTTGGTCGCGTTCATGGCCGCGATTGGCGCCGCGATGCCATTGACGGCTGCGATGACGGCCACTCGACGGACAACGAGATCGGTCGCCATGCTTGGGATTTGGTCGTATTCCAGCGATAGTCGAAAGTTACATTCAGGTTACTGAGCAATTGGCTAATGTCTCAGTTGGGTGCAAAACCCGCTGTTACCGCGCCGCAACAGTGACGACCGGTCCACCTCAATGAACGGACATTCGGCCCCGCGTGGGCAATTCTTATGTGAGAACGTTCGACCCTCACCACCTGTCGCTTGCTCACCCGAGCCATCAAACCACCTCACCATCGCAGTCCGGCCCCATGCAGCGCGCGCGCCGCCGACAAGCATGTCACTGGGGCACAGTCATCAGCTCAAGCACGTGGCCGTTTGGATCTTTGAAGTAAACGCCTTGGCCGCCATTCCAATCGTTGAGCTCGCCGTCATCAAGGTTCCAGGGAGCGCTGCCGTTCCGTGAACGGGTCGTCCGGATCAAGCGGCAGATCGGGGTAGAGCGTCTTTAGGTTATCAAGCTCGTTTTGCTCAG
>Ga0209526_10000937_pt1 | contig 19199 bp, 21 predicted proteins | sample JacPinW_OM2H0_M1_FD_188566 | JGI IMG/M metagenome (GOLD analysis project Ga0209526, IMG submission 188566) | Forest soil microbial communities from Algoma, Ontario, Canada - Jack Pine, Ontario site 1_JW_OM2H0_M1 (SPAdes) (version 2) | ecosystem: Environmental > Terrestrial > Soil > Boreal... | reverse complement strand
CTCACACTGAGCGCGTGCGCCTCGGCGGCCCAAAGTACCGCGACATCGCCACGTCCGTCGGCGTCGCAGCTCACGTCGAGTCCGGTGAGCACGCGCTCGGCAATACCCACGCCACACATCACCGTCGTCGACGCGGCTTATGTGGCGGACGAGTTAGGCACGGCGGAACAGGCGATCCGCAGCCCGGAGACGCCACCCGGGGACTACGCCAGCCTCGGACAACGCCAGCAACTTGCCTACCATCGGCTCGCCGCTCACCCCGACTGGGTCCCGGCCGTCCTGAATGCGGTGCCCACCTCGGTTCGCTCCGCCGTCCAGGACAACCTCACGGCTGCGCAGCAGATCGGTTCGCTCAACGGAACGAGCAGCTCGTTGCCGCACTGGCGGATCATCCCACCACCTGCGCCCGATGTGCTGCTCGGGTATTACAACGAAGCGCAGCAAGCGTCGGGGGTGCCGTGGCAGTACCTGGCGGCCATCAACCTGATCGAGACCAACATGGGCCGCATCCAGGGGTTGAGCTCCGCGGGCGCGCAGGGTCCGATGCAATTCATGCCGGCGACCTGGGCGAGCTACGGTCAGGGCGACGTCAACAATCCGCACGACGCCATCCTCGCGGCCGGTCGCTACCTGCACACACACGGCGCACCCCAGAACATGACGCGCGCGATCTACGCGTACAACCCCAGCATGCTGTACGTGCGCGCCGTCCAGTTGTATGCCCAGCAGATGTTTGCCAATAACCGTACCTTCCTCGGTTACTACAACTGGCTGGTCTACGTCCCCACGAACAACGGTGACGTGTTCCTGCCGGAAGGCTTTAGCGGCTAACTTCGCCTAGCCGGCGGGGTCAGCACCCGCGCGAGGAAGCGATAGGTTCGCTGGAGGGCATCGTCGATCGCCACCCTGTGGTCGGTAGCCCCGTACCGGAGAAATCCATGCGGCGCACCAGGATAGGTGACGACTTCCTTGTCGGTGTTCAGCGCTGAGTCAAATGCCGCGATCTGATCCGCGGGAATGCCAGGGTCAGCGCCGCCGAAAATACCCAGCACCGGGATGCGCATCTCGCCGGCAAGCTGCAGCGGCGAGAGACGGCCTGGCTGCGCCTGAAGATGCCCGTAATAGGCCACGGCGCCGGCTAATCCACCGACGCGGGCGGCCGAAACGTAGGCGAGACGGCCGCCCATGCAGAATCCCCAGCACGCCACCTCGGCAGCGCCACGGGCATGAAGATCATCGACGGCCGCCTGCATGTCGGCCAGGAATCGCTCGTCGGAGAGCTGCTGGGCGCGCTGCACGGCACGCGCCATCGCCTCCGGCTTGGTGCCGGTCCGTTCCGGTGCCCGCATCGACTCCGGCAGATCGCCCTGACGCGCGAAGAAATCGACCAGCGCCGCCGCATGGCCGTGCCCGGTGATGCGCCGGGCCAGGTCCTTGTAGAAGTCGGTGTAACCCCAGATGTCGTGGATGATGAGCACCGCGCCACGCCGGAAACCGGTCGCCGGCAGGGCCACGAACTCTCGCAACGAGACGCCGTCCTCGGCGGGTAAGGTCCGCTCCTCCTCTTTGACTGCGGCCGTGGGACGCGGACCGTCATCGTCGCCCGGCGCCGTGCACATCCGCCCAGTCTAAGTTCTGAGTCCGCGAACGAATTCCGCGACCCGATCCATCGCGACGTCGACCACCGGCAGCAGGCCATGACCCACGCCGGGAAACGTCACGAGCTGCGCCTTGCGTAACAGTCGGACCGAGGTGCGCAGCAGGTCAACCCGGGCGAATGGATCCGACTCGCCCGACAGCAGCAGCACCGGGCAGTCGATCTTCGGCCAGTGCTCGGTGCGAAGGTCCTCGGGATGGCCCGGCCGGTGCAGCGGGTAGCTGAGCAGGATCAAGGCCGCGTAGCGCACCTCGACCGCTGCCATGCTGGCAACGCGACCACCATAGGAATGACCGCCGGCGATTGCGCCCGCCGGCACTTTCTCGATGAACACGGGGACGGCCCGCTCGGCTTTGGATTTGGGCAGGTCGATGGCGCTCGCCGTCAGCTTGCGCGCCTGCAGCGCTTTGACGTAGGGCCGCATGCTGGTCGCGTCGCCCGACGCGCCGTGGGCGAGGTAGATGGCGGGAACGTTCGATGCTCGTGGCGGCACCCGTTAACATTAGCGACCCATGGCACGCGTCCTGCTCGTCGAGGACGAGCCCAACATCGCGTCGATCATCGTCTTCAAGCTGGAGCGGGAAGGACACCGGGTGCGCTGGGAATCGAGCGCCCTCGCGGTACCGGCCGCCGCTGAAGCGACCCAACCAGAGCTCGTGCTGCTGGATTCGAGCCTGCCCGATGGCGATCCGTTCGCCCTGCTCCCCATGCTCACCGAGCGCGGCCCGGTCGTGATGATGACGGAATTCCGCGACACGGTCACACCGCAACGTGCCCGGGCGGCGGGCGCGGTCGCGACGGTGGAGAAGCCCTTCAAGCCGACGCAGCTCGCCCGTCTCGTGGCGCAGCTTGTGCCGGCGACCGCGGCGGGCCGGCCATGATGACGGTCCTGGCGCGCAAGCAAGGGGCGGCGCTGGTGATTCGCGACCGCACGCTGGGAATTTTCACCGACAAGGGTTTTACGCCGGTCGATTTCAAGGTCGAGCTGGCAATGAAGCTCGCCACCCGCCTGAAATACACCCCGGTCCTGCCGGCGCAGGAGATGGAGGAGCCAGAGCTGCTTCGGTTCCTCACGGACACGGGCCCAGCGTAAGTCCAGTCGCCGCCGCACGTTGTTTTAATCGCGATGACGCCGGAAGTGGAGGGTCTGCTCGAGAGCGGCAGGCGGGCGGAGGCTGAGGGGAACCTGGGGGAAGCGCTCGTCCGGTTCCGGGAAGCGGTTGAGCTTGCCGGCAACGAAGCCCTTCCACGCCTGCGACTCGGGACTCTTTGCCATCGGGTCCGCGATTATCCGCGGGCTCGTGATTTGCTGGAGGAGGCGCGCCGCCTCGATCCGGACAATTCGGAGGTCGCGTTTCGTCTCGGGCTGACCTGCGATGCGCTGGGGGAGCGCGAGCTGGCCCAAGCTGCCTACACCCGCTCCATGATGCTCGCCCCAGGCTCCTGGCAAACCTGGTTTCTGATCGGGCGCGACCACCGCCAACTCGGCCACGCCGAGGTTGCGCGCCTCGCCTATCGCCGGGCCCTCGACGCCGCGCCCGAGGAACCTGACGTGCTGTTCGAGTTGGGAACGCTGCTCTGCGAGATGGACATGCGGGACGACGGGTTCGACCTCCTGGAGCGTGCGGTTAAGGGCTGCCCGGCCGATCCCGGGTTTACCCTCGCGCTCGCCCTCGCCGAGATGGAACGGGACAACCTGGCGGTGGCGCACCGGCTGCTGACGACGGCGAAGCATCTCGATCCCACCGAGCCGCGCATCGACGTCGCCCTGCAGGACCTCGCCATTCGCAGGAGAGCCGACCGCAGGCGAAAACGCGCGGCGTGATTGCCGGGATAAATCAAAAGGCCGCTTTTTAAGGGCGGCCTTTTGTGGGGAGGAGGGGGGCGGAGGGGTTTGGATCTGAGCGCAGCCTAGCAACGCCCCATTACGACTCGACTAACTTCTGGCGCCGGAGAAACGGCCGAGGAGCGGGTCAGGCGCCCTGGCGGGCTTCGGCGTCGGCCGAGTGCGGCGTCGCAACGTCGGCCGTAAGCACCCGCTCCTGGGCAAGGATCCGCCGCAGGATCGCGACCGAGGAAGCGTAGGTGGAGTCGAGACCGTAGTAGGAGAGACCCCGCGCGCCCAGCGTTCGGGCCTGCGTGTAGGGCGTATCTGAGGCGTAATGCAGGACGCCGAAATCGAACGGCAGCTTCGTGAAATTGATGTTCTCCCGCATCGGATAGCGGGACGACTCGGCGGCTTCGTAGAGAGCGTTGAGGTAGGGTCCAGCCTCCATCTCTACCACCGTGAAGCTTTCCCGGTGGTAGAAGTCGAGGTAGCCGCGGTTTTGCAGGAAGGTGCCACGAACCGTTACCGCCCGCTGGTTGTCGAGCGCCGAGCCATAGACGAGGAAGGGGGCCACGCTGTTGAAGCTGAAGCAGTTATCCAACCAGTAGGTGTTCTCCGAGTGTTCTTCGTAGACGACATTCGAGATCATGATGTCGCCGATGCTGCCATTCAGGGTGGCGGCCTTCCCCAGCACATAGACGCCTCGCAGCGTGCCAACGCTTTCGGCCACCTCGCGCAGGACGTTGTACGCGCCCAGTCCGAGCGGGTAGTTGACGTTGATCAGGACCGCCGGGCTGTGCTTCAAGCGATCGGTTGAAGGCGTCCCGAGCCGGGGATCGAGGTCCGTTGCCACCAGCCGGTCGAGAATGATCACTTGCGCGGCAACGTCGAGCCCGGCCTGACTCGGAAGGAAGAAGATGCCGCGCTCCTCCTCTTCTCTGGTCCGTTGCGCCCGGCGCTTGACGGCATCGGTCGATTGCCCGTAATACGACCGCGCCGCGTAATAGAGGAAGTTGTCCCAGTTTCCGCGCGACTGCCCCTGGCGCAGTTTGCGCAGTTCGGGGACGAGCTCCAGGTTGTTACTCCGTTCGATATGGTCGACGATTTCCTGTTGATGCCGGCGCGCCGAGCCGCTCAACAGGTTCACCAGGCTGTGGGTGTTGCTCGAGACGAAGTAGACCGGCCGGTCGCGCACGCCCTCGCGCTGCACGAGGGATTCGATCGGCTGCCACCAGCGACGCGTCGCCTTGATGTAGCCGATCTGGGTGCCGCCCAGCATTCGGACTCGGAAGTCCTTTTCCTCGGCCTGGATGCGGCGGAGCGGATCGAGCAGGTCGCCCCAGATCTCCACCAGGCGCAACGCGTCGTCCTCGGAAATCCCCAACCGTTGGAGCACCCGGAACTGGTCAGCCACGCTCTCAATTCGGCTCAGGTCTTCGGCGCTCAACAGCGCATGCAGCTTGTTCCATTCGATTTGGAGCGCGACCAGCTGCGGGATCACATCGTCGATGTCCGACGGGCTGGCGATGTAGACCGCGAGGGTTTCTTTGCCGTCGAAGTAGTAGCGGCGCCGGCGCCCCGGCGAGCTCTGCATCTCCCACTGCTCGACGTCCACGTTGAGCATCCGTTTGAAGACGTCGGCCGACTGGCCGAGCACGATTCGCCGGACGGCGGTGATGCTGGGAGGGAGGCGACGCAGGGCGTAGATCAGCGCGCCGGTATCGGGCTCCGCCGATCCGGCCTTCGGGTGGAGGCTCGAGCCCATCCCGATGTGGGACTGCTCGAGCACCTTTAGCTTGGTTTCACCAGAGCTGCGCAGGAGCGTGGCGTAGGTCCGGGTATAGAGTTCGACCGCGTCCCGTCCCGGCCCGCGATCCGGGTCGGCATCGATGTACGCCATTGTGGGTATTATCCCGCGGCTTTTCTAAAGCCTGCCCGGCGACATTGGGTCGCCTATTTACATCTTTTAACGAAAGTTATTTGCTGCCTGCCGGAAGAGGCTCGTACCGTGGTCGCTGACCGGACAACTGCAAGCGTCGGAGGACTTAGCCCAACAATGTACGAAGCGATTCAAACCGAGACTCAGCGCACGACGTTGCGAGTGATCGCGACCCGGGCCCAGGATGCCAAGCGCAAGCTCAGCCTTTATGCGCTGGACCGCGTTCTCTGGGCGCTGGAAGAGATGAACCTCACCGAGCGCACGACCGTGCCCGGCGACGTCGTCGAGCAACTGCGCGCATTCGGTGTTCCCTACACGCCTGACGTCAAGATCCCCGACCTCATCGAGCTCGTCTTCACCGCCCAGGAACAGTTCATGAATGTCGAGCCCGACGAAATCAACCGCGTCCCCACCATCGAAGAGCTCGAAGCCTACTTCGAACAATCGCGCGTCGCCTGAGCCAGAGCGCCGCGTCCTTCTGAACGCCGCCGCCTGAGCGACTCGGGCGATCTTTCTCCCCGCTTTCCCACGCCGGAGCGGGGCCCCTTTCCCCGCTTTCCCACGCCGGAGCGGGGCCCCTTTCCCCGCTTTCCCACGCCGGAGCGGGGGCCCCTTTCGCCGCATCCTATAATGCGCTCACCTTTTGGGGGAGGTGATGCCGGCCAAGCGTCGCACAAGTAAAGAACGCCGATAGGTGGCTCGTAGAGGCTCCATCCCAGCGTGAAAAGATGGAGAGATAGAGAGCTGAAAAGGAAAGCCGGTGCGAATCCGGCGCGAACCCGTCACTGTAACCGGGGAGCCGTGGGCAAGATCCACTGAGGCCGTCGCCTTGGGAAGGAGCCCAGCGGCAACGATCCGGAGCCAGGAGACCTGCCTGTCGGGGACCAACGACCCTCTTCGAGGCTGAGAGGGAGGTGCCAGGCATCTTCTCCGATCGGCCTCCAGTTGCGCATCACTGCTCTGGAGGAACCAAATGAAACGACTCCTCATCGCACTGGCTGCGGCCGCCTCGGCGGCCATCGGACCGGCGCTCAGCGCGTCGGCCTTCACGCCCCAAACCAGCGCCGCCACCCTCGCGATTTCCTGGTTGCACGGCCAGCAAGCGGCCGACGGCACCGTCGCTGCCAGCGCGTCGCGAACCGAAGACACCGTGTTCGGACTGGTGGCGAATGGTCAATCCGTCGATGGGTTCTCGACCGCCGGCAAGACCCCGATCGATTCCCTGCGCTCACACATCGCCGACGAAGAAAAGACGGCCGGGAACATCGGCGGGCTGATCATGGCGGTCTCGGCGGCCGGCCTGGACCCTTCGAACTTCGCCGGGCACAACCTGCTCCAGGATCTCGCCTGCGGCTACAACGCGTCCACGGGCGCGTACAACGATCAACTGTTCAACGACGCGCTCGCCGTCCTCGGCCTTCCGGGAGGCGCTGCACCTACGAAGGCGGTCGCGTTCCTCGCCGACAGCCAGCAATCCGATGGTGGTTGGGAGTTCAGCCCACCCTATGGCTCCGACACCAACACCACGGCCATCGTCGTTCTGGCGCTGGCATCGGCCAGTGGCCTGACCGCTGTCGTCAAAGACCGCGCGCTCACCTACTTGAAGACGCAGCAGAAGGCGAGTGGCGGCTTCGAGTATGCTGCCGGCTCTCCTGACTCGGACCCCAACTCGGATGCCGCCGTCATCCAGGCCCTGCTTGCCATGGGGGAGGATCCTGCCGGCGCGGCCTGGACCGTCGCCGGGAAGTCGGCACTCAGTGACTTGCTCACGTTCCAGTTCGATAACGGAGGCTTCGGGTTCTCGAGGCCCGGCTCGGCTGCGACTGCGGCGCCCGATGCGTTGTCGACCACGCAGGCGCTAACCGCGCTGGCCTCGAAATATCTGCCGGTGAAGCAGACCGCGGGTGTGATGCCATCGACCTGCCCGGCCGCGTCGGCGACCCCAACCCCGACGCCCACGCCGGTTCCAACGCCGGCTCCAACGCCGAGCGCCCGCCAACTTGCCCGAACGGGTTCGCCCCCGGTTGGTGCGCTCGTCGGCCTCGTGCTCATGGGCTTGGGCTGGAGGCTACGGCGACGGGTCGCGTGACCATCACGACGACGGCGCGGCTGTCGGCTGCGGGCGCTGCCGCGATTGCGGCGGCGCTTCTGGCGGCGCATCCGGTGCATGCCGCCGTCCATCACGCCGCGCTGGTGATCCAGCACACGAGTGGCAGCCTCATCACGCGGTGCGTGGCCTTCGCCGAAGAGCAAATCAACGGTCTTCAGCTGGTCCAGCGCTCCGGCGTGGAGTACGAGGCGCAGAGTTTCGGATCGATTGGCAGTGCGATGTGCCAGCTCGATCAAGAACCGTTGACGGTGCCACCCGGGTGCTTCGGTTCGGGACCCTACTGGCAGTATTTCCATCGCCAGGGTTCGGACTGGCAAGCTTCGGTGGTCGGGGCGAGCTCGTCGGTGCTGCACGACGGTGACATCGACGGGTGGCGCTATGCGGCCGGGGCGAACCAGGCGCCCGGAAGTATCTCCTTTGCCGCGGTCTGCGGCGCTCCGCCCCCACCAATCGCCGCGACTCGCGCGCCGAGCGCGACCGGGAGCATTCGGCCGGCGCCGGTTCAGGCCGTACCTCTACCCCCGGCAACACCGACGCCGGCGACCAGCCTGGAAGCGTTCGCGCCCTCAGCTGCGCCGTCGCGCAACGCCGTGCTGGCATCGACCGGACCGAACCAACCGCCGCGCGCGGCTGCGATCGTTCCCTGGTTGGCCCTAGGCGGAACGGCGATCCTCCTGCTTACGCTCGGGGCGATCAACCTCCGGAGGCGTGGCCCGTGACCCGCCACCCGCTGGCCTGGTGCGCCTGGGCGACCGCGGCACTGGCCGCGGCCCTGATCGACCGCAACCCGTATCTCCAGGGGCTGCTGCTGCTGGTCGTGATCAACGTCTTCCTGCCCTACCGCGGTCCGCGTCGGCTGACCAGTTGGAAGTTTGGGCTGGCCCTGGCCGTGGTCCCCGTCATCTTCAGCGCCGCACTCAGCCGCTTTGGCCGGCATCTGCTGTTTACGCTGCCGCCGATCCCGATCATCGGTGGACGCTGGACCCTTGATGCCGTCGCGTTTGGAGCGTCGACCGGACTGGCCCTGTTGCTCACGGTCGCCGTCTTTGGCGTGCTGCACACCACCGTGCGCAGTGCGGACCTCGTCGCGATCCTTCCGCGCCCCCTCTACCGGGCAGGCACAACCGTTGCTCTGGCCCTCGCGTTCGCCCCCAAGACGGTGGCCTCGTTTCATTCGATCCGCCAGTCGCGACACCTGCGGGGGCAGCGCGCCAGCTGGCGATCGGCACCTGAGCTGCTGCTGCCGCTCCTGCTCACCACCCTCGAGCATGCGTTGCAGTACGGCGAGTCGCTGGATGCGCGCGGCTTCGGCAGCGGCCGGAGGTCTCGCTACCGTCCCTCCCGGTGGACCGTCCCCGATCTGCTGGTCGTGATCGCGTCGCTCGCGGCTATCGGCGCGATGGCCGTGTTCCCCGCGGCCCCGTACAACGCGTATCTCAACCTGGCGCCGACCGTCCCCAGGCCGGGCAGTCTGCTCGGCATCGCGCTGCTGGCCGTGCCCGCCGTCACGGCGAGCCTTTCTCGGATGGACCATGCCCGTCATCACGCTTGAGGGCGTCAGCTACCGATATCCGGAGGCCGACCAGCCCGCCCTCACGGAGATCACAACCGCAGTCGAGCCGGGTAACGTGATCCTCGTCCGAGGATCCTCGGGCAGTGGAAAGTCGACACTGCTCCGCTGCCTCAACGGTCTGGTTCCGCACAGCACCGGCGGTCACTTCAGCGGCCGGGTCGTCGTCTGCGGCCTTGATACGCGAGCGCACCCGCCGCGTCAGCTCGGCAGGCACGTCGGCTTCGTCTTTCAGCATCCGGATGCGCAATTCGTCCTCGAGGACGTCGAGGCCGAGCTCGCCTTTGGTCTCGAAAACCTGGGCCTGCCGAGGCCGCTGATGCGAAAGCGGGTCGAGGAGGTGATCGACCAGGTCGGCATCAACCCGCTCCGGCGGCGCCGGATCGACACGCTGTCGGGTGGCGAACGGCAGCGCGTCGCGATCGCCGCCGCGCTGGCCATGCATCCCGATGCCCTCGTCCTGGATGAGCCGACTTCCCAGCTCGATCCGCAGGCCGCCGAAGACGTGCTGCAGGTGGTGCTCCGGTTGGTCGCCGAGCTCGGTATGACCACGGTGATCGCCGAGCACCGGGTCGAGCGCATTGCCCCCTTCGTCGATCGGATCTGGACGCTCGATGCGGGTCTTCTGCGTGACCAGCCGCCGCGTACCGCGCTTGCCGAAGGCGGCGCGCGACCGCCGGTCGTCGACCTGGCGCTACGTGCGGGCTGGACGCCGATCCCACTGGGGCTGCGCGACGCCCGCGTTCACGCGCAGCGCCTGCCAACCACGAAGGCGAACCCGATATCGGTCAATGGTCACGGCCCGGTCATCTGTCGGGTCGACGGTCTCGAACATGGCTTCCAGGGTGTGCCGGCGGTGCAACGCGTGTCATTGACGCTGCACCGCGGGCAGCTGATCGCGTTGATGGGTCGCAACGGTTCCGGAAAGACCACGCTGTTGAAGCTGATCGCCGGGCTCCTGCGGGCACAACGGGGCACCGTGACGCACGAGGGCCAGGCGGCCTACGTGCCGCAAGACGCCGATTCCCTGCTGTTCGCGCCAACCGTCGATGAGGAGCTCCGAGGCCAGTCGGCCGAGACCGTCGCCCCCTTCCGTGCCTGGCTTCATCGGTATCCGCGCGACCTGAGCTCGGGCGAGCGTCAGCAGCTCGCCATTGCGCTGATGGGAGCTCGAGCCGACCTCCTGCTCATCGACGAGCCCACCCGCGGCCTCGATCCTTCGATAAAGCGGGCGCTCAGCGCTTACCTGCGGACCCGCGCCGATGCCGGCGCCACCATCCTCGTCGCGACGCACGACGTGGAATGGGCGGCCCGCACGGCGGATCGCGTCCTGCTCATGGCGGACGGCGAGATCTACGCGGACGGTCCACCGAACGTCGTGCTCAGCGATTCCCTCGTCTTCGCGACCCAAATCAGCAAGCTGGTCGGCGGTGGCTGGCTCCTCGCGGAGGACGTGCCGCTGTGAGGGGGTGGTTGGCCGCCCGCGCCGAAGACGTGCTGTTACTGGCCCTTACCGGTGCCGGGCTTGCGCTCTTCATCGGGCCACTCGTGCTTGGATCCGGCTTTCCGCAGCCGGTGGCGCTGTTCAGCGCGATGGTCGCGGCGTCCGCGGTGGTGGTGCTGGCGGTCGCGCTCCAGACGCATCGCCTTTCGACGCGGTTGCTGGCCGTGTTGGCGGCCCTGGTCGCGATCGATGCCACGCTTCGGCTGGTCATCGTCATCGGGTTGCTCGGCTTTTCGCCGATCTTCTTCCTGATCATCGCGGGCGGGTATGTGATGGGGCCGAGCTTCGGCTTCGCGAGTGGCGCGCTGACGCTGCTCCTGTCAGCCTTGCTGACGGCGGGCTTCGGCCCGTGGCTTCCGTATCAGATGCTCGCCGCCGGCTGGGTCGGCATGGGCGCCGGTTATCTCGGCCGGATGACGCGCCGCTCCACCTCCCCCGCGGCGATCGGCGTCCTCTGCCTGTACGGCTGCACCGCCGGCTTTGCCTACGGCCTCCTGCTCGACCTCTGGGAATGGCCTCTGCTGGTCGCCTCGGGGTCATCGCCCTTCAGCTGGGTGCCCGGCACTGGGCTTGGAGGCCTGCTCGGCCGGTTCGGCGGCTTCTACCTGGCGACCTCCCTCGTCTACGACAGCTTTCGCGCGGCCGGCAACATCCTGCTGACCGTCGTCCTCGGTGCAACCGTGATCCGAGCCCTCGACCGGTTCCGCCGTCGCTTCCTGCTCGAGTGGTCGGTCCAAAACCAGGTGGTCCCGGAGGCCCCGGCTAAGATTTCGGCAGATGTCGGAACTTCCGCCTGAGATCGCCGTCCAACCCGAGCCGACCGACGCCGACCCGCCACCCGAGGCCATTCGTCCGGATCGACCGCGAATCTGGCCAGAGGAACCACGTGCGCCCCGTCCGCAAATCAAGCGGCCGATGGAGGAGTGGCTGGCCGAGTTCGAGGAGCGGGTGAAGCAGCAGGGTCCTGGGCCTCGCGAGCAGCCCAGCCGCCGGCGACGGCCACGTGGCCTCGCGCGTATCGTGCCGGCAGCGGCCGCCCCACGTCCCGAGCGTCCACCCGACCGGGTCCGGACCGAGGCAGGCAGCCAGCAGCCCGGTGATCAGCAACGGCGGGGGCGGCGGCGGCGCGGGCGTGGAGGGCGCGTCCTGACGACCGACGAATCCGGACAAACGCCGCGCCAGGGCCAGCCGCCTCGGACACCCCGTCCGGGATCGCCGCCACGGCAGCCGGGTACGCCCGGGCCGCAGCGTGGCCGGGACCGGCGCCCAAATCGACCGCGTGGAGACGCGCCGCCGCCCCCGTCGTCTTCGGATCCGCAATCCGATCCGAACCGGCGCCGGCGGCGCCGAGGGCGTGGTCGAGGGCGCGGCCCACGGCCCGGCGGGCCTCCGAATCCCGGTGGGACGCCCAATCCTGGCAATGGCCCAGGTTCGAGCTGACCTCCGGGCCGCTGAATTCGCGGGAATAGAATGGACCAGCGGGGCGTTGGCATGAGTAGCGACTTTTCGCTTTTTGAGAGGCACATCGATGCGCTGTATCGAAGCGCGTTGCGTCTCACGAGGAAGCCGGAGGACGCCGAGGACCTAGTGCAAGAGACCTATTTGCGGGCGTACCGATATCGAAACCGCTTCAAGCCGGGCACCAACGAAAAGGCGTGGCTATTCACGATCATGACGAACGTCTTTCGCAACCGGCTTCGTAAGCGACCGGCGCTCGAGGACCCGATCGATGAGCCGGGAACCGATTTCTCCATTTACGACCAGATGCGGCGGGACGGCATGCCGGTCCATCTGATGTCGCCCGAGGAGATCATCGTCGACCGCGGCTTCGGCGATGAGGTGAAGCGCGCGCTCGAGGAGCTACCCATTCCGATGCGGATGGTGGTGGTGCTGGTCGATGTCGAGGACTTCTCCTATAAAGAGGTTGCGTCGATTCTCGGGATCAAGATCGGCACCGTGATGTCGCGCCTCCACCGGGGGCGGCAAGCGCTGCAGAAGAAACTGTGGGAATATTCAGGACGGCCCAAGGTACCGCCGCTGGCCGTTGGGGCGCACTGAGGGCGCACTGATGGGAGATCACTGCGAACAGACGATGCGCCGGCTCTCAACCTATATCGACCGCGAGCTGAGCGAAGCCGAGGTCCGCAAGGTCAAGGCACATTTGGACGACTGTCCGCCGTGCGAGCAGGTCTTCGATTTCCAGGCGGAGATGAAGCGATTGGTCCGCAAGGAATGCTGTACCGACGACGCCCCCGCGCGCCTGCGCGATTGGGTCCGACAGCTCGGCACCGAGAAATCTAAGCCGGCTGGATGATCGTCGACCTGGCCCTGGCGTTTCTCGCCGGCCTGTTGTCGTTCGCGTCGACTTGTGTGCTGCCGCTGGTCCCGGCGTATGTCACGTACATGGGAGCCGCCACCACAGGGACCGAGCCCACCATGCGCCAGCAGGTCAAGGTGCTCGGCAATGCCGCCCTCTTCGTTGCCGGGTTCGCGACCGCGTTCGTCGCCCTCGGCGCCTCGTTCGGCCTGATCGGCGCGGACCTCAAGGCGTACCGTCCGCTCCTGCTCCAGATCGCCGGCGCGGCGCTGGTGTTGATTGGGATCGCGCTGCTGACACTGGGCCGGATTCCGTGGTTGATGGGCGAGAAGCGTTTCGACATCGCGCACCGGTTGCCACGGGCGCCGTGGGCGTCGTACGTGGTGGGCCTGGCCTTCGCGATCGGCTGGACCCCATGCGTCGGCCCCATCCTCGCCGCTATCCTGCTCCGGGCCGGCGGCAGCGGGACGGCCGCGCAGGGGGCGCTGCTGCTGGCGGTCTACTCCGTGGGCCTGGGCCTGCCGTTTCTGATTGCCGCGGGCCTCTCCGGCATGCTGACCCGCTTGCTCGCCCGGGTGCGGGGCGCGTATGCCGTCCTGAATGCCGTCGCCGCCGTCTTCCTGATTGGCATGGGTTTGCTGATCTTTTCCAACCGTCTCACCGTCTTCAACGACTTTTTTCCCGTCGTCGCCGTCACGACGCCATTCGACTCGCACTTCGACAGCGGCAATCCCACGCCGGCGCCCCATGGAACGGTGCAGGTCGGCCAGCCCGCGCCGAACTTCACCGCGACTGACATCGACGGACACGCGGTGTCGTTGTCGCAGCTGAAGGGAAAGCCGGTGCTGATCAGCTTCTGGGCGACCTGGTGCGTCCCCTGCCGCGACGAGCTGCCGTTGATCCGCGACGAGTACATCGCGCATCGCGCGGAGGGCTTTTCGGTGATGGCGATCAACTTCGGCGATGAGTCGACTGACACGGTCCGCAAATTCTGGAGCAATTTCAATTTGCAGCCGGCACCGTTCCTGGATCCCGACGGCCGCGTGGCCAACGCCTACGGTGTGGCGTTGAACAACACGGGGTTGCCCGTCAGCGTCCTGGTCGCCCGTGACGGCACGGTCAGCAGCTACGAGCCGTTTCCCCTGACGAAGGACTACCTCGATCCGGCGCTGCAGAAAGTCCTCTCGTGACCCAGACCGCGCAGCCTGGTCGCTGGTCGGGCCGCGGCCTGTGGCGCTACCGCGCCGACCTCGCGATCCGCGGCGACCCGGTGACGCTTGGCGAAGGCGCCACCCCGATGGTGCCGTACGGCAAATACCTGCTGAAGCTCGAAGGCATCTCACCGACTGGCTCGTTCAAGGACCGCGGGGCGGCCACCGCCATCACGGCGGCCCGCGCCGCCGGGGCACGCACGGTGGTCGAGGATTCCTCGGGCAACGCGGGCTCGGCAATCGCCGCCTACGCCGCCGCCGCCGGGCTTCGGGCTCGCATCTTCGCACCCGATGACATCGTTCCCGCCAAGGCGAGGGCGATCCAGGTGCTGGGCGCGGAGCTCATCAAAGTGTCAGGTCCGCGCTCGGCCGTGACCCAGGCGGCCGTGGCGGCGGCCAATGATGCGTATGACGTCGGTCACGCGCGGGATGACGCGTTCCTCGAAGGGACCAAGACGATCGCGTACGAGCTGTTCGAAGACCTCGGTGAGCAGTTGCATGACGTGATCACGCCGGTTGGCCAGGGTACGGTGCTGATCGGGATGGCCATGGGATTTGCCGATCTCGTGGCTGCCGGCCACATAGAGCGGGCGCCGAAGCTGCACGGTGTGCAGTCCGAATCGTGCGCGCCGCTCGTCCGTGGGGCGCCGATCGGGCGGCCGGCCCCGGTGGTGCCGCAGCCGTCGATTGCGGATGGGATCCGCATTCCCGAGCCGACCCGCGCCGAGCGGAGCTACGCGGCCGTTCGATACAGCGGCGGTCGGTGGATGGCCGTCTCGGAGGATGCGATCGAACGAGCCTGGCACGAGGCGGCCGCGGCCGGCCTGCTGATGGAGCCGACCTCAGCCGCGGCGATCGCCGGCGCTCGGGTGCTGAACCTTCCGGCCGGCGCCGTCGTCATCGTCACCGGCTCCGGGCTCAAGGCGATCGACCGCTACTGACCGGCGGCGCGCCGCTGCCAGCGTGTCGGGATCATAAGCCAGAGCCAGCCGAGCACCCCAGAGATCGATGTGATAACCCGGAAGGCGCCGGCGGCCTTTGCGCGGCATGTCAAGATCGGGCAGCGACTTGACCTCGAGCGCGCGCCGAGGGATCGCCTTGCTCACAGCCCAGGCCAGCAGGCGCTCTGGATCGGAGCTGACCACCTTGCCATACCAACCGGGTCCGAAGCGTGCGTGCTCGAGATAGACGAGGGGCGCAAGCCATAGACCGCCCGCCACCGCGTGGCGAAATCCGTCGGCGCGCCGGGCAAAGGCGCGCGGAACTTCAGGCGGCACGGATGAGGAACCGGCCCGGGTCGAAGGGATCGAGTGGCAATCGAGGCCGGTGGCGCGCCAGCAGGTCGGCGACGACCTCGCCGGTGATCGGCGCGAGCAGGATGCCCTCCCGGAAATGGCCGGCGGCGACCGTGACGCCGTGCCATCCTGGCAGCGGACCGAGCAATGGCAGTCCATCCGACGTCGCCGGGCGGAGTCCAGCCCAGGCAGAAGAGAAGGTGGCATCGGCCAGCCCGGGCGCGAGACGGGGAACCATGGCCAGCAGGCCGCCGACGCCGGCCGCCGTCGGACGGGCGTCGTACCCGGCCTCTTCCACCGTGGTTCCCACGTAGGTCCTTCCGTCCGGCTTGGTCAGCATGTAACCCTCGCCGGAGCTCACTACGTTCCGGAGCCCGGTGCCCGTGGTCTTGAGCGCCACCATCTGGCCACGCACCGGCCGAACCGGGATCGGTGCGTGCAGCGTCTCGGACCAGGAGGACGCCCAGGCGCCGTTCGCGATCACGATCTCGGCGGCATAAGTGCTTTCGCCGCCGGCCGCGACGCCGACCACGCGGTCGCCATCGGTCAGCAGCCGGTCGATGTTGACGCCCTCGCGCAGCACCGCACCGAGGTCGACCGCGGCTCGAGCGAGCGCCTGCGCGAAGGTCAGCGGCAGGAGCTGGTGATCGTCCGGGTAGTAGAGGGCCGCGCGGATGTCCGGGCTCAGGCTCGGCTCGAGATCGAGCACCGCGGGTCCGTCGAGCCAGGCAACCGAGACGCCATGGTCCACCTGCCAGGCGCGGTGGGCCCGCAACCGCGACTCCTCGCCTTCGTGAAGGGCGATGTGCAGAAGACGGCCCGGTCGGTAGCCGATGTCCATCCCGGTCCGCTCCCGGAGCTCGGCCGCCAGCGCCGGGAACAGCCGCGCGCTTTCGAGCGCAAGGGTAGACAGCGCCGGCGGGGTGCTGCGGTCCGGATTGATCTGGATCATGCCGGCCGAGGCCCCGGTCGACTGGCCGCCCACGTGGCCGCGGTCGAAGACCATTACCTTCACGCCAGCCAGGGCAAGGTGATAGGCAACCGAAGTCCCAATGGCGCCTGCACCGATGATGATCACGTCAGGGCTCACTGGCCGATATTAGTCGGGCTCGAGGTCCATCGGTCCCGCTCGACAATCGCGGTGATCGATGCATGCCTCGCACTCTGCCGCCGGTCGATCTCGAGGATCACGGCCATCGCGAGCGCGGCGGCGAGGATGTCGAATCCCGCCGCGACGACCATGGCCAGGGTGATGACCTCGCCCTGGTGCTGGATCCGGTCGGGGGCACCCACCAGGTTATCCAGGACGAGCGCCGTCAGCCAGCCCATCCACCAGACCGCGAGGAGCACCGGGGTTGGCATGCTGGCGCGGGAGGCAAGATCGTTGGCGCGTAACGTGGGATCGCTTGCCTTCCAGATCTCCACGGCGACCCGGAACGGCTTCCAGCAGTTCCCGACGGGAACAAACCACCAGCCGACGGCGACGCCTGGCGAGTACTCGAGCCCCTCGGCTCCGAGCGCCCGTAGGTTCCGGTAGCTTCGGCTGAACCAGGCGAGAAAGCTGACCACGCAACCGGCTCCGGCCAGAGCGGCGAGCAGGCTGCCACCCAGGACGACGGGCGGGAATCCGATAAAGAAGTAGTCGTGGACGATCGAGATGGTCAAGAGGCTAACGACCATCGACAGCGCTAGGAACCCGATGGCAACCATCGCCCGAGTGTGGGCTGAGGCGAACACCGCCGGTGGATCGTGGGAATCTCCGGTTTTTCTCATGGCTCCAGCGTCGGTCCGAAGGAGGCTCCGCGACATCCGGGAAAAGGCTCAGGCGGTGCTCATTTCAATGCTCAAATCTGAGGGGCCTGGATGCCCGTTAAACTGGCGGCGTAGGGGGCATGGGGATGCTCAGACCGCGCCGCGGACCGCTGGCCGTGGCGACGGCTTTTGCGCTGCTCCTGACGGGCGCGCTCGCGATCGAAGGCCGGCAACCATCGGCAGCCGACTGCCTCAGTGTCGTCGTGGCCTCCTCGGAAGACAAGTCAACGCTGCTCAGCCAGATCGCCGCCGAGTACCAGCGCACCCGTCCATCCCTCGACGGATCTTGCGTAAGGATCCGGGTCGAGCGGGTGGCGTCTGGGCAGGCAGAGCAGGCCCTTGCCGGTGGCTGGAACGAATCAACCTACGGACCGCGACCGGATGTTTGGTCGCCGGCGGCCACGACGTGGGCGCTGCTCCTCAGCCGGGACCTGGCGAACCGCGGACAGGGTGACCTCGTTCCCCCGGGCGTCGCCAGCCTTTTCAAATCACCATTGGTGATCGGCATGCCGAAGCCGATGGCGGATGCGCTGGGATGGCCTGGTAAGGAGATCGGCTGGAGCGACATCCTCGATCTGGCGCGCGGACGGGTGGGCTGGAGCCGATTCGGAGAGCCCAAATGGGGCGCCTTTCAGCTGGGCAAGACCAACCCAACGATCTCGACATCTGGCCTTCACGCCCTGATCGGAACGTATTTCGCCGCCTCCGGTCATTCGTCTGATCTGACGGCGGCGGGCCTCGAGGATCCCGCGGTCGTGGACTTCGTGCGCCAGGTCGAGACATCGGTCGTGCACTACGGCGACTCCGTGTCGACGTTTCTGCTGAACTTGCAGGCGGCCGACGACGCGAATGCCGCGCTCTCGTACGTTTCCGCGATCGCCATGGAAGAGAAGGAGGTCTGGGACTACAACCGCGGAAACCCCCGGGCCGACCCCGCCCAGTACGGAGCGCATCTGCCTCCTCGAGTTCCCCTCGTCGCGATCTACCCAAAGGAGGGGAGCCTTGCCGCCGATCATCCCTACGTCATCCTGCGGGCTTCATGGGTGACCGACAGCAAACGGCGGGCTGCGCAGGCGTTCTTGAACTACCTTGAGGCGCCGGCGCAGCAGCTGCGCTTCCAGGGCGTCGGCTTCCGTGACCAGTTCGGCCGGGCGGGGTCCGAGATTTCCCCCCGTAATGGCCTCCAACCCGATCGGCCGAGCGCTTATCTGCAGCCTCCGGCCGCGGCAGTCATCCAGCAGATGCAGCAACATTGGAAGGACCTCCGCAAACGGGCAAAGATCCTCTTGCTGCTCGACACGTCGTCCTCGACGAGCGGAGGCGACGCCCACAGCCTCCAAGGCTCGCTCGCGGCTGGACTATCCGAACTGGCAGCCGACGACCAGATCGCCTCCTGGGAGTTCAACAGTAATGTCACGGGTTCGGCGCCCTACCGCCAGGTGCTGGGCTTTGCCCCGGTCAGCGTGAACGGGTCGCCAATCGTGGCGGAGGTCGCCGCCCTTCGGCCGACCGGCAAGCCTGCCGATCTCAACCACGCCGTTCTGGCTGCGGTTGACGCGATGCGGCAAGCTGCCGACCCTACGCGCATCAATGCGGTTGTCGTGGTGACGAACGGCCGGAGCACAAGCCCTGGCGACCTCGACCTCAGCGGGCTCTTGCGCGAGCTGCAAGCCGCCAGCGAGAGCGCCGGTGTGCATGTCTTTACCGTGGCCTACGGGGCGCGTCCGGACACGCTCGCACTCGGTCTGATGGCTCGCGCCTCGCGTGGCGCGACCTACGACGCAACGGCCCGACCTGGCGGCGTGTTCAGCGCGGTGGTGTCGAACTTCTGATGTCGGCAGTTCTACGTGAGTTGCGCGATCCAACGGGATTGTCTCTGGCGTTGCTCACCGGCGCAGTGAATCTGGCGATCGGCGTACGTCCCGTTCTGGCCGCGGGCGCGGCGCTCGCGGTCCT
>Ga0209526_10000936_pt1 | contig 19205 bp, 18 predicted proteins | sample JacPinW_OM2H0_M1_FD_188566 | JGI IMG/M metagenome (GOLD analysis project Ga0209526, IMG submission 188566) | Forest soil microbial communities from Algoma, Ontario, Canada - Jack Pine, Ontario site 1_JW_OM2H0_M1 (SPAdes) (version 2) | ecosystem: Environmental > Terrestrial > Soil > Boreal... | reverse complement strand
CGGCCAGTGCGGCGGGTCGTCGGCTAGTGCTGCGATCGTGTCGTGAACCGGAAATTGGCTGATCGTTCCGTCATCGGATGCAAGCAGCTTGGCCCCGACGATCCGCCGCTCTGCGGCGGAGCGCAGGAAAGGGAAGCGGCCCGGCCCGCCCGCAGTGTTCAACAGGTTGGAGACGAGGCTGGTGATGAACGCGGTCTTGCCGGACCCGCTGAGGCCGGTGACGGCGAGCCGCACCGTCCGATTATGGACGAGCCCGGTCAGTCCCGACAGCCGGTGCAACCGCAGCGGGCGCAACGCGGTGAGGCGAGGCTACCCGGGCGGCTTCATTGCCACATCGAGCATGACATTGGGCAAGATCTCGCGGATCACGCTGCGCAGGGTCGATTCGTCTGCGCCGCTCGCCGCCGCGATCACCCGGCGGGACCCGCGCCGTAGCACACGGGCAGTGGCGCGGCCGTCGCGGCCGGGACGGATGGTGGCAAACGCGTCGGCCGGTTCGATCCGTTTCAAGATCCGTTTCAACGCCTGCAAGCCTTCGGCGGTCTCGATGTCATGGACAGGCGTTTCCGAGGTCTCCGGCTCCTGCTCCTCCTCGACCGCGGCATCAACCGCTTCAACCGGCCGATAGCGCGCGAACGACTGGTAAATGGCGCGGCCGGCTTCGGCATCGATGCGCGATTGCAGCTCCCAGCTCTCGCCGCGCGCCGACAGCTCCGTGATCAGCGCGAACATATCGTCGCAATCTTCCTCGTGCGAGCAGGTGAGGAAGGCGAGGCGGCCGTCATGCTCCACGACCCGGTCGTCATCCTCAGGAAAACCAAGTTCGGCCAGCGCGTTATCGAGCGCGCGCCGTGAGGCCACCAGCAATGTCGTCACGTGCAGGCGGCGGCCGCTTTCCGCCGGATCCTTCTCCGCCATTAATCTTCCTCCGCATCGCCGCCATCGCCCGCGGCTGCGATTCTATGCGGTGTGACGCGGCCGCGCGACGAAAAATCTGCGCGGCCCGCTTCGGCGGACGGCGTCCGCTAACTCGGCCGGCTGTCGCCGCCGCGACTGAGGCGCGTGTCGCCGTGGACGCCGACGTTGATGAGGAGGCCGAAGCCGAGCATCACCGCGAGCATCGCCGTACCGCCATAGGAAATCAACGGCAGGGGCACGCCAACAACTGGGAGCAGGCCCATCACCATCCCGGTGTTGATAAAGAAATAAAGGAAAAAGCTAGTGATGATCCCGAGGCCCAGCAGGCGGCCGAAGTGATTGCGGCTTCTAAGCGAGATCGCAAAGCCGTAGACGATGATCAGGCTATAGAGAACAAGCAGCCCGAGTCCCCCGGCGAAGCCGAACTCCTCCGCAAGCGTGGTAAAAATGAAGTCGGTTTGCTTCTCCGGCAGAAAGCTCAAATGGCTCTGGCTGCCTTGAAGGAAACCCTTGCCGAACAATCCGCCGGAACCGAGAGCGATCTTTGACTGCAGTATATGATAGCCGGCGCCAAGCGGGTCGGTGTCCGGGTCAAGGAATGTATAGATCCGATTCTTTTGATAATCGCGCAACAAATGCCAGATCCCGGGAAGCGCCGCAGCGGCGGCGATCGCCGCCGTCAGTAGAAAACGCAGGGGCATCCCGGCAATGAAAAACAGCGAGGCGCCGCCCATCAACAGCATGGTCGCGGTGCCGAGATCCGGCTGTTTGAGGACCAGCGCCGCCGGCACAAGAACCATCAAGCCGGGAAGAATCCAATAGCGGATGCGGCCGACATCCTCGTCACTGAGACTATGGAAATAGCGCGACAGCGCCAACACCATCGCCACGTTCATCAGCGCGGAAGGCTGCAACTGGATCAGGCCGAGGTCGATCCAACGCTGGGCTCCCATGCCGACGAAGCCGCGCATATCGACGGCGATCACCAACACAAGCCCGGCGGCGTAGGCCCAATAAGCGATCCGAAACCAATGGCGGATGTCGACAAGCGCCACGCCAATCATCAGGATCAAAGCGACAGCAAAGCGTGTAGTCTGCTTGGCTGCCCACGGATCCATACTACCGTCGGCCGCCGAATATAGCACGGCGACACCGAAACACGCGGCCACGCCGACCAGCAGCACCAGCCCCCAGCTGAGACCCCTCACCTTTTCCCAGAACCGCAGCTCACGGCGGCCGAAATCGGACGACAGGTTCGCCACAGCTCAGCCGCCTGCCCCATTTGAACGCAGCGGCCCGGGCCAGGTCGGCATGGGAAGGTCAGCGAGGGTGTCCCCGCTCGGAACCCGCCGGGCGGGGTCGCGTCGTTGCGCCTCACGCAGAACATCGCGGCAGATCGGTCCGGCCACCTCGGAACCGTGGCCGCCTCGGACCCCGCCGTGCTCGACTACAGTCGCACAGACGTAGCGCGGCGCCTCAACCGGTGCGAAGGCGACGAACAGCGCATGGTCGCGCTCCTTCCAGGGGATCTGGCTGGTCTTGCGCAGCCCGTGCTCATGCTCGTACTCGCTGATCGCTCGCACCTGCGAAGTGCCTGACTTGCCGCCCATGGCGAATCCGGCATCGGTGATGCGTTCGGCGTAGGCCGTGCCGCCCTGCTCGTTGACGACCGCATTCATCCCGTCGAGGACGAGGGCGAGCACTCGCGGGCTGACGCCAAGCGCAGAAAACTCCTCTCGGATACGGTCGCCGCCCGGCGACAGCACGCCCTCGGCCCGCACGAGGCGCGGGACGACCGCCCGTCCGGTGACAAGCCGCGCTACCATAACCGCAATTTGCAACGGCGTCGCCAGCACTGCCCCCTGTCCAATCCCGGCGATCAGGGTTTCGCCTTGCGACCAGGCAGCGCCGGAGGTCGCTAGCTTCCATTCCCGACTGGGAATCAGGCCGGGGCGCTCGCCGGGAATGTCGAGACCGAGCACGGCACCGAATCCGAACCGGCGCGCCATCGCCGCGAGCCGATCGATCCCCACCCGCCGCGCGGTCTCGTAAAAGAAGACATCGCAAGATTTCTTGATGGCGTCTCTCAGACGGATCGTGCCGTGACCGCCCTTGCGCCAGCAGTGGAACGTGGCGTCGCCAAGCGCGAGATGCCCCGAACAGGACACCGCGGTCTCCGGGGTCAGCACTCCGGCATCCAGCGCCGCCGCCGCAACCACCGGCTTGAACGTCGACCCCGGCGGATAGACCCCAGCGATCACTTTGTTCGACAATGGGTTGCGTGCATCCGTCGAGAGCAGCTGCCACATCGCGGAGGTAAGCCCGGAGAACGACGCCGGATCGAAGCTCGGGCTCGAGACGAGAGCGAGTATGTCGCCGTTCACCGCGTCGAGCAGGACGCTCGCCACGCTTTCCTCGGCACCGCAACGACGCGTCATAAAATCCTGCATCACCGCATCGAGGCAGATCACCATATCCTTCCCCGGTCTGCCGGGGACCCGCCCCAGCTCGCGCACGATGCGGCCAAACGCGTTGACCTCGACCTGGCTGGTCCCCGCACCGCCCCGCAACTCGCTATCTTGGGATTTCTCGACGCCGTTCTTACCGATACGGAAATCGGGCAGTTCTAACAAGGGGTCGCCGGTTAGCTCAGCCTCCGACACCGCAGCAACATACCCGATGACATGCGCTGCGCTCGGACCCAACGGATAAAATCGGGTGAGGCCTTGTTCGATTGCGACGCCCGGCAGCTCCGGTATGGCGACCTCAACGCGCGCCATGTCCTCCCAGCCGAGATTGGCGCGAACCACGATTGGCACAAAAGGATGCTTGCGCCGAACGTCACGAATTACCCGGCGGCGGTCCGTCTCTCCGATCTCGATCAGCGAAGCGAGAGCCTCTAGCGTGGCCGCGATATCTCCGGCCTGCTCTGCGACGATGACGAGGCGGTAGTTCTGGTGATTGTCGGCGAGAGCAACACCAAAACGGTCGAGGATGCGCCCGCGCGGCGGCGGCAGAAGCCGCAAACTGATGCGGTTCTCATCCGCCAGCATCGAATAACGATCCGACTCCAGGATCTGGAGGTCGTACATGCGTCCTGCGAGGGCACCGAGCAGGATTACTTGGCCGGTCCCGAGAAGTGCTGCCCGCCGGCTCAGAAGTCTTTGACGCTGCGCTTCGGGCCGCATCGTCGGCGCAGCTGCTCGATCTCCCGGCACCGGTCAGCCGGTGCTCATCAAGGAACGCTGGGTGCGGCCCAGCAGGAAGCTCGCCGCCGGAAACAATGAAATCGTCAAAACTGCGCGAAAAATGGTACCACGGAAATCGATAAGCGTGCGGTCGAGTAGGCAATAGAGGGCCCAGAGGAACAGCATTACACCCCCGCTCAGCATCGTGAAGCCGATCCATACAAACGGAAACGGTCGATTAACAAAGTGGCGCCGGAGCCGCAGCACTATTGCCCGGGCGAGCAGCATGACGAAGGCGCTGACGCCCGCAGGCGTACCGGTCAGCAGGTCCTGGGTGACACCGATCAGAAAGACCGACAGCGGCGGCAGCAGTTTCGGCCGGTAGATCGTCCAATGATAAACCGCCATCAGGGTAAAGGCAGGGGCGACCGCGGCGTACCCCGGGATTGGCGCCGGCTGGATCGAAATGATCATCGCCATCAGCGTGGTTACGATCGGCAGCAAACGCGCGGCCGCGTTGTCGACGCGCTGTCGAGTTGGTGCGGTGACGGCCTTCAAGACCACCCCGTATTTAGCGCCGGGCCTGCTGGCCATCTGCGGACCGTTCGCCACGCCGGCCGCCGCGCGGGACGATCGGTACGGGCTTGGGCAGTGCATCGGCAAGCCCATAATCGACAATTCGTAGATACCCCACCCGCGACAGCTCGACATAGGGCTCGACACGAGGCGCCCCTCCGTCCACGGAGGCGACGACGCCGACTGGCAACCCCGGTGGAAAGACTCCGCCCTGCCCCGAGGTGACGATCCGATCGCCGATTCTGATCGCAGCGCCGGTATCCAGGTAGCGCAGGTAGGGGCGTTCGGAGTTATCGCCGGCCAGCAAAGCGCGCTGCTGAGAACCCTCCACGATCACCGGCACGCGAGAGTTCAGGTCGGTGACGAGGAGAACCCGCGCGGCCCGGCTCCCCACTTCCGAAACCCGCCCAACCAGGCCGTCGCCAGTAACGGCGGCCTGGCCGCGCGCGACGCCGTTCTCGCTGCCTGCATAAACCATCAAGCTACGGACATAGGCACCCCCTGAGTTGGCGACCACTCGGGCGGTTAAATAGGTGGCCGTCGGTTCTGGAGTCAGTTTCAGCAACCCGCGCAGCTGGGAATTCTCGGAGGCAAGCTTCAAGGCGGCCTGCTGCCAGCCCATCAGCCTCTCGTTCTCCTCCGCCAAGCGGTCATTCTCCTGATAAACTGAGACAAGGCGCCGCGCGCGAGTTGCAAGATCAGCGAGGGCGGAAAGCGGCCGCGACAGGATTTCGAGCGCGGGAGCGGCGGCGTCAGCAACTGCGATCCGGAGCGACTCAAGCATAACCTGATCGGCCTTGCCGAGTATGATCATGGTCACCGACAACAGAACAAGAAGCGGGAAAGCGACCCGCTGCAAGCTCGTGCGGCGGAGCGGCGACAGCCGGATCACCGCGCTCGCTCGATGCCGCGCGGTAGATTCGGGACACACCTGTTGACGCGAGCGCGTTTCCGCGGGCCAGCACAAGACAGTGCTCGCTGCCTAGCGCCACCATCTGCAGTCATAACGTCCCCCTACACCCCCAAAATGCACGCGTCCTACCACATGTTAACCAACACGTTCCTCAGTGTCTTCATCTCTTCAAGAGCACGGCCGGTACCTAGCGCCACACAAGTCAGCGGATCGTCAGCGATCGAGACCGGCAGCCCGGTGGCATGCCGCAGCACCAGGTCAAGATTGCTGAGCAGCGCGCCGCCGCCAGTCAACACGATCCCCTTATCGACGATATCGGCGGCGAGTTCGGGAGCGGTGTGCTCGAGCGCTACCTTGACCGCCTCGACGATCGAGCCTACCGGTTCGGCGAGGCTTTCGGAGATCTGGCGCTCACTGATCACGATTTCCTTGGGCACCCCGTTCATCAGGTCGCGCCCCTTGATCTCCATTACGCGCCCCTCGCCGTCCTCGGGCATGCAGGCGGAGCCTATCTCCTTCTTGATCCGCTCGGCGCTGCTCTCGCCAACGAGGAGATTATGGTTGCGGCGGATATAGCCGATGACCGCTTCGTCCATCTTGTCGCCCCCGACCCGCACCGAGCGGCAATAGACGATGCCGCCCAGGGAGAGCACCGCTACCTCCGTCGTTCCACCTCCGACATCGACGACCATCGAGCCCGTGGGCTCGGTCACCGGAAGGCCGGCGCCGATCGCTGCGGCCATCGGCTCCTCGATCAAGAAGACCCGCCTGGCGCCTGCACTCTCGGCGGATTCCTGGATCGCCCGCCGCTCCACCGCGGTCGAGCCCGACGGCACGCAGACAATGATCTGTGGCGTGGCAAAACTGCGCCGGTTGTGCACCTTACGGATGAAATGCTTGATCATTTCCTCCGTCACCTCGAAATCGGCGATGACGCCGTCGCGCAACGGACGGATCGCCTGAATGTTGCCCGGCGTGCGGCCTAGCATCAATTTTGCCTCCTCGCCGACCGCAAGCACCTGTTTTCTGCCCCGAACGCTGGCGATCGCCACGACCGACGGTTCGTTCAGCACGATCCCCCGCCCCTTCACATAGACGAGGGTGTTTGCCGTGCCGAGATCGATCGCCATGTCTGCGGACAGCAAGCCCAACATTCTTCCGAACATCTGATTGCCGATCTAAAATCGGCGGGCGATTCGACAGCCCGGCCCGCGATCGGCCGAAAGAGCCAAACCCCTCACCGGTACTGCATCCCGGAGGCGAGGGCCCGATCCTTACCAATCGCCGGCGCCTTTGCAAGCCGGCAATCGACCCGAGCGGACGATCTGGTCTTTCTCTCCCCTTCCCGGACGGTCGGACCAACGCGGATCCGGTCGGGTATTCTCCCTGCCGGCAGGGAAAAAACCTGTTGTAAGGCCCGAAAATCGCCCCTCCGACATACAAAAATGTAAAAATATCAATGGCTTGAGACGGTTTCGCGAATCGGCCGATAGCGGAATTTTGGGGCGTCGGCGGGGAATTGGCAGCGGAATTCGGCCGCCACTCTCTTTCTTGTGATGTTAGCATATAAACCCATCTTATATTGATAATATAGCACACGAAGGCGCATATGGGCGAAGGTCCGGTCTCCGCAAGGGGCCGGATGAAATCGGTACGCGAAAAATTGAAGAGGACACATGTCCCACACGGCGACCCGCGAGCCAGCCGATTCGGCATCGTAATCTGGTGATGTTGGCTCCGGGAGGAGACTGGCCCTATTTAGATCTTCACCCCGAGCGCTTCCCGGTAGGCGTCCAGCGTGGGCGCATCGAAACAGACAAACCTCACCAGCTCCGGAAACTGCTTTCGGGCCAGATGTGCGCCCACGGCAGCGACGGCAATGCGGGCGGCTGGCTCTCGTGGAAAGCCATAAATCCCGGTTGCGATTGCCGGGAACGCGATATCGCGAAATCCCTCCCGACCCGCGATCTCCAGGCAGGAGCGATAACAGCTTTCGAGGAGCTGTTGCTCACCGGCAGTTCCGCCCCGCCAGATCGGCCCGACCGTGTGGATGATATGGGAGGCTGGCAGACGATACCCGCCGGTGAGCCGCGCCTCCCCTGGTGGACAGCCGCCCAGTCTACGGCATTCGGCAAGAAGCTCAGGCCCCGCAGCCCGGTGGATCGCGCCATCGACTCCACCGCCGCCGAGCAGCGAGGTGTTCGCCGCATTGACGATCGCATCGACCCGCAGGCGGGAGATGTCGCCCGAGGACAAGCGGATGCGTGCGGCAATCTCGGGGAAAACGGTCATCGTCCAACGGCAACAGGGGGGTGAAAAATGCAAAGAACGGCCTCGCCGCGCCGGCAATGCTGCCGACGGATAACCCGCAACGGGGAGAGCCTGTAAGACGCGCGCGAGGGGCGACGCCCTCAGACGGATGCCGCTTCGGCCGGCTTTCGCTCGACAGCGCTGCGGGTCCGCCGGGTCGACCAGGCGGGGGTCCGATCTGCGCGAGTCTGGTTAGTTCCGGCTGCGATGTGCCGGCTGGCGCTCGGCGAAACAGGCAGCCGCGCAGTCCTGGTTTCCTCCTCCGGGAGGCTGTCAGTCAGTCTGCGCAACGACTCTCGCGCGCGTGAGAGCCGCGAACGAATGGTCCCAACCGGGACGTTGAGGACCACCGAGACCTCCTCGTAGCGCATCCCCTCCAGTCCGACCAGCAAGATCACCGAGCGCTGGGCATCGGGCAACTTGCCAATTGCGCGTTCGAGATCGCGTAGTTCGAGCCTCCTCCCCTGCTGCGCCGCGTGAGAGAGCTGCGGCTCTCGTTCACTCAACCCGACCGCTGCTCCTTCCCGCACCTTTCGGCGGATATGGTTAACGTGTTGATTGTGAAGTATGGTAAATAGCCAAGCTCGCAAATCCGTACCCTCTTCCCAAAGATGCAACTTCCCGAGGGCCCGGGTGAGGCAGTCCTGGACGAGGTCGTCGGCCGCTACCAAGTCGTGAGTCAGCGCGCGAGCAAAGCGTCGCAGGCGGGGAATTTCGGCTTCGATGTCCCGATAGGGATTGGCCACAGAGGTTCGCTCCCATTGCCGTCGGACCGCCAGGCGGCCGACCCGAATGCCAACGAATCTACCGACGGGCTGTAATCCGATGATGTCAGGCGACCGGTTTTGTGTAAGAAATTGTAACTATATATATGTAGCTTCAGGCACTCATTCGGCGATCTCTCCGATCAAGGGATCACCGGCTCGAACCGCGACAAGGGTGGGCGAAGTTGGCCGGGACGAACGACAGCGGTCACATCCTGATCGTCGACGATCAGCGCGAGATCTGCGATCTCGTGCAGGGATATCTGACCGGCGAGGGCTACCGAGTATCGACCGCACATGACGGCGCGGAAATGCGCCGCACAATGGCTCAGGGTGGAGTCGATCTCGTCATACTAGATCTGATGCTGCCCGGCGAGGATGGGCTGACACTCGCTCGTTCGCTGCGCGAGGAGTCGAGCGTCGGGATCATCATCCTGACCGGTCGGGGCGAGATCGTCGACCGCATCATTGGCCTCGAAATGGGAGCGGACGACTACCTGCCCAAGCCGTTTCACTTGCGGGAGTTGTTGGCGCGGGTCAAGAGCGTGCTGCGCCGGGCATCGAGCCGCGACGCCGACAGGCAGGCCGCGCCCCGCTCGCGGGCCAGGTTCTCCGGCTGGAACCTCGATCTCGCCAGCCGGGAACTGCTCTCTCCCTCGGGCGAGGAGGTCCGGCTGACCACCGGCGAATTCGATCTGCTCGCCGCTTTTGTAAGCAACGCCAATCAGGTGCTGACCCGCGATCGACTGCTCGATCTCGCCCGCAATCGAGAAGCAGGGCCATTCGACCGAACAATCGATGTCCAGGTCGGGCGGCTTCGCAGGAAGCTCGAGGACGATCCGCAAAGGCCGACGATGATCAAAACCGTGCGCGGCAGCGGCTATATCTTCACCCCGACAGTCGAGGTGACCTGAGGCGGAAGCCACGCGGATCGCGACCCCGACGTTGACGCCACTGCTCATACCGTCAAATAGCTGCGCACCGCCGCCTCGTCCATATCCTCGCGACGGCCGGAGACCACGACCTCGCCACGTTGCATGACTAGATAAGCCGCGGCAAGGTCGCGGGCGAAGTCGAAATACTGCTCAACCAGGAGGATCGCCATACTGCCGCTCTCGGCCAGAGCGCGGATGACGCGCTCGATATCCTTGATGATCGAAGGCTGGATGCCCTCGGTCGGCTCATCGAGGATCAACAGGCGCGGCCGGGTGACGAGCGCGCGCGCGATCGCGAGTTGCTGCTGTTGACCGCCGGAGAGGTCGCCGCCGCGGCGATGCAGCATGTCCTTCAGCACCGGAAACAGGGCAAAGATCTCATCGGGGATGCGGCGCAGCTCGCGCGCCAGCGGCGCAAAACCAGTCTCGAGGTTCTCGATCACGCTCAGGCGCGGAAAGATCTCACGGCCTTGCGGTACCAGCGCCAGACCGGCGCGGGCGCGCTCGTGCGGCGGCAGGTCATTCAACACCCGATTCTCCCAGCTAATGCGACCCGCGCGGATCGGCTGCAGCCCGAAGATCGCCCGCAGCAGGCTTGTCTTGCCGACGCCGTTGCGGCCGAGAATGCACGTTACCTCGCCTTTTGCTGCCGTCAGGCTAACGCGACGCAACGCATGGCTGGCACCGTAATAAAGATCGACCCCCTCGACGGACAGCATCGCTCAGCGCGTGCCGCCAGGGGTGGCCCTCACCCTCCCGCCCCTCTCGGCGCACGCTCGCGCGCGCCTGTCGGGTGGCGCATCTCCGATGCGCCAGGGGGTGAGGGGCCATCGTCGTTGCCATGTATCGCTGGACATTCGAAAGGACTCACAAGCGAGCGTCAGCGGCCGAGATAGACTTCGATGACTCGAGAGTGGTTCTGAACGAAGTCGATCGACCCTTCGGCGAGGACCGAGCCTTCGTGCAGCACCGTCACCCGCGCACCGAGGCTGCGCACAAACGCCATGTCGTGCTCGACGACAATGATCGTGCGGTCCTTTGCGAGGTCGAGGATCAACTCGGCAGTCTGCTCGGTTTCCCGGTCGGTCATCCCGGCGACCGGCTCGTCGAGCAGCAGCAGAGTGCGGTCGTGGATCAGCAGCATGCCGATCTCGAGCCATTGCTTCTGGCCGTGGCTGAGCGCCCCGGCCGCTTGCCCGCTCTGCTCCAAAAGACCGATGCGGGCCAACGTCGCGGCGATGCGGTCGCGACGGTCCGAGGTCAGCTGAGAAAAGAGCGTCGCCCAGGTGCCACGGCCCTCGGCGAGAGCGAGCTCCAGATTCTCAAAGACGGTCAGGTTTTCGAACACCGTCGGCCGCTGGAACTTGCGCCCGATTCCGAGATTGGCGATCGCAGCTTCATCGAGGCGGCTCAAATCCTCCGATCCGCCAAAGAAAACCTCGCCCGAGTCCGGTCGGGTCTTTCCGGTGACGACGTCCATCATGGTCGTCTTTCCCGCCCCGTTCGGACCAATGATCGTGCGCAACTCGCCTTCCTCGACCACCAGCGACAGGTCGTTCAAGGCCTTGAACCCGTCGAAGCTGACCGTCACACCATTGAGATACAGCAGGGCGTCGGTTGTCGACGCCGCCGTTTTCACGCCTGCTCTCCGGCGGGAACCGGGACCGCCACACTTGGCCGGATGCGATCGGGGCGCCGCGTCAACCCGGCAAGACCACGCGGGAAGACAAGCGTCATCACAACAAACAATGCGCCAAGAACGAACAGCCAAGTCTCCGGAGCAGCCCCGGTCAGCCAGGTTTTGGCGAGGTTGACCAGCACGGCCCCGACGATTGGCCCCAGCAAGCTCCCGCGGCCGCCGACCGAGACCCAGATCGCAATCTCGATCGAATTGCCCGGAGAAAATTCGCTCGGGTTGATAATTCCGACCTGCGGCACGTAGAGCGCGCCGGCGATCCCGGCGAGCACTGCCGAGAAGGTGAAGACGAACAGCTTGGCATTGGTCACCGAGTAGCCGAGAAATCGCACCCGGCTTTCGGCATCGCGTAACGCCAGCAGTACCCGTCCGAGCTTGGAGACGGTGATGAACCGGCACGCAAGATAGCCCAGCCCAAGGGCCAAGGCCGAGGCAAGATAGAGGGCGAGCCGCGTCGACGACCAGTGGACGTCCCAGCCGAGAATGTCCTTGTAGTCGGTCAGGCCGTTATTGCCCCCGAACCCCATGTCGTTGCGGAAGAAGGCGAGCATCAGGGCATAGGTCATCGCCTGCGTGATGATCGAGAGATAGACCCCGGTAACGCGCGAGCGGAAGGCGAGCCAGCCGAACACCAGCGCGAGCAAACCCGGGACCAGGACGACCATGGCCGCGGCATAGGCGAAATGGTCGAAACCCCACCAGAACCAGGGCAGCTCCTTCCAATTGAGGAAGACCATGAAATCGGGCAGCAGCGGATTGCCGTAGACGCCGCGCGTACCGATCTGGCGCATCAGGTACATGCCCATGCAGTAGCCGCCGAGGGCAAAGAAGGCGCCGTGCCCGAGGCTCAGAATTCCCGCATATCCCCAGATCAGATCGAGGCTCAGCGCGAGCAGCGCATAGCACAGGTACTTGCCCAGCAGCGGTACGAGGTAATCGGGGAGAGCGACGGGAGAGTCTGGCGCGACCCAGATGTTGAGGACTGGGACGACCAGCGTGAGCACCAGTGCGCAGGCGGCAAAGCTGGCCCAGAAACCCGGGCCCCATGCGCTCCTGGCTCCGACGCCTGGGGCCACCGCCACGGCTATGCCTCCGCCTCCGCGATGCGCCCTCTGAGAGCAAAGAGACCGCGCGGGCGCCATTGGATGAACAAGATGATCGCCACCAGAATGACGATCTTGCCGAGGATTGCACCAGCCACCGGCTCGAGAAACTTGTTGACGATGCCGAGTGATAAAGCGCCGACAAGGGTCCCCATCAAATTGCCGACCCCGCCAAACACGACCACGAGAAAGCTGTCGACGATGTAAATCGTGCCGAGATTGGGACTGACATTGCCGACCTGGGTCAGCGCTACCCCGGCCATGCCGGCAATCCCGGAGCCCAAACCGAAGGTCAGGGCATCGACCCGCGCTGTGCGAATGCCCATCACGGAAGCCATTGGACGGTTCTGGGTAACTGCGCGCATATGCAGCCCGAAGGCCGTCCGATTGAGAACCAGCGCGAGCACCCCTAAGACGATGAAGCAGAAGATGATGATGTAGAGCCGGCTCCAGGTGACGGTGAACCCGCCGATCGGGTCGAACCCGCCGGTCATCCAGCTCGGGTTCGAGACCTCCTTGTTGGGCGACCCGAAGATAGAGCGGACCGCCTGCTGCAGGATCAGGCTGACGCCCCAGGTGGCGAGCAGAGTTTCAAGCGGCCGTCCGTAGAGGAAGCGGATCACGCTGCGCTCCAGCACGACGCCGACGCCCCCGGCGAACAGAAACGCCACCGGCACCGCGACGAGGAGATAGGCATCGATCCAGCCGGCAGGCAGGAAGCTGCGGAACAGCTGCTGACACACAAAAGCCGTGTAGGCGCCCAGCATGATCATCTCGCCATGCGCCATGTTGATGACACCCATCACGCCGAATGTGATGGCGAGGCCGATTGCGGCGAGCAGCAGCACGCTGCCAAGGCTTATGCCCTGGAATAGGTTGGCGGCCAAACCAACCAGCCAAAGCCGGTTACCAATCGAAGCTAGTGCCGCATCAGCGGCCTTTCGCAGCTCGGGATCGGCACCCGGAGAGGTGCGAAACTCTTCGAGCAGGTTTTTGATCTGCGGGTCGGTCGTGGTACTGAGCGCTTGGATCGCGGCGAGCCGCTCTTGCTTGCTGCCCGAGACGAGCCGCGCGGCGGCGAGGCTTTGCTGCATCGCCGCGCGGATGTCCGAGTTCTGTTCCGCGGCGATCGCCTTTTCGAGCAACGCCGCTTCCTCGGCCGAAGGATGACGCAGCGCATCCTGGGCCGCAGCGAGCCGGTCGGCGGGATCGCTGCTGAACAGAGTCAGCGCGCCGAGTGCGACCTTGATCGCGCCGCGCAGGCGGTTGTTGACGATGATGCGGCCAAAGCCGGGCAGGTCGATGTCGGGGATGTCGGCACCGGTGACCGCGTCGCGGACCCTCGCCGTCCCGCCATCGGTTGCGGAAATGGCGATTCGGGCATCGGAGCCTTTGAGCAAGCGCTCGTCGGCCAGCGCCTGAAGGATCGGGATCGCGCGCGCGTCACCCAGCGTGCCGAGGGCGACGACCGCCCTTTGCTTCTCCGCGAAGCTGTCGCCGGCGAGACCTCCGACGAGGGCCGCGAAATCATCCGCCGATGCAGGCGCTGCTCCCGCGACCAGCAGCAGGATGAGCCCGGCAAAACCAACAAGGCGAGCGCTCGCCAAGCATAGTACCCTCACCCGCCTAGCTACGCTCGGCACCCTCTCCCACGGTGCGGGAGAGGGGCTTTGAGATCGCGGTTTGGAGTCCCTCTCCTGCACCGCGGGAGAGGGGGGACACAGCCCGCAGGGCTGGGTGGGTGAGGGCCGCACCTCTCCCCCGCTCAATCCTTAAATTTCGCTTCCGTGCAATTGCCGCACACCCAGGGATAAGTCCAATCGGCAATCTTGCCCTTGTCCTCGGGGAGATACGGGCTCCAGGCATCCGCCTTGATCGCTTCCTTGGTCTGCCAGACGACATCGAACTGTCCATCCGGCCGGATCTCGCCGATCATCACCGGCTTGGAAAGGTGGTGATTGGTATTCATCACCTCCACGAACCCGCTCGGGGCTTTCACCTTTTGGCCATACATCGCCTGCCGCACCGCATCGACATCGGTGGTGCCGGCTTGTCTGACCGCTTGCGTCCACATCTTAAAGCCGATGTAGTGAGCCTCCATCGGATCGTTGGTGACGCGCTTCGGGTTCTTGATAAAGTCGTGCCACTGCTTGATGAAAGCATCGTTCGTCGGGTTCTTTACCGATTCGAAATAGTTCCAAGCCGCCAAGTGACCGACGAGGTTCTTTGTATCAATGCCGGCCAACTCTTCCTCGCCGACGGAAAAGGCCACGACTGGAATGTCCGAGGCCTTGATGCCGGCATTGGCCAATTCTTTATAGAACGGAACGTTGGCGTCCCCGTTGATCGTCGAGACCACCGCCGTCTTTTTGCCGGCTGAGGCAAAGCTCTTGATGGCGGCGACCTCGGTCTGCCAGTCGGAATGCCCGAACGGAGTGTAATTGATCTTGATGTCGTCAGCCGCCACCCCTTTCGACTTCAGAAAGGCCTCCAGGATCTTGTTGGTGGTGCGCGGGTAGACGTAATCGGTGCCCTCGAGCACCCAACGCTTGGCCGCGCCTCCTTCATCGCCCATCAGGTATTCGACCGCCGGGATCGCCTGCTGGTTGGGTGCCGCTCCGGTATAGAAGACGTTTCGGGAACTCTCCTCGCCCTCGTATTGGACCGGGTAGAAGAGGAGGCCATTCAGTTCCTCGAAGACCGGCAGCACCGATTTGCGCGACACCGAGGTCCAGCAGCCGAACACGGCAGCGACCTTGTCTTTCGACAGCAGATCGCGCGCTTTCTCGGCGAAGAGCGGCCAGTTCGATGCCGGGTCGACCACAACCGCTTCAACCTTCTTGCCGAGCAACCCGCCCTTCTTGTTGATGTCGTCCACCATCATCAGGATGGTGTCCTTGAGTGTCGACTCGCTGATCGCCATCGTCCCGGACAGCGAATGCAAGACGCCGATCTTGATCGTCCCCTGGGTCTGGGCGCCGGCGGGACCTGCCGCCCCTGCGATGACCGCCGCGGCGAATGCCGCCTGCCACATCTTGTTCAACACCCCGATGTCTCCCCTCTTGATGTGCGTTGACCGGCCCAGCAGCCGGTACGGGCGTCGGAGCAAGATCGAGGCCAAGCACGTGCAAGCGTCGGCTCGGTTTGGGATTGCGGAACGCAAAGAAAGTCTGCCTAAATCCTAGGCAAATAGTTGGCGCCGGTATCGCCAAGCGCTTTCGCCGCGGCCGCGTCACGCAGGAATGGTGCCCGTCACCACTGCGGAATTTCAGCCCGAGTGTGACCCAGATCACAGTTCTCGGCGCGATCATGTCTGATCCTAGATCGCCTATCGGGGCGCCACCGCTCCGTGCCGCGAGGAGGAGGAAGGGATGGTCGAGACAGTCCACTGGCGCCGTTGGATCACCAAATATCACACCCGGCAATTCGCGCGACCCCAGGCTCAAGGCGGCGATTTCAGCGTGATCCTGATGCTCTCGTTGTCGGGGCTCGCTCTCTCCTTGTTCGCCATCCGACAAGGATGGCTTGGCGATGGCCTAATTTTTCTGCTCCAGTAAGGCTCCTGTGCCGGCCCCGCCAGAATCTCGGAAGACGGTGGGCCCATCATCAACGGCGGTCACGGCTTGAAGCGCGTCATGCCCTGTAGCGGCGGAAGTGCGGTCGTCCTATCCTTCAGCGGATCGAACCGCGGAGAACACGATGACCGACAGCGATGCCGTGCTCGCCACCAATCTCGAATTCTACCGCGCGTTCGCGACGCGGGATGTTACCGCGATGGATGCGCTGTGGGCCCGGCACGCTCCGGTCGCATGCCTTCATCCAGGGTGGACCGCGCTGAACGATCGCGACGCGATCATGCAGAGCTGGGAGGGGATCCTGTCGAACCCGGCCGCGCCGCGCATCGCCTGCTTTGATGAGCAGGTGTTTCTCTACGGCAATGTCGCGCTGGTGCTCTGCGAGGAGGAGCTGGAGGGCGGTACGCTCGCGGCGAGCAACCTGTTCGTCCGCGAAGGCAACGAGTGGCGCATCGCCCATCATCACGCCGGCCAGATCGTCCGCCGGCGCTCGGAGGGAAGACGACCTTCGCGGCTCAATTGAATTGAAGCAGCGCGATCAGGGTCGCCGCTCGCGGTCGTAGGCAGCCCGCACCTCGTGAAGGCGCTCAGCGGTTTCGGCATCGAGCCTGCCGTCCCAACGCGCAGGGCGAAACCGGCGCTGAAAGGCGGCAACAACCACGGCCTCGTTGGCGGGACCGACGCAATAGCCAATGGCCGCGAGATCGGCCAAGGCGGCGGCGCGCTCGACAACCCCGACGCCTCTGCCGCGGCTGCAGGCAAGACCGGGCGCCGGCTGCGGCCAGATCCCGATGCCGGCGCGAGCAAGGCGGGGCCAGTCAAAAAGTTCGCCGGGATCGCTCTTGCGGTCGGGCGCGATATCCGAGTGACCGACGATGCGGTGCGGCGGGATCAGGTTGCGGCTTAGGATGTCGCGGCACAGCCCTTCCAATGCCGACATCTGTTCTGCGGGAAACGGGCGGTAACCCCATTGGTGGCCGGGATTGACGATCTCGACCGCGAGCGAGACGGCATTGAGGTCGCTCTCTCGTTCCCAACAGGAGCGCCCGGCGTGAAACGCCCGCCGCGTCTCCGGAACGAGCCGCCAGATAATGCCGCTCTCTTCGACGACATAATGAGCGCTAACCCGCGCCGTCGGATCGCAGAGCCGGTCGAGCGCCGCCGCGGCGGTCGCCATGCCGGTATAATGCAACACCAGCATGTCGATCCGCGAAGGGGTGCCGCGGCCGTCCTGGTTCGGCGAAGCCCGATCGCGGAACGCCGGCAAGATCACCGGGAGACGGCCAGAGGAGCTCCGCCTCTCGCTAGCCGATCATAGGCGGCGTTGATCCGCGCGATCCGCGATGTCGCTAGCGCAATGCATTCCGGTGGGAGGCCCTGCGCGATGACGAGATCGGGATGGCTCTCACGCACCAGCCGGTGGTAAGCGTCGCGAATGGCCGCGAGCGCCGCACCGGGCTCGACCCCGAGGATCGCATAGGGGTCCTCTGACCCGTCGGGTTCGACGCCGACATGGTGTGCCCGGATGCGGGCATAATCGCCCGCGTCGAACCCGAAATGCCGAGCGACCTCGCGCAGATAGTCATCCTCGGCCGAGCAAACCCGGCCGTCGGCGAGCGCTATATGGAACAGGCCGCCGAGGAGATCCTCGAGTACGGCGCGATCGCTGGCGAACAGACGCCGGACCTGCCGGGCGTAGCTGTCGAAGCCGGCGGTGCTCTTACGGGCCAGATCGAAGACGAGCCGAACATGCTCTTCTTCGCCAGCGGGAACCTGGAACACTTCGCGAAAGGCGGCAACTTCGTCGCGGGTGACGGCACCATCGGCCCTTGCCATCTTGGCGCCGAGCGCGATCACCGCAATCGTAAAGGCGATCCGCTGCCGCGGGTCGACATTCTGGCCCTCGCCGTCGCCCCACGGGTACCAACTCGCGACATGACGCGCCGCTCGTTCGAGCAACGCGCCGAGCGGGCCGCCAAAGGGCAGCTCGCGAGCGCCGGCAAGAATACGGCTGACAAAGCTCATCTGCTTCGAGGCATTCGGTGCGGACCGGTCAAACGGCTGGCGAAGAGATCGGTTCCTTGGCGCTTGAGCGTTTGTGATTATACTATTACTAGTCAACGGAAATAGCAATTCTGTCTGAGGGAGGGTTTGGGAGATGTCGCACGTCGAGTCTCGGCTGCCGCTCCGCAGCCCCATGTCGGCTAGCTTCAGCTGGCGGCGGGCTCATCTGCACGGTGAAAGTATCACTGGGGGCGTGCGGCTACCCAGGTAGCATTCACGATTTTCGTCCTCACCGAGACTCAGTGTGTGCCGACTGGGTCGCCGCTTGCCTCGGTGCGCTGCCGCAAAGGGTGGCTCGGCCTCCTCTGAGCAGCTATAATGATGCTGTGGCATCCAAGATGCCCGCCTATCACCGGTACGCTCGGAAAGGGCGAAGGGGTGAGATCGGATCTTGACCCGGCTGACGAATCCCTCCGCTATGCGGGGGAGCCGATCCCCGGGACTCCCGCGAGAATTTATCTCGTAGGCACGATGCGCGCCGTCGCCCCTGGCGGCGCCGATATCTTACCGCGAGGGCGAAAGACACGCGGGCTCTTGGCGTGCCTGTGCCTTGCGCAAGGCGATCGCGTATCCCGAAGCCGTCTCGTCGGGCTGTTTTGGGACCGCTCGCCGGACCCGCAGGCGCGAATGAGCTTGCGCCAATCACTCACGGAGCTCAACGGCATTGTCAACCGCCACGTTCCCGGCCTCGTCGAGATCGGCCGGGACAGCGTTCGAATTGATATCCGGAGATGCTGGGTCGATGCGCTCGCGATCCTCGAGGCGAGCGCTGAGGCGACCGCGGATACCAGCGGTCTCGTTCAGCCCTACAGCGAGCGCCTGCTCGAAGATCTCGATGGAATAACACCCTCGTTCGACCACTGGCTCGCCGCCGAGCGAACGCGGTTTGAGGATCGGGTGCGGAAGATCCTCGAAGCGGAACTCGACCACCTGATCGAGCAGAACGCAAAGCCGGAGGTGCGTGCGGCGGCAGCGCGCCGATTGATCAACTTCGAGCCAACCCATGAGGGTGCCGCGCGCAACCTTATGAGGGCGTTTGCGGAAATGGGCGATCGCGCCCAGGCCATTCGCGAATTCGAGCGTTGCCGACGGGCGCTGCTGGACGTGCTCGACTTGCCTCCCTCCAAGGAGACCACCGCCGTCTACGAGGCGATCCGGATCGA
>Ga0209526_10000935_pt1 | contig 19237 bp, 20 predicted proteins | sample JacPinW_OM2H0_M1_FD_188566 | JGI IMG/M metagenome (GOLD analysis project Ga0209526, IMG submission 188566) | Forest soil microbial communities from Algoma, Ontario, Canada - Jack Pine, Ontario site 1_JW_OM2H0_M1 (SPAdes) (version 2) | ecosystem: Environmental > Terrestrial > Soil > Boreal... | reverse complement strand
CCGCCGCTCGGCCGCGGTCGTCGCCCAGCAGCAGCTCGCGGCCGGGCCGGACCGTCGCCTGGGGGATCGACATCACAGAGCGCTGGTTGCGAGGGTCGTAGACGCGCACAGTTTCCACCTCGTCGCCGAAGAACTCGGCTCGAACAGGTGATCGCGCCGCGGCCGGGAAGACGTCCAGGATCCCGCCCCGAAGCGCGAACTGGCCGGCGGCCTCGGCCAGCGCCTCCCTCGTGTAACCGAGCTCCACCAGCCGGCCCGCCAGGGCCCCCGGGTCGGCCCGCAGCCCCGGACTCAGGACGAGAGTGGTCGCCCAGAGGTCCTCGGGCGCGACAGTCATTCGCGTCATGGCTCGCCGGGATGAGACGACCACACAGGGCTCGCGGTCGGCCGCCTCGTCACCCGAAGAACCGGCCAGGGCGGCCAGCGCTTCGAGACGCTGGGCCACGGCCTCGTCGAAGACGGGGGGCCGGTCCAGAAAGGACACCGTCACCTCGGCGAAGTGGTACACCGGCGGACGTCCGGAGAGCCAGGGCCGGAGATCGGTGACCAGGCGAGCCGGGCCGGGAGCCAGGACGAGCAGCGGCCGCCGGCTGCGGGCCGCCCATCGCGCCACGCCGGCCACCAGGAGCGGCCAGGCCGCCCGAGGCAGCCTCTGCAGACTCAGCACGGGCACCCCGCCGTCCGTTCCCAATCCGCCGCTATCCGAGGCCATCGGCGCTGAGAGCCAGGCTCCCAGCGGCCCCTCGAACATCCGTTCCCAAAGCGTGCTCAACGTAACTCCTCGCAGCCGAGAGATCCAGGTCGGTTGTAAAGCTCCATCGCTCGGCTGACTCCGGAGCGGAGGGCGATTTCCAGGGCGGCGGCGACGCCGTCCACCACCTTTTCGACGACTTCTCCCTCCGACTTCGAGAAACGCCCCAGCACGTGGCGCATTCCCACGCTGCTGCCCGGCCCCGGCTGCTTCCCCACCCCGACCCGGAAGCGGACGAAAGCGTTCGTCCCGACCGAGGCAATGATGGAGCGGATCCCGTTGTGGCCGGCGTCGGAGCCGTCGGTGCGGATTCGAAGGCGGCAGAGCGGCAGGTCCATCTCGTCGTGGACGACCCAGAGCGACTCCGGCCCCAGCTCCAAGTCCCGGAGAGCATCCTTGACCGCGCGTCCGCTGAGGTTCATGAAGGTCTGTGGCTCCAGCAGCCAGACCCGGCGGCCGTCCACCTCGCCGGAACCGACGCGGGAGCGCCAGCGCCGCCTGCTGACCTCGATGCCGATCCGCCTGCCGAAGGCCTCGAGGCAGAGCCAGCCGATGTTGTGCCGGGTGCGCGAGTATTCGGGCCCCGGGTTGCCGAGACCGACCACGAGCAGATCAGTTGCTGAAGGAGTTTCAAGACCCATAGGCATGGCTCAGCCCGCGGCTTCAGCCGCAGGCCGGCCTCCAAGTTTAGGAAGCCGGGAAGGGGGACCCTCAGGTCACGCCAGACCGGCGGACGGAAGCTGCCGAAACCGGCCCTTGGCTCTCAGCGCCGGCGGTGGCGAGCCTGCCGGCGACCGGAGGCAGGCCTGCGCGCACAAGACAGGCCTGGGTGAGCTTGTCCATCTCCCGGGCCTGTGAGCGGTCGGCGTGGTCCCAGCCGAGGAGGTGCAGCAGACCGTGCACGGTCAGCAGGGCCGCCTCGACCGCCGGCGGGTGCCCGAACGTCTGCGCCTGGCGGACGACGGCCGGCCAGGACAGCGCCAGGTCGCCCAGGTAGCCGCTGCTGTCGCCACTGGGGAAGGAGAGCACGTCGGTTGTCTCGTCCAGGCCCAGGAAAGCCCTGTTGAGACGGCGCAGCTCCCGGTCCCCGGTCACCCGGACGGTCAGCTCCCGCTCTTCTTCGCCCAGACGGCCGGCCAGCGCAGGCTCCTCGGCCGCCCGGATCAGCACCTCCCGCAGAAACGCCGGTGGGAGTGGCGCGGGGATCGCCTTCACGACGCGCACTCTCAGCACGACACCAGGCTAGCCGGGCGGGAACCACTCCGAGAGCACGGCGGCCTGGCCGGCGCTGGACAATGGAGCGCCGTGATATCGGTCCTGGCCTTCCTGCACAACCGCTTCGCGATCGCTCTGCTGCTCTTCGCGGCCGTCCTGGGCGTCTGGGGCACCTTTCAGTTCCTGCGACGCCGCCAGCTGAGCCCGGGCTTCCGCTCGAGCTTCCTCCTCATGATCGGGCTCACCGCCGTCCAGGGCGGCCTGGGCGTGCTCTCTCTCTCCGCCTACCGTCCCCGCAGCCTGCTCCACGTGGTGTATGGGATCTTCGCCATCGCCTTCCTGCCCTCCATCTACCTCTACGCCACTCGAGGCGGCCGCGAGAGGGAAGCCGCCTTCCTGACCGCCGCCTGCTGGGTGGTTGCGATCGCCTTCGGTAGGGGAATTGTCACCGGGTCCTGAGCGGGCGGCGGGCCGACCACTCGTTCCACCAGGCCGCCAGGCCCTCCCGCCAGTGGCGCAGCGGTTGGGCGCGACGGGAGCCGAGACAGCCGTTGGCCGGCCGCGGCGCCGGCGCTCCCAGGGCGGCGCTGGAGATGGGCTCCACTTCGACCGCAATCCCGGCCAGACGCACGGCTTCCACGGCCAGCTCCCAGTAGGTGCAGCATCCGCCGGCCACCAGATGCACGACCCCGGTGTACCCGCGCTCGATCAGTTCGACGACGCCGAGGGCCAGGTCCCGGGTGTAGGTGGGGTTGAGGCTCTGGTCGTCGATCACCCGCAGCTTCTCCCCCGCCTCCGCCCGCATCACGATTCGCTGCGGAAAGCTGCCGCCCTTGACCGCCGATCCCTCGGCGCCGAAGAGCCCCGAAGACCGCACGATCAGGCTCTCCGGCAGCATCTCCAGGACGCGCCGCTCGCCCTCCAGTTTGGAACGGCCGTAGGCGCCCAGCGCTCCCGGGAGATCCGCCTCCGTGAAGGGCCGCGAGCCTGAGCCGTCGAATACGAAGTTGGTCGAGAAATGGACCAGGCGGGCGCCCGCCAGTCCGCAAGCCCAGGCCACGTTTCCGGCGCCCTCGGCGTTCACCGCAAAGGCCGCCTCGGGGTGGGCCTCCGCCGCATCGACTGCGTTGTCGGCGGCGCAGTTGAGCACGACGTCGAAGCCTTCCACGGCCTTCCGAACTGATTCGCGGTCAGCGATCGAGAGCTGGGCGCGAGTCATGCCTACGGCGTCCGGCAGGACCGCCCCGAGATCGGTCCCCAGCTGGCCGCCGGCACCCGTCACGAGGAATCGCACCAACCTATGGTTTCATACAGCCTTCGAATGGATCGACTGACAAAGCTGATCGAAAACGGCCCGGTGCTCTGGGACGGCGCCATGGGGACCGAGCTCAACGCCCGCGGGGCGTCCGCCGGCCAGTGCCTGGATGAGCTGAGCCTGGTCCAGCCCGCCCTCGTGCTGGGCGTGCACCGCGACTACATCGCGGCCGGGGCGGACATCATCGAGACCAACTCTTTCCGCGCGAATCGCTTCGGGTTGGGCGACTTCTACCTCGAGGAGCGGGTGCGGGAGATCAACCTGGCCGCCGCCCGGATCGCGGTCGAGGCACGCAACAACTCGGGCCGGCCGGTGCTGGTGGCCGGCAGCGTGGGTCCATTGGGCCGTCCGATGGAGCCGGTCGGCGCGATCAAGCGCTCGTCCGCCGAACGCATCTTTGCGGAGCAGGTCCAGGCGCTGGTCGAGGGCGGCGTCGACCTCCTGGTGCTGGAGACCTTCACATCGCTGGGCGAGCTGGAGGTCGCGGTGGAGGCGGCTCGCAGAGTCGCGCCCGACACCCCGGTCATGGCGCATCTCAGCTTCGACGACGAGGCCAACCCGGCCCAGGCGGCAGCCGCCCTGGTCCAGGCGCTCGAACCTCTGGGCGTGGCCGCGGTCGGGGCCAACTGCGGAGGCGGACCCAACGCGGCGCTGGAGGTGACCGGCCACCTCGCGGCGGCGGGCGCCCGCACCATCTCGGTGATGCCGAACGCGGGCCTGCCCCAGCGGGTCGGCGGCCGGCTCCTGTACACGACGGGCCCCGACTACTTCGCGGAAGCTGCGGAACGCCTGGTGAATGCCGGCGCTCGCCTGGTCGGCGGCTGCTGTGGAACCGGCCCGCGGCACATCGCGCTGATGCGCAAGCGACTCTCCGCGCTGAGCACCGCTCCTCGGGCCCGACTCGGCCCTACCGCCTCCCCCGAGACTCCAGGAGCGGAGGCGGCCCCTCGTTCTCGACTCGCACGGGAGCTCGCCCAGGAACGCTTCGCGGTCTCTGTCGAGCTGACGCCTCCGCGCGGCATCGATCCCCGCCGCATGCTGGAAGGCGCCCGCCTCCTGAAGGAGGCCGGCGTCGACTACGCGAACGTCACCGACTCGGCGATGGCACGGCTGCGGATGGGCGTCATCAGCTGCGCGGCGCTGGTGCAGCAGCAGGTGGGTCTGGAGGCGATCGCCCACTTCACCTGCCGGGACCGCAACGTGATGGCGATCCAGTCCGAGCTGATCGGGGCGCACGCGCTCGGGATCCGGAACATCCTCGCGCTCCGGGGCGACCCGCCCCGGGTCGGCGACTACCCCAATGCCACTCCCGTCTGGGACGTGAACGCGGTCGGGTTGATCACCATCCTTTCCAACTTCAATCAGGGCCTGGATGCCAACGGGACACCGATCGGTGAAAGGGCCTCCTTCCACATCGGCGCCGCGGTCAACCCGTCCGCCGAGGACCTGGAGAAGGAGCTCCGGCTGCTCCGGCGCAAGCTCGCCGCCGGAGCTGACTTCATCGTGACCAACCCGATCTACGAAGAGGCAGCGCTCGATCGCCTGCAGGCGATCGCCGCCGACACCCGGGTGCCGGTGCTGGTGGGGGTGCTGCCTCTCCTCTCGGTGCGCCAGGCGGAGTACCTGCACAACGAGGTGCCCGGGATGACCGTGCCGGAGCGCCTGCGACAGCGCCTCGAAAAGGCGGGAGATCGGGCGCCGGAGCTCGGCGTCGACCTGGCCGTGGAATTCCTCGACGCCGCTCGCAGCCACGTCCAGGGCGCTTACGTCATCCCCGCGGCCGCACGCTACGACCTGGCGGCTCGAGTGGTTACCAGGACCCGCGAGCTGGTGGGCTAGGGGCCGGACCCCCTCCCTGCACGGGGAGGGAACTCTCCTTTCTTAGCCGGCGGCGTGGCGGGCGCGGAGGCGCTCCAGCCTTTCGCGCTTCGCGTTGAGCGCCCGCTGCAGGGCCTGACTGAGCTGGAGGTCGTTCATCGGGACCACGCGCAGCCGGGCTTCCAGCTGCCTAACCTCCACCTCGGCGTTGGTCAGTTCCAGGTCGATCGCTTGCATCTACTCTTCACCCTCGCGTGTTATTTTCGCACTGGGTCCACAATTTCTCAATAGCTTGCTGTAGTAAATCAGCGGGGGACGCTGAGCCGGCGCAGGAGCGGCCGGAGGACGGCAGGGAAGTCATCCTCCTCGAGGACCACGCGCCTCTCGCCGACTCGGAGCTGGTACTGGAAACGGTCCGGCTGGGGGCGGCGCCGGGGCGGGCTCGAGAGGGAATCGTCCACCGCGGCGCGCTGGGGCTGGCTCAGCTCCTCGAAGGGAACCAGGGCACGCAGCGTGAGGCCGGCGAAGCCGCCAGATCGTTCCAGCTCCAGCTGGTCGCCCTCATCCGAGCGCCGCGTCAAGCGCCCTCACCCCCTTCAGAACCCCGACCGCGGTCCACGCCTCGCTGACCGCCACGGCCTGGGAGGAGCCCAGGCCGAAGAGCCGCTCCGCGGTGTGCAGGGTGGCCATGGCGAAGGCGTGAAACTGCGCGTCAGGCCTGACCGCCCCCGAGGACATGGTGTCGTACCAGATCCGGCCGGCTCCAGCCCAGGCCTGGCCTCCGATCGCCGCTGCGGCCAGGTAGAAGGCATGGTTGGGGATGCCCGAGTTGATGTGGACCCCGCCGTTGTCCGAGGCGGTTCGGACGTACCCGCTCATGTGGGCGGGCTGCACGTCGCCCTCGAAGGCGGTCCCGGGCGCCTTCATGGAGCGGAGGGCGACGCCCTGGAGGGCAGGTCCCAGGATGCCCTCCCCGATCAGCCAGTCGGCCTGCTCAGCTGTCTGGTTCAGAGCGAACTGCTTCACGAGTGAGCCGAAGACGTCTGAGATGGACTCGTTCAGGGCTCCCGACTGACCGATGTAGCGGAGGCCCAGGGTGTCCTGGGTGACCCCGTGGGTCAGCTCGTGACCGATCACGTCGATGGCGGCGGTAAAGCCTGTGAAGAGCCGGCCGTCGCCGTCGCCGAACATCATGCGGGCCCCGTCCCAGAAGGCGTTGTCGTAGTCGACACCGAAGTGGACCTCACCCAGCAGCGGCATCCCGCCGTCGTCGATCGAGTCCCGCTGGAAGGCGTCCCAGTAGAGCCGGTAGGTGTGGCCCAGTCCGTCGAACGCCTCGTTGGCGGCGGTGTCCCCGACGGGGGCCTCGCCCTCCGTGCGCATGACCCGGCTGGCGTGGGTGTCGGTCCGATGCTGGGCGTCGTAGATCACCCGCAGCGGCGCCCCGCCGCCTCCGTGGGCCAGGGCCAGGCGACGGGCGGCAAGGCCGCGGAGCGTGCCGTTCTCGATCCGCAGGGTGCGAAGCGAGTGGTCGATGGCCAGCGTGTTGAGAGCTGACTCCCGATCCGCCGGCGAGCCCGTCCGCGCCACCTGTTCCAGGACGTTCGGCGGCACGATCGAACAGAGACACCCAGACATCCGGCTCCTCCTCTTGCCGTCTCGACCGTCAGTCGATGTTGATGGCGTCCCGCAGTTTCTCGAAGAAACCCCTGGAAACCTTCTCCGGCTTGCCCGTCAGGCCTCCGACCTTGCGCAGCAGCGCTCTCTGTTCACCGTTCAGGTCCTTGGGAACCACGATCTGGACGGTGACGAACTCGTCACCCCGCCGGCCGCCGCGCAGGCTCGGCATCCCCTTCGCGGGCAGGCGGAACGTCTGCCCGTACTGAGTGCCAGACGGAATGGTAATCTCCACCGGCCCCTCAAGGGTAGGTACCTCGATGGTGTCCCCGAGGGCTGCCTGGATCATGTTCACCCGCAGCTCGTAGACCACGTCCTGGTCCTGCCGCCTGAGCTGGGCGTGGGGCCTCACCCGGAGCACGACGTAGAGGTCGCCGGGCGGGCCGCCTCTGAAGCCCGCCTCGCCCTCGCCCGAGAGGCGGACCTGCGAGCCGGTGTCAACTCCCGGCGGGATTGTGATGCGCAGCCGCCTCTGCTGCTGCCGGCGACCCTGCCCGCGGCAATCGGCGCAGGGCGAGCGCAGTATCCGCCCCTCACCGCCGCAGCTGGGACAGGTGGTGATGTTCACCACCGCTCCGAAGATTGACTGCGCCTGGCGGCGGACCTGGCCCGAGCCACCACAGCTCCCGCAGGTCTCGGTGCCGGTCCCGGGCTGGGCGCCCGTCCCCGTGCAGGTCTCGCAGCTCACCAGCCGGGGCACGTCGATCAGCTTCTCGACGCCGGTGAAGGCCTCTTCGAAGTTGATTGTCAGGTCGTAGCGGAGGTCCTCCCCACGGGTGGACCGCCGGCGGTTCCGGCCGCCCGCGGCACCGCCTCCGAAGAAGGTGTCGAAGATGTCGCCGAAGCCGAAGCCCTCGAAGCCGCCGAAACCGGCGCCCGCGCCGGGCGTGACCCCGGCGTGGCCGAACATGTCGTAGCTGCGCCGCTTCTCGGGGTCGGAGAGGACTTCGTAAGCCTCGCTGCACTCCTTGAAGCGCTCGGCGGCCATGGGGTCATCCGGGTTTCGATCCGGGTGGTACTGCATGGCGAGCTTGCGGAAGGCGCGCTTCAGATCGTCGTTGGTCGCGCTCCGGCCGACCCCGAGAACTTCGTAGTAATCGCGCTTTATCGCCAAGGCTCGGCTAAGTTAACCCGGCCGCCGGGAAACCCTGACCAGCGCCGGCCGCAGAACGCGGTCGTGCATCCGGTAACCCGGTCTCAGCTCCGCGGTGACCGTGTCCTCGTCCGTGTCCTCGGACTCCTCGGAGCCGATGGCCTCGTGCAGATTCGGGTCGAAGGGTTTGCCCTCCGCCTCGATGCGCTCGACGCCGACGCTGCCAAGGATCTCCTCGAGCTTGCGCACGGTCATCTGAAGGCCCTTGAGCCAGCCCTCTTCCACGCCCTCGGGCACGTGCGCCATGGCCCGCTCGGCGTCGTCCAGAACCGGCAGCAGGCGTTCGGCCAGCGCGGCGGCCGCGTAGCGCATGGTCTCCACCTGCTCCTGCCGGGCTCGTTTCTTGAAGTTCTCGAAATCCGCGGCCAGCCTCAGGTAGCGGCCGTTCGCCTCTTCGAGCTGAGAGGCGAGATCCTGGGCCTGCGCGCTGGCAGGAGCACCCGTTGCGGCGGTCTTCACCCGCTCCGTGCCACGCTCGGCGGGCTCGGGATCGGGCTGGTCATTCTTGTCGTGTTCGGTTCGGTCTGTTGGCATGATCTTGTTGATTTGATACCGCGCGGCCGCAGACGGCCAAACGCACATCCAGGACTCTAGGCCCAAGCCTCGGACATTCGCTCGCTGGCGTGGCGCGCCACAGCCTGTAACCGGCCGACGGTCTGGCCGTAGTCCATCCGCGTCGGACCGACCACACCGAGCACGCCTTTCAGCCGCCGGGAAGGACCATACGTGGTCAGCACCACCGTACAGGCCCGGAGCTGGCTGGTCTGGTTCTCGGACCCGATGACCACCTGCAGATCCGAGCTCCCCACCAGTTCCTGGAGCAGGGCGGCCAGGTAGCGGGTCTCCTCCAGCACCTCCAGCACCTGGTGCAGCCGTGAAGCCTCGGCGAACTCCGGGTGCCTGAGAAGGTTGCGCACGCCGTCGTGCACCACCAGGGTCTCGGTGCCCCGCTCGAAGAGCTCGAGGGCTTCGACGAGCCGTTCCAGCAGCTCTTTCTCGAGGCCTGGACCCAGCCTCCGCAGCCGGAGACCGAGGGCGTCACGGTCCCTCCCCCCCAGCTCCCGGTTGATCCTGTTGGCCAGCCGGGAGAGGTCGGCCTGCTGGACCGGCTCGCTGACGGCGAGAACCTGCTGGCGGAGGAGGTTCCCCTCGACCAGCAGGATGATCAGCACCTCGGTCGGCTCCAGGGAGACCAGGTCGACGTGCTTGAGGCGCGCCTGGGGACCGTGAGGCGAGCTCACGACCGCAGCGTTGTGTGTCACCGCGGCCGTCGTGGTCGCCACCTTCTCGACCAGGCCCTGGGGATCCGCGGGCGCCGCCCGCATCTCCGCTCCGATGAAGGCGTCGACTTCGACCGGCACCACCTGAAGGTCCATGAGGAAATCGACGAAGTAGCGATAGCCCCGATCCGTCGGGATCCGGCCGGCGGAGGTGTGCGGCTGCACGAGATATCCCAGATCGGCCAGCTCCGAGAGCTCGCTCCTCACGGTGGCCGGGCTCAGCTTCACGAAGTAGCGGCTGACCAGCGCCTGCGAGCCCACGGGCAGCGCGCTGCTCGTGAACTCGTTGATCACGGCCTTGAGGATGTCCTGCTTGCGTTGCTCCATGGTTTTGGCACTCTCACGGGGGGAGTGCCAACAAGTTTAAAGGACGGCCAGCGCAACCTGGTTGTGGAGGTCCAGGCCCCGCCGGGTCGGGCGCACCCGAAGGTCAATCCGCTCCAGCAGCCCGAGCCGCTCGAGTTCCCCGATCTCGGTCTCGAAGCCAGGCGGCGGCTCCAGTCCAGCGCGGGTCCGCAGGCCCAGCATCAGCCGCTCGGCATCCGCCTGTCGCGCGCCGAGCTCCTCGCGGTCCGCCTCTTCGCGGCCCGCCCGAGCGGCGGCCATGTACTCGCGGGGCCGGGCCACGTTCCACCAGCGGCAGGCTCGGTCCCCGTCGCTGGCGTAGGAGTGCGCGCCGGCGCCGGCGCCGTAGACCGGCCGGCAGGCCCAGTAGGCCGAGTTGTGCTGGGAGTGCCTGCCGGCTCGCGCCCAGCTCGAGACCTCGTAACGCTCAAAGCCTGACTCCGCCAGCACCCGGTCGGCGGCGTCGAGCTGTTCCCAGGCCAGGTCTGGATCGACCTCGGGGACCAGGCCGCGCTCCCGACGCCGGTGGAGCAGGGTTCCCTCCTCGAACCCCAGGCAGTAGCAGGAGAGGTGGTCGGGCTCCAGGGCCAGAGCCCGGTGGACGGTCTCCAGCCAGGAGGACGTCGTCTGGTAGGGAACGGCGTAGATCAGGTCGAGGCTCAGGTTGTCGAAGCCGGCGGCCCTCGCCACCCGCACCGCCTGCTCCGCCTGCCGGCCGTCGCTGCGGCGCTCCAGCACGGCCAGCGCGCGAGGGTCGAAGCCCTGCACGCCCAGGCTGAGCCGGTTGACGCCGCCCTCTCGCCAGCGCTCGAGCTTCGCGGCGTCGGTGGAGGCCGGGTTCGCCTCGAGCGTGATCTCGGCGTCCGGCTCCACCTCGAAGGTGGCCCGGACGTGGGCAAGCATCCTTGCCGCCAGCTCGGCCGGGAGCAGGCTCGGCGTGCCGCCACCGAAGTAGACGGTTCGCAGCGGCGCGAACGGCAGCCGGTCCCTGGCCCGCTCCAGCTCCAGCTCCAGCGCCTCCTGGTAACCCTCCATCAGGCGATCCATGCCGGCGTAGGCATTGAAGTCGCAGTAGCCGCACTTGTGCCGGCAGAAGGGCACGTGGACGTAGAGATGGGCGAATGGCCGCACCCTTCGACTCTACGGCGGCCGTACCCTTGGGGGCTTGCCGCCCGTAAGAGTTGTTGGATGAAGGCTTCCTCCGGCCGGGGCCGGCTGGCGCTGGCGACCCTGCTGCTGCTTCTCGTCGTCGCCGGGGTTGTCGCCTGGCAGTTCACCCACAGCCAGCCCGGGCCGTCGGTCCAGGGCTCGGAGACCGACAACCAGAGCGGCCGGGCGAAGGTGGCCGCTATGACGAGCGCCGTCGCAGCGGCCCAGCGCACCGGGCGTCCCCAGCAGGTGTCTGAGACCTTCACCGACGCGGAGTTGAGCTCGCTCGCCAACGACCAGGCCCAGGCCAGGTCTCTGCCGGTCGACCAGATCGCCCTGCACGCGACCGGTCAGGGCGTCATCGACGGCCGAGCGCGGGCCAGCGCCGGTGGCCAGCAGGTGCCGGTCACCTTCCAGCTGGTGCCTCAGGTCCAGAACGACACCGTCGGGCTGCAGGTGCGGCAGATCAGCCTCGCGTCCTTCCCGCTTCCGGGCCCGCTGGCCGACCAGGTGCTCGAGCAGGTTCGCCAGGCGGTCGACGTCAGGCCCTCGCTGGGCGGCCTTCACCAGCTACGGGTGACCACCGCCGAAGGCAGCGTCACCGTGACCGGAGTCGCCCAGCCCGGCTGAGGTCAGCTTCGGCGGATGTCGTAGCGGGCGCCGCGGGCTTGCTCCAGCGCCTTGCGCAGGTGCTCCACGGCTTCTTCCTGGTTGGGAACCAGCTCACGGATCCGGTCCGCCATGCGGTCCTCGGTCTTTGCGATCTGGCGGCCGACCGACTCCGCGTTGGCGCCCTTGGCTCGGTACCGTTCGCGCTTGCGCCAGAGCCGAGCGTGCTCCGCCCGCAGCTCCTCCAGCGCGACCTCCACGCGGCAGTCCAGGCAGCGTCCATCGCGCACCTGCGAACTCTGCACCTGGCGGCCGCAGCGGTGACAGGGGATCAGGATCGACCCGGTCATGCCAGCTCCGCCACCTGCGCCCCGCTCAGCTCCACCAGCCGCGCCGGGGTGATCGGAAAGACAGCGTCCGGCCGGCCCGCAGCCGCCCACACAACCCCGTAGCGCTCCAGGTCCCTGTCCATGAACACGGGCAGCCGGCGCGCGTGGCCGAAAGGCGGTACTCCGCCGATTGCATAGCCGGTCGCCGAACGGACCTGCTCGGCGTCGGCCTTGCCCGCCCTGCCGCCCGCCAGGGCGGTCAGCCTGGCGATGTCCAGGCGGTTGGCACCGCTCACCAGGGCGACCACCGCTTCGCCGCCCGCTGTGAAGACCAGCGACTTGACGATCTGGCCCACCTCGCAGCCGATCGCCTTTGCCGCATCCTCGGCAGTGCGCGTCCCCTCCGGAAAGCGCCGGACCTCCAGCTCCACTCCCGCGGACTTGAGCCAGGCCTCGAACCGGCTCGGAGCTAGCCCGGAGGCCATCTCAGGGGGCGTCCGCCAAGGATGTGGAGGTGGGCGTGGTCGACGGCCTGGCCGGCGTCGGCGCCCACGTTGAAAACCAGCCTGTAGCCGCTGCCCGCCACTCCCCTGTCCGCCGCGACCGTGTGTGCGGCCTCGAAGAGACGGGGCAGCAGCCCGTCCTGGGTGGCTTCGCGAGCGTCGGCGAGGTGCTTTCGGGGCACCACGAGAACGTGGACGGGAGCCCGGGGCTCGATGTCCTCGAAGGCGACGACCTGGTCGTCCTCGAAGACCAGCCGCGCCGGGGCTCGGCCGGAGGCTATCTCGCAGAAGATGCAGTCTGCCATTCGCCGTCGGAGGTTACATCGGCTGAGGCGCCGAAGCGCGGAGCCGGGTCGATCGACCCCTCCCGATATACGACGCGTTCCAGCTGCCCCGCTCGCCGTCCCTCGGGCGGAGCGCTGACCTGGATGTAGTTCTGGCTGACGCCGCGTACCCGGCCGGCGCTCACTCGATCCCAGATCACGTCCAGCTCCGCACCATCGAAGCGGGCGCGGTAGGCGGCGCCGAGCTGGTGTCCCAGATCGATCGTGCGCCGTGACCGCTCCCTGGCTTCGGCGATCGGGACCTGACCGGCGTAGCGGGCCGCGGCGGTCCGCGGCCGGGGTGAGAAGCGGAAGACATGGAGATCCATGAAACCTGCCGCCTCGATCGTGGTCAGTGTGCGTTCGAAGTCCTCGACGCTCTCTCCCGGGAAGCCCACCATGACATCCCCGGTCAGCGCCAGGTCCGGGCGGACGGCGCGGGCGCTCGCCACCGCCCGTTCGAAGGTGGCCAGGTCGTATCGCCGGCGCATCCGGGCCAGCACCTGGTCGGAGCCCGATTGCAGCGGCAGATGGAGATGGGGACAGAGCCGAGGATGCTCGAGCAGCCGGACCAGCCCCTGGTCGATGTGAGAGGGATCGATGGAGGAAAGGCGCAGGCGGGCCGGGGCCGACGCCTCCAGCAGGCGCTCCAGAAGCGGCCCCAGGCCTCCTCGGTAGGAGCCCAGGTCGATGCCCGTGAGGACGATCTCCTGGTAGCCGGCCCTGGCCGCCGCCCGAGCGCGGTCCTCCAGATAAGGAAGGACGCGTGAGATCGAACGGCCGCGTGTCTGCCAGACGATGCAGAAGGTGCAGCGGTTGTCGCAGCCGTCCTGCACCTTGAGCACGTAGCGGGAGCGCCGGACGCCCGCAGGGGGCAGAGTCTCGGTCACGCCCTGGGGAGCTCCTTTCCAGGCGTTGGGGACGACCAGGTCGGCGCCAAGCCGGTCCCCGGGGTGGGCGTCGACGTAGCAGCCCATCAGGACCAGGGCAGCCTCCGGGTGTTCGCGTCGAGCCCTGGCGGCCGCCTTGCGGGTGTCCCGGTCTGCCGCGGTGGTCACCGTGCAGGAGTTCACGACGACGTAGTTGTCAGCCTCCGAAAGCAGGGCTGCGAGCTCGTCGGTCTCCGCCGCGTTGGTCCGGCAGCCGAGGTTCATGAAGGTCCCGGACGTCATCAGCGCAGCGAGAGCACGGCCATGAAGGCCTCCTGGGGAATCTCCACGCTGCCCACCCGCTTCATGCGCCGCTTGCCCTCCTTCTGCCGTTCGAGGAGCTTGCGCTTGCGGGTCACGTCCCCGCCGTAGCACTTGGCCAGGACGTCCTTCTTCATCGCCGAGATGGTCTCTCGGGCGATCACCTTGCCCCCGATGGCAGCCTGCAGCGGCACCTCGAACATCTGCCTCGGGATGATCTCCTTCAAGCGCTCGACCAGCCGCCTGCCCTGCGCCGCCGCCTTGGCCCGGTCCACGATCATGGAGAGCGCGTCCACAGGCTGGCCGGAGACCAGCACGTCCAGCTTGACCAGGTCGCCGGTCCGAAACCCGGTCACCTCGTAGTCCAGCGAGGCGTACCCGCGGGAGCGCGACTTCAGCTGGTCATAGAAGTCGTGGATTATCTCGCCCAGCGGCAGGTCGTACTCGAGCAGGACCCGCTCGCCAACCTGGTGCTCGAGGTTGCGGAAGCTGCCCCGGCGCTCCTGGCAGAGCTCCATCATGGGGCCGACGTAGGTGGCCGGCGTCACCACGGTGGCCCGCACGTAGGGCTCCTCGATCCTCTCGATGGCGGTCGCCTCCGGGAGCACGGAGGGGTTGTCGACCTCCACCATGCCGCCCTGCTTGAGGTAGACGTTGTACTGCACGGTGGGCGCGGTGGTGATCAGGTCGAGGCCGAATTCGCGCTCCAGGCGCTCCTGGACGATCTCCATGTGCAGGAGGCCCAGGAAGCCGCAGCGATAGCCGAAGCCCAGGGCGCCCGAGTTCTCCGGCTCGAAGACCAGCGCCGCGTCGTTCAGCTGGAACTTCTCCAGCGCCTCCTTGAGCTCGGGATAGAGATCCGAGTCGGTGGGAAAGATGCCGGCGAAGACCATCGGCTTCACCGCCCTGTAACCAGGCAGGGCCCTCTCGGCGGGGCGGTCGTAGAGCGTCACGGTATCGCCCACCCGGGCGTCGGTGACGTTCTTGATGGCCGCGGTGAAGTAGCCGACGTCTCCGGTGCCGAGCCGGTCGCCCGCCCGCATGCGGGGCGTGAACCAGCCCACCTCGTCCACCTCGTGCACCTTGCCGGTATTCATCATGCGCACCCGACTCCGAGGGCGGATCTCCCCGTCGACCACCCGGACGTAGACGATCACGCCCCGGTAGGGGTCGTAGTGGGAGTCGAAGATCAGTGCCCGCAGGGGGCGATCCGGCTCTCCTGACGGCGGCGGCACTTCCCGTATCACCGCCTCCAGGATCTCCTCGGTGCCGACGCCCTGCTTCGCCGAGGCGAAGATCACCTTCGAGACGTCGAGGCCGGTGACCTCGGCTATCTCCTGGGCCACCAGCTCGGGCTGGGCCGCGTCCAGGTCGATCTTGTTGACCACGGGGACCAGCACCAGCCCCGCCTCGACGGCCTGGTAGAGGGTGGCCAGCGTCTGGGCCTCGATCCCCTGGGCCGCGTCCACCACCAGGATGGCGCCCTCGCAGGCGGCCAGAGAACGTGAGACCTCATAGGAGAAGTCCACGTGGCCGGGAGTGTCGATCAAGTTCAGCTCGTAGGTGCTGCCGTCGGACCCGGTGTAGTGCATCTGCACCGCCTGCAGCTTGATGGTGATCCCCCGCTCCCGCTCCAGGTCCAGGGTGTCGAGGACCTGGTCGACCATGTCCCTCTTGCTGACGGAACCGGTGCGCTCCAGCAGCCGATCCGCCAGCGTCGATTTGCCGTGGTCGATGTGAGCGATGATGCAGAAGTTCCGGGTCAGTTCCTGGGGCACGTCGAGATCAATCCTAGTGGGGCTAGAGGTCACCCCTCGACAGGTGCATACTGCGCCGGATACCATGCCGCCACCCGAGCCGGGAAAACCCAAGCCACCCGGCAAGAGCATGAGATGGGATTCAGGAGGCTTGCATTGATCTCGAACTCCAAGCGGCGCACCTGGTTGGCCGGCGCGGCGGCGGCCATCGCCCTGGTCGGCGCGGCCTGCGGCGGCGGCACCACGAGCAGCAGCCCCGGCAGCTTCAAGGGGACCATCAGGATCGGCTACAGCGGCGCCCTCACCGGCCAGTCGCAGCTCTATGGACACGCCATCAGCCAGAGCATCAGGCTCGCGGCCGACGACATCAACGCCAAGGGCGGCATCAACAGCTACAAGGTGGAGACCGACGTCCTGGACGACGGCACCACTGTCGACAAGGCGGCCGCCAACACGCGCCAGCTGATCCTTCAGGACAACGTCAAGGCGCTGATCGGCTCTGTCAACTCGGCGCAGTGCCAGGCGGAGAGCCCGTTAGCGAAGCAGAACAAGGTGATCATGCTGGCCGCGACCTGCAACAGCTACCAGCTGACCACCGAGCCGGACCTGATCAACCCCTACTGGGTGTCTATCGTCCCCAACACGTACATGGAAGGCACGGCCGCCGGCCAGCTGGCCGCCAAGACAGGAGCCAAGAAGATCTTCGTGGTCTCGCCCAAGTACCTGTTCGGAGTCTCTGAGACCAACGCCTTCGTCGCCTCCCTCAAGAGGGCAGCGCCCGGCGCCACCATCGTCAACGCTCCCGAAACCTGGTTCGTGCCCTATCCGACCAACCCTCGCTGGGACTCGACCATCAACGCCATCCAGGCCGCACAGCCGGACCTGATCTACTCCAACATCTTTGCCGCCGACCAGGTGAACTTCATCACCCAGGCGCTCCAGGTCGACCCCCAGTTCTTCAAGAAGTTCCCCATGACCACGCTCTCCAGCGTGGACGACCTCAACACGCTGAAGGACAAGTACCCGCTCGGCATGCAGCTTTACATGCGGGCTCCCTTCTTCGCCCTCACCAACTCCCGCATGACCGACTTCGTGAATCGCTACCGCGCCAAGTACAGCGAGTACCCCTCTGATTGGGCGGTGATGGACTACGACGCAATGCAGATGTACGCTCAGGCCGCCAACGCCGCCAAGAGCTTCGACTCGGACAAGGTGCGCGACCAGATCGTCGGACACTCCTTCTCCAGCCTGCGTGGCTACAGCTTCAAGATTCGTAAGGAGGACCAGCAGGCCAACGTCGGGGAGACCATCGGTACCACCGCCAGCAGTGGCGGCAAATACCCGTTCCCGACGCTCAGCAGTCCGACCAATCTGAAAGGCGACGACCTGATCATGCCCACGGAGCTGGTCAGCGAGCTCAAGGCGGGCAAGTGTGAGAAGAACAACGACCCCACGACCACGGACTTCGCCCTCTGCCCGTCCTGGAAGAAGGGCTGAGCTTGCGAGGAAGCCCGACTACCTCGAGGTAGGCATTTGAGCCCCGGACAGCTCCTGCTCTTTGCGGTGGGTGGCCTGGCCAACGCGGCCTACCTGTTCATCGTGACCGCGGGGCTGTCCCTGGTCTTCGGCGCGCTGCGCATCATCAACATGGCGCACGGCTCGCTCTACATGATCGCCGCCTTTGTGACGGTGGTCGTCGCCAACCGGCTGGGCGCCAGCTTCGGATTCTGGACCGGGCTCCTCCTGGCGGTGGCGCTGACAGGCGTCATCGGCGCCCTGATCGAGATCCTGGTGCTCCGGCGGATCTATGGACAGGAGCACCTGGTCCAGCTGCTCGGGACATACGCTCTGAGCCTTGTCGCGGCCGGCGCCGTGCGCATCCTCTTCGGGGCCAGCTACCGCACGGTCCGGCCGCCGGACATAGTCAGCGGCTCTCTGAACATTGGCGGCTTCCGCTACTCCGGCTACGCGGTCTTCATGATCGCCTCGGCCGTCGTGATTGCGATCGGCGTCTATCTCCTGCTCTACCGCACCGCGCTGGGCCGGAACATCCGCGCCGCCGTCTCCGACCCGGAGCTGCTAAACGTCTCCGGCGTCAACGTCTCCCGTCTCTACACCACGGTCTTCGTGATCGGAGCCGGGCTGGCTGCCCTCGGCGGCGCCATCGTGGCCCCCAGCCAGGCCGTGGGGGCGAGCATGGACACAGACGTGCTGGTGCTGGCCTTCGCCATCAGCGTGATCGGAGGGCTCGGCAGCATCGTGGGCACCGCCGTGGGAGCGCTGATCGTCGGCGAGGTGATCTCCTTCGGGCTGAACAACCAGTACACGAACCAGTTCGCGATCGCCTTCGTCTTCATCATCATGGCGGCGGTCCTGACCGTCCGCCCTTGGGGCCTCTTTGGCCGGCCCGAACAGGACCTGTGAGGCAAGTCATTCGAGGGCAGGTCATTCTTGAGCTCGCCTGACGCCGGCCGGAGGCGGACCTCTCGGCTCTCTGCCTGGCTGCCCCAGGGCCGCCGTGGCCCGTTGCGCCTGGCAGTAACCGTCCTCCTGGTCCTCTTCGCCATCCTGATCCCGCCGCTCTCCGGCTTCTACGAGCAGCTCAACCCGGACGTGAGCGCGAAGTTCTACATCTTCCTGGGCACCTCGGCCCTGGTCCTCGCCCTCTGGTCTGTGTCCTACAACCTGATGCTGGGCTACACGGGCATGGTCTCCTTCGCCCATGCCGCCTACTTCGGCGTCGGCGCCTACACCGTCGCCTTTCTCTTCAAGCGCTTCCAGCTGCCCGCCCTGGAAGGCCTGGTGCTGGCCCCGCTGGTCGCCGCGGCAGTCGGGCTGGTGACCGGGTTGGTGGCGCTGCGCGCCGTCCGGCTCTACTTCTCCCTGCTCACGCTGGCCATCTCGCAGCTGCTCTTCTCAATCGCCTTCTCCTGGTGCACGATCGGGTGCGACAACGGCATCCACGGGATACAGCTCCCGGACCAGCTGTCCGACTACACCACGCTGTACTACTTCGTGGGCGGGGTGGTCGGAATTGCGATGCTGATCATGTTCGCCGTCGTCAGGTCTCCCTTTGGCGCGGCCCTGGCCGCAATCCGCGAAAACCGCCGTCGTGCGAGCGCGATCGGCCTCAACGTCAAGGCCTACGAGCTGACCGTCTTCACCCTGGCCTCGCTTTTCGCCGGGCTGGCGGGCGGCCTCTTCGCCGTCTTCCAGCAGGAGGCCTATCCAGAGCTGCTCTACTGGACGAACAACGCCCAGCCGATCGTGGTGGCGCTCCTGGGCGGCACCGGGGCCTTCCTCGGGCCGGCGCTGGGGGCATTCATCTACACAGTCCTCGACAACGCGATCAGCAAGCAGTTTCCCTATCAGTTCGACATCATCCTGGGTGCCATAGTCCTCGGCGTCGTGCTCCTGGTGCCGGGCGGCATCTGGGACGCGCCCGCGCTTCTGGGCGCCCTCCGCGCTCGGATCCGCGGCGGCGCCGATGACGAGGCGCAGCCGGCGGAGAGCACCGGCGAGGCGATCCGCCGGATCGACGTCGCCAAGGCGGTAAAAGCCGGCGCCATCGAGTCCGACGCCGTAACGACGGGTGAGACGCTGCTGCGAGTGGAGGGCTTGAGCAAGGCCTTCGGTGGATTGCAGGCGGTCCAGTCGGTCGACCTCCAGGTGAGACAGGGGGATCGCCACGCCATCATCGGCCCCAACGGCGCCGGCAAGTCGACGCTCTTCGACCTCATCACGGGACGCCTGAAGCCCGACTCCGGGCGGGTTGTCTTCGACGGCCGCGACATCACGGGCAAGCCGGTCCACACGGTCGCGC
>Ga0209526_10000933_pt1 | contig 19271 bp, 6 predicted proteins | sample JacPinW_OM2H0_M1_FD_188566 | JGI IMG/M metagenome (GOLD analysis project Ga0209526, IMG submission 188566) | Forest soil microbial communities from Algoma, Ontario, Canada - Jack Pine, Ontario site 1_JW_OM2H0_M1 (SPAdes) (version 2) | ecosystem: Environmental > Terrestrial > Soil > Boreal... | reverse complement strand
GGGATAGCGCAGCGCAGCGCCCAGCGCGCGGGCCAGCGCGTCGCCGTCCAGGCCGCTAGTCTCGGCGAGTACCGCGACCGGCGAGCGACCGGTCGCAGTGGCGCTCGCGACCGCCGCGCGCAGCGCGTCCTCCGCCAGCGACGGCGGCACCGGCTCCGGAGCCGGCTTCGGCTGCGCGGCGTCCAGGGTGTCCACAGCCTCCACGGCGTCGAGCGCGTCCAGGGCGTCCACAACCTCCACGGCGTCCAGCCCATCCAGGGCGTCCACAACCTCCACGGCGTCCAGCGCGTCCAGGGCCGCGCCCATTTGCGGCTGCCGGCCAGCTCGGGAATCGGGTGGCTGAGCCGCGAGCGCGGCAGGCACTTCGGCACGCTCCATGTGCCGATCGAGCTCCTCGACGACCCGGCTGAGCTTGGTCATGATCTTGGCCGGCTTGGAGTCGCGCGCCACGCTCACCGGATGCTCCCGGCAAGCTCGAAGATCGGGAAGTACATGAGCACGACGATGAGGCCGATCACGAGGCCGATCACCGTCATCATGGCCGGCTCGATCAGGCGCGTGGCGACGTCGACGAAGCGCGACAGCTCCTCGTCGTAGAACGCCGCGATCCGCTCCATCATCTCGCCCATGTTTCCGCCGCGCTCGCCGACCCGCAGCATGCGCTCGGCAACCGGCGTGGTCAGGCCCTGGGCGGCGAGCGCGTCGGCCAGCGAGCGTCCCTCGCGCACCGCGCGCGTGGCCGCCGCGAGCCGCGGCCGTGCAGCCGCGGCCAGCAGGCCGCGTGTCATCTCGAACGCGGTCACGACCGGCAGACCGCCGCGCAGCAGCATGCCGACCGTGCGGTACAGGCGCGCGAGCTGGTAGAGCTCGATCTGGTGGCCGACCATCGGGATGCGCGCGGACAGGCGGCCGAGCGCGGCGCGAAAGCCGGGCCGCAGCACGCCGTAGCCGGCGAGCGCGACGCAGGCGAGAAAGCCGGCCAGCACCGCGAGGCCGTGCGCGTCGAGCAGCCGCCCCCACTGCATCAGCATCTTCGAGGCGACCGGCAGCTCGCCGCCGATGTCCTCATAGATACCCGAGAACCGCGGCACGACGTAGGCGACCAGGAACAGCACGACCAGCGAGCCGGCCGCGAGCAGCACGGCCGGGTAGATCGAAGCGTTGATCAGCCGCTTCTTCAAAAGGTTTATCTGCTGCTGGTAGGTGACGAAGCGCCTGAGCGCCTCGGTGATCGCGCCGGTGCGCTCGCTCGCGCGCACGGTCGCCGCGTACAGCGTCGGGAAGCTGCTCGGGAACTCACCGAGCGCGACCGACAGGCTCTGCCCCTCGTACAGGCGCCGGCGCAGGCCCTCAAGCAGGTGGCGGACCGACTCGTCGCGTTCCTTCTCGGTCAAGGCGTCGATCGCCTCGACGAGCGACAGGCCGGCCTCGAGCAGCGCGACGAGCTCGTTGCTGAACGCTACCAGTGACAGGCGCGCGCGCCGCGAGCCCTTCAGGCGCGCCGCCTGGATCGCGAGCACGCGCAGGCCGCGCACGAGCGCCTGGCGGTGCGCGTCGGCCTCGTCGAGTGCGTCCACCTGGTGGATCGCGACTCCCTGGCTACCGTCAAGAGTGGTGATACGAAAGCGCATGCGTTACCAGTTCGTGATGTCGGCGTCTTCGCCGGTGCCGCCCGGGCGGCCGTCCTTGCCGTAGGAGAGCAGGTCGAAGTCGCCACCGCGCGTGCCGGGCTGCTGGTAGACGTAGGGCCGCCCCCAGGGGTCGGCGGGCACGCCTTTCTTGAGGTAGGGCCCGGCCCAGTTCGGCTCGCCGCTCGGCTGCACGACGAGCGCCTGCAGCCCCTCCTCGCTCGTCGGGTGGTGCCCGACGTCGATCCGGAACTGGTCGAGCGCCTTGTCGAGCGCGTCGATCTGCGCGCGCGCGACCTTGACCTGCGACTTGCCGACCTGCGCGAAGTAGCGCGGCGCGACGAAGCCCGCCAGCAGGCCGATGAGGACCATGACGACGAGCATCTCGAGCAGCGTGAAGCCGCTTGCCAGGCCGGCCCGATTCGACAAAACGAGCTGGTAGCGTTTGATCTTGTTGTAAAGCGTGCCTTTCGAAACCCCGAGGGCCCCGGCAGCTCTGGCCACGTTTCCCGCGTACCGGAGCAGGGCCTGTTCGAAGGCTCGGCGTTCGACCTCTTCGAGCGGGAGAATCTCACCGGGGGAGGACGTCTGTGCCCAGGTGCTTGCGCAGCCGGCGCGGCGGCGGGCCGGCTCGATCGAAGCCGACACGCGCTGAATGAGGTTCTGATCCGGAGGCAGGAGGCTGGCCTCGCCCTCGACGAGGTTGGCCAGCTCACGCACGTTTCCGGGCCACTCGTACGCCTCGAGGTCAGCCATCACGGCTGGCGCCACATCGATCGGTGTGCGCCGCCTGCGGTCCGCGTACTTGCGCAGGTAGTGCTCGACGAGCATGGGAACGTCTCCTCTCCGCTGCCTCAGCGGCGGGAGCCGCAGGTGCACCACTCTCAGCCGGTGGAAGAGGTCGAGCCGGAAGGTACCGGCCGCGACCGCCTCCTTCAGATCGCGATGACTGGTGGCGATCACGCGGGCGTGGAGCGGGATGTTCCGCGTGCTGCCCAGCCGCTGCACCACCCTTTCCTGGAGCACGCGGAGGAGCCTTGCCTGCATCTCCATCGGCATGTCGCCGATCTCGTCGAGGAGCAGTGTCCCGCACCCGGCGACCTCGAACTTTCCTGCGTGCCCGCTGCTCCGCGCGCCGGTGAAGGCGCCTCCCTCGTACCCGAACAGCTCGCTCTCGAGCAGGTCCCGCGGGATGGCGGCGACGTTGATGCCCACGAATGACGGAGCGGTGCCGGGAGTACTGTTGTGGATCGCCTGCGCGAACATCTCCTTGCCGGTGCCGCTCTCGCCCGTGATGAGGATGGGCACGTCCGACTGCGAGACCCTCTGTGCGATCTCCAGGGCTTCGAGGAACGCGGGATCGTTGCCGATGAGGTCGTCGAAGGTGAACCGGGCGTCCGACTGGACGCGCTTCCGGGCCAACGGTTTCGCGCTGGAGAGGCTGCGGAGGGTCGCCACGATGCCCCCCTCGTAGGCTTGGGCCCGGATGACCAGTTCCGCATGGGGAGTCCGCACCACCTCCGCGAGGTGAGTCGGATCGTCCCCGACAAGCGTGAGGGCGAGCGGCGCGAGCCCCGGAATGTCGCGCAGGCGGCGGCCGAGCGCGTGCTCGCGTTTGACTCCCAGCACGCCGGCGGCGGCGTCGTTGATGGAGCGGACCACGCCCTTCCGGTCGACGACCAGCACGCCATCGCGAAGCGCCGCCAGGGTCGCGGCGTCGCGGGCGGCGGCTTCGCGGACGGCAGCGTTCGAGTGCGCCCGTGCGAGCGAGGTGCGTGCCAGCGAGCCGTAGACGGTCAGCTGCTCCAGATCGCGCTCGGTCAGGGTGGTGCCCGGCGCAGCCCAGACGATCAGGACCAGGTTGCGCCCTGGCTGGCCCAACGGAATCTGCATGCGCGGGCACGTCGTCTCGACGCCTGCGCCGCTGCGGGAAAGCAGCTTGAGTGTGCCGTCAGAATCGACTTCCATCAGCTCCGCGGCCGTCGCGGAACAGACCATCAGCGCAAGCCTGGGGATCGTCTCGATCCAGTCGTCGAGGCCGTCGACGGAAGCAATCTCCCCGTTGACGGCGACCACCTCGCCGATCGCTTCGCGATCGACGGCCGAGGCCGCCAGCGCGCTGGCAAGCGATGCGGAGCGCATCGCGTTTGTCATTGCTTCCCCCCCGAAGACCGGCGCGAATTAACAACTCTCCTGCTGTAAAATGTAAATCAGGCCTTCGTCTATCTGCCATACGTCCGCGTGGTTCCAACCGGGGGATCGTGTAGCAGCGGCGCCCGGTCAGCGGCCGCCCGCGAGCGTCTGCGCGAAGGCGATGATGAGCGATGGCTGGCCGGCTCGTCGCAACCCTCCGTCGACTCGTTAAAGATTTGAACTGATCATTGGAAAGCTGGCAAATCGGTTGAGTCTTCCAGCTAGTTGGCTCCGATGAGCCGTTCGTGAATTGCAAATTTTGAAATCTGCGCTCGGCCGATTTTGCAGTGATTTCGGCCGCAACCGTCTGGCATCGCCGATGCAGAACGGATGCGGGATGGTGAGGCTCGCGACCGCGTTCGCGAACGGGCCCGCCGGGGGGGCTTGTACTCAAGACTAAGGTCTAGCGCGCTACCACGCTGCCGCAGCAGGCATGTGAAGCCGGAGGTCACAAAATGTTCTGCCACCAATTGATTTCTCGGGGCTTGCCAGCGGTTCTGTTGGCCATGTTGGCGTTGCCCGCCCGCGCGCAGTCGTTCCGCGTGCAGTGCCCGACCAGCACGATCACGCATCCGTCGACGCTCCACGACAACAACTCGGAGCCCGCGTACGTCAGTCCGACGACGCTGGTCGCCGGTCCGAACGGTTATCTGACGCCGTCCGCGAACGTCAACGGCGCGATCAAGTGCCAGCAGATCTCGGGCGGCGACGGCTACTCGACGATGGGCGACGGAACGCAGACCTACCTGTTCTCGTTCGGACCTTTGTCCGGGCTCGCCGACATCGCGAACGGACAGCCCGGAACCGGGTTCCCAAGCGTTTTCAACACCCCGTATCCGGGTCCTGGCGCCGCGCCGAAGCCCGGCGATCCTGCAACGAGCGGCTTGGGTGCGTTTACCTACAACGGCGCCATTGGGCAGGTTCCCAATGCGGATTGCGTAGCCGAGCCGAGCGCCTGTCCGAGCACACCTGCCTCCGGGATTGATGGGCACGTCGATGCCCGCCAGATCATGGATGTCGGCGTGATGAACGGCAACATCCCGGCGCCCCTGATGGCGATCGACGAGGACGACGAGTTCTTTCTGACGCTCACCAACGTCGGGATGATCATGCGGCCGGACCTCTTCGAGCAGCACACGGTCCACTTCCACGGCTATCCGAACGCCTCGGCGTTCTACGACGGCGTGCCGGACGCCTCGGTCGCGATCAACATCGGCGGCAGCTTCACGTACTACTACCTCGCGCCCGACGCCGGCACCTACTTCTGGCACTGCCACATCACGCCGCCCGAGCACCTGCAGATGGGCATGGTCGGCCAGCTGTACGTGCGGCCGCGGCAGAACCGCGTGCCGCCGAGCACGACGCTGAGGGCCGCGCTTCAGACGCAGCAGACCGACCTGCGGACCGCCTGCCGCCGCCCGAATGACGGCGTGACGCCGGCGGTCGCGAGCGTGCCGGACATCCTCTGCAGCAACCCGGTGCCGGCGGTGGCGACCACCGCCAGCGGCGGCGGCAAGTACGCCTACAACGACGGCGACGGCTCGACCTATTACGACGTCGAGTATCCGCTGCAGATGCACGGCTTCGACCCGAACTTCCACTTCGTCGGCATGACCTTCAACCCGGAAGGATTCACCGACATGAAGGACAAGTACTTCCTGTTGAACGGGCGTAGCTACCCGGACACGGTTACGTCCGGACCCTTGCAGACTCCGTCAGCCGATGGCGTCAACCACTTCTCGCAACCGCTGAATTCGATCATCAACATTCCGGCTGGCAAGAAAGCGCTGTTGCGCATCTCTTCCCTCGACGTCAGCGAGTACCAGACGCTCGCCTCGCTCGGCATCCCGATGAAGGTGATCGGCTACAACGCGAAGCTGCTGCGCGACCAGGCCGGGAACAACCTTTACTACACGACCAACTCGATCACGCTCGGGGGCGGCGAGTCGCTGGACGTGATTCTGGACAGCACGGGGGTCCCGAAGGGCACGTATTACCTCTACACGCCCAACCTCGACCACCTGTCCAACGACGCCGAGAACTTCGGCGGCCTGATGACTGAAGTTCGGATTAATTAGGAGAGCGGCGATGAATTCACTGAAAATGGCAGCCGCAACTTCGACGGGCCGCATGCTTTCCCTGCTGGCGACGGCAGCGACGCTGCTGTTGGCGACGGTGGCCAACGCAGCGGTGCCGGGGATCACCGGGGGGACGGGCGCCACCGCCACGTTCAACCTGGCCGCGACCGAGAGTTTCATCAGCCAGCCCGACGGGCAGATGGTGTACTCGTGGGGATACGGTTGCACTGGTGCGCCTGGCGGCTATGCGCCGGCGGCAATAGCAAAACCGTTCTGCTCCACGATGCAGATTCCAGGCCCGACGCTGATCGTCACCGAAGGACAGACGGTCACGGTGACGCTGACCAATCAGCTGCCCGCCGCCGCCGGCAATACGTCAATCCTGTTCCCCGCCTTCAAGGTGACAGCCGCCGCCGCCGCGTTGCAGCCCGTGAGCTGCACCGCGACAACCGCGGCAACCCAAGCGCCTCAGGGCCTGCTGACTACCGAGGCGAGTCATGGCTGCGCCGTCACCTATACCTTCATCGCCACAACCCCCGGCACGCGCGCCTACTACAGCGGCACGCAGGGCGATCTGCAGGTCGAAATGGGCCTGTTTGGCGCCATCATCGTGCTGCCCTCCAGCGTACCGACGGTATGCAACGCAGTCCCCAACGCGATTGCGCACTACGTGGCGCTGGGCAACTTGCCGGAGGCGGATTTCCGACTCGCCGCAGCCGCCTACCGCCATCCGAGAACCTGTTACGACCGGGAGTACCTGTTCCAGTTCTCCGAGATGGATCTCAACATCCACGCTCAGGCGCTGGCACAGGTCACCGCAACAAAAGGCTGCACCGCTGGAATGCCGGGGTGCAGCCTCAACGTCCCGACCGAGCCCTACCACCCGGCGTATTTCATGATCAACGGCCGGTCAATGCCGGACGACATGGATCCGAACTACGCGTTCCAGTACCCGCACCAGCCCTACAACGGCAACCCGCACATGCATCCGGGCGAGCAAGTGTTGCTGCGGATCATCGGCCAGGGGCGCTGGCAGCACCCGTTCCACGAGCACGGCAACCACGTGCGCATCCTGGGACGCGACGGCAATCTAATTCTGAGCGCGACCGATCCGAACAGCCTGGCCGGACCGCTGCTGTTCACCACCACGACCACCCCCGGCATGGCGATGGATGGGATCTTCTACTGGACCGGCAAGGGTCTGAACTGGGATCCGTACGGTCACAATCCCGCTTCCACCGACGCGCTAGCCAAGCTTTCCTGTAACGGGCTTCTCAATGGCCATCACTCGGTAACGACGGACCTCAACTACTACGAGTGGTGTCAGGACCACAACAAGCCGCTCCAGGCGAAGCCATTCGGCGATGTAGCGGCTGGCGGCCCGGTGACGTTGCCGGATCCAAACATCTTTACGAACGGCGCCTGGTACGGCGGTAGTCCCTATCTCGGGCCCGATGCAACGGTCCGCGCGGTCGGTGCCACCGGAACGACGCCGCCGTCCGGCACGATCGCCAACTCACCGACCGGCGAGGCGGGATTCGCGTTCATGTGGCACTCCCACAACGAGCGCGAGATCACGACCAACAACATTTTCCCGGGCGGCATGCTGATGATGATGCTGGTCGATTCACGTGAATTCATGATCGACGAATCGAATTAGGACACGGTGGGGGGGACATCAATGCAATCCAATATCTTCAAGTCGCGCCCGATCAAATCGGGACTCGCGGCTTCCGTTCTCCTCCTCGCGAGCGGCGCGTCCTTCGCGCAGCAGCAGGTCAATCTGGCCGCGGGGCCTGCCACGGCCAGACTGCCGGACGGCTCTGCCGTGCCGATGTGGGGCTACAGCTGCGGCACAGCCGTGGCTGGCTCGACGGCGACCTGCGGTGCGCTGAGTCCGTTGGCCATGACGCCGGGCGTTTGGTCGCCCGTCGTGATTACGGTTCCGACGGGACAGGACCTGCAGATCAACCTCACGAACAATCTTTCGTTCCCGACGAGCAGCGCGACTCCGCCGACCACTCCGCCGAACAACATCCCTACCTCGCTCGTCATCGTCGGTCAGCTGGGCGCCGGTCTGGGATCGGCGGCGACCTACAAGAGCAGCCCCACTCATGCGGTTCAGGGTGTTACCTGGCCTATCGTCGGTGATACGGGCGGCGCGACATTCAACCCGCCCGCGCAGGGACAACGCGTGCAGTCGTTCGCCACGGAAGTGGCATCTGGAGCGACGACGTCCCTGACCTGGATCGCGCCGCGGCCGGGCACGTACCTGATCGAGTCCGGCACACATCCCTCGATCCAGGGCCCGATGGGCCTGTATGGAATCCTGGTGGTGACGACCGCGCCTTCCGTCACCACCGCCGGCACAGCATATCCCGCCGTGGGGACCACACCTGCCGTGACCTACAAGGCGGAAATTCCCCTGCTGCTCAGTGAGATCGACCCGGTCCAGAACAACGCCGTCGACACGGCGATCAGGACGACTGGCTTCAGTGAGACCTCGGCTCGCGTCCTTCGGGATTCGGTGAGTTCCGTAACGGTCGACCTCACCGCCACTGGGACGCCCATCGCCGGTTCGGGCTACGTGCTCAATGAGCCCGTCGTCATTACTGGCGGTGGTTTTACGGTTCAAGCGACGGCTCACGTCTCAGCACTGGTTGGGCCTAACACACTTGGATTGAGCCCGACCGGCATCGCGGCCGTCACGATTGACAACCCTGGCCAAGGCTACACTTCAGTTCCCACCACCGTGACCGTAACAGGTCCCGGCAGCGGTGCGTCACTTACCGCCAACCTGAGTCTGGCGGGCGTCATGTGCAGCGACGGCAGTACAGCCTGCTATCCGCCGGCGGTGAACTACACGCCGCTCTATTACCTCTTCAACGGCGTCGCGTTCGACAAGACCAACGCCTCGAACTCGCTGTTCCCGGCCGTGCCGGGTACCAGTCAGATACCGGTTTCCGGCAACGTGCTGGTGCGCTTGGTGAATGCCGGCTTGCGCATGCACGTACCTTCGATCGTCGGATCGCTGACCGGCACGACGCCGGTTCCGGGATTCTCGCTGATCGCGGAAGACGGCAATCCGCTGCCGGGTATTCCGCGCGTGCAGAGCGAAGTCTTCATGGCCGCGGGCAAGACGTGCGACGTGATGATCAACGCACCGCCGAGCACGATTGGCACGGTGCCTCCGCCCGCCCTGCCGATCTACGACCGCGAGCTCAGCCTGTCTGCAAACGCAGTCTCGCGCGACGGCGGCATGCTCGCGTACATCAGCGTCAATGGCGGCGACTTGCCGACCACAATCAAGGTTGCCGCCGCCATCGCGCGGGCGGACACCTACAACTCCGTAATCCCTTGCGCTGCCGCGCCCTGCAAGGCAGTGACAGTGTCAGATCCGGCCAAGGGCGTGATCGCGAACGACACCAATGTATACGGCGTTCAGGTCTTGACGGCACCAATCCGAGGCGCGCTGACCCTGAATGCTGACGGCACCTTCCTCTACACCCCGAACGCAGGCATCGCCTGCGACGCCACGACGAAGGTCTGCGACACCTTCGTGTACAAAGCGAACGGCAATCCCGCGATCAACGCTACAGTCACACTGGCCGCAGCTAGCATCGAGGCCGCCAGCGGCATCACTGTCAGAGACGATTCGTACCCGTCGAACGTCGCGACGTCGTTGAGCATCAAGTCGCCGGGCATCCTTGCGAATGACAGCGACGCGGCGGGCTATCCGCTGACGGTCAGCGGGGCAACGCTCTCAGCCCCTCTGCAGGTGCCCCTGACGTTCCTGATCGGCCCAGGGGCACCAGGGACAGGGACGGTGATTGTCGATCCGAATGGTGGTTTCAACGCAACCGTTAGCGTGGCGGGCACCTACACGTTTACCTACAAGGCGCAGAACTCGCAGGGCACCGTCAGCGCCTCGGCCGCGACCGTGACCCTCACATTCCCGGCGGCGACCGGTCTCGCGGTGACGGTCAAGGACGGCAAGAGCGGAGCTCAGATCACCGACTATCGCTGGATCATCGAGGAAGACCGGACGTTCTACGTCGACCCGACGAAGACAACCAACGTCGGCGGCACGAACATCGTTCCCACCTTCGGCACCAATTTTCACACCAGCTACATGCCGGTGGTGGCGGCCGGTTGCACCGGACCGTTGGCCTGCGAAGGTGGCCAGACCGTCCTGGGGCAGCCCGCGGTATGCGACGTTGGCAACGGAGTTTGCCGGCCCGATCCGACATCAGGAAATGGGCAAGCGCCACTGGATCCCAAGCAAGTTCATCTGGATCCGAACAAGCGCTACTACATCTCGGTCCTGCCCGGCGATGCCGCCAACCCGTTCAACAACGCGAACTTGTCCGCCAATTGTGTCAATGGAGTCTCGGCGACCAACCCGGATCCGACTTGCGGCCACGGCATGGGCGGCGCACCGATCTCCTTCGGGCAGACGGCCGTCACCGTGCGGTCGCAACCGACCCCATTCCCGCCAGCGAAACTCACGGTGTTCGTGTTCGAGGACGACTTCCCACTCAACGGTGAGCACGATTCCGGCGGCGGCATCGACGTGGTGGCGCCCAACGAGCCCGGCTTGGGCGGCTTCAACATCACCCTCTTCGACGATGCCGGTGGTCCGGGCGACGCGACCGGACAGATGACCTACGACATGTTCAACCAGCCCCTGTCGAACAGCCTGGCGGGAACCATCGATCCGTCCACGGGCATGGATGCATGCCCGATTTCGAAGATTGCGCGCAGTGGCGCGAACGATCCGACGCAGACGGGCATCACCGGCACCATCGTGACCTGCCCGAAGTACGAATCGGACGGCAAGACCCTGTCGCCGCTCGCGGGCCAGGCGATCGTGGCCAACCTGATGCCGGGACGGTACGGCGTGGTGGCGACGCCGGGCGCCGACCGGATCGCGCGGGGTGAGGAATGGCTGCAGACCAATACGCTCGACGGCCAGAAGGCCCACGACTCGTTCCTTCGTATCGGCGAGCCGGCCTACTTCCAGGAGTTCGGGCCGTCCGGATACCACGTGACGATCGGCTTTGCCAACCCGAAGATCATCAATGACCGCAAGCCGAGCGTCTGCAACGGCACCAACCCGGACCTCACGGTCACCACCAGGTGCACCAATTCCGTGACCGGCCTGGTCACGACCAACCGTATGAGCCGCACGCCGGATCAGCGGCTGTACGGCAGCGGCGACAACAGCAGCTTCGGCTTCACCCAGTGCTACGTCAGCTTCGGCGATCCTGACGGCATCGACTTCGCCTTTACCAAGTGCGATGCCAAAGGGACCTTCACGCTCTCCGGCCTTCCCGATGGGGTTTGGAGAATCACCGTATTCGACCAGTGGAACGACATGCTGGTCGACGGCCTCTCGACGCCCGTCCGGCTGTCCGGTGGCACGACCACCAATCTCGGGCAGATTGCCATCAACCAGTGGCAGGCGAACATCTACACATCGACCTTCTTCGACCAGAATGGCAATGGTGTCAGGGACTCCAACGAGTCCGGCCTTACGCTGGTTGCAACGAACAACCGCTTCCGCGACGGCAGCTACTCCAATTTCAACAATACCGACCTCAACGGCATGGCCGGCTTCAACGAGATCTTCCCGTTGTTCAGTTGGTACGTGATCGAAACGGATACGACGCGCTACAAGAGCACCGGAACGCACGTTGTCTACGACTCCGGCGGGCCTGCCGACGGTAATCCAGCGTGCGGAGCCAATGGTTTCCCCCCGTGTGGCAATTCCACCATCGCAGGGAACATGGCGAATACCGCTGAAGCAATCCCGTTGCCTGCCAATCTGCGGGTTCCGGGCGCCTACTATTGCGGCAATGCCGACTGCACCGACGCTCCCGTTCCGCTCGCGCCGGGCGCGAACCCTTCCGCGACCTCCTCCGGCCGAGTCGACCCGGCCTGGGTGGCGACCGAGGGCTGGCAGGGCTTCGCCGGCCAGAACTCATTCATCGAATTCGGCAAGATGCCGTTCGCCGCCGGCGAGACTGGCGGTATCCACGGTGAAGTGATCTATGCCTCGACGCGTCCGTTCGACGACCCGTCGCTGCTCATCCACACAAGCTGGACGCCCGATGTCCCGGGCGTGACGATCAACCTGTACCAGGAGGGAACGGCGCCGGATGGCAGCCAGTCCCTGACGCTGATTGACACGACCAAGACCAGCAGCTTCGACGAGTGGGCGCAGGGCTTCCGCTCCGACGGCGTCCCGAACATGAACTGCCCGGGCCAGGGCAGGGACACCGGCACGAACGCCGACCTCTTCTTCTTCTCGCTGTACAACCAGCCACAATGGCTCGACCTGTACAACTCCCAGCACGGCGGGTCCGCGGTAACGCCGCTGCCGAACAACGCGCAGTTCAAGTGCTACGACGGCATGCACAACTGGAACCAGGTGCAGCCGGCGCCGTACGACGGCATGTATCAGTTCCCGAGCGTGAGGGGGCTCGACCGGAACACGGGTAAGCCCACCGGCACGAACTGCACGGCCTGCGTAACCAACCCTGACTCGAGCGATCCCTACAGGTACGGCGGCAGCCCAACGCCTCAACCTTGGGTGAACGGGATAAGCACGGGCACCCCCATGCTGCCCCCCGGCAAGTACGTGGTCGAAGTGGTGGTGCCGCCGGGCTATGAGCTCGTCAAGGAAGAGGACAAGAACATCCTGATTGGCGACAACTACATTGCGCCGGTGACGGTCCAGTTCCCGAACCTGGCTAGCTCCATTTACATTCTTCCCGACCAGGCAGAGGTGAGCGCGCTCTACAACCCCAACAACCCCCAGAATCCGACCCAGACGCTCGGCAGAACCACCCTGCCCAGTCACGAGGGTGACACCGGAAGCGTCGAGACCTTCTGGCCATGCGTGGGCGCCGAGCGCATCGTTCCTGACTACATCAGCCTGTTCCCGGGTTCCCATGAAGTCGCGCCGTTCGCGGGTGCCAAGCGCCGTCTCTGCGACCGCAAGGAAGTGCAGCTCGTCGAGCAGACTGCGGCGCTCGCGAAGTTCTGGATCTTCAGCTCGACGCACGTGGCCGCGCACTTCACCGGTGTGATCACCGACGACTTCACGTCGGAATTCGACCCGTTCTCGCCGCAGTTCGGCGAGAAGTTCGCGCCGGCCGACCTGCCGGTCTCGATCAAGGACTGGACCGGGAACGAGATCTCGCGCGTCTACGCTGACCACTGGGGCTCCTACAACGGCCTGACGTACTCGACCTGGGAAGTCAATCCGCCCAACCCGACCGGTTATGCACCGACGATGATGGTCACGTGCATGAACGACCGCGGCAGCGGCCCGACGCCCGATCCGCTCTACAACCCGGCCTACAGCCAGTTCTGCTACGAAATCCCGTTCATGCCGGGACAGACGCAGTACATGGATACGCCGGTCGTGCCCACGTCCGCCTTTGCGGGCGCCGGGTACAACAACCCCGACTGCGCCTACCCGGATGCAGTGCCGGGGATCAAGGAAGTGGATGGCGATGGCGTCGGACCCTGGGTCAGCGCGGCCGGTCACACCCTCACGATCACGGCCATCGGCGATCAGACGGTCACCAACTACGCGTACTCCGGTCCGTCGGCCACGACAATTCCGTTCAATCAAAAGACCGTCACGCGCCACTACGGCTTTGGAACTCAGTGCACCGCCATCGGCGGCGCCTGCACCGCAGTGTCGAGCGTAACGATCGGCGGCGTCGCGGCGACGATCACCGGGTGGTCGGACACCTCGATCACGGTGACCGCGCCTGGCCTGACGGCGGCGCAATCGAGTTGTGCCATACAGCAACAAGTGCAGTACGGAGGCTCAACGGCCAGCTGCGGTGAGCTGATCATCACAGCCGGCAACGGCAAGACGTCGGTCGATACGGTGACGGTAACGATCGGCGGCAAGGCGCCGACTCACGTCACTGCCACCAACTCGATCCAGGCTGCGATCGACGCGGCTGCACCGGGCGACCTGATCATCGTCGACCCCATTGGCAGCGGAGCCAATTCGACGCCCGCCGTTCACAACGAAATCCTGCTCATGTGGAAGCCTGTCCGGCTGCAAGGTGTCGGCGCGGTTTCCAGCATCATCGATGCCAACACGCATCCGGCGGGCAAGTTGGATCCGTGGCGCCGCACGGTCAATTGCCTGATGGGCCTCGGAATGAACGGCTGGGCGATCGGCGCGCCACTGCCGACCGGCGGCACGAATTCGTTCGATCCGACCGGGACTTACTTTTGCGACAGGAGCGGCACCCCGAACGGCAATCCGTGGAACTATTTCACGCCGTTCGACGGGAAGAACCCGCAGGTCGACCGGCTGCCGCTCGAGGCGACGGTCGGCTGGGACGCCAACCTCAACGGCAACCTCGCCGAGCTGCTGCAAGAGCCGTCCCTGATGGGTGCGCTGGAAGGCGCAGGCATCACGGTGCTATCGAAGGGCGTCAACTTCCCGTCGAATCCGTTCGACCCGACGCTGTTCGCCGGATTCCCGACCGGCACACCACTGCTGACGTCCGCCGATTGCGGCATATCAACCAATCCGAGTAGCCCGGACAATCCGTTCCCGAGCAACTTCCAGTGCAACCCGTCGAGCATCGACGGCCTGACGATCACCAACAGCTCGCAGGGCGGTGGCGCCATCTTCGTGCACGGCTGGGGGCATAACATCCAGATCGCCAACAACCGGGTGCGGAACAACTCCGGAACCCTGTCGGGCGGCATCAACGTCGGCCAGGGCGAGTACCCGCCGGGGTACCTGCAGGGGTCGGCCACGAACGCGCCTCCGGGCTCCTGCTATGGCACATCCACTTTCCCGGGTCCGTCGGTACTGACCAATACGCAGCTGCCGTACTGCCACAACCTGAACGTCAACATCCACCACAACGCGGTGATGCTCAACTCCTCGACCGGCGATGAGCTGTTCTCAGCGACACCAGCGGGCGCGGGCGGTATCACCTTCACCACGGGCTCCGACAAGTACAAGCTCCAGAACAACTGGGTGTGCGGGAACCTGAGCGTCGGCGACGGCGGCGGCATCGCGCAGCTGGGGTTCGCCTGGAACGGTGACATCGAGCACAACACGATCATCTTCAACCAGAGCACCAACCCGACGATCTCGACCAACGGCGGCGGCATCCTCATCTACGGTGCGCCCGACGTGGATCCGCCTTGCAGCGGCGTGACCGACGCGGATTGCCTCTCTCCGGCGAACACGGTTCCGCCGAGCGACGGGACCGGGCCTGGGCTCGTGATCAACGCCAACCTGATCATGGGCAACGCGGCCGAAAGCGGCAGCGGCGGCGGCCTGCGCCTGCACAACATCAACGGCACGGAGGTGATCAACTTCCCGCAGCTGCCGAGCCGTTGGTACGCGCCGCTCATTACCAACAACATCATCGTCAACAACGTGGCCGGCTGGGACGGCGCCGGCATCTCGCTGCACGACGCGTTGGCGGTCAACATCATCAACAATACGATCATGTCGAACGACACGACCGCTAGCTCGGGCGTGCTGTTCAACACCTTGATGGCGCCGCTTGCGAGCTCGCAGGGGCCCTGCGCCGGGGTCAGAGACAGCACGGGTGTCTGCACCGTACCGTGGACCTCATCGGTGCCTCAGCCTGCAGGCCTCGTGAGCATTCAGAACAGCGCGATACTGAGCGCGAACATGCCAGCGACCGTCGTCTGTCCCCAAGGGCATTACTTCGGGACGGGAGTCAACGACAACATCAACGGGACCTGCAGGCGCTACTCAACGCCGTTGCTGTACAACAACATTTTCTGGCAGAACCGTGCCTTCTACATCGGCGTCGGCTCGCTGGGTTCGGGAACGCAGAACCAGCAGAACGTCGTCACGCTGTATGACGGGTTCAGCACGCAAAGGCCGGTGAGCCAGAGCATCACCGGCCAGTGCCCCACGGACAGCAACGCGTACTATTGGGACATTGGCGTGCGCGGCGACACGGGACGCTCCAACCATTCCGGGGGCCTGCTGACTCCGCGCTACTCCATACTGACGGACGCGGCGGATTATCCGGGCTTGAACAACCAGGGAGCCAACCCGGCCGTGTTCAGCCAGTACTGCAACGGCGCGCGCGTTCCGCCGGAAAACGGCGGGCTTGGCTACAACGTGCCTCCGGGTATCGCGGATGCCACCGTGCCCAATCCGATCTTCAGCCTGACGCCGGCGGCGACGGTGGACGAGGGCAACAATTGGATCAACATCACCTGGGGTCCGCTGTCGCTGTCGAACCCGTCTACGCTCGCTACGCTCGGCAACTACGCGATACCGGGCAATTCGCCGGCGGTGAATACCGGAACCTCCACCGCGCAGTTCGGCGTATCGCCGCCTGCCACGGACTTCTTCGGCAACACGAGGACCCCGCCGCACGACATCGGTGCCGTGGAACCTGTGGTCACCCCGGTACGTAGCGCGGCCGTAACTCCGGCAGCGCTCGCCTTCGGCAATTGGGCTACCGGCACCACCAGCACGGCGCTCACCGCGACGGTCACCAACACGGGCAATCAAGCTCTCGCCGGTGGATCCTTCACCATCGTTGGCGGCGCGCCGTTCTCGCGGCCGACGGCAGGAACAACTGGTGGCACCTGCGGAACAGCGTTGGCGGTCGGCGCTTCGTGCACGTACAACGTCGTGTTCTCGCCGGCGACGGGCGACTCGTTCAGCAGGACGCTCACGGTTGCCTACACGGGCGCGTCGGTCACGGGTACGCCGGTGACCCTGACGGGTGCGGGCGTCAACATGGCGGTGACCCCGGCGTCGCTGACCTTCCCAGGCCAGCCCGTCGGTACGACTAGCGCGCCGCGGACCCTGACGGTCCAGAACTCCACGGGAACGCCGCGGAGCTTGGCGATCACCGGCCTGGCGGCTCCGTTCTCACGGCCGACCGGGACGGCGGGCGGAACCTGCGGCGCAACGCTGAACAGCGCAGCATCCTGCACGATCAACATCGTGTTCACCGCGCCACCGAGCACAGGTACGTTCAGCGGGAGCGTGACCATCACGACCGACGGCGGCTTCACCGTCGCCAACTCGCCGGTGAACCTGACCGGTTTCGCGGTACCGGTGGTGATCAGTGCGAGCCTGACGCCGACGAGCTGGAGTCCGCAGCAGACGCGCAATTGCCCGGGCACGACGGTGGCTCAGCAATTCGCCTGCTCCGCCGATCCGGCCCAGACGTTCACGCTGACCAACACCGGCAACATGCCGCTGACGGGTATCGGCCAGGGAGTGCTCGCGGGCACGAACGCCGCCGACTACGGCTTCCGGCCATTGCTGTCGACCTGCGGTCGTACGATTACGACCCTTGCCCCGGGAGCGACCTGCACGGTCTTGGTGCAGTTCCAGCCGCTAACCAGCGAACCGGCAGGGATCAAGAACGCGACGATCTCGGTCACCGACGCGGCCGGTACGCAGACGTCGACCTTGGCCGGCCAGGCACAGTAGGACGACCGGGCCAAGTAGACGGAAAGACGGAAGCAAGATGGCGCTGGGGAGCACAGCATGAGAGCGAGTCGCATCGTCATTGCGGCGGCAATGCTGCTTGCATTGTCGTCATTACCGGCACAAGCGATCCCGGCCTTTGCGCGAAAGTACGGGACCAGTTGCACGACCTGCCACACCGTCTTTCCGAAGCTCGCGCCCTTCGGCGAGGCATTCCGGCGCAACGGCTTCCGTTTCCCTGGCGTGGACAGCGACTACATCAAGCAAGAGACGATCACGCTTCGCAGGAGCACGTCCGGGGATACGGCCACCCTTCCAGCCCAGGTGCCGCTCGCCCTCGGATTCAACGGCGACACCGTCTTCCATCCCGTCAAGGATTCGAGCGGTGGCAGGGCGGACAACGGCGCGTCGATCGTGGAGGCGGACACCATCGCCGAGGCCCACCTCTGGGCGGGCGGTAGCTTCAGCGAAAGGACGACCTTCTTCGGAGAGCTGGTCGTTTCGACGCATGGCGAGGTCAGCGTGGAGAATGCGCAGGTGCTGTTCAACGACCTGATCGCCCCGGCTCACGCGATCAACGTCCGCCTCGGGCGCGGGCCTTCCACCCTGACCAGCTTCGGCCCGCACTCGACGTATCTGGCGGACGCGCTGGTGCCGGCGACGTCGGTCACCGCGCTGACCGGGGCGACCAGTGACTCGTGGAACATCGGAGGGCACTTCAACGGGCTGGAAGTCACCGGTGTACTGGTCTCCGGCCGGGTCGATTACAGCGCCGGCTGGAACGCCGGCAGCAACCACGATACCCGCACTGCGGAGGACGTGTATGGCCACGTCGGCGCGAAATTCGGCGGCATGCGGCTCGACGGCGAGAATGGGAATGGCAAGGCGGTCAACGCCGATCGTCCCTGGGAGGAGACGGCGATCACCCTGGACGCTTTTGCCTATCACTCCCGCTCGACCGTGACCTTCCCGGCTGCGACTGCAGGGGATCCGGCGATCATCCAGCAGAACAGCGCCAATACGGTCGGGGGGGCGATCCGAGCACAGTGGGGGTCGCTGGAGCTCGATTCGGGCCTGTACTACGAAAACCATTCGCACGCGCAAAGCGATGGCTCTTCCGCCACTGCGCTGGCGCAATACGACGAGCTCTCGTACGTCGTCCTCCCCTGGCTCGTGCCGGCCGTGCGATTCGAGTACACGCGTCTCACGCCGAGCTCGACCTGCGGGGGAGGCGGCGGCGCCTGCCCGCAAGTGAAGGACGCGAGACTCATTCCGGGGATCGCTCTGCTGCCTTATCCCAATCTCAAGTTCACCATCGCCGCTCTCCTCGAGTCCGCCAGCGGCGTACCGCCGGGAGGCTGGGGATCGTCGGGCGGGTCGTCCGACGGCGCCACCTCAGGCGTCGAGTTCCAGAACGTCACCGTCGGCGCCGCGTTCGCTTTCTAGGAGACGGACCCCGTGAATGCGCTGACCTTCATCCTTGTAGTGCTGCTCTCGGCTGCATCGCTGGCGGAGGGTGGCACGGTGACAGGCACGGTGATCGCCTTTCCGCAGAAGTACGCCGCGGAGACCGTGGTCTACCTGAAGGACGCACCTCCACCGAAAACGCCACGCCGCCACCGCGTGCAACAGAAGGGAATGACGTTCCTGCCCCGCGTGCTCGCGGTCGCCGTGCGCGACTCGGTGACGTTCCTGAACGATGACGGCGTGGATCACAACGTCTTCTCACCCGACGGCCAAGCCTACAATCTGGGGGTTTTTTCCAAGGGCGAGTCTCGCGAGCACGTCTTTGCCAAGGCCGGCGTGTACACCCAGCAGTGCTCCATGCATCCCGAGATGCTGGCGTACATCTTCGTGGGCACGACCGCCTACTCCGCGGTG
>Ga0209526_10000932_pt1 | contig 19283 bp, 13 predicted proteins | sample JacPinW_OM2H0_M1_FD_188566 | JGI IMG/M metagenome (GOLD analysis project Ga0209526, IMG submission 188566) | Forest soil microbial communities from Algoma, Ontario, Canada - Jack Pine, Ontario site 1_JW_OM2H0_M1 (SPAdes) (version 2) | ecosystem: Environmental > Terrestrial > Soil > Boreal... | reverse complement strand
CATAATTGGTCCGGCTCAGTTTCCTGACATCGGGCACCACGCCCAAGCTCGGGATCCCTAGAAAGTGTTCGACCTCTCGCGGGTCCTTGAACGCGTCATCAAAACGCTCCAAGATGAAGACGCAGACAATTCCAAGAAAAAGCGCGAACAGACCGAACAATCCAAAAGTTCGCAGCGTCTTTGGACTCGACGCTTCTGTGGGCGGTTGAGCATAGTCCACCACTGAGACGTTGGAGGCAGAGATCCCTGCCGCCATTCCCATCTCGTTCATTCGCGCAAGCACGTTCTTGTATAGTTCATGGTTAGTGTCGACTTCGCGCGCGAGAATCGCATCTTGTAGAGAAGCGTCGTTCAATGCCAGCGCCTGCGTTTTCACTTGATCAATCTCTTGGCGTAACTTCTGCTCGCGCGAGACTGCTGCCCGGTAGCTCAACCGGACACCACCAGCAAGGCGCCTCACTTCCCGATCTATTCTAGCCTGCAACTGTTGGTGTTTGGCATCGAGGTCCGCCAACGGTGGATAGTCAAGCTTATATTCACGTGCGAGGCCTGCGTAGTCGGCGTCGACTTTTGCTTGCTCCTGCATAAGGCTCTGTATCAGAGGATCACTAATTACAGCAGGTAGTGACTTATAGTCCTGGGCGTCGAGAAGATGGACCTGAGCGTCTAGCCCAATTCGCTCTGTCGCCGCCTCAGTCAGTGCCTTATTTAACTCGACCAGTCGGTCCGTAACTACTTTCGTTTTATCGTCCGAGGAATCTGCAACAATGCCTCTTTGTCGCCGATAGCCGTTTAGCGCGGCCTCCGATTGTTCTACACGTGTTTTTATTTCAACCAATTTCTCTTCGAGAAAATGTTCGGCACTCTCGCTGGCCTGAGCACGAAGTTGGGTTCCCCGTGCAATATAACCTTGAATATGCGCGTTGACGATCCGCGCAGATAGGAGCGGATCTGGAGTCGTAAATGCGACCGTGACGAGACGTGTCCCGAGTTCGGGTTGAACGTCTAGATCGTCTAAGTAGCCGTTAACGACATCAGCTGGGATCGTCGCGCCGCCTGATTCACCGGTGCTGCCGTGAATAGCATCCGGAGAAGTGTTGTCTTGAGGAGGGACCGGGTTCTGGGTCTGGTTTCGCTCTTGGGAATCGTGACGTTCTTCGCTCCTGAATAGAGGATTCGTCGCGAGACCGAGCTTGGAAATGACCTGCGCTGCCAGGCTTCGGCTTTCGAGAATTTTGTACTGTGTTCCGTAGAAGTTATCTTGATCCGACTCGTCAACATCTTCTGACCCAGGCTGTCTGATGTCGAGTACCTGCGGAGTTTGACGCTCGATCAAGATCGTGCAGTGGGCGGTGTACGTGGGTATCGTGGAAAACACGATCAGACCCGCCAGCGCAAGTGCACAAACAATCGGTATCGCGATGACAGGCCAACGTTTGGCGATCACCCGACAATAGTCCCGAAGGGTTGGCCCACTGTAGACGAAGGGTGGAGTTGGGGCAGGTGATGAGCCGTTGCTTGTGTCAACAACAGTTGGTGTGATGAAGTACGGACTGGGTAGTTGCATCGTGCGCTCGGAGCCTCTGTGATATCAGCACCAGCGGTGCTATCGGCAAAGAGTAGTGCAAGCGGGAGAGCTTACGGCTTCATACGTTGTTCAAGCTGAGGTCGGCGCTAGGGTATCAGAGGAATTCCGATGCCCATGTGATTGATGAAGAAATACCCAGTGTATGGTATTGCGCCCAAGACTGAGCGATTGGCGACGACTACGTCACCGCCTTGCAACGGCAGGTCTGGTTCAGTACCGTTTGTTATTTTCGGAATATTGAGAGGTATCGTGAATTTGCCGCCATTGCCCTGCTCGCGCAGGAGCGTGGCGGACGAGGTGAACACCGCGCCTCCTGCGGCGGCAAGGGCGCTAAGAACCGTCATCCCGGGTGTGATTTTGAACGCACCGGGTTTGTTCACCCATCCTTGCACAGTCACTTCGCCGGCAGCGGGAACGATAATGACGTCGCCCGACCTGACGGGAAGGGCTAGATAGCGTTGATTCGCTGAACGGGAGAGATCGATAACAACACCATCGGGCATTGTCTGCGCGGAGAGAGCGACGGGCTCAACAAACTGACTCTGCGAACCGCTCGCCAGACCAGACGTACGCTGTCCTATGGCTGGGAAAGCATGTTCGTGGTTCGCGGATGCCATAAGCGGCTCTGCGTGGTAGGCCGCGATGGGGGTAGGAATCAATATAATTCGTGCGGCAGCGTCCTCGGTTCTTCCGCCCGCCCGGCTTATCATCGTCATTATCGTGTCCAAACGGCTCGTCAGCATGTAACGGCCAGGAGTTTTAACTGCGCCTAACACTGCAACTAACCGGTTTTGCGTCTCTTCGAGGTACACTGCAACTTGTGGCTTATAGACGTATTTTTCTACGCGGCGAGATAGTTCGTTGCGCAAATCCCCTTGACTCATGCCGGCAACGTTGATCACGCCGAGCATCGGCAGATCAATTGTGTCATGCTCTGACACGCGCACCGTGCGATCTTTCATCTGATCGAGCTGAGGCAAAGAAATCCGCAAGACGTCGCCAGGACCGATAGCGAAGTCAGGAAGCGAGATATCCCCGGACTCCCGAGCAGCGCGGCTTCTCCAAAGACTTTCCAGGGCCTCGGGGTCGTTTTGCCCGGGATCGAGAGCCGCGGTCCTTTGAGGAGCGTCGACATTCGGTGCCGCTTGCGGTGAAGAGGGCGTTTTCGACGCCGCGTTGTCTGGAGGTGCTGAGGTCGCGCACGCCGTCAACATCATCAGCGAAGCGAGACACGCCAGTCGAAACACGGGACGGGGTGTTCGCAATATGTTGTTCATTTTGATCTCATTCTCCGCGAGGCATCTGGAACGAAATCACACTCGTCGCCAGCTTGCGCCCGGCGCTTAGGGCCGTTAGAAGGCAGGCAGCAGGTCCGCGTCAGCAATGCGGTGCAGCAGATCCTCGAACGTCCAATCCGCGCGCGACTCCAACCCAGCGAGGCGAAGCCGTTCGAGAACGGTGATAGCGCTTTGCGTCATGGTGCCGCACTGGTTGAGTTGATGCAGCCAATCTGCGACCTCCTCGAGCTCCTGCACGCGCCGCGCTACGTGGGCGGGATAGGTCGGCAGCGTGCGCTCAAGAAAGCCCATAATTCCCGGATAAAGCCGCCGCATCAGCTCGAGGGCCGGATCGAGCTGACCTCCGCTTGCGGACGCGCAGACCATCTCTAAAAACAGCGCAGGGAGCGCCTTTGTCATGATTGCCAGCACCATTTTGAGCGCCGAGGCTTGGCCGATCGTTTCACCCACAACGTGCACCTCGACTACTTCCTGTAGAAGAGGCGGGATTTGGCCGGCTCTGGGACCGCTGAGCGCAAGCACGTTGTCCCGACCAATCCCCTTGGCAGGCCCGAAGAAAGCGCCATCGAGGCAGCGTATCCCGCCGTGGGAGAGGATTTCCGCGATGCGCCGCTTGGTCAGTGGTGACACGGAATTTGCGTCGATGAAGGTCAGCCCGGCAGTCGGACCGCTACCGCATCGTGCAAAGTCGAAACACGCGGCAAAGCTACGGGCGGTCTCAACTGCGCTGGCGGGCGGCACTAGCGAAATGACGAGCTCGCTCTGCCGTGCGACTTCTTTGAGCGATGGCACGACGACGAAGTTGGCGGCAGCCGCGCGGCACTGGGTCGCTTTGCTCCGGCCGGAAAGACATGTAATCGCCGTGCCGCCTGCCTGCACAATGGCCCGACCCAAGGCAACGCCCAGTTCGCCCGGGTACAGGATGCCGATCCCGCTCATCCTTCTGCTCCGAACCTTCGGATCTCGCGCGATGTTTCCAATGGTGGCAGCAGCCTTGCTGCGAGCCGCCATGCGCGACGACTCATGACGACGAGGGCCGGCAGCGGGTCCCGCAATTCGAAAAACGGAAATTGATCGATACGTCGGAGTTCGGCGATCCACTCGGACAGATGTAGCTCTCCTCTTCTGCGCAGCTCCCACGCAGCCAAGGCATCCTGCATCGGCCGGCACAGGACCAGCGATTTCTTGTAATCAAGTGCGGGGGCTTGCGGCCTGCCAGTAATGCGGTTATACGCGACGAGCGCAAGATTAACTCCACTCTTTGCGATCAGGCAGTCGGACGAAGTGAACCGCGCGTTTACTTCGATGATCTTTAACTTTCCATCCCTCTCGTCCCGCTTAAACTCGATCATACCCAGACCCTGGAATCCAAGGTGGCGGAAAAACCGGAGACCAAGTTCGGCCGCCTCTGGAATCCAGGCGGTTACATGATAGGTAGCCTCACCTGAGTGTCGTGGGAAGCGGCGCTTGAGGCTCTTCGTAAAATGCACGAGCGGCTCACCTTGCTCGTCGAGATACGTGTAGTAGCTACACAATCTGTCATCACCGCCCGAGATGTATTCCATCAACACGACGCCGACCCCAAGACTTGCGGCGAAGCTGAAGCGCTCGGTTAGGCTCGTCCGGTCAGGAATAAGGATAGCTTTGGAGTTGAGCAGGTGCGCCTGCGGCGAATAGAGAGGCTTCATGATCAGGGGGAAGCGGTATTCCGCCATCGACCTCTCGAGGTCCTCCCTTGAGGCGACGAACCAATAACCGACGGTCGGTATGCCAGCTTCCTGAGCCCGTCGGTAGGTGATGAACTTGTCGAGGAGGTCCCGCCGCATCGCCGGGTCAGTTTCTTCCAACAGGAACTTGCGTGACAGGATGGCGTGATGCTTGACGACGATCGAGATCGCCTCGTCGCCGCAAGTGAGAAGCACCGAGCCGTGGAGATGATCGGACTCCTTGCCAAGCAGGAACCGCTCCCACGCCTGCGGGGAAGAATCACCATCGAGGCGCATATAGCGTGCATAACGCGAAAATCGTATGGCCTCATAGGGATAATTCACAGCGACGACCTCGATCCCGTTACGCGCGAGGTTGCGTGCCACGGACAAGGCATTCTGAGAGCCACCTAGGACAATCGCCGGAACCTGCGCCCGAGTCATGTGGGCCTACCATACCCGCGTGAAGAACGCGTGTTCTGAACAGGTGCTATTCACAGTCGGTACCTACAACACGACCCCACGGATTGTGATGTTGCGGTAGAATTCGAGATGTCAACCGGTTGTCAGCCGCACTGTCACGACCAACTACCTGCCTGCGGATATTCCTTGCTCTCGTGCGTCGAAGGTTGTCGCCGGCGCCTCGATCTGGTATAGCCGCGAACCGTTCTCCCACAGTATCTTCCGCCGCTCGTGTTCGTTCAGTGGCAAGGCAAAGAACTGTTGGAACGCTTCCGGGAATGCGCCGTCCGAATGGGGATAGTCAGTCGAAACGACGAAGTAGTCGGCCCCCAACCGCTTGACCACTTCGACCGCTGGCTCTTCGTCAACGTCAAGCGCGACGTAGCACTGGCGCTTGAAGTATTCGCTTGGCAGCATCGAGAGCTGCTGCTCACATCCAGGGCCGAACTTCTGCCAATGTCCGTCAAGCCGCCACAGCCACCAGCACAACCATCCAGCCGTGCCCTCAAGAAACGCGCAGCGTAGTTTCGGATGCCGCTCCAGAACACCTCCAGCGGTCATACTCGCCAGCGCCAGCATCAACTCCATCGGCCCGCGGGCAGCGTGCGCAATTGGCCATTGATTATTGTGGCCGACAAATCGCTGCCCGACATCGTCCCTGAGTGAACTGAAGGCGGTAGGATGGAAGCCAATCGGCACGTTAAGCCGCTCCAGTTCGCCCCATAGCGGCTCAACCGCTTCATCGTGCAGATGCTGCCCGTTGACCGGGTTGGGCGTTCCAATAATCGCGACCGCGCCCAACTCGTCGACACATCGGCGCGCCTCCTGGACTGCGAAGCCGATATCGTGCATCGCAACCTGACCCGCGAACTTGAGCCGCTCCTGATTGCTCCGGCAGTAGTCGTAGGCCCAATTGTTGTAGGCGCGCGCAAGTGCCGCCGCGTAATCGGGTGCAATATCGTCGTGCGTCAGAATTTGCCGACCACGCGTGCCGTACGTTACCGCGACATCGATGCCTTCGATGTCCATCGCGGTCAGCGTCGAAGCCGGATCAAAGCCGCGCGCACGGGCCACCTGCAGGTGCGGACTGTGGGCGCGGCTTCGTCGCTTAAGATCCCTCGACTGGCGTACCGCAGCCTGCGAGTTGGCGAACGCGGGAATAACGTGCCCCTGCACCTCCATACCGAAAATAGTATCGGTGTTGTCCTTGTCCTCTTCGTTGGTGGAAAGGCTTTCTTTCCGCTCGCCGAAGAACCGTGGCGGGCTTACCCGGTAGGGCTCATCGAGATAGCGTACCCACAAATCCTCGGGCTCCATCAGATGAAGATCGCTATCCATGATCAAAAAGCCTTTACGCGACATGCTTCACCTCTGTTCAAATTTTCAACCGAAGGTCAAATTGGAGTGGCGTCTCTCTTAACAGGGTATCGCTTAATGTGACTCCTGAATTGTTGAAGCCACGCCCCACGGCGCTGATATACGCCGGCAGTCGCGAGGCACCATGGCTTGGAATTCCGCGAATATCCGCGTCAACAGGACACTCGGAGACGATAGCGGCGTCCGTGCTCTTGACGCCAAACGCGCGTTTCCAAGACAGAACCGACAGATTCTTTGAAGCAGCCGGCTTCGACGAATGTCGCTATTTCTGTTGCTACGTGGCCGCTTCTAGGTGGGATTGCTTCCCTATCAATGCCTCAGGAACGACGATTCGCCTCTTTCAATATTTTACACTTGCCGCCTTTTCCGTTCCGAGTGACGCAGAACCGCTTTTTCTCCCCAGCACAGTGTATAGAGCTCCGATGGAGCGAACCACGGGAATGCTTCGATGGGCCAAGGCCTGGAGACCACGATGCACTTTCAGTCCCATGGGATGGGGTAAGAGTTCCCAGCCGAAAAGAGTCAACGGTCCGAACCCGAACGTGACGCCCTCCAATTTTTCGAGATGATGAGCATCAAGCATCGCGTCATACGCACGAATCGAGCTTGAACGCGAGCGGACTCTCGGCACCTCTCGTTCGGACGGTCGCAAAACTCTCCTAGCCAATTCCTTAACTGGTCCAAGCAGCGGATTCTCAAACGGATCCAAAAACTGACGAAGACCCCAGCGATTTTCTACGCCGAGGATCAAGTACCCCTCTGGTTGCAGTACGCGACACATTTCCTGCATCGCCTTTGCCATTGACGGCAGCCAGCTCAGCACACCCATCGCAACGACCAAGCCAAATGTCTCATCCGGGAAAGGAAGCTCACGGACATCGCCAAGACTGCTCCTCACTCTGCTCTGCAGGCCGGAATTTATCGCTCGATTACGGGTTGAATCGACCATCACCCGGGTCGCGTCTATAGCATCGATGAAGTAGCCGAGTCTGGCCAGCGCAACTGTAGCGTATCCTGCGCCGCACCCTACCTCCATGACACGTGCTTGCCGAGGCAAAGCGATCTTGCCGACAAGCTCGAGCAAAATCTGCAGACGTTCCTGATAGATAAGTGCATGCAAATCATTATTCCGCTCGTAAACCTCCGCCCAATAGGAAGCAACCTTCTCGAAATAGTAGTTTACCACTGCTTGTTCGTTCACCGTCTCATCGCTGCTTAGAGGTTGCATACAAAATGCTCCTCCGTGATGATCGCGGCCCATTCTTCAACGAGAGGATGGCCGTTGATCAGAAAGGCGGAAGCTGTCGAACAACACTTCCGTAACCATTGCAGTACCTATCTCCGTCGGCTCAATGCTTCCCATGGCTGATCGCTGTCGCCACGACCGCGGGGTGTAGGGTGTCGTTCCGCCAGCGGAATTCTACCGACAGCCTGTTTCGCCCGACCCGGTCTCACAGTCAGGCCCACAATGTATTGGTTCTGGAATTTGAACCATGCGTTCAGCCGTGCCCCGGTTAGCACGTCTTAACAACTCGTAAGGCTGAGGATCCACAAAGGGATGCCCGTCGGGCTTATCTATTGCTGATGGGCGGCGAGATCAAAGAACCTATTCAGGACCTCGTCGGCAACCGGGAAGGCCGACTCGGCCGCATAGTGATAGTAGAAACCGGGGGTTCCGTTGATCTCGATGATGGCGCCGCCTGAGCGTTCAAGCGGAACACTCGGATCGCGACAGATGACGTCGACCCCGGCAAGTCGTGCGCCGACCACCTCTGCAGCCTTGCAAGCCGTCTCGAGAATGGCTGAGCAGAGGCGACCGTTGGCAGAGACATTTTCGCGGCCACTGTTTTCGTTAATGACGCGTTTCAACACCACCGTTTGGCCCCTAGCGGGGCATGAGCGTAGGCTAAGACCTTGACTTGCGAGCGTGTTTCGGAGGTCGGGATCCCGGCCGATGAGCGTATGCGCCCGCGTCATGCCCGCTTCAAGTCTTAGATTGTTCTCGCGACGTATGAGTTGCGCGACCGTCGAGGCGCCATCGGCCGTGACCGTCGGTGGATGCCGCACGATGGTGTCGAGCACTTTGCCATCCATCACGAGAACGCGATAACAATCACCTTCCACCTGCTCTTCGATCACGCTATGACCCTCGAAGCTACAGGCCCACGCAAACGCGGCTCGAAGCTGACTCGCGGTGGCTATATTGGTTGATACGCCCTCTCCGCCACCGGTATACGCATACGGCTTGACAACCAGGGGAAGGCGCGAGGATCGCAGCATTTGCAATGCCTGTTCGAACTCGTCCGCCCCAACAACGATCTGCTTGGGAACTGGAATACCAGATCGAGCGAGCACGGAGTGAACGGTCGCCTTACTCTCGGCCAACCTCAAGGCCATGGACCCGTTCAGTGATGTTGCATTGACCGAGACGGAGATCCTGTGACCATTTCGCTCTATTTCAGCAACGCCGTCAGGCAATATCCTGAAGTGCGCCCCAGTCGTTTCGGCCGCCCTACGCCAAATGCTTGCGTAGAACTCACGGCGCAAGCCGTCCATCCGCTTGAATCCAGGCCGCACCCTAACTCGTACTCGTCGCATGAGGAAATAGTAGGTGCAGCGCAGGCGGAGCATCGCCCGAACAAGCAACGGATGCAGATCTATGCTTCGATCGGGCATCGTCCATTGCTCAGCAATTCATCAACCCACGCATTGGAGAACTTTCCCTTTCGAACATTCTCTATATAAGTCGCCACTCGATCTTTATACAGGCGCAGCTGCCCATAAAGGTCCTCGACGCAGGCTTTAGGCAATACCACTATGCCACTGCGGTCTGCAATGATGATGTCCCCTGGACTAACCACTACGCCGCCGCAGCAAACGGGGTAATTGATTTCTCCCGGTGCCCGGTGTAGTGGACCAATGGGCATGTCGCCACGGGCGTAAACAGGATAGTCGAGTTTCTGTATCTCGCTGAGATCACGGACGTAGCCATCCACCACAAAACCGACAATCCCGCGGTGCCACGCCTTCATACTAATCGTGTCGCCAAGCACGGCAGTCGCCGCTGATCCGTGCGCATCGACGACGACAACATCTCCTGGCTTCGCAATGTCGAGCACCTTGTGAACCATTAGATTGTCGCCGGGATAGACCTTCACCGTGCAGGCCGGTCCTACGAGACGATGATCTCCACCTGATAGACACCTGATCGAGCAATCGACAGCATAAAGCCTATTGAGGTGATCAGAGATGTCCGCTACCTCGAAATCCTGAAACATGCCTGTGACATCACACTTCGGCCTCACGAAATCACGCTTGATGCGGAACCCCACGCCGGGATGAATGTCAGCGGAGGTAGGGGAATGAGAATCCACCATTAGATGTCGATTGTTGGCTGAACCCCCGACGCTCGGAGGAACACCAGCAAGAGCAGCAGAGTGGGAATCCATCGTGTCACTTCGATCCATGACTCACCTCGCAATGTTGAGCTTGTTACACACGCGATCATCAGACCCACTGCAACCTCAATAACCAGCCGGCCGAGCGATGTCCATCAGCATAAGCCGACCTGCCAATCAATCGCACCTACCCTGGTCTGTTTCGCAGGCGGAAATGCAACGCACGCGCCGGAAATCAGGAACCGCAGTCCGTACTTGGCTGGGGGACTGACCACCGACAGCGAGCCTGGAGCAGGCCTAGTATTTCCCAGTCCTCTGCATCCAAACCGAGAACGACCAAAGCTCCGGTGAATGCGGCTAGGCTTATTACTGTAGTGATTAGCAGCCTGAGTGCCGGTATTCCGATCGGTATGGGTCGCAGTATATACAGGAAACCAAACGCAACAGACGCGGCGAGTGCCGCTTTAAGGTAGCGTGCGCCGAATGGCCAGATGCCGATTTGCTTCCATACGGCGATGATCGCAGCTGCATTGAGGATAAACGCTGAGATGGCAGTGGCGGCGGCCGCGCCGACCAGGCCAAAGGCTCGTGTCAGCATGAAGTTCAGAAATAGGTCGATAGGCAGCACCGCCAGCGGAAGCGCCACCACAAATTTCTGCCGTCCAGTCATGAGGAGCACCGAACCGCTGATTGCGGTCGTCATTAGAAAAAGCTTGCCTAACGAGAGGATGACGAGTGGCGTCGCCGCCTGCACGTAGGAGCTCCCGTACGCACATTCGACCAGCTCCGCTGGGGCGAATAATATGATGAGGAAAGCCGGTGCACCCATGTAGAGTCCCCATTTCGTGGAAACGCGATACAGTTCACCAAGCCGCTTGTTTTCTCCGCGCGCATGCAGATCCGCAGCCATTGGGGAGAAGATGCTGTCGAGGGCTCCAATCGCAATCACGAAAAACAGCGAAAGCTGGCTCGCCACCTGATAGACTCCTACATCGGCTGAAGTGCAAAAGGACGCGATGAAGAGTCGGTCCACAAGTATCAACATCGACGCTGCGAGGGCGGACAGCGCCAGCGGGGCGGAATACGCAAGGAGCTCCCCGCCGACCCATTGCGGCCTGATTTCCTTCACAAACGTAGCGGGAAAGAGAAGCCTGATGAAGCCGACTGACATCAGCGCTCCCACGGCGATTCCTCCCACCGTCGAGAAGACCGCGCTCATCACACCCCATCCGCGTATGAACAGAACGAAGAAGAAGATCAGTGCGGAAGCCGTGAAGGCCAGGTTGGAATAGACAGCGTACTGCATCCGGTGCGAAAGTCGCGTAACCACACCACTGACTATCAGTACTCCATACAGCGGGAACGCGGGTCCGAAGCCTCGGATGATCGGTACGGTGTCCGGCTTGTGGAATATATGCTCAGCCAGGGCTGGTGCTGCAAGATAAAGAGCAGTCCCTATGGTCGCCCCTGACAGGAACGCGATCGTGATCGATTCCCTGACAACACCCTTAAACTTTGTTGCACTGAAGCGCAGATATCTAGCGCCGAAATAGATGACCCCTGCATCGAGGCTCAGGGTCGTGAGGCAGGACAGGAGGCGCAACAGAGTCCAACCGACCGAATAGAGGCCAAAGGCTGCCGCACCTAGGAATCGTGCCATCAGGATCTGGACAGCCATGCTAAGCACCTGCACCGCCATACCTCCGGTGAGGGAAACGCTCGCCCCCTTGCCGAGAATCATGACGTCGCTTGGCTTCTTCTCCTGTCTGGCTTCTTGACTCATGAAATCAAAATTTAGCTCTTCACTTAGTACGAGAGTGTCGTCGGGCGTGCGCCGAAAAACAGCATGTGCGGCATGCGTATGCACGCTCAATGCCTCAAGAAGAATGGCGTGGTGCTTGTCGGAGAAGAAGCAGAACCTTTATCGTTGATGTTGATCAGTCAAAGTCGCAGGACGTATCGATGAACGCGGAACGAGTCCGAAGCCTCGTGGTCGTCGCAAGCGACCGACCTCGCGGTGAGACGACCACCATTTATAAACGCACGCGCTACAGGACGCCACCCGCAGGCCGGCGGAACGGGAAATGTCGGCCCTGAAGCCGAATTTTAAGTATCATCTCATTCGTGCCCGTATTGAATTGCCATCGGAGCTGAAGTCAGGCGGCGGTCCACTACGCCGGGGTCGACCGCGGCGTCCTGAGGGGAAATAAGACAAGGCGGTCCTGTAAGCCTCTAGATGCTTCGCGGCGCAGACCTCAGCGCTAAAAAGCCTTACGGCTTGCTCCCGCGCCGAACGGCCCATTTGTTTGCGCAATGCACTGTTCTCTATCAAGTGGATGGTGACTCTAGCCAGCGCCTCGAAGTCCCTGGATCCTACCACGCATCCCGTCATTCCGTCCTGAACCATCTCACGCACGGAGCCGCTATCGGTACAGACCACTGGTAACGCCAATGCCATAGCCTCGCCGATCGAAGTCGTTGCGCCCTCCTGCACCCCCGTTGACCAGTAGATATCGAAGACCTGCGCTAAATGCGCTACACTTGCGCCTGCATTCCTGTGGATAACATCTCTGCCTGGCTGCAGATCAACGGCGCCCGCGGTTCGCCAGAGAGACGCTACGTACTCCGCACAGCCCGGATCAATACTTCCGAGCATCACAAATCGAACAGAGGGGAATCGCTTGCGGATAAGTGACACCGCTCGTAGACAGGTGAAATGATCTTTCTCCGGATGCAGGCGGGCTATATAACCGATTACCACATCTTCGGCTCCGAGACCTAGCTCTGCACGAGCCGCGATTCTTCGTTCACGATTAGGAACGAACGTAGAAACATCCACAGGCGAAAAGTAGCTAACCACGTGACGTCTCAAACGCGACAATCCTGGATAAGCGGCCTGAACTCCCGTACCAGCTGTCATGATCACCGTTGCAAGACGACAGGTTATCAGTGCTCCCATGCTGCGGGCCGGCAGCGATCCTCCCATGCCTATTAGGTGCACTACAACTGGAAGGCCTTCCATTCTCGCTGCGATTGCTCCATGAAGGTGGAAAGGGTCTGCCAATTGGACGAGATCAATGCTCTGTTTCCTGATGACCCCTCTCACGAATCGGATATTTCGTACCAGCTTTGCAAGGTACAGAGCATGTACCACGGTTTGTGGCACCGGGACATCGGGGCGATGCGACGGGCAGGTGATCACTACTGCGCCTGCGGAGCGAAGGCGAGCCAGCGCATCACCCGGCTCTTCAGGTAGTAGTATTGTCGTGCTGACTCCCTCACCCGCCAGCACACTGCTCAGGCGGAGATCGTGGTTGTGCGGACCGGAAAACACGGGGCTAGGAATCAGCGACAGCAAGCGCATAATCTTCACGCGGGTGTTCAAGCACCATCGCATAGGCCTTAAGAAGCTGCTCGTGATTCCGCTCCGGCGTAAATCGAGTCTCATAGTCTAACCGGGCTTCTCTTCCGAGTTCGTTGGCATCTTGCGGCTGCGCCCACAGGTAGGCCGCTTTGGAGACGAGGTCAGTAGGATCCTTGGGCTTAAAGAGCAAGCCATTACGACCATGCATTATAACCTCAGGAAGAGCTCCCAGGTTGGACGCGATTACCGGCGTGCCACATGCAAACGCTTCGATGATCACCATCGGCAAGTTCTCGTACCACTCGGAGGGTACGACAAGATATCTTGCGCGTTGAACGTATTTAACAACATCAGCGTGACTGACCGCTCCGACGAACGTCACGTTGCCAAGCTGCTCAGCCGCAGTTCGTAATTCCTGCGCTTGCGGTCCGTCGCCCACAATGGTCAATGGAATCTGCGGCAATTGTTTCCAGGCGGCGATCAGCGTGCGGACGCCCTTTTCCGAGGAAAGGCGGCCCACGAACAGTGCGTACTTGCGCGCGTCGTCGCAGGGGCCCGCCTGCAGATTTGTGAAGTGCGGTTTGACGCGAATCCTGTCTGGCGGGAAGCCCACTGCGACGTACTTTTGGCGCAAGAACTCGCTCGGTGCGATGAACAGATCAACTTCTGTCCACGTGCGCGTCATTCTGTTCGCAAATTGCATCGCAGCCATCGCTGCGCTGTAACTGAACGAATTCCTGTAACACCGATGAAATAGCCCCGGCCACGGCAGCTTCTTGCCGAGGCAACTCTCGCACACATCTCCCTCACGAACGAGTTCGCCATTCAGACACAGCAGCCGGTAGTTATGTAAGGTCTGGACGACCGGCACACCTAGTTCCCGGCAGGCTCTATAAGCCGACACTGATATTAGAGGGAAGGTATTGTGAAAATGGGCAACGTCAGGCCGTAGCTTAGCGACGGTTTGCTTGATTTCGAGATAGGATTGTTGCGACCAAATGATCTCCTTGCCTAGCGCTGCTTGCCTGGCAAAGGAGAACTTAGCAATATCATCGCTGCGCCGGACGTACTTGTGTACTACGTGACCTCTGGCGCTGAGGAGTTCTGCTTCCGCCTCGAACACGACATCTTCGCCGCTCGGACTCGAACTTCGATAGTAATTATGTGCGATCAAGATGGAGAGCATGCTGAAGATCCGCCCGCGCTCATGCCGAGGCGGGACTCTGAAAGTCGGTGAGTCGTGCACCGGCCGCCATCGCGATCCAGAAGCCGGCGTTCGTCACGGGTCTTTCGAAGAACAGCACGAGCGTCGCGAAGCCGAACATCGCGATCAAAATGTTCGCTGCGGCGAGGTCATCGGCCCGGTGCATCCGGGCGAATGTCGCTAGCAGGCGCCCAAAGATGAAGAACCAGCAAAAGAGAATAAGACCCAGACCCAATATCCCCATTCGGTCTGCTATGAACAGGAATGTATTGTGGGGCATGCCGCCATTGAACTTTCCCTTGCGCTCGCTCGGTTCCTGAAGGGCATACGGAATGATCGGACGCCCAAATCCACCTCCAACAACCGGGTCCAACAGCCACAGCCTGAAAGCATACTTCCATCTGATCACCCGAAATCGCGAGGTCGGATCGACTGATGGTCCACGTGCTGCACTGAGCACAGCGATTCGAAGTTCGCGCACAAGTCCGGCACCTGGCAGAGCCGCTGGCAACACTGGTGACACAACAACCAACATGGTGAACAACGCGGCGAACATAGCGTAACGGACGCGATATCGCCGACCCGCGTACAGGAGCGTCACGGCCGAAGCCAGAACCATCGCCACGACTCCCGCTCTGCTGGTTGTGGCCGCAAGGGCAAAACAGCACGCTATTGCGCAGGCTACATGGAAATAGCGTAACTGATTATCGAAAATCATATAGGCAGACAGCGCCGCCAGAGAGAATATACTCCGCGCTCCGGCATCTTCAGTTCCCAATTCGGAAACCGTACGTCTAAGGAGGCTAGAGTGGATCCCGATGGGAGCGCCGTTAGTCAACTCCAGATGACCCTTGAAGCCTGCGATCGCGCCCTGGAAGAGGAGCATGAGCGCAAGTATCACGCCCGAGTAAGTGAAGTAGCGCAGCAACCTTGCTGCATCACGGCGATCACGTATTGCGAAGTAAATAAGTGGAAAGAACAGGCAGTAGCCAAAAATCGCTAGGTCGCGCGTAGCGTAGATATGATATTCCGGGAACGCCAAAACGAAGTAAACGACCGACAGTATGCACAGTATCCAAACTGCCCGGCCGACAGGTCCGGCGCCAACGCCGTTAGATCCCCAGTAGAGAACCCTCGCCGGCTCTCGAACGAACGACACGAGCAGGAGCAGCAGGAGCGTGATATCGGTTAAGAAAATTGGGCTCCGTCCGACTTGAACGCTGAGCCTCGCCGCCCGTAGATCCCCGATGCCCGTGAGAACGATGTAGCCCAGAATAAGCCACAGCTCCGATGTCATACCCCGGAGCGACAGTTCCATAGCCAAAGAACTACGCCAGTCTCTCGCCGCGTCAGGCTTCGCGTACGAACCATTGGGCAAGTGAGTTGCCGTCCACAGCGCTGGATGCACCCGCGAGGTCATTTCCGGATCTCCCACTTCATCGAGTGCCTAGCGCGACCGTCGAGCCTCCGGCGGATTGCACAATAGGCTTCGACGGGTTCGGCGTCGCGTTCGCGCAATACCACAGCCGGCACTTCTCGGATTCGACGCACGTCCGCTAGGGTTCGTCCTCGCGCACATCGTCCCTCGAGCGCCCGGCGCCACCAGTCCAACCGAACGCCGCGACAGCTACGCTTTTCGCGGAACCGATTACAAGCCTCAACCGGCCTAATCGAGGCTCTGAGGGTGTGGAATTTGGGAGGCGGCGGGTATCGCCGCTCGAGCGTGAGCTGGCCGGTTATCTGGGCGCCGGAAGGACCGTCGAGGAGGCTAGGGAGGCGGCGGGACCGGGTGCGGAACACAATCCGGCCGGCATGGCCAGCACGACCAGCATTCCAAGCATCAAGGCGATAGATAAATAAATCCGCGTCATATCTTTTCTCTCGCGCACATTGTCCCCTGGACGCGCGGCGCCGCCAATCCAACCGAACGCCGCGACCAGCGCGAGCATCGGCATAACTGGCACTCGATAACGGTCCCAGTCCGACCAGTCAGTGACAGGAGCCGCGGTGGCCAGCAGCAATAGCGCTCCACACAGCGGGATGACAATGAGCGCCGCAGGCCTAAGACGCGCATGCGCAGTTCGCGCTAATGCGAGACCCACCCCCATCCATGTAAAAGCAAGCAAGGCGATCTCGACGAAGGTCAGAAACGCGAGCCACGGATAAGTATAAGCCAGCGTCACAAAGAACCGAGACCTACTTCCTCTTCGCTCGAGGTTAAAACCTCCACCGAAAAGAAAAGAGCCCAACACAGCCCGTTCAACGCAAAAGCAATTTTTCAGGAATGGCTTGCCAGTAACAACCGCCGCCGCCCAAGGATGGTCGAGAAGAACTTGGAAGGCACGGTGCTTCATCTTTGCCGGGTCTGCATCGAGAACATTGCTCCATGACGCGTCTCCAGGGGTGTACATGTACAATCTCGGAAGACCGTCAGTTTCCGTTAAGCCGTTGGTGACAATCAGCCTTACATCAAAGGTTTTGCTCCACGAATTTTGCAAATTCTTGCGCGACCAGTGTGCATTAGCATCACCGATCCGAGGAAGTGATCGAACCAGATCAGCCTCGACTTCTGCTAAAGGTCTGGCCGTTTCGTATGAGAGCACCCGAGCGGCAGTAGTCGTGTAGAGGTCGAACGCACCTGCACTGCTGAAGGTCCACACGCCTCGTCGCTCGTAGTTTCTGTATCGCCAAGCAACCATTACTATACCAGGAAGACACAAACTGAGCAGTATTAAGGTCACTCGCTTCCGCAGAGAGATCTGATGAAGAAAAAAAAATGGAATAGGGACTCCGATAATCAACAGTTGTCCTATAGGACGCACGAGTGCAGCTATTCCGACCAGCACTCCAGCACCTACTATAGCGACCAGGGTCCATCCTTCGAGAGTCCCTTTCTTGATGGCGATGAGCTGGAGCAGGAATGCTGGCGTTATGAGTGACGTAAACAAAATTTCCGTCATCACATAATTGCCCCAGAAGATTGACGGTATGTGGAAACCGCACAGTAACTCGGCCAAGAGGCCAGCGATCAATCCCCATTGGCGCCAGGCAAATAACCCGACTAAGAGACATATTCCGGCGCCAAGCGCGTCCTGGATCACAAGCGCGGTTCGCAAGCTTGGCAGGGCGGCCAGAAATAGTGGGTAACCAGGAGTCCGAAACACCTCGGCCGGCCCGCAGGAGTCTCCGAACCGCGGGGCAAAGCCGCATCCAGTCGCCAGACCTTCAGCCAGACGTACATAACCGACGGCATCGCTCGTGATGGCCCATGCGATACCTGGCCGCCGCATAACGGGAGAAAGTCGAACCAGCAACAGCAAGCCAGCAACCGCCACGAGAAGAAGTACCGGTCGTGTCGAGCGAGTATCTTTCGCTCGAACCTCTACCTTGCCTGATTGAATCTGCGGCGAGGTTGCTGACTCGCGCTCGGCAAGGGAATGGTGGCTCACAGTAACAGCACCTCACTTCCTCATCGTGGCTTCCTACCCTCGTGGATAGTTTTCTTGGCGCGACCCATTCTCGGGCCGGCCCCAGGGAGGCGCCGTGACATCGGTTAAGAAAAGTGGACTCCGTCCGGCTTGAACGCTGAGCCTTGCCGCCCGTAGGTCGCCGATGCCGGATCTCCCAACTTCATCGAGTGTTTAGCGCGACTGTCAAGCCCGGCGGATTATACGATATACTTCGACAGTTGGGCGTCACGTGCAGCGCAATACCACACCCGGCACCTATCGGATTCGACACGCGTCTGCTACGGTTCGTCCTCGCGCACATCGTCCCTCCAGCGCCGGGCGCCACCAGTCCAACCGAACGCCGCGACCATCGCGAGCATCGGCATAGCTGGCACTCGATAACGAGCCTGCGGCATCGCCGGAAAGGTAGCCACGGCCAGCAGCAATAGCGCTCCACACAGCGGAATGAGAATGAGCCCCACCGAGCCAAGGCGCGCGTGCGCTATTCGAGTTAACGCCATTCCCACCCCAACCCATGCATAGGCAAGCAAGGCGAACTCGACGAAGATCAGAAACGACAGCCAAGGATAAGCTAAAGTCGCAAAGAGCTTGCGGCCACTCCCGAAACCTGCTTCCGTTCGCCCAAGGTCAAAACCAGGACCGAAAAGAAAGCTGCCCAATTCATGCCGTCCGACCCAAAAGCAATTCTTTAGGAATGCCTCGAGAGTAACAACCGCCACCGCCCAAGGATGGTCAAGAAGGATTCGGACGGCACGCTGCTCCATTTTCACTGGGTCTGCATCGAAGGTGTTGCTCCACCCCTCTTCTTCGGCACCGGTATACACCGGCCTTACACGAAAGGTTTTGCTCCACGAATCCGGGAAGGTCTTGCCCGATGAATCCAATGAATTAGAATTTCCAATGCGAGGAAGCGATCGAAGCATATCAGCCTGGACCTCAGCGAGAGGTCTGGCCGTTTCGTATGCGAGCGCCTGGCCAGCAGTATATAGGTAGAGTTCGAGAGCACCATCACTGGTGAACGTCCACACACCTCGCTGCTCGTAGTTTCTGTATGACCAAGCAACTATTACCATACTAGGAAGACATAAGGTCAGCAGTATTAAGGCCAGTCGCTTCTGCAAGGAGACTCGATGAAGCAAGAGAACTGGAATGGGGGCTTCGATAATCAACACTTGTGCGATGGGACGCACGAGTACGGCCGTGCCGAGCAGCAGTCCGGCGCCTACTATGGCAGCCACGGTCCATCCTTCGAGAGTGCCCTTCTTGATGGCGACGAGCTGGAGCAGCATCGCTGATGTTATCAGTGACGTGAACAACGTGTCCGACATCACCCTATTGCCCCAGAAGATTGAAGGGATGTCGAAACCAAACAGTAAGGCGGCCAACACCCCGGCGATCAATCCCCAGTGGCGCCAG
>Ga0209526_10000931_pt1 | contig 19322 bp, 15 predicted proteins | sample JacPinW_OM2H0_M1_FD_188566 | JGI IMG/M metagenome (GOLD analysis project Ga0209526, IMG submission 188566) | Forest soil microbial communities from Algoma, Ontario, Canada - Jack Pine, Ontario site 1_JW_OM2H0_M1 (SPAdes) (version 2) | ecosystem: Environmental > Terrestrial > Soil > Boreal... | reverse complement strand
CTGGCCGCCGCAGTGCGTTACGAGTTTCTGGCGTTGCTGCCTTCCGCGATCGCGGTACAGCTGATAATTGGTGCGGTCCGCTCGCTGATGGCCCGCAGCTAGTGTCCTAGAGCGTGAGCGACCCGCTGGGGGACGCGCACAGCCGCGAGGTGCTCCGCCTGGCCGCCGCCGAGGCGGAGCGCTTTCTGGAAGGGCTGGCCAGGTCCCCCGCCGCACCGCCCGGGGTTGACGAGGCAGCCGCCGCCTTCGGAGTCGAAGACCTGCCCGAGGCCGGAGCCGGCTCGATAGCCGCGATCTCCGAGCTCGTCGAGCGCGGGTTTCCGGGAGCCACCCGGTCGGCGGGGCCGCGCTTCTTCCATTTCGTGACCGGCGGCGCCACGCCGGCCGGCCTTGCCGCCGACTGGCTCGCCTCGACACTCGACCAGAACTCCTTCAGTTGGGTCAGCTCGCCTCTCGGGTCGCGGGTCGAGCGGGTCTCGCTGAGCTGGCTGAAGAACCTGTTCGAGCTCCCGGCCGGGTGGGGCGGCGTGCTGACGAGCGGCGCCACCATGGCCAACTTCACGGGCTTGGCGGCGGCGCGGCGCTGGTGGGCCGGGGAGCACGGAGTGGACGTGGACGAACGCGGCTGGTCGGGCCTCCCACCCCTTCCGGTCTTCAGCTCCGGCTACATCCATTCCAGCGCGCTCAAGGCTCTGACCATGCTCGGCGCCGGCCGTGGCTCGGTCCGCCGCCTCAGCGCGGACCGGACGGGGCGCCTCGACCTGCCCGGCCTGGAGTCCGCGCTGCGCGAGTTGGGTGGAGCGCCGGCGGTGCTCGTCGCCACTGCCGGCGAGGTCAACGCCGGCGACTTCGACCCGATTGCCGAGATGGCCGAGATCGCGCATCGCCACGGCGCCTGGCTGCACGTCGACGGGGCCTTCGGCCTCTTCGCCCGGGCGTCCAGCGAGGCTCGATGGCTCGCCGCCGGCGTTGAGGCCGCCGACTCCGTGATCTCCGACGGCCACAAGTGGCTCAACGTGCCCTATGACTGCGGCTTCGCCTTTGTTCGCGACCCGGCTCTGATGCACGGCACCTTCGCGCTCACCGGTGCCCCCTACCTGCCAGAGGACAGCGCCGAGCGCCCCAGCTACGGCGACCGCGGGCCGGAAGCGTCCCGGCGGGCGCGCGCCCTCGCCGTCTGGGCCACCCTCAAGGCCTACGGACGGGCCGGCTACGGAGCCATGGTGGATCGGCACATCCGGCTGGCCCGGCGGGTCGGCGAGCAGGTGGAGGCTGCCGCAGACCTGGAGCTACTCGCCCCGGTCCGCCTCAACGTGGTCTGCTTTCGCTTCCGGCCCCCAGGGGTGGAGGAATCCGAGCTCGACGATCTCAACCGCGAGCTCGGTGCCTCCATCCTGGCCGACGGACGCGTCTACTTCGGCACCACCGTCTACGGAGACCGGGTTGCCTTCCGGCCCGCCATCTCCAACTGGCGCACCACGGAGGCCGACGCCGACCTGATCACCCGGGTTACGAGTGAGCTCGGCGCGCGCCTTCTTGCAGCGACCTGACAGCAGGCTCCTTACCGTCACGAGCTTCGCCGCCGATCGGCTTCCCGGTCGCTGACGACTCGTCGAACTGCGGCCGGCTGCCGAGCGGGTATTCGGTCCAGTTGCCCTTCTCCAGCAGCTCTCCAGCCAGGGCCTCCAGCTCCCGGATCCGGACGTTGGCGCGGATCGCCTCGCGGATGGCGAGTATCCCTACTGCCGGCTTCCGCCTCTCGATCACGTGGCGGAGCATGGTCAGGTGTGCGTTGTCCGGCACCCCGGGCTCCCGGATCTTGCGGATGGCGGCGCGGACGGTCGACTGCGTCCCGTCGATCGCCTCGCCTCTGGCGAAGTCGAACTTGTAGAACGGTCCTCTGCCTCCCTGGTGCCGCTCGGCGACGAGCTTGATCCATTTCTCGTCTTCGACGCCCTTGCCGACGTCGATCAGCAGCCGAACCGTCCGGCCCTTGTAGGGAAAGACTCCCTGCAGCCGGGCGTAGGACTCGCGGGTGCCCTCCAGACCTTCGTGCCTGCCCACCAGCAGGGGAGCGTCTTCTGAGAGCTCGATTCGATCGATCGGCGTGAAGAGCGAGATGATGGCGAGGGCGTGGGGTAACAGGTCGGAGACGACCCCGATGTCCGCCGCCGCTCCGACCAGGGGCTGGGCCTCCAGGATCTCGATCTGGATCTCCTCCACGTTGTCCAGGAAATCCCTGAGAGTGCGCTCTTCGGTGAGCAGCGAGTGGAGCAGACGCACCTCGAGCTTGAAGTAGTAGTGGTCGGCTGCCACCAGCTCTACGCCGCCGGGCGCGGTGGCCAGGAAGCGACGATAGTCGTCGGGCGGCGCTCCCAGCGGCTTCTCGATCAGCACTACGTCGCTCAGCCCGTAGTAGCGGGCAACCGTGGGGAGGTGCGTCGCCGCCGGGGTGGCCACGTAGGTGATCACGTAGCAGCTCGACTCGAGCTCACGGCGAAGCTTGTCGTAGGCCGGAGACGCCGGACTATCCCAGTAGAAGGCGTCGCCGTTAGCGGCGACCTCGTCCAGCTTGGCGGCCAGCCTCTCGTGCGCCTTGGGGTCTTCGCGCTCCACCACGTGAAGGCGGAAGTTGAAGAACTGCTTGAGCAGCTGCAGGTGCTTGTACGCCTTCTGCCCCCATTGGCCGAGACCGATGAGGACGAAGTCCTTCTGTATGTGGCGCTCCTCTTCGGTGAGGGCGTGCAGCCGGGCGTTCTTGATCGCGACGGCGGCCTGGTGGGCGAGACCCTGGGCACGCTGCACCTCGTCGGGGCCGAAGGAGCGCGTGAAGTCACGCTGCAAGAGAAACGCGATCCCGATCGCCTGTCCGTCGGCCACCAGGGGCAGCGCGAGCAGGGAACGAACGCCGAAGGCCTCCACCTGGTCCTGGGAGAGCAGCTCGCTGCCGCGAGCGTTCTCGATGACGACTGCCTCTCCCCGGTCCAGCGTGTTGAAAAGCGGAGACGCTTCGGAGCGCTCGACGTGCCACTGCCGCCAGAGCTCCTCCTGGTCCGAGGCCGCGGCTCCATACCAGCCACCGCCGTCCTCCTCGGCGAGGGCGATCTGGCAGGCAGAGGCATCGACCAACCGGGCGAGGTTGCGCGCCACCAGGGCAAGCGTCTGCTCCAGGTCGATCGAAGAGGCCAGTGCCTTGCTGACGTCGGCGGTGAGCTCGAGGAGCTGGGCCTGGCGCCGTGCGTCCTCGTAGAGCCGGGCGGTCTCCATGGCGATGGCGGCCTGGGCCGCCGCGGCACGCAGCGCCTCAACCTGGCCCCAGTCTGGGCGCCGCTCCTTGGAACGGTGATAGCCGACCTCCAGCACCCCGGTCGCCCTTCGCCTGTTATCCAGTCCAAAGGGCACGAAGAGCCGTATCAGGTCCGCGTGTAAGCCGGCCTCGAATACCTCGCCGGCCAGCGTGAAGGGCGGCTCCCCGGTCGCTCCGTCGGACGCTTCCTGGGCTGCCTCGGACTGGCCGAGAGAGACGGCTGACACCGTCGTGACGGTGGTGCCGTCATGCCGCACGACCGGGATCCGCAGCTTTTCGGCCGGTTCGGGGATGCTGCCCGCCATCAACTCCTCGACACGCACGTCCCGGCTGCCCGTCGCGGAGCCGACCAGCGTGGTGTGCCAGCTCCTGACCACGTAGGCCAGCACGTCGGTAGGGGCCAGCACCCTTTCCTGTTCGAGGGCCCAGCGCGGCACTTGCTTGCTCCCCGCGGTGGAGCCGTCTTCTTCGGTTGCGGATGCGATCTCCTCGCTGGTCGCCTGTCCCGAGACCTTCCGGACCAGCAAGGTCGAGTCCGGAAGCTCATCCAGCACGTAGACGGTCGCGAAATCGAAGTCGAATTCCGGCACCGCGGCGTCCGTGAGGTGGGCCGCCACCGCGTCCAGAACGTTCTGCCGCGACGACCCCGGACGCAGCATCGCGTTGCTCATGCGCCCGACCGCGCCCAGCAATCGGTTGCTGGCGCCCAGGTTCGAGATCAGGTGCTCGCTGGCCATGGCACCGCCGAACAGGCTGGCAGCCGTGGCCAGCAGGACATCCGCAGCCGGAGCGCGGCGGACCGTGGCAAGCGGGTCCCGGCTGAGGATCACCAGGTAGCCCTCGGGCTGCTCGGGCCGGCCCAGCGGCGAGACCGCGGCAAGGTGAAGGCCGGCCGGGGCCATCGCCTCTCCCACCGCCCTGGCCAGCTCGTCCTCGGGCCGCTCCCCCTCGCTGATCGCCACCCTCGGCAGGGCGGCGGCTGGAGCGTGCGCCGTCACAAGCTCCAGGTTTGTCACGTCCGAGCCGAACTCGTACACCAGCGCCGCCTCGTGGTCGATCGCGAGCAGGAGCTCGGCAAGCGCAATCGAGACCTGGCGCCGGAGGGCGGCCGCGTCGCCATTCCCGCCGTCGGGCGCCGAAGTCAGGAGAACGGCCAGACGCGCCGCACCCTCCAGCGAGGCCCGTTCGGCGCCGGCCAGCGCCGCCTGGATCTTGGCAGCAGCCGCTGCGGCTTGGGCTTCGAGCTGTGCCATCTTCTTGGCGTCGGGAACCCGATGTGCCGTGTCTGCGGCCCCTGAGAAGTTCAGGTAGACGAGCCCGATCAGGTGATCGCCGGCCAGTAGAGGAAGGCCGACGGTCGAGCGCACCTGGAAGCGCCGGACGAAGGTGCTGGCGATCTCGGTGGGCGCATCCTCGGCGATCAGCACACGGCGCGTCATGGTCAGCCACACCGTCGACCCGTAGTCAGGGACCCGCAGCTCGTCCGGGACCTTGTGGTGCGCAACGTCGTCCAGGTAGCGCCCGAGCTGAGCCTGCATGTCGGCAATCGAGTCCATCAGAGTGTCCTCTGGCTGGCCGAGTGCCACCGGCGCGTAGTAGCGCCGCGCTTCCTCGTCGTAAAGAATGATGGAGACGATCTCGGCCCCGGAGCTGCGATGGAAGTTTGCCACCACACCATGCAGCAGGCCTGAAAGGCCAGAGTAGCCCGATTCCGGCGTCTGCGGCATTTTGTTACGTCCTCCCTTCCGCGGTGCTCGGAATCCGATCATAGGTCGCGCGAGGGCTCGTGGGGGCGACCATGTTTGCTATCGCGTCAGCCGACTGCTCTGCCCGGGGCTCGCGCGCCTCCACGAAGGCACGGCCAGGACGATACGGCGGAAGGCTATTAGCTACCGGAGACCAGGCGCTGATAGTCCTCCGGCGTATCGATATCGACGGGGTGACGGGAGTCGCCGCTGACAGCCAGCGAAGCGACCAGCTCTGGCCGTGACCGGATCAGCGCGCGGCAGCCGACGTCGCCCTGGAGGGAGATGAGGTCCGGCCAGAGCGGGCGCTCCAGCACGACCGGCGGGTGCAGCAGCCCGTCGAAGCTCAGGGCGGCTGCCGGCAGCCCGCTCGCTCGCTGGAGGTCGAGAAGCTGATCCAGCAGCGGGGCGGAAACGCCCGGCTGATCGCCAAGGATCACCACCGTGCGCCCCGTCTCCCGGGACAGCGACGCCAGCCCGAGGCGCAGGGACGAGCTCATCCCCTGCGCGTAGTCGCGATTGACGACTGTGCGAGCCCTCCCGAAGTCGACGCGCTCCTTGATGGCCGCGGCGTTCCCGCCCAGCACGACCACCACCTCGTCGAGCTGGGAGGCGCAGGCCTGCGACACGACGATTTCGAGCAGCGGGCGGCCGTCGACCGGGAGCAGCTGCTTGGGGCTCCCCATCCGGCTGGAGCCGCCGGCGGCCAGGACCAGGCCGCTCGACCAGCCTCCTGCGCGGGCTGCCTCGGCTCTCATCCTGGTCCGCCAATCCGCAAGAACGCTGCCGGGCTCGCCTCGAACTTCTCCCGGCAGCCGGCAGAGCAGAAGTGGATGCGGGCTCCCTCGTGAAGGATGCTGACCGCGCCGGCCCCCGACTCCACCGCCATCCCGCACACAGGGTCGGTGACGAACCGGCTCACCGTCGCTTCCAGGTCTCGCTGCAGGGTGCCGGCACCGGTCCGCTGCCGAGCCCGCCGCAGGCTGACCACCTCGGCGAGGGCGAAGAGCGCGATCTCCTCCTGGGTGGCACCTCGCACAGCCCCGGCCGGCGCCCGGACCCGCCTCAACCCCGCATCGTCGAGACCTCGACTGCGGAGGGCCTCCCGCACGGCTTCGGTCCGGCGGCCGCTGGCCACCAGGGCGACCTCCAGCCCGGGCTGGGCGAGGCAGGCCTCCAGGGCGTCCTCGTCGTAGTGCCCCATGGTTGCCACCACCGCCCAGGTGTCGTCGTCCGGGGAGGCTGCGGCCAGCTCCAGGCTGGGCAGCACCAAATCCGCGCCGGCGTGGTCTTCGGGGCGAGCCCCGGGATGGATGGCACAGGTTCGAAAGCCGGTCAGCGAGGCGAGCTGGACCAGCGTTCTCGCCGCCGGGCTGTTCCCGAAGACGAGCAGCTGCGGCTTGGGGAGGTGCGGCTCGATGAAGACATCGAGCGAACCCCCGCTGGGGCAGGAGCTCGCAGCGATCAGCTCGCTCGGACCGCCGCTCCCGAACGATTCCTCGCCTGCGACGCCAGCCTCCGGCCGGATCCGAACCAGGCATGGGGAGCCGTGGCTCAGGGCTCGGAGGGCCTCACGGCGGACCACAGGTTCTGCGCAGCTCCCGCCCACCCAGCCCCTGAGCCGGCCGTCCGAGGTGACGATGGCCTTGTCCCCTGGCCGCGCGGAAGTGGGCGGATCGCAGCGCACCACCGTGACCAGCGCGCAGGGTCGGCGCGAGGCGGTGAGCTGTGCGAGCAGCGTTATGAGGTCTTCGGCTATTTGCTCGACCCCCTGGAGCGCAACGCCTCCCAGACCTTGTCGGAGGTCACTGGCATGTCGATGTTCGTGATCCCATAGGGCGACAGCGCGTCCATAACAGCATTGACGAAGGCGGCAGGGGATCCCACGGTGGCGGACTCCCCCACGCCCTTGCAGCCGATCGGGTGATGGGGCGAGGGGGTGACGGTGTCGTAGAGCTCGAAGCTGGGCGTCTCCCAGGCCGTGGGGATGAGGTAGTCCATGAAGTTGGAGCCGATGCAGTTGCCGTCCTCGTCGAACGCGATCAGCTCCATCTGAGCCATCGCCAGACCTTCGGTCAGCCCGCCCATGATCTGGCCTTCCACGATCATCGGGTTGATCCTCACGCCGCAGTCGTCGACAGCCACCAGCCGGCGGACCTTCCATTTCCCGGTTCGCCGGTCCACCTCCACGGCCACCACGTAGGTCCCGAAGGGATAGGTCATGTTGGGCGGGTCGTAGTAGTTGACGGCCTCCAGCCCCGCTTCCATGCCCTCGGGATGGTTCGTGTAGGCGGCGAAGGCGATGTCCTGGATGCTCACGCTCTTCCCGGGGGTCCCGCGAACCGCGAAGTGGTCCGCCTCCCATTCCAGGTCCTGGGGGTCCGCCTCGAGGAGGTGGGCCGCGATCAACTTCGCCTTCTCCCGCACCTTGCGTGAGGCCACGGCCGTCGCGGCCCCCGCGGTGGGCGTGCTGCGGGAGGCGTAGGTGCCGAGACCGTAAGGGGTGTTGTCGGTGTCGCCGTGCTGGACGACGACGTCCTGCGCCGGGATGCCCAGCTCGTTGGCGACGATCTGCGCGAAGGTCGTCTCGTGGCCCTGCCCCTGTGTTTGCACGCCGATCTTGAGGATCGCCTTGCCCGTCGGGTGCACCCGGAGCTCGGCGGAGTCGAACATCTTGATGCCGAGGATGTCGAACTGCCGGCTGGGACCGGCGCCGACCACCTCGGTGAAGCTGGCCAGGCCGATGCCGAGCAGCTTCCCGTTCTCGTCGCCACTCTGCCGCAGGCGCTCCTGCTCCTCGCGAAGCTCCCGGTAGCCGATCTTCTCCAGGGCGAGATCGAGCGCCCGCTCGTAGTCGCCGGAGTCGTAGACGAAGCCCGTGGCCGACGCGTAGGGGAACTGCTCCGGCTGTATGAAGTTGCCGCGCCTCAGCTCGGCCGGGTCCATCCCCAGCTCCGTGGCCGCCTTCTGCACCAGCCGCTCGACGAAGTAAGACGCCTCGGTGACCCGGAACGAGCACCTGTAGGCCACGCCACCGGGCGCCTTGTTGGTGTAGGCGCCGTCGGTGACGACGTGCGCAGCGGGGATGTCGTAGGAACCGGTGACGATATGAAAGAGACCGGCCTTGAACTTGCTCGGCTGGGCGTCCGCGTAGGCGTAGCCCTGGTCGGAAAGCATGCGGACCCTGAGCCCCAGCATCTTGCCGTCTTCCCTCAGCGCCAGCTCCCCGTCCATGTGGAAGTCGCGCGCGAAGCCGGTGGAGATGAGGTTCCCCGTCCGGTCCTCGATCCACTTGACCGGGCGGCCGATCAGGAGCGAGGCGGCAGTAGCCACCACGTAGCCGGGATACACCGGAACCTTGTTTCCGAAGCCGCCGCCGATGTCCGGCGAGATGATCTGGATGTTCTGCTCGGACAGGCCGGTGACCAGGGCGAACACCGTCCGGTGGACATGCGGCGCCTGCGAGGTCATGTAGATGGTCACCTTGCCGCTGGCCGGGTTCACGTCGGCCACGCAGCCGCAGCACTCCAGCGGCGCCGGGTGGCAGCGCGGATAGAAGGTGCTGAGGCTGACCACGCGGTCGGCTTCGGCGAAGGCGCGGTCGGTGGCCGCCTGGTCCCCCGCCTCCCAGTGGTAGACGCGGTTGTCGGTCTTCCCCTCCTTGTCGTCGCGAATTAGGGGCGCGCCCTCTTCTAGCGCCTGCTGAGGGGAGGTGACCGCCGGCAGGGGGTCGTAGTCAACCTCGATCAAGCCCAGGGCGTCGTGTGCCTGGTAGGGGGTCTCGGCAATGACGCAAGCAACCTCCTGGCCCTGCATGCGCACCTTGTCGGTAGCCAGCACCGCCTGGGTGTCGCCGGACAGCGTCGGCATCCAGGCCAGCTTGTGCGCCACCAGGTCGGCGCCCGTAACGACGGCCACCACGCCGGGAGCCGCCTTGGCCTCGGAGGTTTCGATGGAGCGGATGCGGGCGTGCGCGAACGGGCTGCGCAGGATCGCCATGTGCAGCATGTCGGGCAGCTTCACGTCGTCGACGTAGTTGCCCCGGCCCTGCAGGAAGCGGTCGTCCTCCTTGCGCTTGATACTCCGCCCCAGCCAGCTCGACTCCTTCTGCTCGACGGCCATCTATGCCCTCCTCAGACCGGCGCGCCCGCCGCCGGCTGCTCCTGCATACGGCCGGCGGCCCAGCGCACGGCCTTGACGATGTTCTGGTAGCCCGTGCAGCGGCAGATGTTGCCGGATATCGCCCAGCGGATCTCCTCCTCGCTGGGGTTGGGGTTCTCCTCCAGCAGCGCCTTGGAGACCAGCATCATGCCGGGCGTGCAGAAGCCACACTGCAAGCCGTGCTCCTCTTTGAACCCCTCCTGGATCGGGTGCAGCTTTCCGCCTGAAGCAAGCCCCTCGACCGTCGTCACCTCGCGCCCCTCGGCCTGCACGGCGAAGAAGGTGCAGGACTTGATGGGCGTCCCATCCAGCAGGACGGTGCAGGCACCACAGTTCGTGGTGTCACAGCCGATGTGGGTGCCGGTCAGGCCCAGTGTGTCGCGCAAGAAGTGCACGAGCAGAAGTCGTGGTTCGACCTCGCCCGAGCGCCGCCGCCCGTTGACAGAGACGTTGATCATCCTGGCACCTCCAGCTCTTCGCTACACCCCACCCGGCCCGCCCTCCTTTTTGTCCAGCTCTTCCATCACCCCCCCGACCGACTCCTGACCGCTGAAGTACTCCTGGCCGCCCTCCACGCCAGGAGGCGCCGCGGCAGCCGTCGGCGTCTCGCCCCGGCTCTCCTCGCCGTCCGCTTCCCGAACGCCGGGCCGCCCAAGCGTCACCTGGGCGCCGCAGCTGGGACAGCTCACGACCCCCGCTGCGGGTGTCGTCGCGTGCTGTCCCGCTTCGGCCGGCACCTCTGCGCCGCAGTTGGGGCATCTCGCGTCCGTCACCGCTCTCACTTCCGGATCCGACACACGACCCTCCTTGTGAAGATGCTGCCCCGCGCCTAGGCGGCCTTTGCCACCGCCGCCGCGCGACGCAGGCCGTCCTCGGTGAACACGCGGACCACGTTGCGCTTGTAGTCCACGGTCCCTCGCAGGTCGGCCCGCGGCTCGGCCGCCTGGGCCGCCAGCTCTGCCGCCTGCTCGATGACTTCGTCACCGAGCTCGGCGCCGGCCAGAGCCTCCTCCGCGGCTGTCGCCCGGAGGTTCGTCGGCCCGACTCCGGTCAGGGCGATTCCCGCCTGCCGGACGCGGCCGTCGTCGAGCGCCAGGTGCACGGCCACCCCGGCCGTGGCGAAGTCACCGACCTTTCGCTCCAGCTTCGAGTAGGCGCCGCCGGCGCGGGCGCCCGGGTCCGGCACCAGCACCGATGTGACGATCTCGGTCGGTTCAAGCGCCGTGGTGAACGGGCCCTGGAAAAACTGGTCGATGGGGATGGAGCGGCCTCCGTCGGTCCCGCGAACCTCCACAGTGGCCCTGACCGCCAGCATGACCGCGCCCCAGTCGCCCTGTGGGTCCCCGTGCGCCAGCGAACCTGCGACGGTCCCCAGGTTCCTCACGATGGGGTCCGAGATCTGCGGCGCCGCCTCGCCGAGCGCCTGGTAGCGGCCACGCAGCAAAGAGGAGCGCTCGCAGGTCTTGTGACGGACCAGCGCACCGATGCGCAAGCCGCCGGCTTCCTCCGCAAGTCCGTCCAGGCCCTCGATGCGGTTGATGTCGATCAGCGCGCGCGGCGCTGCGAAACGAAGCTTCATGAGCGGGATCAGGCTCTGGCCGCCCGCGAGCACCTTCGCTTCGTCTCCGAAGCGCGCCAGAAGCGAGAGCGCTTCCTCGAGTGTGGCGGGAGCGAAGTATTCGAAGCTGGCGGGGTACATCGCCTGTCCTCCTCTTCGCCTGGACACTCCGGCCCGTGGCCGGCTGGAATCCACCGAGTATAGGCCGACCCATGACTAACCAACGTCTGTGGCAAACGCCTTGACAGCGCGGCCAGCCGGGCGGTAGACAAGCTGACCACATGTCCGTGTTCGAAGCCGTGCGCTTCCGGACCGAGCCGGCTCGTCGACAAAGAGGAGTTTCCATGAACCTGCCCCCGGGCGTCCGCTCGGACGTAGTCACCACCGACCGCCTCCGCATGCACTACCTCGAGTCAGGACCTGAGGACGGGATCCCCGTCCTCCTCATCCATGGCAACCTGTCTACCGGCCGCTTCTACGAGCACCTCTTCCCGGGAGCTCCGGATGGTTACCGCCTGATCGCTCCCGACATGCGCGGGTTCGGAGACACGGAGCGGGTGCCGATCGACGCCACTCGAGGGCTGCGCGACTGGGCGGACGACACGCACGCGCTGGTGCGGGCGCTGGGGCTCACAGAACCGCTGCATCTGGTCGGCTGGTCGACCGGAGGGGCCGCCATAGCGCACTACGCCATGGACCGGCCAGTCGCTTCCCTCACCTTCGTCGACCCTGTCTCCCCCTACGGCTACGGCGGCGTCAAGGCGGATGGAACGCCCGCCTTCCCCGACTACGCCGGCTCCGGCGGCGGAACCGGGTCACCCGATTTCAGGCAGCGGATCGCCGACGGCGACCGCTCAGCCGAATCGCCCTTCTCGCCACGCAGCGTGATCAACTCCTCCTACTGGTCGGCGCAGCATCGCGAGCCGCCCGAGCGCGAGGACATGCTGCTGGAGGAGGTGCTCAAGTCGGTCACCGGCGAGGACGGCTACCCCGGGGACTTCACCCCGTCCGAGAACTGGCCGGGCGTGGCACCGGGCACCCGCGGCATTCTCAACGCGCTCTCCCCGAAGTACTGCAACTGGTCGGGCATCGTGGACCTCGATCCCAAACCGCCGATCCTGTGGACGCACGGCTCGGACGACATCGTGGTCGCGGACGGCTCCGCCTGGGAGATGGGCGCCCTGGGCAAGATGGGCGTCGTGCCGGGTTGGCCCGGCGAGGAGATCTTTCCACCCCAGCCCATGGTCTCCCAGATCCGAAGCGTGCTGGAGCGCTACCGGGAGGCGGGCGGGAAGGTCCAGATGGTCACCTTCGAGGGCTCCGGCCACGGTCCCATCTTCGACGCGGCCGAGCGCTGGAGCGGGCTTTTCTTCTCCTTCCTGGCCTCGGTGCCCGAGGAGACCCGCACCGCCTGACGCGGACGGACCCCCTCCCAGCCCTACCCTTGCGCCCAGGCGGCTCAGGAACTCTCCCGGGGACCGCGGAGCAGCCTGCAGCGGCGGATCAGCGCGTTGGTGGAAGAGTCGTGCCGCAGCGGGGGCTCCTCGTCCGCCTCCAGCTCGGGAATGATCTTCGTCGCCAGCACCTTGCCCAGCTCGACACCCCACTGATCGAAGGAGTTGATGTTCCAGATCGTCCCCTGAGTGAAGACCTTGTGCTCGTACATCGCGACCAGCTGGCCCAGCGTGTAGGGGGTCAGACGGGTGGCCAGGAGGGAGTTCGAAGGGCGGTTGCCCTCGAAGACACGGTGCTCCGCCAGGTGCTCCGGCACGCCTTCGGCCAGCACCTGCTCGCGCGTCTTGCCGAAGGCGAGCGCCTCGGGCTGCGCGAGGAAGTTGGCCATCAGCAGCTCGTGCTGGTCGCCGAGCTCGTGGTTGGGCTGGGCAAAGCCGATGAAGTCGCAGGGGATGAGCCGCGTGCCCTGATGGATCAGCTGGTAGTAGGCGTGCTGCCCGTTGGTTCCCGGCGTGCCCCAGACCACCGGACCGGTCTGGTACGAGACGCGCCTGCCCTCGAGGTCCACCGACTTGCCGTTGCTCTCCATGTCGAGCTGCTGTAGGTAGGCGGGAAGGTGCTCGAGGTACTGGCTGTAGGGCAGGATGGCTTGAGTCTCGGCACCGAAGAAGTCGATGTACCAGACGCCGATCAGCCCGAGAAGGACGGGGAGGTTGGACTCCAGGGGCGTGCTGCGGAAGTGCTCATCCATGGCTCGAAAGCCGCTCAGCATCTCCTCGAAGCGCTCGGGACCGATGGCGATCATGACGGAGAGCCCGATCGCCGAGTCGTAGGAGTAACGCCCCCCCACCCAGTCCCACATCTCGAACATGTTCTGGGTATCGATCCCGAACTTGGCCACCTCGGCTGCGTTGGTCGACACGGCCACGAAGTGCTTCTCCACGGCCGCTTCGTCGCCCAGGCGGGCGAGCAGCCACTCCCGGGCATGCCTCGCGTTGGCCAGCGTCTCCAGGGTCGTGAAGGTCTTCGAGCAGACGACGAACAGCGTCTCCTCAGGCTCCAGGTCGTGGACCGTCTCCCAGAGCTGCGTCGGGTCCACGTTGGAGACGTAGCTGCAGCGGATGGAGCGGTCGCTGTAGTCCTTCAACGCCTCATAGGCCATGTGCGGGCCCAGGTCCGAGCCGCCGATGCCGATGTTGACCACGTTGCGAATCCGCTTGCCCGTGAAACCGGTCCACTGGCCGGAACGCACCCGGTCGGCGAAGGCCGCCATCCTGCGGCGCACGCGGTAGACCTCCGGCACCACGTCGACGCCGTCCACCACGATCTGCTCGGTCTCGGGAGCACGCAGCGCCACATGGAGCACCGCCCGGTTTTCCGTGATGTTGATCTTCTCTCCGGCGAACATGGCCGCGATGCGCTGGTCCAGGCCGGCTCGTCTGGCCAGCGCTAATAGCAGTTGCATCGTCTCCCTGGTCAGGCGGTTCTTCGAGTAGTCCAGGAGGATTCCGTCTGCTTCGACGGTGAGCTCCTCGCCACGCGCCGGCTCCTCCGCGAAGAGCTCGCGCAGATGCCGGCTCCGAGTCGTCTGGTAGTGCTGATCGAGGGCCTTCCACTCCCGGCTCTCGGTTATCGGGCCTTGCGTCGCGGGCTGGGCCATGAGTGTCCTCCTAAGATGGCGGGGAGGCCAGGTAGTCGCTGGCCGGGAAGGCTGATCCCATGCTATACGGCGCATCCGCCGGCGAGCCCAATGTATGCGCGGCCCAGAGACCGAGCGACGGTGAGTCGCCTTCAAGACGACGCCTGGAGGAGAACAGATGCCCTATCGAGTCCGCACGGTCGACGTCTTCACCCGCCGTCAGCTGGCGGGCAACCAGCTCGCCGTCGTGCTTGATGCGGATGACCTGGCGGTCGGCTCCATGCAGTCAATCGCCAAGGAGATGAACCTCGCCGAGACCACGTTCGTGATGACCACCAAGCACCCGGACTGCGCGCACAAAATCCGTATCTTCACCCCTTCCACCGAGCTGCCCTTCGCCGGCCACCCCACCATCGGCACGGCCTGGGTGCTGCTGGCGGAGGGACGCCTGGCGGAGGGCGAGCAAAGGTTCAGCCTGGAGGAGGGGGTCGGACCGGTCGGCGTCCGGGTCGATCAGCAACCTGAGGGGGACCTTCTCTGGATGACCCATCCCCCGGTGAGCTTCGGAGACGTGATCCAGGACCGGGGCCGGGTGGCCGCTGCACTCGGCCTGGGCGAAGACGACCTGATGCCCGACGTGCCGGTTCAGATCGCAAGCACCGGCGTCCCCTTCGTCTACGTGGCGCTGCGAGATGTGGGGGCGGTCGACGCGGCCGTCTCCAGCGCCGAGCGACTGACCGGAGCTCTGGGTGATCGGGAGGCCCCTCCATTCTTCGTCTTCACCTCGACTGGCGGAGACCGTCTCTACAGCCGCATGTTCGCGCCCCACACCTTTCAGATCCCTGAGGACCCCGCCACCGGTTCCGCCAGCGGCCCCCTGGGCGCCTTCGCCGTCAAGTACGGCATCGTCCCGCGCGCTGCGCTCGTCTCGATTGTCAGTGAGCAGGGAACCAAGATGGGCCGCCAGAGCTTCGTCCACATCGAGCTCGAGTACTCCGACTCAGCCGACCTGCCGTCGCGCATCGAAGTCGGAGGTGGAGTGGTCCCGGTGCTCACAGCCGAAATGACCCTCCAATAAGACCTTTCCTCCCCGCAAAGCGGAGGTAAGAGAAAGTGTGTGTGGGTTAGGCTCAGGGAGGTTGCTTGGCGGCGGCCGGAGCTCGAGACGATGCCGAACTGGGAATGGCTGATACCCACGATGGTTGGAGGATTGCTCGCAATCGCCGGCGGGCTCGGCTTGTCCCGGGTACAGCGCCGGCAGGCGGCACGGCGCACAGAAGCCGCTCAGCGATACCAGGTCATCGCAGCCATCGATGCGGTGCTATCGGAGCTCGCCCGCAACCATTCGTCGATCACTGGGGCGATGGCCAGTGAGGATCCGACGCTCGAGCTTCGGGTCTCATACCGTGTGTACGACCGGGCGGAGGTTCTCCTGGCACGGCGGCTCCCGGTGCCCGTTCAGGAGGCACTGTTCCAGGCCTACCGCCCACTGCGAGCGGGGAACATATTCAAGAGCTGGGTGACGACCTCCGCTCCGGGCATGCCGCCGGGACACCGCGAGCTGGACCCCGCAGAGTGCCAGGCGGAGCTGCGACGCCTGACAGAGGCTGCCGACGACCTGCGCCTGGTCCAGAGGGAGCTGCAGCGTCCTGGCTTCTAGGACACTGGCCGTTCAGGCGACCGAATCGCGCTCTGGGAGCGACTCCGACTCCAGCCACCTTCTTCCGAGCAGGTAGGCGACCACGAGGAGGATGACCACCAGGATCGCAATCGGGATCGTGAACACCCCGATCGCTTGCTCGATCGCCTTGTAGTCCCTTCCCAGCCGGAAGCCCGCGTAGGCCAGGCCCAGGTTCCAGGGAATTGATCCCAGCAGGGTCAGGACCGAGAACCGCATCACGCCCATGTCGCTGAGCCCCGCCGGAAAGGAGATGTACGTCCTGACCACGGGAAGGAGGCGACCTACGAAGACGGCCAGTGAGCCGAAACGTCCGAAGAAGCGCTCAGCCAGCCGCAGGTGGCCCGCGTTCAAGCCCACCCGCCGGCCGGGACCCAGGATCAGGTGTCTGCCGTAGCGCTTAATCAGCAGAAAGGCGACAAGCGAACCGACCAGGTTCCCCACCGTCGCTGCGGCGACCACGGCGACGAAGGGCAGCGTGCCCTGCGCGGCCAGCGCGCCACCCAGCGGCACCACGATTTCGCTGGAGATCGGGATACCGGCGCTCTCGGCGGCCATGGTCACGAAGATCGCGATGATGCCGCCAGAGCTGATGAGCTGGATGATCAGAGAGGACACTGCGGCAGATTAGGGTAAGCGGCCAGGCTGCTGCCGGACCCCCGAGGGATGCCGAGCCTATGGCGCTCCGGGAATCACGCAGGCAGATGCCAGCTCCGACCAGTAACTCTGGACGATGACGCCCCCGACCGAACCAGTGCTCGACTCGCACACGTCTCCGATCTCGCACCAGCCGGCTGCGGAGCACGATGATCCCGTCACGCCGGACCCTTCGGGGTCGGTCACAACCTCTACCAACTCGTGCGAGAGGATCGTGGTCACCGCGTCCAGGGTGCCGTCGCTTGTGACCCAGGCGTAGTGTGCCCTGGCCACGTCGAACCCGAGAGGCAGATCGACATCCCAGTACCAAAAGTAGCTGTGCTCGCCGATCACGCCCTGGTCCTGGTAAGTGACCCCGGGCGGCATCACAACGACGTACACGAGCTGGGACACCTCGTCCGGCTCGGGCACGCTTCCGGCCTGAATCAGGCCCTTCAAGAACATCGCCACCTGTTCGTTGCTGAAGAGCTGAGGAGGGTCAGAGCCCGCGGCGACGAAGCTGCCGTGAAGCGCAGCAGGGCCGATCCCACGATATTCGGCCAGACCGGACATGTAGGGGCTCCCCAGGATGGCCCTGGCGGCATCGGTCACCTCGGCGGCCGCCGGTGTCGAGGCCCCATCCCAGGCGCCCCCCCAGAAGATCAGCTGCAGCTGGGCGTTATCCAGGACCGGGCCCCCGTGATCACTGAAGGTGGGCGTGGTCCCGCTGCCGGCCGGGACTCCGGCATCCGGGCCACCTCCGGTGACGCGTCCACCGATTCGCGGCAGGCGGACCTGGAGCCGGGGCATGACAAGAGGTTTCTCCTCCGGCAGGGGGGATGTCAATCGAAGTCCCCTACCAGAGCCACGGCACCAGCCTCCGCCTGGTGCGCGCGAACTCGACGTATTGCCGCCCCAGGCTGGCTCTCAGGACCTCCTCTTCAACTCGGATCCGCCAGAGATACGCGGCCAGCGGCAGGATGAGAAGCACCGCCGCGGCGAGCCAGTTGCCGAGGGTCAGGCCGAGTCCGAAAAGCGCCAGCAGTCCCCCCGAATAAGAGGGATGGCGCAGCCACCGATAAGGGCCGTCCACGACCACCCGATGGTCGCGCCGCACCATCACCTGCCTTGTGAATAGAGGCCCGAGCGTGAGGATCGCCCACACGCGGAACGCCATCCCAACCACCATCAAGGCCAGGCCGGCGAGAAGGGGGATCCAGCGGTTGCCGGGTATGGCAGTGGCCGGGTAGCTCAGGGCGAAAAACACTCCCAGGGAGACCGCGATCAGCTGGAGCGCGTAGATGGCCAGCGCGGTGCCCCGGTCCTGGATGGAGTCGCCGGACCTCGCTGCGCGTCGGGCGAGCAGCGCGTCCGCGCCGAAGACGAGCACGAAGCCGGCCACCGACAGGTTCCGGGCGACCGGGTCGCTCAGCACCAGGGGAGTCATGTCTGGGGACATGGGGCAATGATGGCTCGTCCTGGCGCCCCGTCCGTCCCCCTCAGGCCAGGACCGGCGAGCGCCCATCAGCTGACAAGCCAGAGCACCTCATAGGGACCGAGTCGCAAAGGCCCTTCACCCGGAAAGCGGCGGGCACTGATCGCATCGAGACGGCCGGAGAGGCCAGGCAGGGACACGGTCTGGGTCTCCGGCGTCAGGTTGTGGAGGGCCACCAGTGTCTGTCCCTCGCGGGGCCCCCGCTCGAGGCAGAACACCGAGCCCCCAGCGGCCAGCACGCGCTGCGGCGAGTTTGGATGGAGGGCCGGCTGCCCCCGACGTGCCTCCAGGAGGCGGGCGTAGCGCGAGAAGACCTGCGCGGCCTCGGACGCCGGGTCGGCCAGCCGCCTCTCGAGTTCGGGGATCGCCAGGCGCTCGTGGTTCAGGTCGCGCTTCCAGCGGGAGCGGGCGAACCCATCGAGGTAGTTGTGCGAGCCGAACAGGCTGTGGACGTAGATGCCGGGCACCCCGGCCACGGCCAGCATGATGGCCTGCGAGCAGAGGAAGCGGTTGAGCTTCAGGGACCAGGGCTCGGCCTCGTCCCGAGGGTCGCTCAGCGCGTCGAAGAAGGTCGTGTTGAGCTCGTAGACGCTCTCCCCTCCGTAAGGGTTGGTCCGGTAGGAGACGTCGCCACCGTGAGCGCGCACGCGAGCCACGAGGCCTGCGATCTCCTGGTCGGAGAGGATTCCCTGGGCCGGGAGGATCCCGACGCCGTCGTGCGAGGCGAGGAAGTTGAAGAAGGCCGTCTGTTCCGAGGGGACAGTCAGCTCCTCTGCCCAACCCGCCAGGTGGCTGGCGTCTCCCCTGGCCAAGGCATCCAGGACGAGCGGTGCCAGGGGGAACTGGTAGACCATCTGCGCCTCGTCGTGTCCGTCGCCGAAGTAGGTGACGTTTTCCTCGTGCGGCACATTGGTCTCGGTCACGATGGCCACGTGCGGCGCAACCTGGTCCAGGACCTCACGGAGCAGCTTGATCACCTCGTGGGTTTGCGGCAGGTGGAGACAGGAGGTCCCCACCTCCTTCCACAGGTATCCAACGGCGTCCAGGCGCAGGAGATCAGCACCCCGCGCCACGTACTCGAGCATCACCTCCGCCATGCGAAGCAGAAGCCCGGGGTTGCGATAGTTCAGGTCGACCTGGTCGGCGCTGAAGGTCGTCCAGACCCACTTCGGCCCGCTCGCTGTTTGGTAGCGGGTGAGGAGCGGGCTGGTGCGCGGGCGCCTCACCGCGGAAAGGTCGGTTGCCGGGTCTTCGACGATGAAGAACTCGTCATAAGGCGGCTCGCAGCGCAGGAAAGCCTGGAACCAGTCGCTTTCAGCCGACACGTGGTTGAGCACGAAGTCGAACATGAGGCGAAACCGCGAGCCGAGGGCGCCGATGTCTTCCCAGCTTCCCAGCTCCGGGTTGACGCGTAGGTAATCGACGACGGAGAAGCCGTAGTCGGAGGAATAGGGAAAGAACGGCAGCACGTGGATTCCCGACACCCGCCCCTCCAGGTGCCGCGAGGCGAAGTCGTCGAGTGCCGCCAACGGCTGGGCCTGCCCCGAGAGAAAGGTATCGCCGTAGGTGATCAGGAGGGCGTCGCGCTCGTCGAACCGGCTCCCGGCGGGCCTGGAGCGGGCCCGGCCCCGAAATCGCTCGATGATCC
>Ga0209526_10000930_pt1 | contig 19343 bp, 18 predicted proteins | sample JacPinW_OM2H0_M1_FD_188566 | JGI IMG/M metagenome (GOLD analysis project Ga0209526, IMG submission 188566) | Forest soil microbial communities from Algoma, Ontario, Canada - Jack Pine, Ontario site 1_JW_OM2H0_M1 (SPAdes) (version 2) | ecosystem: Environmental > Terrestrial > Soil > Boreal... | reverse complement strand
GCGGCAGCGAACTAATCGCGAAGAGCCCGTCTGGCTGGCCGCTCCACCCAGAAAAGCACAGCAATTGAAAAAACTAAAACAATCGCCAGGTACATCCCAAAGTCGAAAGCTAGCGGCCAATCGGGTTTGTATACAATCCTCGTGTAGTGATTCCACCAAAGCCAGATTGGAAAGTGCAGAATGTAGATCGTGTAACTAGCCTCCCCAAGAACAATCAAGGGACCATAGCGGAGCGCTTTCTCCGCAAGCCCGCCGCCACCCGCTGCGCCGAAGATAATCAAGCTGCTTATGACGCTAAGCGTCACGCTGTCGGATATCCAAGATTGAAGCATTGTCAGTACCAAGGCTGACGTGGTCGGCGTCATTCTGCCTAAGATACCGGCTATGAAAAACAACAAAACGATCATGAAGATCGCGAGATAGTAGGCTGGGCCGATCCTCACAAGCCGTGCTTTGATAAAGGTCTTCAGTGGAACGTTTAAGCCACCGTTGGGAATCCCGTGCGCATAAGCAAGGATGAAGCCCGACAAGACGAAGAAGAAAGTCACGGCCCGGTAGCCAAAATCTCCGAGCGACAGGGGAGATAACGGGCGCGCCAAGTTGTAATGAAAAAAGACAACGACCAAAGCGGCGAAAAATCTCAGCGAAGTCAGGGCTGGGATGTTGGGCCGCATTCCACAACGCAAATCATCTTTGGCCCCGCCAATCAACGGTATATGTTCCGCGCGAAAGAATAGACCATAGTTAATTGTTGAATTAAATAAACTAACTAGTGATTTAAATGACCAGCTCGAGGCGCCAGCCCGGCTGCGCGGAGAAATATCGTCCAACTCCGCGAGCGCCCCCGATCAGCCATAGTGCTCAGTAAGCATTCCGCTTTCGCAGAACCTCGAAAAACGTCTTGATCAATATCTGTATATCGAGCCAAAAACTCCAATTGTTGATGTACCACAGGTCGAGCTTCACCCGCTCCGAGATGTGTTCGATCGATGGCGTCGCGCCTCTCGCGCCATTGCATTGCGCCCAACCAGTGATGCCCGGCTTGACGTGATGACGAAAGGCGTAATCGCTCAAGATATTTTCGAAATAGTCGTCGTGCGCCAGGGCATGAGGGCGTGGCCCGATCAACGACATGTCGCCCTTCAAAACATTCAGCAGCTGAGGCAATTCGTCGATACTGGCCGATCGCAGCAACCGTCCGATGGCCGTCACCCGCGGGTCGTCGCGCGTCGCCTGTGCGACAGCCGGACCATTCTCCTGGACTGTCATGGTCCGAAATTTGAATATGACAAATTGCCTGCCATTAAAACCATTTCGATGCTGCCTAAATATGACGGGCCCGGGACCATCGAGCTTGATCGCGATCGCAGTGAGGGCGATGACCGGCAAGAAAAATATCAACGCCAGGCTAGCCAAGACAATATCCATGACGCGCTTAGCGAAACGCTGGGCTCCGCTAAGGGGTGCCCGTTGGATTTCTATGGCCAACACTCGTTGGCGCGCCGACGACGTATAATTCGTCAGCGATCGAACGCGCATATCCGGCAACAAGCGGGCAGCTACGGGAAGGCTCTTGAGTTGATCTCTGACCAACTCAATTCGGCCAACATCGCTCCAAGGCAACGCAAGCAGGATCTCTCGGCAATTATGACGCCGCACAAAGTTAGCGACTGAACTGACAACGCGAACATCTGTCGACGCGCGTATCAAAGGATCGTCATCTCGGCTCAACGCAAAGCGACGCACCTCGGCTACGCCGAAAAAAGCGAGTAAATCTCGCGGCTCCAAGGCGGCGATTTCAACAGAATCGCCGATCAGGACCATGTCGCGTCGGCCGATCGCTCCTCGCGTCACCGCCACTGCCATGGCGATCTTCGTAAGCTTGCGCACCCCCAGCAAACCGACTGGGGTGAGAAAATAAAATACCACAAAGGCTCCGCGCGAATACGCGACGCCAATCTTGAGGAGAAACGCGAACAACGCGAGCAATAACCCTGTGGTGAACCAGCAAACTAGTATTTCGTTGATTTCGACCCGCGGCTTGGCACTCTCTGGAAAACCGTAGTAACCGCTCCCGTTCATTCGCAAGGTGTAGATCAGGCCTGCCATGAGCCCGACAGCACAATGCGGAAGGATATCCGGCAGCGGATTGCCGACCGATAATTGGTAGCCAAATTCGCCTGCCAGGCTCGACAGCACAATGATGAATGCATCGGCTATCGACAAAAGATACGGGATCGCGTCATTAAAAAAGCTAGCCGGCAGCTTGCCCGAGGACGCCTCAAGCTTGCCTGGTTTGTAGCGGATATCCGACCCTATCGACATAACTACTGCCGCAACTCTGCTTACTATTTATTTTGAATTATGGGCAATAACCAAACCAATCACAGACTACCAAATTAACTCTTAGTTAATATAGCCGAATATAAACTCAAGGAGGGGGCGATGCAACATTAATCTGTTGTGCCGACCCCTCAATTTGGAGCTGTCTGAGGATGCTACTGCTCATCGCCTGCGGCGCCGGGATTTACCTGGGACTTAATTTCAATGTTTTGGCGCTTCTGCCGTTCTCGATCCTTGGGGCGGGGGCATTCATTTTCTCGTCGTGCTCGTCGGGGCGAAGCCTCTTCGAAATAGCCGGTGTCCTGTTGGTTCCCCTAATTTCAGTTCAAGCAGGTTTCGTGCTCGGGCTGACGGCACGCGAGACTTACGGACGGCTTCTCGCAAGGCTGAATATCGGTCAATCCAAGCGTGCCTAGCTAAGCTAACCTCAGGGCTTGAAAGCTAAGGCTATGGCCGAGTGAGCTCTAAGGCCGCGCGTTTGCGCAAGACAAAGCGGAATTTCCTTCCTGCCTCCCGCGGAAGTTTGGACTCCACGACCAAACCGAGAAATTTTCCCGCGAAAATCAACGAATGGGATTGAACCCCCCGGGCATCTCGCGTGACAAAGGCTAAGCGAGCGAGGGGTAAACTTGCGTGTCTGATCAGCTTCTCGATTTTAAGGTACCTGAGGACGCGCGCACGGACGTAGTCGCCGACGAGAAGTATAGGATCGTGCACGCCAGTTACCTTGCAGCCATTGGGCTAGCTATGGTTGGATGGCTTTGGCTCATCGCCTGGTGCGCGCTGCAGCTCGTCTAGTCCGATCTGAGCGGTGCGCGCGGCAGGCGCGCTTGAGCGGTCGCGGCCGGTCAACTCGCAGTGCCATGGCGCGGCGTTTCAGATATCTGCGAAACGCTCTCATATTCCCGGACGCTATCCGAACCTTCGCTTACATGATCGCGATCTATCGATGGGGTGGGATTCATGCGCGATGGGCGGTGTTGAAGTTCATGTCGTGCGGGAGATCACGTTGACATGATGAGCATGTCCCACGTGCATGCCGTTGCCGACAAGCTGGCGGCCTACTTGGACGGCAGCTCGAATCACATAATGGGGCCGTTTGCTGGCGCGGTCTGACCCCCGGTCCATAGCAAGTAGCAATCGGGCTTGGCCAAGTCTTCAATATTGATGCGCGAATGGAGGATTAATGCCTTTCAAGCACTGACGTTTAGCCAGCGCAAGATCGAGTTAGTTGGCGGTGACGTTGCCATTTACATTGAGGGTCACGTTAGTCGACAGTCCATCTTTCTCAGCTGTGCCGCGCCATATTCCTTCGGCGTCTTTTCGGAGCCCAGACACGTTTGAATACCCCTTCGCCTCAATTTGCGACTTTGCCTGGTCTTTGGTGAAGGCGCGGACAGTGGCTTCCAGTGTTGTGGCAGGCGGCGGTGTCGGCGCCGGCGAAGTCCGGGAGTTAGGTGTGGTCGTAGAGGAACAGGGTTCGTTCGGTGCAGCCGCAGAGTAACACGGATTTCGGGGAGCGTTCGCGGAATAACAAGGACTGGTTGGGTTGGTCGAAGAGCAGGGACTATTGGCACTTGTGGAAGAAGAAGACGGGATAGTTGGGCTGGTCGACGCGGCGGAAGGATTCGTACGGGTCGTTTGCCCGAATGCGGAGCCGGAAATCAATGAAAGGGCGGCGGTAGCCGCAAAAATTGCGCGCATGTTTACTCGCTTATCGAAACGAACCTCGGGTCGCCGGTCCTTCCGACCCGTGAGGATCCGATCCCGACGATGCTGCAGTCCCTATCATTCGACAATCAAGTGCGCCAGTTCCTTGAACCATCTCTGAGCGGGTGGATTGGCGCAAGCGAGTTTTGCGGGCGTCCTCGACGCGGAGTTTCTGGCCCGTCAGAGACGGACTTTGCCGACCCAAAGACAGCTGAGGAAGCGTCTGGCCCCTCGCTCAGCTCCCGAATACCCAACTTTGGTCGATCGTAGCGGCTGCGTTTACAGTTCGACACCGTGAGGCTGACGCCGGGCTACCCGACCCCCGACCGAGTTCGCGACGACGCCTAGGGAGAGGGGTCCTCGGCGTCCGTCCGGGACGCTGCCGGTTTTAGGGGCCTTCGCGCCCCGATTCCGTCGTATCGTAAGCATCCCTATCCCTGTCATTTCGAAGGAAAGGCCGCGACGGCGTCCACTGGCTTTCCGGGATCCCGCATCTCAAATTCGCGACCAATCAGCCTACCGGGTCGGCAGGAAAGTCAGATTTGGAGCGATTTGGAAATTGATGCGATCGAGATCGCAAAAGGCTCCGTTGCATAAGAGAAAGTCTCCTCCGGCCGAATCCTGGCCCGGGAAACGTGCTCTGGCGGCGCGCGCTCAAACGGTCAATCGGCCCTCAACCTCGCCGCAGCCCCGATATCGGAGCCGAAGAAGAAACTCCTGCCCCCGTGAGGGAGCAGGACCAATTATACTCACGTCGATCTGGTTAGGTCGCTGCAAACTACGCGAGTTCGAGGCCAGTATCGGCCGCCTTCTTGTTCCTTCGGCGCAGCACGAGCCACAGGCCCCCGATGCCGGTGAGGAACATTGGCAGTGTCGCCGGTAGCGGAGTCTGCGAGACCGTCAACCGGATCGCATCGCCAGGGTCGAAGAACGCGCCCGGCTGACTCACCGAAAGATAGAGCTGTGTGCCGATGGAGTATATGTTGCCGATGTAATTGCTTTTGCCAAAGCTGAAGAGCACTCCGAAATAGTCGAACGGAACACCGCTGGTGTGCAAGACGTCGTTGTAGATCCATTGCTTGCCGGTTGCCGGATCCGTAAACAGAGCCGTGGCACTCGGAGTTCCGAGCAGTTGGTTAATTGCACCGCTGGTCGGCCCCAGGATCGAACCAGTGATCTTTTGAATGTCATGACCGCCGGCCAGATCCTTTGCGGAATTGACAAAAATGTCACCGCTGCCGCTGAAAGGTGTTCCGGTGAAATTGAAGGCGTAATCGAGCGTGGACGCCTTTGCAGGAAGAGCCGCGCAGAGAGCTAGCCCTAACAGCGCCCCAATGGTCCTAAGCGTTTTCGACATTTTAACTCCCAATTTTCATTATTCTTTTACCATCAACTAACCCACGTTTCCAGTTATTTTTTAATAGGCCAGCGACGCGGTTGGGGATAACGTGCGATCTTATAAGTTATTGTAAAATATTGATAATCAGCCATATTAGCCTGCCGGCGCGGATTATGATCCGGTTTTCTTGAGCTCGGTACGTATTTTCTCGGCTAATTCGTTATTCGGGGTTAATTCTAGCGCCTTCTTGAGTTGTTCGGATGCCTTGGCAAGTTGGCTAATCGAGATATAGCCCATGCCGAGATGGTAGCGGACTGCGGCTTGATCGGGCAGGGCAGCGGCGGCCTCCTCGGACAGCGAAACAGCGGTCTTGTAGTCGCCCTGAAGATAACTGGCCCAACCGAGGGTATCTTTGAACTGCGGTATTTGCGATTTCCGCAGAATTGCCGCGAGTGACTGGGCTCTTTTGAGGCTGGCTTTGTCGGTACGGTGGTCTAACAGCAAGCTGGCCAGATTGTTGGCCGCGATCAAGTTACCTGGTTGTTTGTCGAGCATGAATTCATATTCAGAAATGGCGGCTTCATAGTCCTCTTTCCGCTCAAGCGCGTTGGCCAGGATTATGTGCAAATCCATCGTGTCGGGCTGCTGCTGGATCCCAACTCGAACGACCTTAATCGCCTCGTCGTAATTTTTCTGATTCAGGTAGAGATCGGCCAGCGCCCGGTACCCGACCGAATCCTTCGGCTGCGCCCTGACGGCCGCCAAAAAACTCTTGAGGGCCTGATCGGCCGCGCCGCTCGAAAGCTCTATCGAGCCGAGCAGTACAAGGGCATTTGCATTATCGGGATTTTTTACCAGCACGGATTTCAGGAAAATTATTGCCTGATCCTTCTTATTGGCCTTCAGCAACGCCCCAACCAGAGAGTCCATCGGCTGCGTGGCGGTTGGCGCGGCGTCGTAGGCATTTTGGAAGGCCGCGATCGCCTCATCGTATTTGTGGAGTCCGATCAGGGCCGCTCCAAGAATTTGATCGGCCGCGCCGCCGTTGCTACCTGTTCGCCGGATCGACTCGGCGATTTCCTTTGCGCCGATCCAGTTCTGGCGCGCCAGCCTAACCTCGGCCAACCTCGACAAAACCTGGATGTTATTCGGCCGCCGCTTGTTCAACTCGACCAGAATATCCTCCGCGCGGGCAGTGCTTCCTCGACGCTGCAGGAAGGTGGTGTATTCGAGGCCGATATTCGCATCGAAATCGGACGCTCTCGTCGCGTCCGCGAACTCCTTGTCGGCAAGTTCGATCAAACCGCTGCGCTCATAGGCGGTCCCCAACAGCGACATCAGGTCGGTCGAGCGCGGTTGATAGTTGAGAGCGTCGAGCAGATCGGCAATGGCCGTGTCCAGCTGTGCGCGTGCTAGACGGATAGACGCGCGAAGCGTCAGGCCGGAAACGTCATGAGGGTCGTCGCGGAGAATATCGGTCGCCAACTTCTCAGCTGGATCGAAATTCCTCTTGCTCAGATACATTTGAGCCAGTGCGATTCTTGCCGTCCGCACGTGCTCGGGTGAACCGCCAGCGCTGATCAGGTTTTCAAGCAGCTGCTTCCCCTCCGTTACGTTGCCCTCGGCAAAATCCATATCAGCCAGCGCGATCTGATATGGAAAAACCTCTCCCCCGGCGCTGATGCGGGCATTAAGCTCCTGCCGCGCCGCGGCTGGAGCTTTTTTGATCGTGTAAAGGAATCGGACGACATCCAGCGCGGCTGCCGAATCCGCAGGATTTGCGGCAGCTAGGGCTCGCGTTTCCTTCTCCGCGTCGTCGGTGCGACGTTGTTCGACGTAGAAGTTGATCAGGAGCTTGCGATAGCCGAGTTCCTGAGGGTTTAGCTCGACGAGCTTCTTGAGAGCTGCCTCAACGCTCTTTAGATCTCCCGTCTGCCCGAAAAGCTTGATCTTCAGCAACTGAACGCCGAGATTACTCTCAAGGTCCTTCGCGTGTGCGACAGACGCGTCTTGCAAAAGCGACAATGCCCCCTTGGCATCACCCCTGCCTAGCCGATCAACGGCCAGAACCATCAGGGCATCAGCGTTGGCTGGATCGAGCTCGAGCGCGGTCTGCGCCTCGCGAGCTGCCGCCGCATGGTCGTCCAGCTTGAAGGAAATGGCTGCCTTCAGCGCATGAACGTCTGCATTACGATTGTCCACCTCAATCCCCGCGTTGGCCAATTTAAGGGCCTCATCCGAGGAGCCGGCAAGCAGCAGAAGCTTGCCCAGCTTCAGCCTCGCCGACACGTCGTTCGGGGTGAATTCCACGATGGTTCGCAAATCCGTGAGGACGCCTGGCCAATTGCGGCTGGTCTCGTCGATCTCGGCCAGGGCTTTCCAGGCTCCGATAAGATCCCTTTTGAGCCTGACAGCATTCCTCAGTTCAATCGCCGCCTTTGGGTTGTCATGCACTGAGATCAGTTTTATGCCATGCTCGTAGTAGCTCTGCGCACGATCCTCCGGTGAATCACAGCCGGCGACCTGAAGAGCTGTCAAAGCAAGAAGGGCCGATCGAATTGTAGTGTAAGAACAGCCGAACAATTTAAGCATGATGGTTCCCAGGTACTCTCAACTCTTTGCTCGATCGTGGTGAATTGGGCGCAGCATCCGATGGCAAATAGCCACCCAGACTCGGTAGCAGATCGTTCATAAACCGCTGCAAGCGGTCATCCGCATCACGCTCAAGCTCGCTGGGCAACACTGTCGTGATCAGACGGACCAGGGCCCCATCAGATCTATTCTTGGTGATGGCGTCTGAAAGCAAGTACCACTTCGACCAATATTCGCTTGCGATGCTCCTGCCGCGTTCCTCATACCAGTAGTACACAAGCTGTTTTGAGCCATTTCGCTCGATAATCGCTCGATTCAAAGGTTGCTCAGCGCCATAGCTGGTTCGCTCCAGCTTTGTTATCAACCAACCGCCGCCGGGGATGCAAACCAGCGGTGAGTGCGGCGATTCGCCTGTCCGTTGCGAGGCATAATAGGCGACGTAGAGATTGACGACTTTGCCATCTGACTTGCTGTAATCCGACAGGATGTAGTCTTCCAGAGCCAGGCCGTTTTCGACCTGAGGCTCGAGCAAGGAAGCGTGCCCATGCCACTCTCCGATTGTAGCCGGAAATGTTACGAATCGGCTGCGCTCCGGAACGATTTCCGACCGGTTAGAGATCAATAGGGCTGTCAGTATAGTCGCGCAGATCAGGAGCAAGGAACCATAGAGTGGCATTCGACCGGCCGGTTCCGATCTTGCTTCAGTAGACGATCGAGCGACGTCCGTTGCGACATAGAAGGCTTCGAAAAAACGTCTGCCCGAAAGGCGCGCAAGCAAATAGATTTCTAAGGTCAGAAGGAAAGCCGATGCTACGAAGATGATCCAGCCTTCGAAGAAATGAAGCACCCCTTCGGCCATTCGTGGACCCCATCGGTCGACGGTCACGCCGACCATGCCGATCCTGAATCCATTCATCAAAATGGTAATTGGGATACTGGACAACAGCACCAGAGCGCGCTGCCAGATCGGTGCACGAAACAGGTATGCCGCCAAAAAACTCAAGCTGAGGAGGGGAAACAGGTAGCGCAATCCACTGCAGGCGTCGACAACCTGTAGCTTGTAGGTGCCGAGATCGATCACGTTGCCGTCGAGGTAGACGGGGATCTGAAACAATCTGATGAAAAAAACTCCCAACTGCGACGAAATGAGTTGAAGTTTTAACGACAGATTGGCGTCAATAAAATACGGAAGCGGAATTGCAAAAATCAAAAATATGATGGGGACGAATGCGGCCCGGAGCAAGGGGAATCCCCCGACCGCTAAGATGATTCCCAGCAGAGTGATAATGAAGGCCAGCTGCGAAAGAATGAAAATCGCACTCAACGCGCCTGTAACGTGCATGATCATGGCAACTAGGATGAGGACGGCTCCGGTCCACGCTGGTTGACCAATGCTTGCGCGCAGGGTGTCACGACGTGTCCAAAGCAGCAACGCCGTAACGAGCGGTATTAAAAAGCCGTGGCTGTACTCTTCCTGCGTCGTCCAGCGCCTGACCAATTCAAACAGCGCGTCGCGGAATCCGACCGCCGCCAGCAGTGCCGCAATGAATCCGAATATCCAAACTCGAATTGCGCCGGTCCTTGGGGATACGAAGGACTGTACGGACATTACAACGCCTTGGTCGAAGGGACGGGAAAAACCACGCGCGGACGCGGGACATTCACCGCAGCTGGGATGAAAGGGCCAGTGAATTCCAAGCTTGCGCCCGAACAGTTAGGCGAATTTGTTAACATACATCCAGGTCCCGTAAATGAGCGCCTATGGCGAGGGTTTCGAACGAATTAAGCGCGCGCGGCGCTTTTGGCTGTCACTTATTTCAGACATGTGCGAGACGGCTCGATCATGCACCGTCGCGTTGCTTTCGTAGACGTTAATGAACGTTAACGTTAGTGTATGACTTTTCCGAATAAGTTCATCCCGACAATTTTAACGACCAAAGGCGAGCCCGCGAGCGGGCAGGTTCCCACCACTCGTTCGCGAGGTTCCGCGTTTCTCTAGCACCACCGGCGGCTCCAAGCTAAGATTGAAACATTCGGCAGTGCAAAATCTGGAATTTAGAATGAATCCTTGTGGCCCCATCTGGGACGGATTTAACGGCAGCTATTCCTTGCCGGAAGATGAGGTCCATGTCTGGCGAACCAGTTTGGATATGGCCGCATCCGACCTTGCGAAATTGCGGCAAATCCTTTCTGCGGACGAGCAAGAACGCGCAGATCGATACCGCTTCGAAGCGGACCGACTGCGCTGCGTGATCGGGCGCGGATATCTGAGATTGCTGCTTGGCAAACTTCTTGATTTGCCAGCTAACAACCTGCAGTTTGAATACGACGAGTTTGGGAAGCCAAGCTTGGTACCAAGGCAAGGGTTGCCGTTGCAGTTTAACGTCTCCCACTCTGGTGACCTGATCCTGATCGCGATTACAATGGCTTGTGCGGTCGGCGTCGATGTTGAAAGAATTCGGACCGATTTGGACCCGGATAGCATTGCAGCGCGCTTTTTTTCCACCAACGAATGCAAAGTCTTGGCTTCGCTTGCTGGTGCCGCCCGATATGAAGCATTCTTTACATGTTGGACGCGAAAGGAAGCATATCTGAAGGGAAGGGGTATTGGCCTATCTCTGCCGCTTGACCAGTTTGATGTGTCGTTTCTCCCCAATGAAGAACCACAGCTTCTGGCAACCCGGCATGATCCTGCCGAGGCGCGACGGTGGCGGCTCCAGGCATTGGACCTCTCAGGGGATTATGCGGGCGCGTTGGCAGCCCCAAGTTCGATCCGGAAGCTTAAATGCTGGAATTGGCATCCGCTTCTATTGATGGACGGGGACCTCACGGAATTGACTTAAGATATTGATAATTATGGTATTTTTTATTGTGCCGCCACCGGTGGAGCAAAACTCTTCCGTGAAGCGATTTTTTGTATGTGACTTAACTGATACAGCCTTAAGCGAATCTAGGCGGTACAGTTGCAGGAACCGAATATTATTCCGAACCTCCGCTAGCCGTTCGAAACCGAGGGGGCCGACCCAATGATCGTTAGATACTTGAAACTGGCGATCGTCCTGCTGACCGGTCTCCAACTGGCGGGCTGTTATACCGATTATGGTCCCGTCGAGGTCGAGACAAGGCCGGTTTCCCTGTCGTCAGGGGCCGGGCTGGCTGCGTTTTTGCAACCGGGCGAAAGGATTAAGATCACCGTCTACGGCGAAGAGGCGCTCACGGGTGAATATGACATCAATCCAGGTGGTTATGTGTCGATGCCCTTGATCGGCGCAATCAGGGCCGCTGGACGCACGCAAGCGGAATTTGGACGAGACGTCGCGAACAGATATCGTCGTGGTGGGTTCCTGCAGGACCCCAATGTGACGGTAGCAATCGTCCAATTTAAGCCGTTCTACGTGTTAGGCGAAGCAACTACTCCTGGCGAGTACCCATACCGGAGCGGTCTTAACATACATGCGGCGGTCGCAATGGCGGGCGGATTCACTTACCGAGCAAGCAGGTCCATTGTCCTCATTCGACACACCGGGGAGGAGGTTTGGAAGGAATATCCTCTGACGGAACCGGTGCCGATTGCGCCCGGAGATTTAATTCGAGTGCCTGAAAGATATTTCTAGGCGGTGCTGGGCCTAGTCCGCCCTCAACTCCGAGGCCTGATGAGTGGGGCTGAATCTTTCATGCTTTACAAGGCGCCGATCCGATCAAGAAAATTTGCGGCGCGGTCAGCTTTCAGTGCGCTGTTTCTGATTGCGTGGATTCCGCTGGCCTTTGCCCAAGAGCCGCCGCCGTTGGATGTTGCAAGGGTTGGCAGGCTCCCCGCGCGGGACCCTAGCGCGATCGCGGTCGATGGGTGGTTGCTCTATCCGACGTTGCGCGTCTACTCCCTTTATTCAGACAATCTATTCCTGAGCCCGCAAAGCCCGATCGCTGCGGCCGGATTTGGGGTGACACCGAGTTTAACGGCCGAATGGAGCAACGGAATTCATACAACGACGCTTTATGGGAATATCGATCGTCAAGTTTATCCCACGGATAACGACATCAACACCTTGGACGGGCGGGCAGGCTTTACCCAAAAGTACGAGGCCATGCGGGATTTGATTTTCAGCGTTAATGGCAACTTCGCCCACACAACACTCGCCAGTAGCCTCCAGAATTCAATCCAGACTGCTGTAGCAGCGCCGACAACCACGATATTGCCAAATGGTAACACCCTCTTGCCGAATGGCACAATTCTATCTCCGTCCGGACAGCAGGTGGGACAGGCCAATCCCGCAATCGGTACGACCGTGCCACTAACGGTAAATCCGACCGATACGTATACGGGCACATTTTCGGTCGACAAGATTTTCAACCGCGGGATCCTGAGTTTGAGTAGCTCGGTTAGCCGCACCGACTATGAGACTCAAAGTTCACTGAGTACCAACAGCAGAACGTTTACAGAAAGTGCAGGGGTTTGGCTTGGTCCTTTGTTCTATGCGTATTCTAACGGTTCGATCGGGACCGTGGTGTTCGACGCAACGTCCGCCTCGACTACTTCCCACCGTATCATAGGCGGACTGGGAACTCGCCAGTTTGGCCTATTTCGTGGCTCAGTGTATTTTGGACATCAGGGGTCCGTCGGTAGTACAGAAGCTGGAGGTGACGTGTACGGCGGCGTACTTTCCTATTACCCGACCTCCAAGTGGACGTTGACTGGAACGGTCGACAGAACAAGAAACATTGCGTCACAGGCGTCGCTGACAAATCTGGCGCTAACCCTACCGGCGCTCTCCCCTGTGCAAATTCCATTGGGTGCTTCAACGCAAATTACATCGGCTTCATTACAATCCAGCTATGAGTTTACACCGCAATGGTTCGCAAACTGGCAATTGGCATATACCCGAATCGAATTCGTCGGCACTCCAAGACTCGATAATGCCTGGCTATTTGACGCGATCCTGAGATACGACATCTGGCGGAATATGTCGCTCACATGGGAATATCGCTATCGACGCATTTTGTCCAATGCCCCCCTCACCAGTGCAACCAGCAATTATGGCATGATGGGCGCGACATACAAATTCTAATTCGGGTCCACGACGTCCCGCGTCGAGCTTTGTAGCACATTCCTCAATAATAGCTGTACCTTGTGGTGGACTCGGGCGCCTTGTTCAGGACAAACCGAACCAGGTCCGTCGCCTGGAGATGCTTGTTACATTCCTCAATCTCCGAAACCGTCGAAGTGCCGACAGCCGCAACGAGCAAAACACAATCCACCTGCGGTAGGATCGAAATTACGTCGTGGCCGGTCAGCAGTGGTGGTAAATCAAGGATCACGATACGAGATTGCCCAAGCCCTGTGATATCCTGCAGGAACGTCCTCATCGCACTGGAGCCAACCAAGTCCGATGGATTTGAAGCTCGCGCGGTCGGTAGAACCTCTAATTTGCTGCTGCCAGCGCGCGCGCGGATGACGGCGTCACCCACCTCGATACGACCTTCAATGACACCAAAAACGCCTTCTCCGCCCTTTAGGCCTAGAGAAGCTGCGACCTGAGGCTTTCGCAGGTCCAAATCCGCCAAAAACACCTGCCGCTCAGGTTCCCGCGCCATGCTGAGCGCCAGATTGACGGCAATCAGGGTTTTTCCGCAGCTCGGCGTTGGCGACGTAACCGCCAGAGTTTTCCAACCTTTCAGGTCCATCGACCCCAAGATCTCGGTCCGCAACATATCGAACGACCGTGAACGAAGGTCCGTTCCATCATAGGCGACTATTCGACGGGATTGGAGGTACGCAAGATTGAGCTCAACTTCTTGAGTCAGCTCTCTGTTTTCGTGAGCAACACCAAAGCCGTGCCTGGCTTGTTGCAGCGGAGGTTCGTAACCTATGCCGCCCTGCTGCGCTGGGCGCCCCCTGGCACGCTCGACTGCTTGGCGGATATTTTCCATTCGATCTCTCCTGCCCCGACGGCGACTCTTGATGCTTGATACTTGGCCGCTAGTGGTCGAACGCGCGAAAACCAATCCCCGCCTTATCAAACCAGGACAAATCAAACGGCAAATGAAGAACGATGGCGGCCGCCAATCCTCCCAATACCAACAAGAGTATCACTACACTGACCACACTAAATATGACCCTCAATCTCGCTCGGATGATGTCTCCGCGCGTTGTAATATATGGGATGGAGACGATCAGTTGATTGGCTACCACTCCTGATAGTTGTTGACGGCCATGTATCGTCCTATCAAACAGCGCGGGCGCGAAGACGGCGCCAATACCTGCCATGGCTGCCGCCGCGAAGGCCATTCCGACCATCTTAAGCCTGTTCGATTTGAGCGGTTTTTGAGGTAGCGGCGGCAATTCAATTACCTGTAGGCGCTCAGATTGTTGATCTCGATCCATTTTCTCGCTGAGACGCGCAGTCGCAAGTTTGCTATTGGCGTCTTCAAGTCGCTTCTCAAGAACCTCCCTTTGCCGCTTAAGGGCTTCAATGTCATCGGCTTGGGTCGATGGGGCTTTTGCTGGGACCGCCGCCGATTGCGTCAGGGTTTTCTCCATCGCGGCTATTCTTTTTTTCAGCGCAGTCACGGCGGGATGCGCATCCGAATATACCGATGTTTTCTGAATGAGTTCCGCTTTAAGCGCAGCGAGCGCAGTCAATTGCGACTTCTGCTGTTCGGGAATTTCGGGGACCGCTTCGCGCGGCCGTCGCGCAATTTCAAATATCTGCATTTGGGTGGAGTCGAGCTTGTCTTCGATGTCCTTGGTTTCGCCCGTTAGTATCGTAACCGCTTCGGTCGCTCGACTGGTCCGCGAGCGCGCGTCCTCATTGACGATCAACGTGATAAACTCACTCGCCACTCTCATGGCGAGTTCGGGGTTTTCGTATTCGAAGCCGACTGTAAATGCGATTGTGGGGGTGCCTTGGCGAGGCTGCCCCTCGACGTCTACCGGCTTGATCTGAGTACTTTGGCGCATCAAATCGAGAATTCCCGACCGTTGAGGGAACAGCCCGAACTTGTTGGCAACCGAAAGAAGATTGTCCCTCGTCATGATGCGCTGCTGGATCAGCTGAATGCGTTCGCTGGCGGTCGCTGTGACGATAGGCCGAACGAGATCCGGAGCGATTATCTGGGATTCCACCAGGATCTTTCCCTCAGAAAGATAGTTTGGTTTTTGAATTCCCACAAAGCATAAGCCAAGTATAGAAATTAGCCCGAACGGAAGCAGGAAATAAAAAAATCTTCTTTTGAAAAGATCGATATAATGGCTAAAGTTTAGGTCCTGACCATGTTCCTCAGCAAAGGCAGGTTCACTGGAGCGATAGGATTCATTTGAGCCTAGTGTTTGAAGCACCGCTGTCACCTCGGTCGAAACTGAATTGCTCCCCCCTTGAACCACTGCTCCGTTAAATAAAGAGCTAGCCAGCTTTTTATAGAACGTCTTCAATTCGAGCACAAGGACAAATCTGTCAATGATTAACGCTACATATCCCCTCATTCGAGAGTGCGCGCCGTGCGTTTGCCAGAAACTGAAATTAACTACTTCCAGCATTTTAATAGGCATGAATCTTAATCAAAGCGTTCAGAAAGATTTCCCTTCAGGTTGCACTTCGTCTATCTGTCTATGGTGCGCAGCAATATCGTATCCTTCAAGGTCTTCCGATGTATGAGGCATTTTATCGGCTCCGAGAAAAGCCGTTTTCGATCTTGCCGGATCCGGATCTGATCTACTGGTGCCAAAATCACAGATTGGCATTCGCCATGCTCGAGTTTGGCGTAATGAACAGCGCCGGCTTCACAGTCATCACTGGCGAAATCGGCTGTGGGAAAACGACGCTCGTCCGCTATCTTTTGCGAAAACTCGGCGATCACGTGACCGCATGCCTGATTTCGAACACGCCGCGCAACCAGGACGGACTGCTGCCTTGGGTTATGATGTCTTTGAACCAGCCCTTCGAGGGGTCCTATCCGGCCTTGTTCAAGCAATTCCAACGGTTGTTGCATGATCAATTTTCGAGGGGGCGCCGGACAATCCTGATCGTCGACGAGGCGCAGAACTTGGGCCTTGAGGCACTCGAAGAACTTCGGATGCTATCTAACGTCAACACTGATAAGCAGCAGTTCCTGCAAATTATTCTGGTCGGCCAGCCGCAATTGAAGGACATGCTTCGCGCGCCTCAACTGCTGCAATTTGCGCAAAGGGTGTCGTCGGACTTCCATCTTAGGCCTCTGAACGCTCATGAGATCAGTGAATATATTGACTTTCGTCTCAGAGCTGTGGGATCTCACTGCGAGTTATTTACCGATGACGCGTGCAAGATCATTGCCGATACCAGTCGTGGGATTCCACGCACGATCAATATCCTCTGTGATACCGCGTTGGTCTACGGGTTCGCTGCCGGGGTGGAGAAAATCACGGCGGAACTCGTCGACACGGTTATCCAAAACAAGGCTCAGTTCGGTGTCCTTCCCTTTGACATGCAGCCCGTTTAGGGATTGCTCGTCGGCCTGGACGGATATGCTGAACCCTCCAAAGCATTCACCGACATATCAACATCGCCGGGTATAGCGAGCATCTCGGGGGCTGATGCATAAGTATCTGGACCGGTCGCGATGCACTTTGAGGACTATGTCCTAAAGCCGTGTATCCTATTGAGAATTAATGGTAAATTGCGAACACTTGTAAAGTGCGGTTGAATTGCAACGCGATACATCGGATAGTTTATGAAGGACGTTGCAATGCCAGAGCAACGTGTGGAGTTCCGCGAACGATGCCATGGGCAGGTGAAACGATCGTTGCGTAAAAGCCCTACCGTGCTTTTGGCATCAGCTTCGTCTGGGGGGACGATCGCAGCTGCTCGCCATCTTGGGGCAAATGGATACGACGTGCGCGTCGTATCCAGTCATCGCCTCGGGGCGGCGGCATGGTCACGTCACACGACGCGCGCCTATTCCGCGCCGCCTGAGAGCGAAAGCGAACGGTTCCTTGAGCGGCTGCTCGCGATTGGTGCCAACGATCCCGGTCAGATCCTGTTGCCGACGTCGGACGAGACGGCTTGGCTGTACACACTGAACGCCGCTGAGCTCGGGCGATACTTCCGCGCCGTCCAACCCTCGACTGCGGCTCTGCTGAAAATCCTCGACAAGAAGCTTTTTGCGGATGCTGCTATCAGCGCGGGCCTCGCCGTGTTGCCGAGCTGGGATCCGCGAAACATCGACGATGTCGAGGCGTTGGCGCCGACCTTACCTTATCCGATTCTGATAAAGCCGCGCACGCATGTCCACCGTCTCAGGAACGATAAGGGGGTCGTTGCCTATTCCGCAGGCGAGCTGATCGATCAATATCAGCGGTTTGTTGATCGCGAGCAGGCGCGAGCCGCCAATGACCCTCTTTTGCGAGATGCCAATCTACCCATCTTGCAACAGTTCGTTCGTGTGGGGAGCGAGGGCGTCCATTCGGTCACCGGGTTTATCGATCGGACGGGTGAGCTGTTCGTTACCCGCTGCGCAACCAAGGTGTTTCAGCGATCCCAACCCGTGGGAGTTGGGGTTTGCTTTGAATCGCTGCCACCTGCACCCGTACTGTCAGATGCCGTTCGCCGCCTCTGTCGTGAGTTGGGTTACTTCGGAGTCTTCGAGGTCGAGTTTCTCTGGTTCGATGGGCGTTGGGCGGCAATCGACTTCAACCCGCGCCTGTATAATCAGATCGGGATGGACATCCGCCGAGGTATGCCGCTTCCGCTTCTCGCCTGCCTCGACGCCGCGGGTGAAACCGCATCCTTGCGCGATGCTGTTGCGAAGGCGCAAACGGAGATCGATGCGGAAACGGTCTTTTGCGATCGCTTCACCTTGCGCGCGATACTTTTTGCTCAGACCATGACCGCACGGATATCGGATAAGGATCGCGCATACTGGCGTGGCTGGACGAAGCAGCACGCCGCCCACGCCGTCGATTTTGCGGCGGACGACGACGACCCCAGGCCAGGGGGCATCCATGCGCTCTTGGAGATCTATCTGGGCATCAAATCCTTTCCACGGTTTTTGCGCTCGACGCCGCGGGTTTCCCCCAAGGCGCCAAGAGTACTTACGAACGGGCCGTCGTGAGCAAGGTCGCCGTCGCAATCATCGGGGCCGGGCCCTATGGTCTTTCGCTCGCCGCACATCTTGCGGCACGGAACGTAGAACATCGTATTTTCGGTCGTCCGATGCAGTTCTGGTCGGATATCGCCAAGGCCGGTGGCGAGCGCTACTTGAAGTCGTTCTGTTTTGGAACGAGTATCTCAACACCGGAGCCTGGCTATACTTTCGCCAACTATAGTGAGCCGCGTGGCCTTGAGACGTTCGAGCCGTGTTCGATTGGGGACTTCGCTGCCTATGGGCATTGGTTCCAAAAAAGGATCGTTCCTTGGGTGGAACCGGTCGAGATCGCGAGTGTGGATCGACAGACCAATGGTTTTGCGGTCACGCTCGCCGATGGCGAACGCTTCATCGCGGACGGCATCGTGATCGCGACCGGGCTGTCAGGCTTTGCCTATGTTCCACCCGTGATCGCGTCGCTGCCGCCAGCTCTTGTCACGCATACCTCCGGGATTACCAGCTTCGCCGCTTTCAAAGGGCGCGACGTAGCTGTAATTGGGGCGGGCCAATCGGCGCTTGAAGCGGCCGCCCTGCTGCATGAAGCGGGCGCACAGCCGCAACTTCTGGTACGCGAGAATTCGATCCTGTGGCAGTATCGCGTCTCGCTCAAACGTAGTCTCTGGCGGAGACTGCGCTCGCCCATTTCGGGGCTGGGTACCGGGCCAAAGGCCTGGGGGCTTACTCATTTTCCGGGCGCGATGCATCGAGTGCCCGAGAAATGGCGAACTCGCTTCGTCAAGAACCATCTGCCGGCCGAGGGCGCATGGTGGCTTCGCGATCGAGTGGAAAAACGGATCCCCGTCCATTTCGGAGCGACAGTCGTCGAGGCGCGCGAGGCAGCGGGCCGTGTGGCGCTGGGGCTGCGGCTTGCAAAGGATGGAAGTAGTTGTCAGCTAATGGTCGACCATGTCGTCGCCGGGAGTGGTTATGACGTCGATGTCGAACGTATTGAGTTCATGGACCCCAAGCTGCGCAGCGCGATCCAACGCCTCGAGCGTGCGCCAAGGCTGAACGCCACCTTCGAGACGTCGGTATCGGGACTCCACTTCATAGGCCCTGCATCGGCGATGAGCTTCGGCCCGCTCTTTCGCTTCGTGGTAGGCGCGGAATACAGCGCACGAGTTGTTTCGGCTCATTTGGCGGCGCGAGCTTTGTCCGCGGCATGACGGATTCATCTTCTCCTATTATCTTTCTGTCTGGTGCAGGTGGTGGCGCACCTAACCTCGACGTATTCCGAGAG